>ULYE01029547.1_pt1 | contig 61186 bp, 86 predicted proteins | sample 1961921 | NCBI WGS metagenome assembly ULYE01 (sample SAMEA4835856, study PRJEB28245) | human gut metagenome | biome: gut microbiome; material: fecal sample | place: Denmark | collected 2008 | reverse complement strand
ACTCCGCTCAGATTGGTTCATCGGGCGACTACGCTCAGATTGGCAGTAGTGGTAAAGATTCTGTCATAATGTGCGCAGGATACAACTCTAAAGCAAAGGCTGCTATTGGAAGTTGGATAACTCTTGCCGAATGGAAAAAGATAGAAGATGTATGGAAACCGATTTGCGTAAAAACAGAACAGGTAGATGGGAAGCGCATTAAGGCAGACACCTATTACAAATTGATAGACGGCAAATTTGAGGAGGTTGAATAAACATGGTAAACAAACAATACTTCCTTTTGGTTTTTGAGCACGGAGATAGTATGCCGACAATCATTTCGGCTGATACAATCTCCGCGATGTACCCAAACAAAAAGTATCAAAAACTGATTATAATCAGGAAGGACAGCGGCAGTATTTGTTTTAAAAACGTGGCAAACTTCAAAATAGTTTCTGCCGAGGAAATTAACTTTAACATGTAACAACAACAGATATGAAGAAAACAATCAAAGAATTTATTAACAGGCTGCGCGATGTGTGGGCTATCATACGAGGACGCAATTATGTTCTTATCCGCTACGACGAGAACACAAGCGAACAAGAGGGTTCCCGCACAACAAGTTTTATTCTTGGCGCACGTTGCCTTGGAATCAACGACAACGTAAATTATTTCTCCCGAGTAGATATGCTGTTTGACTTGCTGAACGATACGAACAGCATAATGATGCTTACAAAGGATGCTGACGGCACGCTGACTTACTGCTACGACTGCAAGTCGGAAGAAGATTTTGACGACTTAATCAATATGGAGGTGAAGTAATATGGAGAGTGAGATTTACTACATCAACATGGATGGCAATATCTACTTCAAGGTTGAAGATGGTGTTGTCTGTTCGCAAGGCAAGCAGACCAGCGTATCGCCCGACAAGCTCTCCGACTTCCTTGCAATAGCAAAGGAGTTAGGGTTTAGAACCGGGAAGCTATGAAAGCCGTACTGATATTAGACAATGGGAGAAAGATTGCCGTAGACATCTTGCCCCCCCAGATTGGAAAAATCCGCAGACCACGCTTTCAAGATGAATACGAACGTTGGTTTGTAGAGGAGTTTAACAAGGCGCAGCCACACCTGGTTCATAAGGTGGTGAAGGCGCACATATTAAGACACTAATAATACAACAAATATGACAGAAGAAAGATTTTACTGCGAATGCCCGAGATGTAGCGTTCACAACAAAAAGACACGGGATCTTGCATACAAGTTGAAAACTTTTAGAAATGCAGAGTTTGTGTTTAGCGAGAAGTTTACTCCTGAAATGCTTTTCGACCGTCTTAAAGACGGCGTTGCAAGACTCAACAACAACTACAAAGGCAGAGAGATTGAAGTCACGATGATGCGCTTCGGCGGTACAATCACATACAGCTTCAAGGACGACCCGAACAGCGACGCAAGCTTTGGTAGCATGAGCCTTCATCCGATAGTAACAACTATTTACAACATCAACAATTTTAAAACCGAATAACATGGGAATAGCATTATTTACCCTTTGTTTTGCCTGCGTTTGTGGTATGTGGTACTTCACTGGTAGAAATTCGATATACAACAAGTTGAAGGCGGACTACCGAGAGGCGCTGAAACTTATAGGCTTACAGCAGGCAATAATTGAAGCCTACATACGTAAATACGAATCAAAAGAAACGGAGCAAGAAAATGGAGAACAAGATTAACATTGCGGAAATACTCCGCGATATGCCAAAAGACACAAAGCTGTATTCGCCGCTGTTTGGCGAATGTAATCTCGATGAGGTTTGTACCTCTGACTGGAAAACATACCCGATTATTCTTTTAACCTCTGCGGATACTTTGGTAGGCTTTACAAAAAACGGACATTATGTCGATGGTTTTGAAGACGCGAAGTGTTTGCTCTTTCCTTCTGCCAAAATGCGTTGTTGGGACAAGTTCTTCAAGCGTGGTGATATTGTGTATAATCCGCCCAGCCAAATGTACGCTGTATTTGAGTGTTGGGCAAATGATGATTACACGGAGTTTAATACCACAATCAACTACTACAAAGACCACACCTTTGGCGAAGAGGAAGTTTGCGACACAGAATGTTTCGTAAAGGCAAATGATGAACAAAAAACATTGTTTATCGCAGCAGCAGAGAAGCATTACGGCGGCAAATACAACCCTGAAACGTTGCAAGTAGAGCCTGTTAAGGTTGTTGAACCTAAGTGTTCATTCAAGCCGTTCCAAGAGGTGTTAGTGAGATGCAACGAAGATAGCGTATGGCGTTGTGAACTCTTCTCTCACTACAACACATTCAATAAGCAATGCCCTTACGTCTGTTTATCAAGTGTCTACAAGTGCTGCATCCCTTATGAGGGCAATCAACATCTGTTAGGCACAACAAACAATTCCAAATAACGCTAATATGGCAAAAGACTTCTCACTTGCAAATGTTAAGTTCCGCGAGACAGGACATATCGCTTTTGCGGACGAGTATATCACATCGTATGTGTCAACGGACATCGTGCCAAAGATATATATGAGCGTGCACACTCCTCGTGACGCAACAGGGCTTGTTTCAGGCAAGCCCAAGCGTTACTTCCGCACACAATACAGCGCATGGGTAACGGAAAAGACATTTGTCAAGCAATATCAGAAAATAAGAGAAAAATTCTAAGTATGATAAATCTTTCTTTAGATAGACACGACTTCCTTTATGCAGTTGAGGGCTTCGCAAGTGGTTCTCACCTCCGACAGCACGTTTGGCAGGAGATTGTGTATAAGTCAATTCCGCAGATGTCAGACGACGATATGGACTACTTCTGGTTCTATATGCGACGCGACATCTTCGAGCGATACTTCTACGAGCTGAACGGCAAGAAGAACACGCATTTCGGCTACGAGGACTTTATGCACGCACTCGCTGCGCTACATCGAGGGAACCGCTACATGGTGACATTTTACAGCGAGATAGAGCACAAGCAGCTCCAAGCTCTCTGCTACCGCTTCGAAGGCGAATATCATCCGCTTTATCTCTACATCGGGGGCAAGGTAGTCGGCAAGACGAAGAAAAACAGCGGTTTGCAATCGTTCAACGCGTTTGTTCCAAACGAGTGGATAAAGGCAGTTGCAAAGCACAAGATGCCCGAAAACAGGTACGTTGAACTCGGCAGAGAAGAATGGTGGAACGACTTGAACATTTACGATAACTTTAAAACGAAACTATTATGATTGACGAAAAGAAAATACAAGAAGCAGCAATTATGAATGCTGATTATTTCAATCCGTGTCGTAGCACATTGGATAGAGAAGAAGCGTGTCGCGCCTCGTTTGAAGATGGCGTTGAATGGTTTAAGAAAGCTCTTTGGCACGACGCAAGCGAAATGCCCGAAAAGGGAAATGCTTTCATTTTCTTGGCAGAATCGAATAGTTCAAAGCATTATCATGTTGGCGTTGTGTACAACCCTATGGATTACGATAAAAACTGCAAATGGTGGGGCGTGATAGAATGGTGTTACATAGAGGACTTGCTGCCGAAAGGAGGTGAGAAATGAGATTTGTAAACCAGCTTTATTATTTGCCATCAGTATGTAATGTTATTCCAGACGCAGTAGCCTCCCCAAAGGATTACGGACAGGCGCTTCAAAACTCAAACAGAAGAAGAAAGGGTGCTAATAAATGATTAAACCAGAAGATTTGCGCATTGGCGATATTGTGAAGGTGAAGACGGTATCAGGCGCAGTTAAGTTGTGTATTGTTCAATCTTTAATGCAAGGAGCACGTGGTGCATCCGTTAAAGAGATAAACAACGACAATAATGGCTATACTATGGACATTAGCCCTATTCACCTTACTCTTGAACTCCTCGAAAAGAACGGATTTAAGGAGGAGCAGCATCAAAAGGAAGGTACTTCGGAATGGTACGACTTCTATCATTACGACCTCGGCATTAATGTCGTGTACGAGGTCGAAGAAAACAATTTTGCCGCCTACCTCGACTGCAAAAAGTTAAGAGAAATACAATACGCTCACGAACTCCAACATATCCTTTGGGCGTTGGGCTTGAACGCAGAACTAAAAGTATAAACGAGATATGAAATTTGGTATTATTGATTTTATGATGGCATCGCTTCAGGTAGCCTTCATCGTAATGAAACTCTGCGGAGCAATCAGTTGGTCGTGGTGGTTGGTTATGCTGCCCATTCTCTTGGTTGTAGTGTTTAACGTCCTCTTACTCCTTCTTTTCGTTTGTGCAGAGAAGTATAAGTCGCATCTACTCTTCAAGCAGTATGGCACCGACAATAAGTTGGCTATTCGCTTGAAAAAGATGCAGCAGGAAAGGGAGAATCTTATGAAGCAGAAGAATAAGTAATAATGTCTTAACGAAAATATAGAGCATGAAGAAGATTATGTTCAACGACAAGTGCGGCTTAACACAAGCCGTACTTGAATGTCGAAAGACGCAGACCAGGAGAATGCTAAATCCCACAATGTTTTTTCAAAGATTGGTGACCTGCGAAGGGTGGTCAAATGAGGACGTTCGCGCTTGGGAAAGGGCATGTAATAGACAACTCTACGAAGCTCAAGGATATATGCTTGAGCAGATGCTTGATTACGCATTGTCGTCTTCACGTTACAAAGTCGGCGAGGTGGTAGCTATGGCGCAAAAATATAAGGATATTGCTTTAGATATGCCAGTAGAACTTGCTGCGGAGTTGATAAAACAACCAGGTTGGAAGAACAAGATGTTTGTTAAGGCAGACCTTATGCCCCATCATATTTGCATCACCAACATCCGCGTAGAACGTCTGCAAGACATCAGTGAAGAAGACTGTCTGAAAGAAGGCATTTGGCGTGACGACAACGTAGGGCTTGAAGGTACAACGTATTTGTATCACGGTCTTGCCAATTCCTCGTTCAGAACAGCGAAAGAAGCCTACGCTGCTTTGATAGACAAAATCAGCGGCAAGGACACATGGGAGAGCAATCCTTGGGTATTCGTTTACGATTTTGAACTTGTAAAATAAACATTATGAACGAACAAATGAAACTGTACACTGGAACTAAGACAGTGAAGGCTATGCCTATGACAATGGGTGAAGCCTACGAGCGCAAGCTCTTGAAAGAGGATGTAAGACCCTCTGAGTGTGAAACGGATAAGGCTGGCTATCTCGTTGAGTACGAGGGTGGCTATCAGTCGTGGTCGCCAGCAGATGTATTCGAGAAGGCTTACAAGCCGTCAGAAACGTTTGTCAACAGAATGCTTCTTGAACTCGAAGACCTTGAAAAACGCATGAAAAAATGCGATAACTTTTTTTCTTCGGATGAGTTCAGTGCTTTAGACGCACTTTCTCGTGCTTTGTTGACTGTGCAAAGAGGGGTGATGGGGCAATATTACCTTGTCTTGGCAGACAGATTTATAAAGGCAAATAAGATGAATTTTAAGCAATCTAATTTTACATTCGGCACGGCAGTACTTTACCTTAAAGCAGGTATGGCTGTCCGCAGGGCTGGTTGGAATGGCAAAGGTTTATTTGTTGTCAAGCAAGTACCTGCTCGTATTTCAGCCGACATTATCCCTAACATGCAGTCACTTCCTCAGTCTGTCAAAGACATCATTATGGCACGTGCTGAACCACACATCGCTTACACTAATCAGATGCTCATAATTCACCCAGACGGACGTGCCGACTCTTGGGTTCCGTCTTCGAGTGATGTATTTGCAGAGGACTGGGAGTTGGTAACTGAATAATAACTCTCTCCCCAGTGACAGTGGGGAGAGTAAAAAAGAAGAGAAATATGTTAAAAAGGAGCGAATTTAAAAGAGGAGAATTTCTTGTAACAAGTGATGGAAGTATATTTATCCATGATGGCTATAAAAATGGTGACGGATATGGGTGTTTGATTGGTATGGGTTCCAATGGTGATATTCAAAAGCAAAGTGATTAGGGAAACTTTATGCGCTACCCAATAGACCATGTAGCATCAGATAAAGAAATAGACCGCCTTATGCGAAAAATAATGTACGCAGAGCATATTACAAATTACTAATTATCATCACACAGGTATTAAATTTAACTATAGTTAGTATGGGAATGACGAAAAAGCAAAGAGATAAGATTTGGGGTAACATTCCTTGTTCTTTTACCAAAGAAGTACTTCTAAAGTTACCTTGGACAAAAGATGAGAGTTGTAATAGGGATTACAAAACAGAAATAGATACCTATAAATATGTAAGCAGATAATATGGACGAACAAATTCCATCGCATCTTATTCCTGTCCTCGAAGAATATGAGCGTCAAAACTTCTCTAAAACAGAGGAAGCATTCTCCATCAATAAAGATGGCATGTCCCGTGCTGAACGCCGGGCATGGAAGAGGAAACTAAGTAAGTCAAATTTAAAGTCTTCAGTCAGTAAGTTCAACCAAATGAATAAAGAAAAAGCTATTGAGTTGATAAAAGAGGTTAAGGATAGCCTCTTTCTTACAAAGGGTTTATACATGGGCAAAGACGAACATCTTATAACATACATAGACTTGAATATGCAAAGATGTGAGCAAGCTATAAAAGAACTGGAGGGTTAATATGACAGAAGAAGAAAATTGGAAAGATATTGTTGGTTACGAAGGTTTATATCAGATTAGTTCTATTGGTCGGATAAAATCACTAAAAAGATACAAGGTAGGTAAAGAACGTTTAAAGAAACCATCTATTGGAAGAGACGGATATGAGTATATTATGTTATGGAAGGAGAATAAAGTTAAAAGATTTTCCGTACATAGACTCGTTGCGTCTGCTTTTATAGAGAATGCTGAGCATAAGCCAGAGGTTGACCATATTGACACAGATAAAACAAATAATAACGTAGATAATTTAAAATGGGTTACAAGAATAGAAAATCAGCACAACCCATTGACAGCAGTTCGCGTAAAGAATCAAATAAGACATCCGAGAAGCGAGGAAACAAAACGGAAAATTGGGAAAAGATGTTCTGTGCCAGTTTTTCAATACACTTTAAATATGAGATTCGTAAAAGCATACCCTTCTGCTGCGAGTGCAGCCAGAGATACAGGAATATGTTCCGAGTTAATCAGAAAGTGTAGAAGAGGTTTTTATAAACATGCAGGAGGTTATATATGGACATTTAATAAATTGAAGGAGGAATAAGTTATGAGAACAATCAAATTCAGAGGCAAGCGTCTCGATAACGGCGAATGGGTGTATGGTGACTTACTCCACTTCGTAGACGGAGTATACATAAGCAACGACAACGGAAATAACATGGCGCAGGTATACCCCGATACGGTCGGGCAATACACAGGACTGAAAGATAAGAACGGCAAGGAAATTTATGAGGACGATATTCTTGCGCATAACGGCAAGAATATAGGTTTCGTAGCGCATGATATGCGCTGTTATTGTTTTGATTTAGTGTGCACCAAAACAGCAAACACAAGTACATTTTCGTTGCACGATACTGTTGTCAACGATCACGAAGGCGATGTAGAAATTATCGGCAATATTAACGACCCAGTATAGTTTTGAACCTAAAAATAAATAAAACAATGAGAAAAATTAAGTTTAAGGCTAAGCGGCTTAACGATCAAGAATGGGTTTATGGATATTTCTATAAGGAAAATTATAATACATACATTATTGAGGACTGCCAACAGGAAAGCATGTTGAATAGAAATATTCCCTATAAGGTAAACCCCGATACCGTATGTCAGTTCACTGGCTGTGTAGACAAAAACGGCAAGGAGATATACGAGGGTGATGTCGTAGAAGTTGCTTTATCTTTATATATTATAGCGTGGTCCGAAATGTTTGGTGCTTTTCGATTGAGAGAAGATGCGACAAAGGACAGTATAGCTTCTTCTTTAGGGGCAGATTTATGCTGTTATGCTGTTGTCAAGGGCAATATTCACGACGACCAGAAAGGAGGCTAATATGCAGGAAACAACGATAACATTTAGGGTTCGGGTGTCTGACGATGAAAGACACGTCGTAATTACAACCCCGACAAGAATAGGGCCTATAAGTTTTAATGTCTTCATAGGTATCGTCAGAAGCCTTGCAGATTTCGTGAGCGAATGGAACGAGGAACACAAACCCGAAAACAGAGAACAATGACACAAGAAGAGGAGAATCGGCACATAAAGAAGCTGGAAGACGCAGGGTTTGACTGCGGCAGCAGCAGGTCAATGCTCGAAACTATACAGCTCTTGAAACTCTCAAAAGGAGAAACACGAAAAATTTAATAAAAACAAGCAATAATGAAACAGGCAGATTATATCAGACTGACGGCGCAGATTGCCGTGCTGAAAGAAATTGCCGTTGATTACAGCGGCAAGACGATAGACAACATCATACAACAGCTTGAAGCAATTAAAAAGGAGGTAGAGAATGATTAGAGTAAACGCATACCGCTGTTCGCACTGCGGAAAGCTGTTTCTTACGGAAATACGTTGCATAAAACATGAGGAAAAGTATTGCAACAAATCTCCTTGCAATATCGCAGCTTGCTATTCGTGCAAGTGGTACAAAGAAACGGAGCAAACTACGACTATTACAAGGACAGGGGTCAATCCGCTAACAGGGTACGAATACGAAAAAGAGGTTCGCATAAATCTATGCTTGAAGCATCACAACGCCAAAATGTTCAACTCGTTTCATGCGTCAGAAGAACTTGTTGAGGATGCTGAGAATGGCGGTCTCTGTATCATGCCGACGATGGAAGAAGGCTGTTTGGACTATAAAAAGAAAAAGAAAGAATATGAAGATTAGAAAAACAAAGAAGCGTTACAAAACCATGTTTCGGACGCAGTATTGCTGCACTAAAGTAAAGTTTAAAAAGACAAGTACATCAATCGAAACATGGCCACTCCCATACGGCGTATTTGTTACGTACGAGGTGCGTACGTGGTATCGTAAAAGAGAACTAACAACTCGATACGTGCGCATAAGAATTGCGCAGTTAAAAGTAAAACATCATTCAAAATCAAATAACAATTAATAATGGAAATAATCAAAGAAATCAAAGTTCCTACAGGTGAAATCTACACCGCAAAAGGAGACAAAGGCGTGTTGGAGTTTCTGACAGTAGCCGACTACGGAAAAGACGCAAACATCAAAGCCGACTTCCTCGGCATAACAAGAGAGCTGAATGGTGTGCCGAACGGAACACCAATGCCCCTAACCGAAAAATGGGTAATAACAATCTCTACCCAGTACGGCTGCTCAATGAACTGCAAGTTCTGCGACGTGCCGAAAGTCGGACCGGGACGCAACGTAACACTGAACGACCTGCGCAACGAGATAACAACGGCGTTAAGTATGCACCCAGAGGTTAACCATACCAAGCGTCTTAACGTACACTATGCGCGCATGGGCGAGCCGACATGGAACGAGGCTGTAATCGAACACGCACGTTTCTTCTTGCGTGATGATATTATTCCCTACATCGGAAATTCACTTGTACATCCTGTAGTAAGCACAATGCTCCCGAAGCATAATTGTAACTTGTATGATTTTATCCACAAATGGGTTAGAGTTAAGAATACCGACTACAACGGAAACGCAGGCTTGCAGTTCTCCATAAACTCTACTGACGACTCACAGCGAGAATACCTATTCTCGGGAAACGCCTTGCCATTGAGAGATATTGCAGAACTTGCCGACACACTTGAAACTCCGCGCGGTCGCAAGTACACTCTTAACTTCGCACTTGCTGACGACTCAATCATTGACGGCAAGGTGCTTGCTTCGATGTTTGACCCACGCAAGTTTATGTGTAAGATTACACCGCTCCACCGAACAAACAGCTGCGAAGCCAACCATATTCAGACAAGTGGAGGTTACGACTCGTTTGTGCCGTACAAGAAAGTGGAAGAGGATTTGAAGGCAAACGGATTCGATGTAATCGTGTTCATTCCGTCGTATGACGAGGACAACGGACTGATTACTTGTGGCAATGCAATCCTGTCCGGCAAGAAGCCGACATCAAGCTACAAAGAAGTGGTATTTTAATCTGATAAACAAAAATGAGCAAAAAGAAAATATACATATCATCACCAATCACAGGGCATAACCTCAACGAGCGACACAAGTTTTTCGCTCGGATTGAAACAGAACTGACAATTCTCGGCTACAAGGCAGTCAACCCGATGGCTAAATCAATGCCCGACTCTGCGCCGTACACAGAGCACATGAAAGAGGACTTACGCCTGCTCCTCGGCTGCGACGGCATTGTTGTACCGAACCGATGGCGTTGCTCAAAAGGCTGTGAAACGGAACGTCGCGTGGCGGACGCTTGCGGAATACCCGTCGTAGGCGTGATAGGCGAAGCGCACGATTTGCAAATCTTAAACGCGATATAAGCATGAGCACAAGTCAGTTAATAAGCCGTACTCCAAGAAGGGCGTATATTATCGCGCCAAGTGTAAAGCAGAAAGAGGAAATACTAAAGAGCATTGACCGCTATTGTTCGCTGTATTACATCACAATGGGTTCTGCATACAACATTGCCCAAACAGCGATGATAGACGCTTACAACGCGATTAAAGAGGACAAAAAAATATACCGTCAGCAGACAAAGCAAAGCATCAACAAAGCTCTTGCTGCTTACAACACATGGGATGTGAAGATGCGCTTTGTCCTCGCCGACCGCTATCAGCTTTGGCTTGACCTATCCGATGCGTCGGAAGCGGAACTGAAACCGCTCGTTACAACACTCTATTACTGTATCGACAACTACTTCTTGAAGAACAAGGTGCCGAAAAGTAAGATAATCGCCCGTATGGAGACGGCAATGGTGCTGATAGATATTGCGGTAAACCTGTTCAGAAACCTGTTTGACAATATTCAGAAGAAGATAGGAATGGACTTGCGCCAGGCGTTCAATGAAGGCAACGCACTGGAGTTGCAACGCAACTGGAACAACGCCATGCAGTCAGTCATAAACGCAATACCAGGAATGCCCGACATTGACATCAACGATGATGCGGACAGCGTTCAGGCGGCGAAGAATATCGTAACGAAAATCTCGAACGAGGGTATCTATGACCGCGCAGGAGAGTATGCGTTACAGGTGAACCCCGAATATAAGCCAGAGGATTACGGAGAATAGGTTAATATCAACCGCGCACGGACAGCAGGAGTGAAATCTTGCTGTCCGTGCGCGGTTTTTGTCATTTGTCTTGCAACGTAAACGCCCGACCGTACAGCAGCATCGTAAGAATAATCAGCGTGTAGTCCGCAATCTTTGTTGCTTCGGAAATACACAGCGTGCCGTGCCCAAGCCTTATCAGAATAACTCCTGCAAGATACAGGAACGGTATTCGCCACACCCAACCGAATTTGAAAAGAAAACTCGCCGGCAGTAAAACGGCAGGCAGCACGATATACGCAAGCGCATAAACTGACACAACCAAAACGGCGTTCTCGTTCAGATCCAAACCCATTGACGCAGTGTTATGGTGAAACCAATACACGCCGAACCAGTGTAAAACCATAAGGAGTATAGGTATCGCTCTTATGCCGATTCTGTAAAACCAGAACAGCTTTTCGGCAAGCGTATTTGTCTGTATTGTTTTCATACCGCTAAATTTATCTTACGTGATTAATATATTCTTTAATTCGGCAATATCATCTGTGGTAATGGCTATACTCTTGTTGCTGCCAAACAACAAGGCAGAGATAATGCCATCAGGCATATCAATAGAGATACATCCATCGCCTATTGTGCCATGAAGAACCCCAATATCAAAAGGCTTTTTCTCCATCGCTTTCAGTATTTGCATCGCGTCATCGAAAACAGATTCCGCATCAACAACTCCATTTTCATCAGCGACAAACAGGGATAGATTGTCAATTTTATCTTCCCATTTTTCCTTGTTACGACAAACGATATTGTGCGCTGCTCGTTTCATATACACAGAAGGTATGGCAAGCGACGGATTGCCTTTTATCATGTCGTCAATTCTTGCGTCTATCCAGGTTTCTATTGACGGCGCAAGACGTTCTTTCAGTTTTTGTAAGTTCATTTCTTGTTCCCTCCCTTCTTTGCTCCTTGAACCATAGCGAGATATTCCTGCCAAGTCTTATCACTATGGTTTGTCATATAATCGTTAAGCATAGCGGACTTTTGTTCCTCTGCTTGCGCTACTTCTTTTCTCAGTCGTTGCATCAAAGATAGATGTTTCTTCAATGCGTCTTGTCCTTGCTGAGTGCTTTCAATACGAGGACGTATGATGCGCAATTCCTCGTCTTGCACCAGCTTAGACACATATTGCAAGCTGTCAACGTATTCCTGATTCTGCATCAAGTACTGACGTTGTGCGCCCGTAAGATTGTCTTCAATCTTGTCAATCTCATCCCATAAAGGGGTGGGAGACTGCTGTGCTTGCATATTGATAGATGCTCGTTTCTGCTGTATTGCCTCATACATCTTCTGTAGCTCGGCATCCATCATCTGCGGCTGCTGCTGGCCTGTACCCATATCCAATAATGGGCTGTTTCCAAAATTCATCATAATCAATATCTTTAAGTTGGTGATATGTTATAGAGAAGTGAGAGGGTATCCACCAACGAGGGCAAACACCCCTCACCAACTCATTTCTTTTTAGTCCTTTTTACAGACTTCCTTGCTGCTCTGTTACGCTCCTGTACTGGGAGTGGAGGGAGCGGTGCAATTACAGCCGTAGCTGCCGTAGCCCGAAATTACTGGCGTAGATGGGAGTACCAACTGACCACGAAGACAGTTACATGTCTTCTCGTTCACGTAAGCCATCATCAGCTTCTCCTTGTAAGGAGTGAGGGCCTCCATCACGGCCACCTTCTTGTCGAGGTCGCAATACTTAGCTTGCAACGCATCGTACTGATCTCTCTGATTCTTGTACAGACCGAAGTCCGCATCAATCTGAGACTTGTAAAGACCGAACTCAGCCTGCATAGCGCGGCGGTTCTCAGCGTTGATAGCATCGTTAGCGCCCTTGTACATAGAGAACTTCTCTGCGATGTCAGTCTCACGCATAGCATAGAACTTGTTAGCTGTGTCGAGCTTCAAACCGAACATATCGGTAAGCAGCTTCACCTCATCAGCGCATTCCTTCTCCATTACCTGCAAGGCGGTTGGCTGATTAGAACTTGCGCCAGCCCCATAAGCGTTGATGTTTACATTCTCAGGCATATTGCTGCCACCGAGAGAACCGAAGACACCACGACCATTGCCATTAAGCAAAGCTAAAGCCAAGCCGCCGATACCAATACCAAGGGCTGTTCCTGCCAAGCCCTTGCTGGCATACTCATCGTGCTTCTTCCCCTCTTCGTAGATTTTCTTCTCTACTACTTTTGCATCTGTCATTTCCATAATACAATCTTTTGAAATCCTCAATATTAACTAACACTATTTCGTAACGTTACACCGCAAAGTTAGCGAGTTACGACGGATAACGCCATAACACGCTCAAAGATTTTGTATTACGTTGATAATCAGGTATATAAGGTGATAGTCGGTACTATCACGCTGTAAAATATTCTTTCCAATGTTTGAATAATTGGAAAGAAATGGAAACAAAAAAAAGAGAAGCCTCTTTACTTGCCTCTCTTGTGTTTTAAGAAGTGAAGAATATCCCACTTCTTCCAGTATCGTGTGTGTCCGCGCTTCTTGCACTCACCGTTCGGTATCTCGCCGCGCTTTACCATTCTGTTGAGTGTCGCGTCGCTAACGCAGAGCTTGTCCTTCACTTCCTCTGCGCTCATCATCGGGTTGAGCATATTAGGAAGGATGTCCTGACAGAGTGTTTCTATGTCATCATCACTCATACCGCAAGCCGTCACTTTCTCGCCGTTGCGCTGCTGCTCGTCTGCCTTAAAGCATGAATTGGCAAGCGATTGCAACAACGTACCGAGCATCTTGTAGCCGAAAATCTTTCTCATAGCATTCCGTTTTAACTGAACATTCTTTTGCCGAGGCGCGACTTGCTACAGAACCAGTCAACAGCTCCGTAGATATATAACAACAGCGTAAACGCCATGATTACAAAGTGTGCCATTACCATCTCGTTTGTTGTGTACCAACTCCAGTAGACAAGGTGTATGGAGTTGACACCGAAGAAGTAGAAGAACGGTATGCGATACTTCCAGCACAGCCAGAAGAAGCGCGACGCAAGAATAATAACCATCGGCAGTACATAGACCATGATGTATATAAATGTGTAGCACGCCCAATTTGCTCTGTGCACGGCAAACATCTCCTTTGGATTGCGGCTAAAGTCAAACACTCCGTACATGTGCGCCGTCATTATGAGTATTGGAACCCACTTGCAGAACCAACGGAAGAACCGCAGTATTCTGCGTGAATACTGATTGCCGGACTCTGCCAGCAAAGACATAATCTCCGATATGTCCTTACCCTTCACAAGAGCAAGAAACATCCTTTTATCATCCTCGTTCATAGTGATTTTTTTGGTTTAACGTAACGCTGATTAGTTTTTGCGTTGCAAGTTAGTTATTTATTTTCAAAGTTGTATGCGCCGTCACTTATATTTATATTTATTTAAACTCCTTGCCTATCTTCACAGACGGGCAAGGCTCCTGAAAACAAATCACCTTAAACTAAAAAACTAATAACTAACCAATCTACATATTATCTCTTTCTGTGTATCAGCCAAAGCAGCAGTGAGATTAAACATAGTACCACTGCTCCGACCGCTATCTTGCCTACGAACATCTGCGTCCGCTCCCACCATGTCGCCTTACGCTCAACTGGCACCGGCACTGGAATTGAGTCCGCTCGCAGGATAGACTTGTATATTGTGTCCGTCTTAACGCTCACCCTGTCACGCCATTTGTACACATTCTTTGTCTTATATATCGTATCTCCTATCATGTAGCTCTCGACATAGATAGAATCATGTACGCGGAACGTATCTGCTTTGTAGTTGGTCTTATACAGCGTGTCCGTCTTGTTGATTACTCGCTCCAACACAACAGGTTTTGGAGTTGTGCAGCTCGTCACCACAAGCAGGAGCAGATGCAGCATAGAGCCGACGATGATAGTGAAGCCGTAGCGACAAATATCATCCCACTCAATACCCGGTAGCTTATAACGCTTCCATTGATAAATCTCACGCAGCACCATTACTGGCAGCGCAAGAACGCCTACGAACACCGAAGCCACAAACCAACCGATTGCGCCTTGTCGGTTTCGCTTATCCTCGTCGTAGCCTTCATCGACTACACCGAGCTTGTCTGCCTTGTAGAAAATAAAGAGCGTTGTCGCTCCCAAGATGATGCAGTTCAGTAGCATCAGAATTTCTCTTATATCCATATTCGTTAATTTTTATTGTTATCCACTGCATCCTCCACCGCTTCGCCGATGTCTTTATTCTTGCTCTTAATAAGCGAAATAATAAACCGCTTGATAGAGAACGTGTTTTTGATGCCGTGCAATGCGCATACGTGTCCTACGATGCTGTCAATCTCCCAGATGCACCCGAAGCCCAAACCGATAGCCGCTGTTGTTACGTGGTTCGCCCAACCGAGCGGTTCGAAGATAGCCAAGCCGAGCACCGAGCCGAGTATGAGATATGTAACGTAGTCCACCGCCTTGTTGCACGTTCTTCTGCCTGCTCTCGAAAAACGGAAGTGCTCATGCTTTTTTAGGCTCTCCGACACACCAAACCAAAAGTCGGCGACGATGAGAACGACAATAAGAACGAGCATCCAGCGTAAATCAAACAGAGCGGTAAGCGCTTCCGTGCTCATCGTACCGACCACGAAAGCCTTACCTGTACTTGTAGTGATATTTCCTGCCATTTTATATTGTGTTTTCGTGTTATTCTATTGTTATCCAAATCTGTTCTCCTCTCTCGTCAGCCGCCTTTAGGATAGGGTAGAGCTTGCGGAACGTTGCCGTTGAGTTCAGCACCTTGCCTTTCTCCTTGTTCTCGCCTACGAGGATGCAGCCCTCCGTGTCCTTCGCGGTGTTGCCGCAGTGAATAAGTACACCTTGGTAGCCGGGCGTATTGCACAGCCTTGGTAATCTGCCTTTGCAGAACTGGTACTGCGGTCTACCTCCGAAGCGCGGCGATACCGTCTTCATGTCGACGAGGTATCTGCCTGTCGGTATAGCCGTTTCGCCCTTGATTTTAACTCCGCATATCTGCGCAACGCTCATGTTGGACGTCAGTCCTCTGTCCTTATCCTCAAGAGTGTCGCAGACGTATGCGCCATCGACGTACATCTTGCCTATAGTGTACGCCTCCTTCCTTGCTATTCGTTTTACCTTGATTTCCATGTTTATAGATTTAAATGAATAATGTTGTTACGATGTTGAGTATCGCGCAGCACTCGGCGATAAACAGCCAGTAGCGGCGCTTCCAGATGCAGAGCACGGCTGCGAGTACGGCGAACAAAACTGTAGGCAGGGCGTTGATGCTGCACGCCCATGCCACGCTTGCTATTGCCGACGTGATAGCTCCGCACTTGTGTATTGTGCGCTGACTCTCGTCGAGGTACGCAGGAGCTGCGCCTACAAAGATGATGCCCACACAGGTAAGGAATGCCATGCACTCCAATCCACCGGCTTCGAGCATGAGCGGCAAGAACGACGCTCCGAGTGCCGCCATGAGCGCAGGAAAGAGCCAGTCCTTATCTGCGAGGTAATATACCTCCGAGAGCATCGTAGGCACTCGTTTTGCCACGCAGCAGCTAAAAACGTACAGCGCAAGAGCGATGAGTATAATGATAGCTAATGTCATACTACACCTCCATCTTTAACTGCGCAGGATAACCTGCCGTGATGTCATACTTCTCCACCTCCTCGATGGTCGTCAGCTCGCTCACAGCTTTCTTGTGTGCTGCCGTTACGTTGAAGCACTCGTACGCGTAGTTCTCAATGCTACGCATGAGCATTTCAGCTTGTGCGCACGGCATCGTGAAAGACATGCCTTTCATCCATATTGAGATATTTTCCTCGCCCAACGCTACCTTGTCGGCGATATTCTGTCGCAAGCCCATGCGCTTATCGACATTCGGAGATGATGGGTCGTCTTTGCTCCACGGAATGAGCATACCGTTCAGATAAAAGCCGTTGACAGCAGAGGATTTGTCGTAAGCGTCTATCTCTGCTATCTTCAACTGCTTGGCTATCTGGAGTGCAAACGCTTGCATCTCCTTGCCGAACGCCTCGAACTCGGTCTTTACCAAATCTTCGCTAAACGTAGTCGTCGGTACGGTACACTCCCAGCATTTGTAGGCGTCTGATTTCTCGTCAAGCGTCTCACCGATATGGTATATCGTAATGCCACCAAGCTCGTACTTTTTCTTAAACTTGTCAGCAGGTATCAGTGTGCTGACGAAATAGATTTTTGCCATGTCTTTACTTTTTAAGTTTGTATTTATTTTTGATTTTAATCTTCTTCATATTCACACAGTACACCATCTCCTTGTGCGGCATCATGTACCATGTCCTACGCCTTATGTTGTACGACGTGCGGTGCGCTATCAGCCCCAGCAGGCTGTTTATGCGATTGGCATATCTTGCCAAATCTTCGGCGGACGGCTTCGCACATTCTCCGAACTCGTCTATCACGCTAAACAGATGCTCCGTCGTTCTGCTACTTGGCAGCGTGCGATATGGTCGTATCATTACGCCCGTAAACCTGACTCCGCTGCTTGCGCGTTGTAGGCTTACCTTTCGTGGGTGCAGCGTCAACCCGAGCCGTGTGCGCAGATATTCTCTCGCCCATTGGAGCGTAACGTGCAGCGCCTTCCTGTCTGTATGTATCGCTACAAAATCATCAACGTAGCGCCCGTAGCCTCCATTATCGTCTAACCTCTCTATCATCATTTTGTCGAAGTCGGCAAGAAGGAGATTTGCGAGCAACTGACTCGGAAGATTGCCGATAGGTAGTCCTCTGCCTTCTCCGCAGGTAAATAGCGACTTGTTCGCAGACAGCTTATCCCATAAGGTGAGGTCGCCCACTTTTATGCAGCTCTCTGCCGGATCATGCAGCACCACCATTCTCCACAAGTTCAGCCACCACTCAATATCTCCACCTTTGTATTTCTCTCTTATCGTTCGCTCGAGGAGACCGAACAGCAATCTGCGGTCTATGCTCATAAAGAAGCCTTGCAGGTCGCACTTCAATATCCACGCCTCCTGCGTGTAGTCTTCTGTTACCCGTTCTATTTGTGTTCTCACGTCACTAATGCCGTAGTCCGTGCCCTTACCCTTGCGACAGGCGTAGGCTCTATCCGTGAGTTCGCCATCGAGGAGTTCTCCGAACTTCAGCGCAAGCAGGTGATGTACGATGCGGTCGCGAAACTGAGCGCAGAATACCTCCCGTAGCTGCGGGTGCGTCACGCAGAACGCCTTGCTTTTGCCTATTCGGTACGTGCCGCTATTTAGCTCGGCGTAAAGCCGGTAGTTGTTCTCTATGTAGTTCAGCGAGTATTCGAGATACCCATACGTCGAGCCTTTGTGTTTTCGGCAGTCGTAGTATGCAGCATACACATCTTCCAGTGAGACATACTCTTTTGTGTTCTTATTCATGGTATTAAAAAGGCATACACGGAGCTTTCGTCACGTAGTAATATGCGAATACTGGCAGAACGTAGTACGAGTTCGACTTGTTGTTGTTGTTCGCACTACTACTGTAGTTCCACGCGTTCGTAGCATTGTTCTGCGTTCTCGGCGCTGTCTCCTTGCGGTCCGAACACTTCTCCTTTCGGAGTTGCGTGTCAGCGCCCCTTGTCACATGTGTGACGGCTCTCCCGTGTTGCTTTTACGCTCCACGGCTCTCGCCTCTGCGATTCCGCTCTGCCTTCTGCCAGCCGTACGCCTCTTTCAGTACCTTGTCGACTTGATGGTTAAGGTTCGTCGCAGTCTTGACAGGCAAGAAATCCGCATCGGTGAAGAGGTTGATTCTCGACTTGACTTCCGACATAAGCAGGATGAATTCATGCAGGTTCTCCTCTCTGCCTTCAAAACTCTCGTTGATTCTGCGAACCAGGTCGAGCGCCGTGCAAGCCTTGCTTGTCATCGTCTCGTACGCTCCGTATCTGATGATACGGCTTACGTTCTTGCTGTATTGAAGCAGCAGCTTGCAGAGCAGATAAGTGTCCTTATATATGAACAGAGCCTCCGTGTATGCCATTTTGTTTTAAATTGTTATTTACCACTCTCCGCTTGCGTGCCGCTTGACGCTCGCTTTGCTCGCGGAGAGATAAAGATTAAAAGAGATAAAGAGATTAACAAGCGAATACTGGCAGAACGTAGTACGAGTTCGACTTGCTGTTGATGTACGCACTACTACTGCAGTCCCACGCGCTCGTAGCATTGAACTGCGTAGAAGTCCAGCGGTACTGTTTCATCACAAAGTTGTAGTATGCAGTAGCCACCTCCTCTCCGTAAAGCGCCGTGAGCACCTGCTTGATGATGCCGATATTCGCTATATGCACATAGTCCTGTCCGATAGACATCAGGAAGCCGTGCAGCTCATGTCCTGCGATGCTGAATATCTGCTCATAGGCGCAGTCGAAGGCAGGCACGCTAAGGCTGCGCTCTACAGCCTCCTGGCGCATGAGAAACGACGACGACTCGCCGTTGTAGTAGTTCGCGTCCTTCGTGTTGTTGCCGTTAAGCGCGATGCTGTCGAACTGCAAATTCTGCGTACACCATGACTTCTTCGGGAGTGCCGTAGGAGCCAGCATGTCGGATATTCTTATCATAAACGTGCCTCGGTTCAGCGTGAGGGTAGCGTCCGCTACCTTGATAGCCACCGCTTCTTCTGCGGTCTTGCCAGCCGCCTGCCACTCCTCAAGGTAGTATTCGTTGAGGTTGTCATCGATGACAAATATGCCAGCGCGGAACTGATACATCTTGTAGTCGATAAGACGCTGCGGCACACTCGCCGTGTATGTACGAGTATTGCGGTTAAGACTCACGCTGTAGCCGTCCTGATTCTCGACGTTGACAGTAAACTCCTTGCCGTAGGGCACATACAGCGACACCTGACCCTTTGCGTCAGCATTGTAGGTAGTGTTCTTGCGGTCTACCGTCACCACTACTGGCACGCCCTCGTATGCAGCGCCCTTGCCGTCGGTGTACTTCGTTACCGTCACCACTACGTTCTCCATGCTCTCCTCGTCGTAAGGCTTGTAGTCTACATCGATGTTGCGGGTTGCGAGCACTGCTGTATAGCCTACAGGCGCAATAGGCTGCGCATTGCCGTATTCAGGGAACGTTACCTGGTAATAGTTTCCTCGGTCGATGGTAAACGTCGCCTTGCCTTCGCTGTTGGTGGTGTATGTCTGAGGAGTCTTTCCGTTATTGAGGAACACGTTAATCTTTACACCTGCTACTTTAATGGAATCCACAGTAGAAGTAATAGTTACCGTCACTTCCTCATCGGTGTTCACTACGTCTACCGACTTTGTTTCTCCGTTGCGGTTAGTCACAGAGATAGTAGAGCCTTGCAGGTTTACATTTACCCTCTCTGCTTCCGTAGCCGCTGCGGTCGCCTTCTTCCCTGCCTCTGTTGTTACGGTCGCTGCATCAGTAGCTGCCTGAGTAGCAGAGGACGTATTAGATATTGCTTCAGATACACGTTTCTCACGCTCCGCGTCTGCCTTTACTCGTTCCGCCTCGGCTGCCTGGCGAACTGCTTCCGCTTCATCCCTTGCCGTTTCCTTACGTATGCGCTCAGTTTCAGACTCCTGGCGAATACCCTCTTCCCGGCTGCGTGAGACCTCGGCTTCCGCACGCTGTCCTTCTGCTTCCGCACGCTTCACCTCGGCTGTGTTTGCTTTTTCGGTTGCCGTGCTTGCTGCATCTGCTGCACTGTCTGCCTTACTGACAGCTGCGTCTACGTTCGCCGAAAGCTCCGTGAAGGTTGTCGCTCTCTGTTTTTCTGCTGCGACACGTGCGGTTTCTGCCGACACTCGCCGTTGTTCCGCAGTGACACGCTCGTTCTCGACCATGTCACGCTGTGACTCCGCTACTTTTCTGAAGTCTTCATTGTCTTCACGTTTAACTTCCGCTGTCCGTCGAAAACTCTCGCTCTCGCTACGTTCGCTTTCTGCTGACTCGCGTGCGGTTTCTGCCGACACTCGCTGTTGTTCCGCAACAGTACGCTCGTGTTCGTTAGCCTCGAGTATCGCGTCCGTCTGTTTTGCTGTTTCTACGGCTATATTAGCATCGGTTATGAGCTGCGTCAGTTCTGCCGTCGGAGGCAGGATAACAAGCGCCGTGTTCATCTCCACGCTGTCCTCGCCCTCGATAAGCTCGCCGTTGAACGCCGTATCGCCCGAAGCGTTGTTGTCCACAATTGCAAACTGCTCGTACTCCTTGCTGCGCCAGTCATTGCCGAAAATCTTGCCGCGCACTTCCAGGGCGTATGTGCCCACTGATACAGCGTCGCCTTCAACACGCGCATTGATGATATTGTCCTCCGTCGTGTCGATAGTGTAGCTCAGAGCCACACGCCGATACTGGTTTACGATGTTCACAACGATGTCCGTGCAAGCAGGCAGCGGAAAAGCCACCTGCTCGCCGTTGACTATCTTTTTTACGGGTATGCGCAACGTAAAATCATTGCCTCTAACTATTTTCTTCATATCTTATTCTTTTGGTTGTTCTTCTTCTGTTATTGTCGGCTCGTCAGCAGTAGGTTCTGTAGATTGTCCCGTTGTTGCATCAGATTGTTTATCAATAACGCTAAAAAACTCTCTAACGCTGCCGTTCCATGATATTCGACATTTTTTAGAACCTGTAAGATAGCAGGTCACTATCGCACCATACCCCCTTTGAAAATACTTTACACTTGTGGGGAAATCAAGCTGCGTATATCCTATCAAAGTCATTTCAGCATCGCTATTATTGACAACAACAATGGTCTGTCCGATGTACGCCAGAGCCTCGTAGACCGTCTTCGTGCTCAGACTGCCCCAAAAGTACTCTTGAGGCATATAGAAAGGTGGAACAATAACAATATCAGTGTTGAACATAGCTTTTATGTTTCCCGAAAACATCACAAAGCTGCCCGTCTTTTCAAAGTCAATCTGAATATGTCCAAGAGCCAGTGCCGGTACGTCTGAAACGTACTCCTTTAGGTTCTCAGGAGTTATCTCTGTCATCTTTTTGCGGATAAGTCCCGAGAACACACCTGCGCCAACCTCAAGCAATCCTTTCTCGTTCACGCTCGCGGTTGTCTCGCCGCTATTATTACGCACCTCGAACTTGTCCGCAGTTGCCGTTATCTTGCCGTTCTCGATGTCTATGCCCGTAGATTTTAAGTTGGACTCCAGCTTGCCAGCTTCCGTCTTGTCGTAAGGCGAAAGGCTCCAGCCACCATACTCTGTGCCCTCCATGAGCATCGGACGACACACGTTGATAGTACCGTTCTTGCGAACAGCTGTTTCTATCAGTAGCCTTGAGCAACCACTGGGCACTGTTATTTGACTCGTGTATAGTACCCAGTCACTAACTGCTGTGGAGTAATCGCTCGCCTTGATAACGGTACTTTCGACACCATTATCGAAGCGTTTGATAGAGTAATACGAGCCGTTATCAGTAGCCCTTATGACCTTTACCCAAATACTGAAGGTGTATTTTTTGCCAGGTGTCACACGCACATCCTTGAAGTATAGACCAGTCCATGTGTTCGCAGTCGCTCCCTGCGCATTGAATACTGCGTAGTTTGAGCCGCCAACACCGCCACCGTTTACTATATTCACTGCCTGCGAGAGACCGGCAGCAATCTTTATGATGTCATCCCATGGACGTAGGGCTGAGCCGACGATGCAGTTCTTCAAATTCGTGGTCGTTTCAACCTGTAGAGAGATTTTGTCCGTCGTCTGCTCTATCTTCGATACTTTATTCTCAGTATTCGTCTGCTTCTGTGCAAGCGAAGTGATACTCTCGGTGTTCTGCGATAGCGTTGTGTTTATCTTGCCTATCTGTCCGTCCACTTCCTGCTTGTTTGCGGTTACCGTAGAACTCAGTCCGTCAACGTTCGCTACAATCTCTGCAAGCGTAGTTTCCTTTGTTGTGTCGCCGTCCTTCACCTTTAGCTTAAACATTGACGCAAGCGCATAAATCTCGTCGCGTGACACCACGAATATCTCCTTGCTGTCGAGTGTATAGTCGTTCACGCCCTTGTACAGCTTGATTGACGGAGAATCAGAGCCGTAAGCCGAGAGGTACAGCACTGACTGGCGTGTCACATCGGTTGTATTGCCCATCTGAACAAGCTCGTCGCCCACTTCGGGCTGCGAATCGCCGTAGTTGCCTCCCGACAAAGCGAGGATGTCGATGTAGTCCGTGCCGACCAGCAGCACTCTGCGCCAGTAGTATTTGTTCTTTGCATTCGCCGTCGTGTCCTCCTTTATGTTGAACGTCTGGCAGCGCACAAGGTCGTTGACGGCAAACGGGTTCGTTATCTCCTCGTCGCCTCGCTTCGTTAAGAACGAACAACGATAGACATCGTATCGCAAGGGTGTCGGTCCGTATTCGGGCAGCAGTATGCCCTTTTTCAAGAAGTCCACCTTGCTAATCTTCATCGACGCAGGCGACAGGACTACCTCGCCACCGACACTTTGCAGCTCTCTAATTACGAGTTTTACGAACTCCGCAGCCTTGCGCACAAGCAGATGGTCTACCTCTAAGTAGCTATCCTCGCTGTCGGAATAATTGCCGAGCTTGAAGCCAGAACCGAGCGCACCCGAACGGAACGCCGCCGACACAACCTCTTTGAGGGTGGCGATGCCGTCAGAGGAGATGCCGAGGACATTGCTGTCAGACTGCTCGCCAAAAGCAATACCTTCCCAAAAGCGGATAAGTTTCTGCGCGACATCCTGTTTTGTCTTTGAGAGAAAAGACTTCGAGCCTTCACTCGCGATATATTCCTTAACCTGTGCAGGTGTAGTTCCGCCACCGCTACCTCTGCCGAGCGCGGTTATCTGTTCCTGCATCTTTTGCAGCGTGCCTGCCTCCTTGTCTTCACGCAGACTTACCTCGTATGACGGTATCTTTCCGTTTTCCTCTTTGATTGTCAGCCTGTCGATGATTATTTCCGCGTCAAGTCCGAGGTCTTCATCCTTGAACGGCATAATGTCGCCCTCCTTGATTGTGTCATGTATGCTCTTTACTGCCCCCGAGGTGTCGGCCATTGCCTCGTCATGCTGACGGGCCATAAAGATGTCATAAATCTTCGGTGCGTAGGTGTGTCTGGTGTGGTCGTTCTCTATAAGCCATGCAATAGCGTAGCGCAGCAGCTTTTCGGAAGCAGCTTCAACGTACTGCACAGGCAGCTCGATTCCCGACAATACGAAATGATCGCCCTTGCTAATCTGAAAGTCCTTGTACGGAAAATACAGACCGATGTCTTTCACTCGCTGCAACGTGAGCACCCAGCGACCGTTCTCTTTTATACTTCCCGACACCTTAAACTTTCTGCCGGCACACATTCCGTCCGTCATAGTAATGGAGAAGTCGCTCTGCTTTAAGGCGTTGATGTCGAAGTTCACCTTTTCGTTAAGCTCGACCTTGCATGAAGGAGCATCTTGATCATCCTTAAATACGCCGTTGTCCTCTACATTCGTGCCAACCGCGATTTCGTCAATGCGCACGCCGTCCACCTCCATCTCCTTGATTGTCGGAAATATTTCTTCCTTCTTTTCTTTTATATCTTCCGTATCGAAGAATACACTGCCGGGACGCACGCCTATGGTGTCAGCCATAGCTGACTCCACCCACGGGCGGTCGGTTCTTGTCGAGAAGCGAAGCTCCGCGCCGGTCGGATTAAGCGATGCGTGCTTGTCAGTGTGGCTGTTCCACCACTCCTGCAACGACATCTGCGGAAAGCCTGGCAGCATAAGACGTGAGCACGCCATGTTGTTGGGCAGATGGTCGGTAGCGTAGTCTTTCCTGTTGTCGGGGAAAGCCTCCTTGTTCACTCCGCTGACAAAATGAATCATCTTTGTTGACTTTACCGCCTCGTAGTATTTTCTTGCGTCGGCTACCGAGTTTTCCTCGTTCGTGCCGCCCGCAACGCGCACTTCGATATGCTCCTCGAAATACGGCGCACGAAGAACCGTTACCGTAGCCTTGACGACAACGCCGCCGTCATGCAGACTTACGGAGTATCGCGAGGAGCCTTGCCCGTCTGAGATATGGTTGGTGAAATACGCCGACGCTTTTTCAACATTAAGACCACCAAGCTTGATGTCCGCTGCATACCATGCGGTATGATCGAGAAGCTGTATCGTATCCGCGAAGTCGGCCCACACCTCCATATTTAATGTTGCGTAGTATCTGTTGGGTAGGTTTTTCTCCGAACCGTATGCCCTCATTCTCGTGACAATCTTCTGGTCGCTTTCTGCGTCCTGGTTAATCTCGACAAGTCCAAATGCTGCGCCGTACTTGAACGTGTTCTGCATAAGCAAGCCCGATGTGTCAACGAACACCTCTCTGTTTCGCGTTATGAAGTTCACGTCGAACTGGGAGTTTACCAACGCAAGTCCTTCCCATACGGTCTGATTCTGTACACTGATTGAAGTCGAGTCTATCTCGGTGTCTGCAACACCAGTGTCCTCTTTGGTTGTATCGCCACCATATATCTCTTCCCATCTTGCAGCCTCGCAGCCTCGTGTCTGGCTTCTCTTCCAGTTGCGTGAATAGAACTTCCATGCTTTGTCTCCGAACTGCTCGTTCATGTTAGCTTGCAACCTGTCAAGCAAATCGTCAAGTGAGCCGATGTAGAAAACAAAGTCGGGTAGGGCGGTGTAGTGCAGCTGCGCCTCGTCGTTCAGCACGACATCAAGAAACTCCGCTCTTGCCAGCTCGTCGGACATGGAGTTCAGCTTTATGTCTGAATACTTGAACGAGTCGCCGAGGGCGTTCTTTCGGCCCTGCTTTATCTTGCCTGGGTCGTAGTTCAGCTCGAAGCGCTCGTTTCTGTAAATCAGATAGTCACCTATTGAGAAATCGACGGGAGCTTCGTTCTCTATTGATACGGATACGGAACACTCTCCCATCCACTCGCCGTCGTATGTCAGCGAATGAACGGAAATTTCCTTGCCGTTGGCGTCACGCAGTGGCGTGCCGTCCTTATGATAAAGTTTCCATTCCATGTCTCTATTTGCTTAATGTCACTTCCGTTACGGGGTCTTCAACTCTCAACACTGTTGAGAACGTTACCACATCTCCCTCGTCGTCGCGGTGCAGGTCTGCGTCGTCGGACACCTTCTTGAGGCGGATGTGTCTTCTTCCTACCTTAGTCCAGTCGCAGTACATCTTCATTTTCATGCCGCTACCGTCGCGTCCGCTCAGGTAGTTCAGAAACTTTCTTATTACTGCGTTAGCCGAGAACTTGTCGCCCTTGCAGCACCATTTCACGGTCATATCGTATGCCGAGAATTTAAGGCTGTCGCCGAGATATGAGTCTTCTCCATCCTCGTCTTTCCAGTCCTTTACTACAGGTTCCTTGACCTCCATGCCAATGTCGAACGGTATAGAGGCGCACCACACGTCGAAGTCAGCTACGGTCTCTTTTACCACTGCTCCCGTCTGCTCTTTTTGTATGAAGACATTGTAGTGTTGCATAAATATACCTAATTTTCTCCAAAAATAATAAAAAGCGGATAATTATACAAATTAATATATAACTAGCCGCGTTTTTAACAATAAATATCCACTTTATCAGCTGATATAGAGCTTTTTTCTGCCACTTGTAGACACCGCGTTCATCCAATCCATCATCCGATCGAGCTTCTCGTTACGAGCCTCCGCAAGCATGACTATCTGCGTGAGCTGCCCGAGCTGCGCTTTCTGTATCTGACCCATTTCGGGAAGACGCATCTTCAATAGTTCTCCGATGTCCTTGACCTGGGCGCGGTTGACACTCACGTCAAGACGGATGGCGTTGACGTAACTTGCGAGAATATCCGCGGTTTCCTCCGTGATGTTCTTGATGCCATTGGTCACACTTCCATCGCCGGTTGCCGAAAGGTCAAGACCTCTGTCTTTCAGGCTCTCCAGTATCGCCGTGATGTTGTACACCGCGTCGTCCGTCTGCTTGTAGATTTCATCAGCAACGTTCACGACATCCTCAGTTTTAAGTCTGCCTTTCTGCTCGATGGTCGTAGTGAGCGCTTCAAGCGGGCCTTCAAGAGCCTTTTCCATAATCTTCTGCGAGAGAATGTTTTTGGTGAGGTCTTTGACCATATCCCTGGCCTTTTTCTTGTATGCGTCAATGGCGTCCTCACCTTTTCCCCATGCGCTTACAACTGCGTCGGTCAGCTGGCTCGCCCACGCCTTCATGTCTACGCCGTAGATGTCCTTGAGGAAGTCGGTTGCAAGCTGTTTGATGGTCGTTTCCATCTCCTTGATTTCCTGCTTGTAGTCGGCAATCTTGTCCTTGTCCTTCTTCTTCTTGCCCTGCTCGGCGTTGAGCTGTCGTTGCATTTCGTCCTTCTGCGCCATGAGGGATGCTTGCTCCGCAAGGAAAGCGTTGTCGGGTTCGGCAAGCGACTTCTTGGCTGCGTTGTAGGTGTCACTTGTGTACGGGCCGTTGTAGCCGATAAGCACGCCTGACTCCTGGAGTTTCAGACCCTTCTCGTAGTTGTCCGTTACTTTCTTGAGTGTCGCCTTCGTGTCCTTATCCATCTTGTACGAATAGACACCGCCGAGAGTGTTCTCTATTGCCGTCTTTACATCGTTGCGCAAGCGCTCAAGTTCTGTGATGTTGCGTTCGGCGAGCTTAATCTGGCGTTCCTGCTTTGCGTCATGCGCCGCAGCGAAAGCCTTGAACGGAGAGGTAAAGATGCCGACTACACCCTGAATGACGCCGCCGACATTGCCCGACATAGCGCTTGTCGCGATGGAAGAGATAGAATTGGAAATGCCGTTGAGAGAGTCAAAGAACGCCGTTGCGTCCTGCCATGCGTTACTCTCAGTATCTACGCCGAGTGCGCTTGCAGTGTCCTTGATGTCGTTGAACGCAGCTACAACACCTTGAATATTGGCGTTTATTTTGTCAGCCGCTACGCTTACCGCAGACATGGCTTTCTTGAACTTGTTCGCAGCCTTCGCTTCCTCCTGTCCTTCCTTAATCTTATTCTCTCCCTCTTTTGCCTTCTTCTTGCCTTCCTGCACTTCCGCAGTAGCTTTCGCAACGCCGTCCCAATCACTGTTTTTCAGCGCGTCCAGCAGTCTTGTCGTAGCCTCCTGCGCAAGTCTTTCACCCTCCTGCTTCAATGCTGCGCCCGCGGTGATTTTCTCGTTGGCGTTCTGAACGCGCTGTTCTGCAACGCCGCTCAAACCTGCATTGAAGAAGTTCTTCTTGCCGCTTGAGAGTTTATTCAACTGCTCGTCAAGCTGCTGTATCTGCTTGCCGTACTCGCGAGCGTCAATAGTTCCGTCAGCAAGTGCCTGATTGATGTTTTCGCGTATCTGCGAAGCGATTTCGGATGCCCGATCCATACCGAGCTGCGACACCGCTCCGAAGAACGTGATATAGTCGCTGCTCTTGTTGAAGGCTTCCGTTTTAGCGGAGTTCACTTCCTTGTCACGCTGGCGCGTGTAACGATATGCAAGCCCGTTATCGCCCGCCTCCTTTGCTTGTGCAATCGGAGTTTCGTACTTGGCGTAGATGGCGGCTATCTTCTCCTGCGTGCTTGCTGTCTGTGCGATGATGTCCGCAGCCTGCTGCAAGCTCTTGACATAATTATCCTTTACCAAGGTCGTTATCTTCTGCCAAGCCTCAAGAGCGAGAGGCGTGTCCTTATACAGAACCTTCGCGTCGGCTTCGGTCATTCCGAGGTTGACATCGTGACCGAAGTTCTTCTTGAAGTCCTCCGCCATCTTTCTTGTCTGCTTGTTCCACACTGCGCCGTCTTGAAAGGCGAGCTTGGCGAAGTCCAGACTGCCGGTCTTCTCGTATAGTTCTTTCTGCAAGTTCGCCTGCTTCACGCCTTTCTCCAGGGCCTCCTTGAAGTTTGAAACAACTCGTTCCCATTCGGGTTTCAGCTCCTCGGAGAAGCGCCACTCAAAGTTTTCCTTGTCGAGTTGCGTTCTGAATTTCTTTCTGTCATTCGTCTTGTCGAAGTTAAAACCGTCTTTCAGTCGGGCGATGCTGCCGGAATAATTGTCGAGGTCAATCTTCTTCCAGTCCAAGTCCTTATACAGACCGAATACCTCGTTCTTTGCCTTCGCACGGCTCATGCCGGCCTCTTTCCTCAACTTCTGGTAAGCCTGTCTCGCAGCCTTGAAGTCCTCAAGCTGTCTTTTCAGCTCATCAAGCTCCTTATCATCCTTCTTGTCGCCCTTGTTCTTCGGAACCTTATTGGATTTCTTGTCCTCGGGGATAAAATTGTACCCGAAGCCTTGCAGAACCGCCTTGTGCAATGTTTCGTAGTCCTTCTTGGCTTCCGCGATGCTCGCCTTTGAGGCTCCACCTTTCTGACGTGACTTCATTTCATTATAAAGGTCTTGCAAAGCTGACTGGGCGTTGTTCTTGGTCTTGTACCATGATCCTTCTGCGATATAGCTTGATATGAGGTCGTAAGCCTTCTGATTGCCTCTCAGATTTTCAAAGACACGCTCCTGCATAACGGTTTTTCCAGTCACCGAGTTTTTATTGCCGCTCGGCTTAAATTCGAAGCTCGTAAGTTCTTCGAGCTTTTTCTTGATTTGCGGCACAAGCCATGTTGCTTCATCCATTATTTGCAGAAGCATACTTCTGAACCGTTCAGGATTTTGATTACACCAATTCTTGAAGTCATTTCCGTACAGACCGAGGTGTTTTCTTATCGCACCAAGTATCTTCGGAACATCATCATTTGCAATCTCGTTGATGTCCGATGTAACATCGTTCGCTCTGTTGCCAAGGCCCTTTATCGAATAGGCGATATTGCCATTCCATTTTACCATATTGGCTTGGAATATGGCCCATTTCTGTCCGCCCTCATCCGCCAGTATGCGTATCTTGTCCTCAAGTGTCTTGCCTGCGCCAGCAGCGCCAAGGATGGCACTTGCGACACTATCCATCTTCGATTTTGTCAGTTCGTCAAACGCCGACAATTTCAGCTGGTACGCATCGGTGGAGTGCTGCAAGTCCTTCAAGTTCTCCTCAATGGTGTCGTTGAACGGATTTCCCGATTTCCAGCCACCCGTAGAACCTATTGCGTCTGCAATCACGCCAGCATCGCCCGACGCTACGTTCTTCGCGTTCTCGACACCCTTTCGAAGGATGTCATACTGCTCATTGAGGTCTTTCGCCTTTTTAATCTGTTCATCAATAGTCTTCGTGTAGGCGTCGCTCTTTATAAGCAACTGCTTCATGCTGTCAATTTGCTTTTTCAGCTCTGTGTCCGTTGTGCCCTTCTTTGCGCCCAGGGCATCATAGTAGTCCTTCATCCAGTCAGAATCTGGAGCCTGCAAGCTCTCCGCCTTCTCCTTTATCGCGCTGAACTCGTTGTAGATGCTCGATATAACCTGCGTGACAGCCATAAATGTCAGTCCGACCCAGCCGCCCACAAAGCTCAACATGCCTTTCAGCTTCGAGCCGGTCATATTCATTACAGCAGCCATTGTACCGCCTTTTAGAATTATCTCTCCCTGTCTTGCGGTTATCTGACCCATAATGACAAGCTGGTCAATTAACTCTTTTGTGATAAGACCTTCCCTAACGGCTTTTTGCATCTGCAATATAGACAACTTACCCTCCAGTGCAAGTCTGCCCATTACCGCCTGTTGCGTCTGCACATCGGCGAGCCAATAGGCTCTTTTCTGAACGTTCTGCGTCGCTATTTCCTGCGTTATCTTTCTTTCGAGAACGAGCTGCTGCTGTTCTATGGCGTAATTGCGGAGCTGTATCTTGGCCTGGTCGTTCAAATTCCTGCCGATTGAACCGATACCCAAGCGCGAAGAAGCAAGACCAAACAGCTTCTTTGACAGGAATACGCTCGCAAATGTCAATAGGGCAGGGCTTAACTTGTCTATCGTCAGAAGCAAATCCGTAGCGCCTTTTATCGCGAACATAAAGGTGCCGCCGATGACGTTCTTGCCTTCCGCGAACCTACTGAGCATGATTTCCCATGCGTCCTTCAACTTGTTCCACTGACCCAGAAGCGTTTCACTCAGCACCAGCTGCATATTGTAGAACTGACCTCCCTCGTCTGTCATCTTCCACAATACCTTCTGAACATCCTCGAAGCTGACCTGACGTTTGGAAATCATCTCCTTGACATCGCTCTGCTTGTAGTTGGTCTTGTTGTTCTTACCCTCAGAGTTGTACAATTCAGTTATCTTCTGCAACAGAGGCAAGCCTGCGTATGCAAACTGACGCAACTCCTTACCATCAAGCCATGAACGCGCCTTTACCTGGCCGTATGCCAAGCCCAATCGCTCGAAGCTGACTCCAAGACCTGACGCAATATCCGCAAGTCGCTTGGTTGTGTCATACAAAGAATCGGCTTCCACTCCGAAAGCTGCGAGCTGCTTGACATCTCGATTCAACTCGCCGAACTTGAACGGAGAACGCAATGCAAGCTCCTGCGTCTGCGCAAAAAGCTCATCCGCTTTTGTGACATCACCCAAAATGGAGCGCAAAGCTATATGCTGCTGTACAATCTCGCCGCCCGTCTGCACAATAGCGTTGAAAAGCGACTGCGCACCGTACACAATACCGCCCTGCAAAAAGAGAGACTTTATGTCATTCAGCGTGCCGTGCATCTTGCTCGCCTCTGCATTTGCGCCCGCAAGAGCTGCCGCCAAGTCGCTACGCACCTTTGCCGCTGACTTCGCTATCTCCTGCTGGCGTTCACGCTCCAAGTCGATACCCCTGCGTATGCCTTTGTTTATAGCCTCCTGTGCCGCTGCGTTCGTTGCTTTCTGGTCTTGCAGCACTCGTCCCGCCAGCGTTGTGTCGTGACCTGTACCGACACTTCCTATACGGCCAACGTCACTCATACTGCCAGCTTTAAGCTCACGGTGCATTATTTTAAGATAGCGCATAATGTTGATAAGACGATGTATCTCAGCCTCCGCTTTGCTCACGTCGGCTCCCAACGATATACCGCGGCTAAACTCACGTCTGAGCGCCCTTACCTTATTGCCAAGCGAGTCGTAACGAGCCTCCGTTGCCTTTATTTCAGATAATCTCTGCTTGTTGTCGCGTGCTTCCTGTCTCCTTTGCTCGCGTTTCGCGGCTATAGCCTTGTTCACACTCTCTGCCGCATATCGGTTCGCCTCCCTCTCTGCCGCCGCCGCTCTCTCTGCCTCTCTCTGACGGGCCTGTATTCTCCGCTGCACAGCAGCCTCCACAATAGCCACATTTCGCTTCTCAGCAGCCTCCGCCTCCTTGTTCGTCGCTATCGTCTTGCCCTTCTCCCTGCCATATTCACGCTCGGCATTTGCCGCAATCTTCATTGTCTTGGCTATATCCGAGAACAAGTTCTCCATATAAGCCTTGTCCGTAAGTCTATGACTATTGTCTCCAAATAGTCTGTACGTCTCTTGGAGTCTACGTTTCAGCTCATAAAAGTTTTCTGGCAGCATGTCTGTCTTATAGCCCATCTTCTTGCCCTCATCCATCAGACGCTGCAAATCTCTCATCTTCGTTTCAAGATTTGAGATGGCTGTCCAAGCTCTGTCAGCACCGTTGGCAAACACAGACAGCGGATTTTCTTTGGAGAACGAACTAAGCAAGCTCCGAATCTCGCGCATTGTACCGCCCAAAGCCTTAGGCATATTGCCCAAAACCATCAATCCGTCTACGCCATTTTCGCTAACGATTTTTCTTAGGGTGCCATAAAACTCGTCAAGAAGAGTCTTGCCTCTTTCGAGTTCCTTGGTATTTACGTTTGGCTGCTTTGCCCCCGTCGCATTAAGTTCGTCTTTTTTTAAGCGAATCTGCTGTATGATGTCAAGATATATTTGAGCGTTCTTGATTTTTGCTTCCAGCGATTTCACTTCACTATAATCTGGGCCTTTTTTACCCGGATTTGTCTCGGCTTTACTCTTGAGGTTTTTTAGTTTTATTTCGAGCGCCAATAACTCTTGCGAGTATCTTGCTGTCTTTTTCGCAAGTTCGTCAAGCGACATTCCCGCAGCATTTCCGCCTACAATTTTGTTCAGAACTTCGTTAATGTCGCGAGACGCTTTCCCTGCGGCGTCGCTTAGCCCACTTAACGACTTTTTCTGTTCCTCGACTTTTTCTGTGACCCTCGTCGCATCGTTAAGCATTTTGTCAAGCCCCTTGTCCTCAACAAATGGCTGCATCTTAGGTGCAGTCGCAGCCTTGCTTTCTGCTGCACTCTTTTCCTTCTGTGCAGCAGAGGTAGCTTTTAGCTGCTCCTCCTGCTTCTTGAGGGCGTTGGTCTGCTCATTGACGGCTTCTGCATTTTTCTTGGTCTGTTCCTCTGCTCTCTTTCCTGCATCTGCAACGGCGTTGGTTTCCTTAGATACCCCCTGTGTAGCTACGATGTATTTGTACTCTATGTCTGTTACCTTGCCATCGAGTGTGTTTAACCACTTGTCGATTTGCGTGTAGTTCTTGATGGGGGACTGAATGAGGGATGTGCCTTCGTTTATAAGACCTTGGAGCTCTTGCCGAATAGCCTTTAGACCACTGGCTGTCGGTGCGTCGGCAAATTTCAAATGATTTTGCAGCGACGCAATAGCATCAATAGCTTCTCTACTTTGATATATTGTGCTTTGCAGGTTAAAACCAGAGTCAGACAAACCCTTTTTTGACTCAATGTTAGTCAGAGCGAACTCAAGTTGCTGCACAAGTTTGGCGCACTGCTGTAATTTTCCTATATTTAAATCTTCCGTTATACCCTTCCAGCCACCTTTGGTTTTCCCAATCACACCTAATACAGCCTGCAACTCCTTTGCTTCGGCAGACGTATCACCGAGAGCGTTTTGAATTTTTTTCAAAAAACTTATATTCTTCCCCGATACATCCGTATCAGCAAGTTTTCGCAAATTCTCCTGCGCTTTCCTGGTTTTTGCATCAACGCCAGTCATGCCATCGGCAATCTTGTTCAACTCCTTAGATACTGTTTCTTTGAGTCCAAGGCTCATCCATAAATTTCCAACGTTTCCGTCTGCCATATCCTGAAATATTTATCGTTTAGATTTTGTTGTTTAAATAATCGGAGAGGCTAATCTTCTTGCCAACAAGACTGCCCTCCTTCTCCTTCTTCTTTACCCAGTTATCCCAAAGGTCGTCCATTTCCTTTGCGGTGTGCTTGACACTACCGTCGGGGTTGCGTTTCTTGTCTTTCTTATACACAATAATGGGTTGGTCTGCAACCATGAGGTCTATCTGTGCCGAAGTGTAGCCCCACCAGTAGTCGTATGCCTTGATGCCGTAGCGCGTGGCAAAGAGGAACGGGAACTTTTCGGCTAACGAGAAGGCTGCTCCCCAGCTTGTCCTGCTCGGGTAGCTTTCACTTCTTTCTTCGTCATCGTCATCGCCAGATCCGTCATCCCTGTCGCTAATATGGTAGTCAGCGAGCACACTACCAATGGTACTTTTTTTTTAGCTGCGTCAACGACCCTCAGAACCTCGATTGCATCCAAGTCCTTGATATAGTACAACCAACGCCAGTAAGCCCAGTAGAAGAAGCGCAGCTTCCAAAAATTATTAAGAAGAACGATGGCGCACAGCTTTACGCCGCGCTTCCACTCGTCTTCCTCATTCGCTGTGACGTGCGAAAACTTTCTTATCGCACCTCGTTTAAGCCAACCGATTTTGCGCTTTTTACCCATGAACACTACCGCTTCGGGTTCCGCCTCCAATACGCTGTCAAGAGCTTTCTGCAACTCGTCACTGGGCTGTTCCATCTTCTTTTCTTCCATGTTGTTTTCTTGATGTTAAGTCTTGTAAAAACAAAAGCGGAAAACCGCGGCCCTTGATAAGTCCGCCGCTTTCCGCTTCATGTTTAGATGAATACCGCTTTCCGCTGTTAAGCTGCCGCCTTTGTAAGCCAAGCGATGCTCTTCTTGCCTGCGCCCTCGATAGAACCAGAGAACTTGAACGCAACAGGCTTGGTGCCAGTGTCGTCCCACTGCAAGGTGGCGTAGAGGGCGATGTTGGTGATGACCATGACGTTTGTCTTGGTATCGTCAACGATTGCGATTGTGCCCTGAATCTTGAACTTCTTAGGCTCAAGAGCAACGCCGGTAAAGCCAGTTGTCGCGTCGAGCTCGGTGTCGCCGGTCTTCAAAGTGACCTTTGTAAGTTCGCTCACCGCATCGTTGCCAAACATCGCAGCGAGCAGATCCTTTGCCTTTGACGGAACAACGAACTCAACGTTGAAGTCGCCAAGCTCGGAGGTTGTCGCCCAGTCGCCTGCAAGACCGATAACCTTGTAGTGGTTGATGGTTGGGTCTTCCATTGTCGCCTTCAGTGAGTCAACCTCAACAGGCAGTTCGAGGTCTGCTGTAATGTCGATAGTAGCCTTGCTGAGGTCTGTGATTGCCTTAGCGTACAAAAGTGTCTTAGGGCCTACAAAGAGGTCCTTCAACTCTTCGATTTTCTTCATTGCCATAATTCAAAACTTTTTTAGTTAAACCTTAATTTTTGCGTTTATTTGGTTCTTAACGAGCCCTGTATTATCGTTACCGAAAAACCGTCGCCGTCGTCCGTTTGCAGAGTGACACGCGGCTTGGTTACGATGATGTTGTCTGTTGAGATTGGAAACTTTGTCATTACCGCACTGACCTTCTCGGATACCGCAGACACGTTCAACGTATTGGGGTTCCTGGCGGATGTCTTGTCACGGACATATATCTCTATCTGCGCGGTAGTCGTATAATCGTTGAAACTGCCGTCGTCGTTCATCTCATTGTTGTAGATGCTTGACGGGAAAGACACAACGATATAGCTGTCGGGCCTGTCGCAGACAGACTTCGGGCGGTTTCTTGGATAAACCTTGTCGCAGATGCCTTTTACGGCATTGCCGACATCGTAGTATAGTGTCTTTATGCTTATCATATATAGCAAATTTTTTCAATCTGCGGCATGGCGTCGCGTACACTGGTCAAGACATCGTGCCCCATCTTGTCTTGCACATAGTCCGCGTAAACCATTGGCGCAACGACAATAAGAGAGTATGTGTCCCTTTTCCACGGTTTCACCGACTTCAATTTCTGAATAGCAGCTTGTCTTCCATCAACACGTCCGGGACCGATATTGCCTATATACTTGCCGGGTTCTCCACTCTTGGTCGGGAAGACTGGTACATCATCCCACCATCGTGTTACAGACAATTTTTCTCCGGGACTGAGAGATACTCTTACTGGCTTTTCTATCCCCATGTCCGCAGCACCAACAACCCTAACAAGTTCGCCCCTGTAGTAGATACCGACTGCAAACGAGTTTATGAGGTTTCCTGTAACAGAAATGAAATCTCTTTCAGCATACGCTGTCCTTAACACCTCTGTGGCCATCTTCTCCATGTTTTCGAGCATCATCTCTTTTGTGTACTCTTTCACATTTCTGAAAAGACGGAAAAAGAGCTGGTCTGAATATTTGCCGTGAACTGATTTTAAAACCGCCATACACTAAACCCTTGTAAAGTCCCAATAAACAACAGTTCTATTATTGTCAGGCTCGCAGTCCTTCACCATTCCGACCTCGGTGTTGTTGCCGACCGTTGCGTAAATCATGTCGCCATCAAGAGGACATCTGCCAGCATCCCATTCGTCATATCTGACAGGAATTGATGCCTTCCTCTTGTTCTCGTCAACATTCTTGCCGCCCTCGGTAGTCGTATCGGTATAGCTGCGGCCCTCGCCTTCGTAGATTACAATCTCCGTATCCTCGCCGACCTTTGCGTCGTCATCCGCGAACGGGTCGTTCTCGTCCGCCTTGCCGACAAGCACCCTGACGATTTTTATCGTGTGAGGGTATCTCGGGTTCTTGATATTTGCCTTTCTCATACATCCTTATTTTATAATGTGAGGAAGCGGACAGCCGAACGCCGAAATGTCGGCACGCTTCACGCCATGAGAGGTTATTCTGAACGACGACTTCTTCTTTAACATCGAACTTGGCTCAAGCTCCGCATAGATTGCGTTGGCTTCCGCCTTGAGCTCAGCACGGTCGCGCTCCGACATTTCAAAACCACCTTCCGTATGGCTCCATCCGTTATCGGAGTCGGAAGTGTTGTTCATCTTGCTCGGGCCGAGAACAAGCCATTTTAGAATGTCTGCATAGGCAAGGCGAACATCGGCGGGATTGGCGTCTACATACGCCATGTTTCCGTCCAGCGCTCTTTCAATGAGGATTGTACGCACCGTGTCCTCGGGTATGCTGAAACGTACCTTGCTGAACAGTGCGTCCTCCAGTGTGTGAATTTTATTGCCTTTATCCATAATGCCTATCCTGTCGTTAAATTCAGAGATTGTTTACGCTATCCGTCCAAGTGCAGCCGATTGCAGCTACAGGAGGACGGATAGCTTTTATGTTTAGGCAGCTACGCCTTCGCCCTTCTTGGTGATGTCGATAATCCAACGATACGGGAAGTCGAGCATCGCCGGTACTGCGGCAAACATGAGGTCGGTATGCCACTCCATGTAGTCACCGTTGGCGATTGTAGAGTTGCAGAGCAGACCGAGACCCTTGTTCGTCTGCGCGAACACCTTCTGAACGATGTTGTTTCCGTACTTCTCGAACATCGGCTTGTCAGCAACCTGCTTGCGCTCGTACTCGAAAGCATTACCGGCAGGACGGAGAACGACGATGTTGTCATCCCAGCCCTTAACCTTGACAACCGAGCCGTCGAACTTGAGGTTGCGCTCCTCCTCGTCGATAATCTCGATGCGTGAGATACCCTGGATGTCGGCGAACGCCTTGAGGAACATCTCTGTGTTCACGCCGTAGTCCTCAACATAAGCAACATAGTGGGCCTTACACCAGTTGATGTACAGCTCTTTAATCTGCTTGTTACCAAGGAAGGTGTTGTAGAAGGTGTCGTAGGTCATCTGCCATACGAGGGCAAGGCGGTTCTGACCGAACTCCTTGCGCCACTCGCTCTCAATCTTGCGCATCTGTTCGAGGATGTTGCAGTCTGCGTTAGCCCATTCGAGCTTGCCGCACTTTCTGAAATTCTCCTTCGGAATCGGCACCTTGTGAAGCGGAATCTGGATACCGCGGGCGATGCCTGTATAGTCAAGCTCGCCGGTTGTAGCCAGCTTTGCCACCATGTAGTTCATGGTCATGTCGAGAGAGTCCATCAACTCCTGGGTGTCGTTGCGCCACTGCTTTACGAGGTCGCGGTCGTTACCAAACTCCTCAAACTGCTTCTCGCGGTAGTTGCGCTCCTCTGCGGTTTCCTTGAAGCCGTCGGTAATGAAGTCGGGAATAGTGGCATGATAAACTGCCAATGCACCCTTGTCCTTCTGGAATGAACCTGCGAGCGGAGCACGGAGGTTGGCGAGCGTTGCAGCGTGCAAAGCGGATGCCTCCACTGAGAATGTAGCCACGCCCTTATGGTTGGTAGGCGTGAGGTCGGGCGCGATAGTACCCTGCGTGAGATACCAGCCGTACTTTACATGGAAGATGTCCTTCGTGTCGATAAACTTCTGCAAGTATCTTGTATTCTCGGGGTCGCTGAAGAAACGCGCCTTTCGGGAATTATTAAAATCAAACTTTGGCATATCTTTTCGTTTTTGTGTTGTGTGTTTTTCCGATTAGTTCTCTGCGTACCACCACTCTGCGTAGCGGCTCTTGTTCATCGCCTCTACAGCCGGTGGGATCGGACTCATGCGTGACTTCCACATAACCACGTCAGTGCCGAGCAGACAGAAGTCGTTGAGGTAGCGCGGAGCATAGAACTTGTCACTGCCGGCAAGTGTATGGAACGGCATGTCAACGTCGCATGGAGCGAAGCAGTTCGGGTTTGTAACCATAGCAGAAACAGTTGTGCCTGCCTTTTCCGCCTCCACGAGAACCGTACCGACGGTAAGGGAGCCGAGAGTTTCTGCGAGTGTAACCTTCCAAACATCCTTGCCGTCCTGCACGTCATTTTCAACCGCAGTAACGAGCACGCCTTTACCCTTTGTCTTGAAGTCCTTCGGGCCAACCATGAGATTGTCACCCACAAACGGAATGTGGTGATAGCCGTCGCGTGTGATGTAGATGGCTGTATCCGCAGCAGCGGTGGTAGCCTTAGCCACCTCATAGCTCTTGAGCACCTTGATTGTGCCGCCGCTGTTGTCCGCAAAACCGAGGCTGTGCTCGATGAGGTCGCCGGCATAAATCTTGGCTGGGCCAGGGAACGGGTTTTTCAGGACACCGCCAATCGGAGGGCGACGGAACGCTTCCTTAACGGCGCCAGGCAGGTCAACAAACACATGACGCTGACCGCCGATAGTCATTTCTGACTGCAAGATTACAGCGCCGGTAGCATTGACTGCACCCTGCGCCATCATCTGTCCGTAGTAATCCTTGTTGTTATCCATAACTTTTTACCTTAAAAATTAAAATGTTTACTTCCCTTGCGGTTCGATGATGTCAGCCCACTCGTCGTCACGGATTGTCTTGCCGCCGCCAGAAGAAGAGCCGCTACCCTTGTGCGGTATCGCGGTGTTGCCTGTAGCACGCTTGAAGTCGGTAGTGTAAATACCCTCTGCCTTTGAAACCAGGTCGATTACATCGGCATCCTTGTCGGGGATTTCAAGTTTGGAGATTGCTGTGTCAAGAAAGAAATCGTTAAGTTCGAGCTTTGCCTTGTCAAACTTATCCTTCAAGCCCTTTCTGACCGCTTCGATTGTAGCGGCTCTTGATACCTTCTTGTCGCGCTCCTCGTTAGCCTTTTCGAGGGCTTCGAGCTTTGCGAGCAGCTTGTCGTACTTGTCGTCAGACTTGTCTTCCTCTTCCTTCTTGCCGTTGCGCTCCTCCTCTTCCTTCTTCTTGCGTTCAGCTTCCTCTCTGCTTTTCTTAATCTCGTCAGAGACATTCTTGTGCAGATTGCCGTCCATGCGCTTGAGTCGGTTTGCCACCTTGGTGACTATCTTGGCGTTCGCAGCCTCGTCGTCACCAAATTCGTCCAGTACATCATTAAGTTCTTCGTTAATGGTCTTCTGGCTAAGTGCTTTGAACTTGGCGGTATCAACCTCCTTGTTCACCAATGAAAGCAGTTCTTCTACTGTCATATATAAAAGTTTTTGTGTTGGTTTTCGGTAGTTCTTCTACCGTTAATGTATAAATATACGTTTTTCTTTCGCAAAAATATGAATAAATATACAATTAACCAAATATTTTCGATATATTTGCATAAATATTTTGTATATATATGCAGAAAAGTTGTTTTTCAGGGTTGAAATTGGATAACGGAGAGCCTGTTTACACTCAAGAGTACATTCAATCACTAAGAGATAAAGACAAGAAGCATCCCGACAGGTTGAAGATTATCGCTCAACGTGGCGGACAGGAGCGTATGCTTGCCATTGATGCTGATATTAAGATAGTCGGAGGCTCGCGAGGCGGGCCACTCGATGAGAATACGATGGTTTTAACGTCCAGGGGTTTCGTTAAAATCAAGGAGCTGAAATATGGGGATACCGTAATCGGTTCGGACGGGAAAGGACATCGTGTTTTGGGACTCCTCGCTTATCCGAAAAGAGATTGTTACGAGATTACACTATCCGACGGAGCGAAAATAACTTGCTCTGACGACCATATTTGGAACGTTTACATTGACGGAAGCAGACGGTGTATGCCTCATCTCGCTTGCGAGATTGAGAAATATATCGCCGACGGATACGACATAACCATTCCGTGCGTCAAGCCAGTGGAATTTGATGAAAGCTACGGACTCGCTTCTATCAGTGAAAGAATGTCTACACTCGAAAGACTTATCAGTAATACGGGAAGAAAGAGCGGCGAGTATTGGTGCAAAAAATACCGCACTTCCAAGCAGGCTACCGACTTTAAGTATTTGGTTGATAGTTTAGGTTCGGTGTGTTATGTGCGGAAAACAGCGAAAAAGAAATGGTCGGTAAGGTTCAATTACAAGAAAAAGGAACTTGTAAGACGTATCGTAAGCTGCAAGAAAATCGGAAAGAGGAATTGTTGTTGCATTGCCGTAGACAACCCGGATGCACTGTTTGTAGTCGAAGACTTCATAGTCACCCACAATTCCAAGTCCTTCTCTTCTCTCATGGAGGTACTGAAAGATATTAAGAATCCAGACTTCCATGCAACAATCCTGCGTAACGAGAAGGATGACCTTCAGTCGCTTGTAACGGACTCGTACAAGCTCTTCTCGCAGTTCGGCACATACAACAAGTCGCAGAATGATATGACATGGAACTTCACCAACGGAGGATGGCTAAAATTCTCATACTACGCAGGCTCGTACCAGGACTTCAAGACCCGCTTTCAGGGCCGTCAGTTCGCATACGTGTGCATCGACGAAGGAACCCAGTGTCCGTACAAGAAGTTCAAGTATCTGCTTACCAACAACCGTAACGCCTCGCAAATCCGCAACCGCTTCTGGATAACGTGCAACCCTGATCCTGAGTCGTGGGTGCGCAAATTCATAGACTGGTGGGTAGACGAGGACGGATACATTATCCCCGAGCGTGACGGAGTCATACGCTACTGCTTCATGGATGGAGATACTCCCGACTCAATCTATTGGGGAGATACGCGAGAGGAGGTTTACGAACAATGCGGAGGTATCATAGATAAGCTGTGGAAAGAAAGCTATGCCGAACTCGGATATACCAAGCTCGAAATGTTCATCAAATCCGCCACGTTCATTCGTGCCGACGTATCGGAAAACATCAAACTTATCTCTACCGACGCGTCATATCTCGCCAACCTTGCACAGCAGGACGAGGAGCAACGTATGCGCGACCTCGAAGCCAACTGGAACTGGAAGTCCGCGGGCGACGATATGATAAAAATGGCAGACCTCGAAGAGATATTCGATAATGCCGTACAGGTGGGAGATGGGGTGCGGCGCGCATCCGCCGACATTGCCTTCACCGGCGGCGACAACTTTGTGATGTGGCTGTGGGAGGGATGGCACTGCAAAGACCTTGTAGTAATGCGACTCGACTCTCAAACGCTCGTGTCTGCGGTGCAGGCGAAGCTGCGTGAATGGGGAGTGGAGGAGTGCAACTTCACTTACGACTTGCAGGGTATCGGTCAGTATTTCAAAGGTTTCTTTGTCGATGCCGTACCGTTCAACAACCAGGCAGCACCTGTCGCTATGACACACCAGGAAGAAAAGGGCATCAAGTTCCTGTACAAAGACCTTAAATCACAATGCGCCTTCCTGTTCTATAAGATGATAAAGGAAAAACGAATCTCGATAGAGTCTTCGCTGCTTGAGCGCAAGTATTCGGGAGACGGATTTGACAAGGTGCCGCTGCGTCAGATTTTACAGAAGGAGAGAAAGATGCTGCGCCGCGACGACAACAGCGACGACAGGGGCTTCAAGCTGCTGCCTAAGAAGATGGCTAAACGCTATGTAGGACACTCGCCCGACTTCTTCGAGTCATGGCTGTACATAATGATTTTCAGCTTAACTAAAAAGAAACACAAAAAGATAAAAGGACTATGGATGCTTTGAACAATGTAAAGGACGTGCGGGAACTGCTCGTCCGAAAGCCGTTTTACGAAGTGACCCCGAAGGGTTATATGAAACACGGAATTATCGACCGGGAGTTTTCCGAGAATGAAGACCCTTGTATGCCTGCGGATGTGCTGTACCGCAACATCAAAACACAGCAGGACTTCTTGCGCGAGTTCTATCCGTCAGGGCACAGGATTTGCGACCCGCAGCAATATCCCGACATCTGGAAGAAGAACCCCGAGACTGGACTTTGGTGCGTGCAGAAAATTCAGCGCACCGCGTTTGCCTTCCAGCAGGTGATTTGGACCAAGCACGTTCTTCATGTGACTGGTAATGACATTCAGTTCGAGCTTGCGGAGGGAACCGAAGAAGGTGGCGAAGAGAAACTACAAGAGCTGCTCACGAAATACAGGAAGGGATGGCTCATGCACGATATGGAAATACGCTTCTTCGAGGCGGTATCCGCATATATGAAGGTTGCAGACTGTGCCATTGTAGGCTATTTCGACGGCGACGGCAAATTCGGAACGAGAACGCTCTCGTTCGACCGTGGCGACACGCTGTTTCCGAGATACGACCCGCTTACCGGCGAACTGATTGCGTTTGCACGCAAGTATGTGGACTACGACGAGGAAGGAGAGGAGCGCATCGAGTGGGTTGAAGCATGGGATAAGGAAAAGTTCTTCCGCTTCAAGAAGGATTTGTCTGGAGGAGCTGCGAGAAATGCCATTAGAAAGGTCGCGTCTATCTTCGGTGCGTCCGAATATGTCTGCGTCGAAGAGAAACGACACGGTTTCCCGTTCATACCTGTAGCATACGCCCGCAACGAGGACGGCCCTTGTTGGTCTGCCGTACAGCGCAACATCGAGGATTATGAGGAGGCGTTCTCGTATCTCTGCGAGAACAACAAGGCGTATGCCTTCCCGATACTTACGCTTACAGGAGAGGGCGATGAGATTGAGATAAAGGGAGACACCAACGGCGCTGCTAAGACGATCATGATTACCGACACGGACGGCAGGGCGGAGTTCCTCAACGGCACGGACGCGTCAAACGCCTTCGCTACACAGCTCAACAAGTCTTATGACCTTATTTACGAGCTTTCGTTTACCGTAAAGCCGCCCGAACTCAAATCGGGAGACCTGCCGGGCGTTGCAATCAAGCTGCTGTATTCTCCAGCCCTCGAAGCTGCCATGAACGACGCGCAGAGATTGCAGCCGTTCCTCGACCAGTTGGTGCGTATAACTAAGTTTGGTATCGGAACGGAGAACAACTGCATGGCCTCAATGGTTGCACTGCCGGTCAATGCGTGGATTGAGAGTTATATCCATCAGAACGACACTGAGCTTATCACCAACCTGGCCACTGCGGTTCAGAACAAATTCCTCTCGAAGCAGACTGCTTCTGAGCGCAATTCCAAGTTCTCGAAGAACGACGAGTTTACTCGTATCATGCGCGAGCAGAAAGAGGAAGACCAGCAGGACTTGCTCATCGACATCCAACGCCAGGAGGCGCAGGTCGAGAACAACATCGAGCAGGAGGAAGCGCTTGCAAAAATTAACAATCAGCAGTCGGGAAGCGATGTTAATACAGGTCGCGGCAAGAAAGGTAGGCCCAGAACCGTAGATACGGATCGTTGGGGTAACAGAAAAGATGGCTCTGAACAAAATTGGGCTGACTGGAACAGTAAACATTAAAAAATACTGCATAAAAATACGAATAAATGGATAATGTGAATTTATGGAGTCACGAGAATACGCACTTAACAGAACCAAAGCGCAGATAGCCTGCGAGTCGCGCGTACAGAAGCGGCTGTTTAAGGTTGCCCGTGAGATAGTGTCGCTCGCTTCCAAATACAGGAGGGGAGCGACACTGACAAACGAGAATGGGTTTATTGCAGCCTCACAGCGCATTGCGTTAGGCGTTGCTGACGGAATAGAAAATGACATTGCAGTCTGTGCCAAGACTGCGTGCACCATACTCAATATCGGCACGGAGAGCACGGAAGACTTCCTTGTGTCAAAGGTGTTCGGCAAGACATCAATGGAGCGAACCACCAGTTATCTGAAAAACTTTGCGGAGGACATGGTGCGTATGTGCAAGGCTGGCGTATTGATGAAATACACCGACTCGCAGCTCATGTCCGCAATACGTACTGGATATAAAGACCCGTACACCACGTCCGTAATCACGAAGGCAAGAAAGGAGGATATAAACATCGCCACGCCTTCATACGGCAAGGGCGTATTTCATTCGGCGTATCAGAACATCGTCCGCAACGCGCGACAAATGGTAGCCGTCGTATGGGGTAGAGCTGAACAGCAGTACGGCAAGGAACATGGGGCGATAGGCTACTATATCTTTCGAGGAAGTTCGTATCCATGCGCGCACTGCGATGATGAGACAACGTATCTGCACCACTTCGGAGACCCGTTCCCGCCACTGCACTACAGGTGCGTTTGCTATGTTAAATTTGTTTACAAAAAAGAGGAGGAGTAATTATGTCAGAATACACATTGTCTGCCTATATGTACAAGTTGAAAAAGCAGTACAACATGGCGGATATTTCATATCTTATATATGCCGACCTGCGTGCGGCAGGGTGGGGTAAAGGCGACGCTTGGAATGTAGCCTTCCAAGGCCAGGGCCTAAACTGGGCCAAAGCTGAACTGCTTCGCGAGATTGAGAAGCTCGAAGCACTCGACTCAGTTCAGGCGCGCATTGCGGATGTACAGGGCACAAACTCGCCGAAGAACGACGAGATAACCGCGGAGGAACTTGCAAAGGAGACTTCAAAGGAATCCATCCTGCGCAAGCTGGTAGCTGCTGAAAAGAAAGCCAAGAAAGGCTCTCCTGACTGGCTGAAGATTGTGTCGCTTGAGGCGGACTATAACAAAATCAAGCAGGATGAGATAGATGTGGAGAACAATACGATTCACTTCCATTTACCAGTCAACTATCCCACTTCGTGTAAAAATTGCCTTCTTTATAAAAATAAAAAAGATAAATAAATACAGAAATAGCCTCGCAGTAATTTCTTTGCTGCAAGGCTATTTCTGTTTCTACTTGTACTTCTTGCCGGCAACCTTTTCAAGCGTTACCACAAACGTTTCTTCAATCAAACTGTCATTGAAGGTCGGCAGAAAAACCTCTTCTGGAAGTGCCTTTCTTTCTGCCGTCTCCATGATGATACGCAGGCCCATTTCGAGAGCATACTTATCTTCGATGATTTTAATGATACACTCTTCCATAACTATCTCTGTTTACTCTTCTTTCTTTGCAGGCAGGTCGTCCTTGATAAAGCTGTATTCCTGCGTCTCTTCCGCGCTCTTCATGTTGGATATAAGGAAGTGCTCCGCAAGGTCTGCTTCCGTGATGCCGTATGTCTCGTAGATAACTCCGCTTGGCGTGCGCTTCTTGTAGAACTTGCAGGAGTTCCACATCACTCTGCCAAACTTCTGCTGTGACGGTATCTCCTTTTCCTCAAGATTGTTATCCTCACAGAACTGTCTGAAGCTGTCATACAGCGTCTTGGCGTTTATCCAAACTGGTATCTCGCCCTTCGTTCCCTTGTCACAGCGTATCTCATACGCCTTGAGCCATGCCAGCACGGGCTGCGTGCCGAGATATGAAAGAATGAGCTGCTTGCGCGAACCTTCCGCAGACGGAAACTGAAACTTACGCTCTCTCAACATACGCTCGCCTTTAAGAACCCAGTTGAACACACCAGAAAGCTCCTCCTTGATAATCTCCGCCGCAAGACGCGGGTTCTGCTTCTCCTTGGGGATTGTAACGTCGAAGCTGACATACTGCAAGCGTCTGATAAAGCCGAGCGTGACATCCTCGGGGAACGGAAGCTCGTTGAGATTGAAGATGAGGTATGGAAGGCTCTTTGACTCCAGTACGTTCTCGCCCAGCTTTCTGTACGGTACGGGCTCTCCGCTCACAAGCCTCTTGAACATGCCCGTATTCTTGCGTCCAAACTTCTTCGGGTCGGAGTCAGAAGACCAGTTGAAGATGGCGTTACGGATAGGGTAGCGCCCTCTCATGCCCTCGTCACCGTCAGCGGTAAGTTCCGCATAGTCCATTTTTGATATGCGGTCTTTGCCGAACAGGGCGCACATAACCTCGAATATCACACTCTTTCCGTTTGCTCCGCTACCGATAAGCATAAGGCACAGCTCTATTTTGTCGGACATCTTTCCTTCATACGGGTTGTATGCGTCACCGCGCTGCACCAAGCCGAGTCCCATGAACATCTGCAAGATGTCACGCGAGTCCTTGTCGGGCAGCACATCAAGCAGAAATCTCTCCCATTTCTTGCACTTCGCTTTCGGATCGAAGTTGTACGGATGATAGTAAGTCACATGATAATGCGGAGAGAATGGCATCGCCGTAGGAGCCACACGCGCAATACCGAAGTCAACGACACCGTTGGCGAACGCCACAACATCGAACTGCGGAACAAGCACGTTGTAGTTCTTGATTGTGTCGATGAACGACTCCTTTCTGATTGTGGAACGACCGAGCACGGGTGCTATGAACAAGTCCTCCATAAGCAACTGGTAAGCCTGCTCCACAACAATCGGCTCCACCACCTCGTATATTTTTCCGTTGAACGTATAGAACGCTCCTGCAAAATATTTTACAGGGCAGTCCTTGGCAAGTTCCCTGATACTCTTGCAAAAGCCCACCAGGAGCCTGTTCCAGCTCTCGCTGTTCACCTTGCCCCAGTCGGTTCTGTACATACCGAAGCCGTACTTCGCGTCTGCACTCAACGCCTTCAACTGCCCGTACAGCGAATCTATCGCCTCACCACTACTTCTTTTCATTCTTCCTTCTCCTTGTGTTTTTCTCTAATTGTGACATCACCTCGCGTCTTTCTGACCCTGCCGCCGTGCAGATAGACGAAAGCCTTTGCCCCCTCTTCGCAATACACTTCCACCTCCGCATTGTCGTACATGTTGATAAACGCTCTCGCAAGGCCGTTTACAAATACAGTCGCCTCGCAGTCATGCCTTACATATATGTCGCCGCAGCTCTTGCCAGAGTAGGTCAGTCCTGCGACGCACTCTCCGTTTAATATCACCGTCGGCTTGTCATCCGCAATCACGTTCTCGTCCACGTACACGCCGTGGTCGTGAATGACATCTCCGAACTCCTTCCGTATCACTTCGCATGACGGAAAGTTGTGCTCTATGCAGAAGTCAATGCCTCTGACAAACTTCTCGACAAGCTCGTCTTTCGACGTGCCGTCGGCCCATTCGTCAGTCCATTGCTGGCACAGACCCAAGCCGACCGCCTCCGACTTCATCTTAGCCGAAAGTTTCTCTGTCTTTCTGTCCGCCATATTTATTTATCGTCATGCTTTGTGTTTCGTTCTATATACTCGCTCATGGCTTTCATCTTTGCCGTCTGGTACTCCGCATCACCGACGACGGTAGTATCAACGAACATGCCGGTAAAGATAGCCTCTGCATTCTTGCCTTCCGTTCCGTGAGTGCGCCAGTCGCCCTTCTCGTCACGAACCATGCCGAGCGCGTCGATTGCCTCGAACATCGTCGTGCCGATACCGAACTCCACCTTCCATCCGCCGCCGACCGTTTCGACGCAAATGTACGGAAGCGAGCCTCGTGTCAGATGCTTGCGGACATCCTCACGGATACCTTCCTTGTCGCGGAGTTCCTTCAACTCCTGCTTGCTTAGACTGCGCGATTTCTTTGTAACCACAAAATTGCCGCAATATAATTTCTTTCCAAAATCCATATCTATACTTATTTAGTTAAACAATGTTTTTATCCTCTCTAAAGGCATTTCCTTCGCCCATATTCGCATATCAGCGTTGCGTCGCACTTGTTATCGTCTACGTTCTTGCACTTGCTTGTACGCCTAAAATCTTCGGTCGGGAACAGTCGTCTTGCGGCGTTGATGGATGTCGCCTTGTTGTCAGTGCTTTTCTTTCCGCAGTAACTCTTGATAACCTTATCGTGACTTATCCAAATCTCCTTCTGCCAAGTCTTCGGAGGTACAAGATGATAGGGTATCTCAAGCGCAATCAACAGACCTTGCAGCACTCCGAACGTTTCTCCGAACGAGAATGTGGACTTTGCCGACGAACCGAAGATGGCGTGTATCTCCTCCATACAGCACACGCAATTTTCATCGCACACCGTCTTGATGTTTTTCAGAAATATCGCAATGTCGTGATAGTCGCAATCCTGTAAGGAACAATACTCATGCGTGCCGTCAGGGTGCATTACTGCTATGAAACCCTTTGAGCCAGGGTCTATGCCGATGTATGTCTTGTTTGCCATATTATTTTACTCCTGTTGAATTAAAACCGTTGTCACCACGTTTCTTGTTGCCATTTTCTTCTTTCTTGATAACGCCGCTAACAAGTTCCGTGTTCGGTATCTCCACGATACGCATCTGCGCAATCTTCGTGCCGGCTGGGATAATGATGTTCTTTGGCAGATAACTGCCTATTCCAAAGGTTTTTACGATTGCGTTCACCTCGCCGGTATAGCCGCTATCTATCAAGCCAAGTTTAACATCGGCATCAATGCGGACTTCGACAAACTCTCCTTCGAAGTGTTCTCTTCGGGCGTACAAGCCCTTGGAAGACATACCGCTTCTTGACTGTATCACCGCAGCGAGGTGTTCCGGGAGCTGTAGCTTGAAGCCGAGAGGTATCACACATCGGTCCCAATCGTACACCTTCACGTCTTCCTTTGTAAACACATCATAAGCTGCATCGGCATCGTGTGCCTTTTCAGGCATCCTGCCGCCACAAAGTTCTATTACTATCTTCTCTCTTTCCATTTTGTTTTTGTTTATTATGTCTTACCGTTCCACTTTACAAACTCCTCACAAGCCTCATCTTCGCCCATAACGAACGTGTAGAGGTCTTTGGCGAGGCAATAGGGTGCGCCATCTGCATCCTCGTCCGCAAACATTGCGCAGTCCTTGCACTTATAATGCTTCTTGCGCTTATCTCCTTTCTTAATCATAAGCTGTTCCTATTTACATGAACATTATAATCTTCCTCACTAATTTTGTAAAATTCCGCACTCTCGGAGTAATAGCCGTTACTTGTTCCAAACCATCGAATAGAAACATCCCCATGAAACGTTGCTAAATGATAAAATGTCCAAGTATAAGTATCTTCAATACATTCTTCATCTACAGGATAGTCGTTGTTTAACTCTTCCGCTGTCAGTATTTCCTCATTCAGCAAATCAGCGAAATCACCGCAAATATCATCTATATATACATTCTCGCAACACTCTTGGTAGTGCGTCATAATGTAAAATTCTCCATCAGCTGTTTTGAAAAACAAAGCATCGTTTGAGTCATAATGGCCTCTATCGACACTAACGAGTGTTTTTCCTTTTAGCACATCAATTTCGCGATAGTTTTCAAATCCCAAAAACATAAGCTATTCCTCCTTGTCTTTGATTTCTATAAAATCACCGACTCCCAAACGAGCATTGTTGATACAGTCACATATCCAACCCATGAGGTATGCCTGGTGCTCATTTCTGCCGTTATACATCCTTTCCAAATCGCACGCATCGTTGATAGACGATAGAACATGATAAGCCTCATGACAGATATTTTTCATAGTCATATCGCTCTTCTTTGGAAAGACAACGAGATTGCCGAAGTATTTCCCTGCCTTACTCATACATTCGTCATAAACCATACCTCCGTAGTTTCCTTCGCTCATAGGCTCGCCGTTGTGAACAAGAGGCTCGCCTTTCATGTTGGTAAAGCATTTGTCTATTTCTTCTTCAGACGTATTGTACATCACCCAAAGTTTCCTTGGGTAAATCTGCGGTGTATATTCGTAATATCCTTTCTTCTTCATTCTCAATTATTTATTGTTATACTTGTGTCCGCAGTGGTACATATTGCAGACATCACACTTGTAGACGGTCATTCCCAGCTCAATGAGCTTCGGGTGTGTCTTTAGAAACTCCCATGCCTCATCCTCGGTATCGTAGCCAACCTTCTGCTTCCACGAATTTCCCTTGCGAGTCCAATGTCTTGCGTCGGGATGCAGGGTGGAGTAGGGTGCCTTGTTGTGGTATCTATTTTTGCTCATATCCATTTTACGGTTGTTTCTCCGTTGTAACCTTTCTCCCATACAAACCATGCGTAGCTGACTGCACTACCCCCCCCATTGCGCATTGCAGCGAACTTGCCGTTCTTTGCACACAGCACTCTCTTTGAGAATTGCAGTACATACTTAGGTGGCGTGTTCTTATAGAGCCTCTCGTAGCGTTTCTGACCCTCCAAGAACGTTGTCTTGAGAAACATCACACACAAACCTCCGTCGGGCAACAAGTCAAGCGAGTGCTGCACGAACTCCAATGCGTACTTGTAGGGTGGGTTGGTCAGTATGCACTTGCAGCCGTCGGGCATCGCGTCAGCCTTGAAGAAGTCCTGCACATCGCCGTAACCCCGGTCTATAAGGTCGGTGCTCACAACATCGTGCCCGAACTCGACAAGACGCTCTGACAAGCATCCAGTACCACAAGCACACTCCCAAATCTTCTTCGGCAAAGAGAAGTGGCGGACAAGCCTGTCAATCGCCACAGGGTCTGTTGCGTAGAAATCATGCTCCTCGCGCTCCTTGTCCGTGTGATTGCTCGCACCGATTGTTATGAAGGTGCTCTTGCCGTTTCCGCTCCATTCCTTAGTCATTACTCAACCTGTTTGTAACCCAAATTATTAAGTGTCCTGCGGATAAAATCCATTCCTTTCTGATAGACGAGGGTCTTGATGCTAATTTTCACACCGTCATGCGTTGTGTATTTCTGTTCTATCGTGCGGAAATATCCACAGTCAACATACTTCTGATATGGGAGATTGTTCCACATGAGTATTTTCGCGTTGCGCAGAATTTCAAAAAACTTGTTTCTGCCGATATTCTTGAAGTGGAGGGTATTCGCAGCAGCCTTGATGTCGATGGCGGTCTTGCTTTCAGCCACTGCTTCAAAGAACTCTACTTTCGGCTTCTGCATCTCAAGTTGCTTCTGCTGAGCCTCTATCATCTCTTGCTGTTCAGCGGCCAGCCTCAGCGCCTGTGCAAATGTCTTGGGCAGCGCATAAACACCTGTCTTGCGGATGGAAGGCAGCACATCTCCGCACACCCAGTCCTGAAAAGCCTCTGCCTGCGGCTTGTCCGAACGCATTATCACCTTGTACAGGTTACGCTCGCCTATAAAGACCGCTTTCTGCGTTCTTCCCAAAGAGTCGATGACCTCGATTAGAACGACCCCATCGGTCTTTAGTCTATTCTTCACGTCAGATGAGTTATTTATTTCCAGTATCTTGCACACATCCGCCAAGCAGAAAAGCGGTTCATCTCTTGTTCCTGCTGTACGTATCTTTCCGAACTCTACGTTCTCGAATATCCTTATATCATTCATAGTTTCAATATTTTTTTGATTTATGACTCCCTACCACCCTCTTGAAACGCTATAAGCTCCACCTCTGCAAGAACAAACATCTTCGCAAGTTGCTGGTTCTCAACGAAAAGGGATTTTTCCCCTGTCGTAAATAAACTTTTTATAGCTTTAAGAACGTCGCTATGCTCCTTACCGAACTTCTCTGCAACAATCACACTTGTCGTTAGAGCCTGATTATCGTTGCTTCTAAATACAATCTCTTGCATATTATTAGATTTTAAGTTGCAATTATTTCTTCGTTTTATCAAGTTCCATAATCGTAAGTATCGCATAGTTCGCAAGGTCAAGCAGGGAGTCTTTCATACTCTCGTCCTTTACCTTCGCCTCGTCAGACATCAATGACTTCACGCGCTTCAACTTCTCTGCCATGTGCCCGTAGGCGTATGTCATACCGCACTCCGCAAACAATTCCGAGAAGCTATTGCCGTAGTCGTGGTTCTTCGCTTTGAAGGTGTCGTACATGCCATTGGTAATGTCGCGGAACGCTACACACTTCTTTGGGATTAACCGCGTGGACTTACCCTCACGCTCATTACGCAACACGTCCTTTAGGGTTTTATTGTCAACTAATCCGCGTTGCATCACGTCGCCCAAGGATATGTAGAGCGGTTTCTTTCCGAGCGCATCGCTGCGAACCTTGATGTACTCGCCGACCCATGCGCAATGCGGGTCTTTCTTATCGGCGGAGCTTATCAGTTTCGGACCGCCGCACACCTCGAAAAGCGGTACTTGGAGCGTTACATAATTTTTGTCTCCGCGCGGAGTTTTCAGCGTTGTCAGATACTGGGTGGATTCACACATATCCGTGGCACCACGAAAGCTCGCTACTTGATACTTACGCTCGATTTTGTTATTGGGCATCCTAAACTTCAAGCCCTCCTTAATGTCCTCTCTGTTAATCATTGTTACTCCTTTCTTTGAACGGCACCCATATCTCCTCCATCTCGCGCAGCGCAAGCTCGTAGGCATCATATCGTCCTTCGTAGGGTTGTTATTGCTGTGATAAACAATAATGGCAAACACAAAGTAACGAAATAATATTGCCGCATCGTAATATTGACGTGGATGACGTATAAAATTGCAACAACCATACCGACCTCCGTCAGGCAGCGTGCCGTCACCAGATACCACAAGCACATTGAGAGGACGAGTCGCCCATTGTATGTCTATAGGCTCTCCCGATTTTATACGCTCTTTCAACTCACACGCCTCGCAGTACCATGCGTGAAGAGCACCCTCACCGGCATACTCCACCTTTGGTATAGGGCATTTCAGCAGACGCTGCAAATCATCCAATAACTCCTGTTTCATATCTTGTTCTTGTTTTTACCTTCTTGTTTCTTTGTAATGTCTGACATATAGTCATATATCATTCTCGTCATGCCGTTGCACCAGTCGTCAACAAACGGGTCTGCTTGCAGAAGCGGCAACTCCTTGAAGTCACTCTTGAACCAATTGGAGAACTGCAACAGTACATGGCGCATCGTAGCCACATCCGCCGCATTGTCCATCGCACGGGTCAGACCGTCGCAGGACTCGTTTGTCTTAGACTCATAGGGGGTGCTGAATGGCTGCACGTCCACTACCTCTTTCTTCTCTTTCTTGAAAAATCCCATAATTAACATTCGTTATAAAATTCATACAACAAGTATGGAAACATAAAGGAAATTCCCAATACTGTAAAACCAGCAGACAGAGATTTTGCAAAAGCCAATATCGTGACGCCTGAAAAAGCCAGTGAAACTCCCAATATCATCAGAATTTTTAGCCGCTTGCGCCATCTGTTGCGCTTATCCCTCTCCCTCTTTTCCTCCTCTTCATGTCTTTCCATGAGGTTTTCTGTTCCGTTTCCCATACTTTTACAATTAATTTTACTACTTTTGCATCTGATAAAACCAGTCCGTAGAGACGGTCAATTCCGATTAACAGAAAATGAACGATTTATGTAGGTTCCAAATGCAGCCAAATCCCCGATAAACACGGGGTTTGTGTAGGTAGTGTATGATAAGGTTCTCAACCCCTATCCTCACATGCCTCTGAAACGAAGGTACAAAATATGTTCTACAATCATACACAAACTCCCGTAAATACGAGGTTTTTGGTGCATTTTTATCCTACATCGAGTGTATAATAAATATACATAGCTATTCGGCGACAGACAGACGTTCCACTTCCCAGTTTCGACCGCCAGGAAGTTAACAAAACTGAATATACATAAATATACAAGTTTACAGTTTTTAACAAATGGGAACATAAGTTTACACAAAGCCAAAAATCGGAAGAAAAAATTTTTAAAAGAGGTGACTATTTTGGCAAATAGCCAATTCTCAGGGGGGGTGCACCCTGTTTTCTTTATATTATATGCAATAATATAACGTTAATAAGTGTTAAACGTACATTTTATGTTTCACGCTTGCCTAATATTATATAAATTTGTAACCGCTTGAAAATCAGCACTTTATGCACTTATATTAATTTCTGATATGTATAAATATAATGTTTCACGAATAGTTAAACATATTTAAATTCGGCTTGTTTCTGAATTTGTTAAACGTAAATTAACCAAATATTGTGCTATATTATAAGAATTAACCGTTGTTAAAATGTATAACACACTGAAAACCAGTTAGTTACAATAATGTTATATGTGTTAATATGTTTGCTTTTGGTCGAAAATTGTCGTACCTTTGTAGTGTCGAAAGGGAGAAACACCCACGACAACGCACAGGGCGAAGGTAATAACCCTGTGGCGTGGCGGTCTTTAAAATAGTGATACACTAAAGCGGTGCAGCCTACCAACGTAGACCACACCGCCAGCAACTAAAGCGTGAAACGCTCTAATTTATTCACCACTGCAAAATTAGTCGTTTCCTTTGGTTGCTGCAAAGACTTTAGAAGTAATTAGAATTTATTCACCAATTTAAATATATAGAATTATGAAAGCAACTAAAGTAGAGAACAGAGTAAGCGAACAGATCAACACAATCGAGAACGCTCGGAAGTTGGCAAAGGAAGAAGAAAACCCCAGCTACACAAAGATGTTTTTGCCGTGGGTGGAAGCGGTTGCAGAAGACGATACAAAAGAACTCGCGAGCCGTCTGAAAGAAGTTTTAGACGACGCAAACGAAACGGACGACCGCTACAAGCAACTGAGAACCGACTACGAAAAGACAAAAGAACGTTTCGAGGCGTACCAGCTGAAAGCAGCCAACACCGACAAACAAACACTCAAGGCGTTCAAAAAAGCGGTTGCGGTTGCGGTTGCAGAAGTCGCACAACGAACCAACACGGCAACATGGTTCAACTACCGCCGCCTGTATGGTTTGGGGCTTGTTGACAAGCTGCCGAACATGGTGAACACCACTAACAGAGTTAACTCTTTTGTTGTCAAGGCGTTCACGTTCATGCAGCAGTATGCGAAACGCTCTAATGAGTTGGCACGCAAAGAGCGGGCGCTTAATGCAGCCGTTGCAAAGTTCGGTATAACAAAGGAACAAGCCGAACACATGTACCTCGCCGGAATGCTCAAACTATAAGCCGGCGCCGGACGTATCCAGGTGGAGCGGCAAACAGCCGCCCCACCTGGATTTTTCTTGCAATTCATTTTGAGTTGCAAGCGGTTTTTTGTGTCCTTATTTTTCCCCACCGTTTTTCTCTGTTTTCTTATTTTCCCACACGTTTTTAGATACCTCATCGTGGTGTGTGGGTGTTCCTCGTTGTGCTTTTTCTGTGCAACGTGCTAAAATCTAAAAGCAATCGATCTACAGATTTATTTTAATAAATGGTGACACGTGTCGGACGTGCCACGCCCTTTGTTATGGGATTTTGCAAGCGAGATTTTTCCTGTAAGGAAATAGACGGGAATTTCTCGAACTGCAAAATTTGAAACTTTGGGAGCTATTCATAATTCATATTCTACGTTTGGCACACATGGACGAGTTCCTAACGTGCTGCGCTTGTTACGGCTGCGCGCTCTGGTTAAAAAGCAGCCGTCACGGATAATTATTGCATATTCCGTGTGAGGTATCACCAAAAAATCTGCAATACGTTCATAAGGTTGTACGTGGAGCCTAACTGCACACAATGTGTGCGACGTGCGGGATTATCCCGTGAAAACGTGCGAGGAATTGGGCGGTTACTCGCTGCCGTTCTCTATGAGACGGCGACAATGCCCAAAGGGGTACGCTGTACAATACGGTGCAGCGTTCTGGGACACGCAAAGAGAGCGTGACTCCTTGGCAATGGCTGCGTGCGTGGTGACATTCACGCAGCTCCTATTATCAACCAAATAAAAATAGAATTATGTTCAAGAAAATTAATGGGTTCGGGGATAATCACCCTCTATGGTTCAGTATTATTTTTGTATCTGTAGTATTTGCAGCAACAATTCTTGGGGTTGCGCTCAGATAGTTCAGAGCCTTAAAATCTCCCTACGCTTGTAGGGAACATTCACCAATAAATTATAGAATTATGACATTAAAGACATTCAAAGTGCTCGACGCAATCAATCGTGAGGGATTGGATAACACTCAGTGGAATATCTTCGCGCACCTCGAACCTGTGAATACAGGAGAGTTTTACGGAACGAACGAAAACCGCACGCTGCCCGCAGGCGTTTGGATAGCCGTGTACAAGAAGCGTGGCGATACGCTCTATTATTTCCGTTGGCTCAAGCCTGATTTGTGCCTTGATATGTTCGAGGACACGGAGCTGTTATTCTTCAACGTGAGCGATTAGCCTAAAATGGTAGCCGACAGGCTGCCAACTATTAACCAATAAAATTCTATGATTATGAAGAAAAGACAGATTATCTATTCAAGTACGATAATTGTGCTTGGAATTATTCAGCTGCTCCCGTGCGTGTTGCTTGTAAGCGGTACGATAATTGGAAATGTGCTTGGAATTTTCTACGCTCTGTTTGTGTGGTATCTCTGGACGAGTACGAAAAATGGTCGTTGGTTCAGCGTTGAGCTGTACCGCAGTACGCTGCGCTTGGAAAAATTCCTGCTCGGCTGCAATGTGGAGAGTGATTAGTACGATAATTGTGCTTGGAAACTTTCAGCCTAAATGCTGCCCTGTTATATGGGGCAGTACGATAAATCAACCTTACAGAATTATGAGACAGATAGAAATGCGCAGAGTCAAGCGTGGCGAGTTTTTCCGCTTGGCAAATTCAGAGTCCGCTCCCGTGTGGGTGCGTGACGAGTACAACAGAAGTTCCAAAAAATTCGAGGCGTACAAGTACGACAATGTGAATTATTGGAGCGAGTTCAAAGGTTCACGCCTTGTTTACGTGGATTTTGTGTTCTGAAAAATTCAGCCTAAAAAACTGCCTGCAAATTAGGCAGTACGATAAACAACTAATAAAAACAAATGAATTATGGCAACACGAAGAATTAAGTGCGAGGGTTCTCTGTTCATGGAGAGCGTATTCGCGAAGATGCAGGAAATCTACACACACGTTGAGTTCCTTGGTTACGACGGCAAATTCCTGACCGTGGCTTACATTGTCTAAAACCCTGTGCGCAATCATGCGCACGGACTATTAACCAACAAATTTTAGAATTATGACAGAAAAAAGACTCACAGAGGCGAGAAGACTCGCAGAGAAAATTCTTCCTAAGGTTCAGAAGATGCAGCGTGATATGTATTTTAACAATCATGTAAACGTGTGCATTGAGTTTTACGCCTCCGGCTACAGCTTTTATGTAGATGTTTGCAGCACGAGCGACAAGAAGGGCGAGAGCAGGGATTTCCGCGTCGCGTCTTTCAGATTTTACGATTTTTACGAGGCGGAGGAGAACGACGAAACGTTCGAGCGTCTTGCGGAGTACGTAAAGAAGGAGTCCGCAGCCTAAAAATCCCCACGATTGTGGGGTCTATTAACCAACCAAATCACATAATTATGAACACAGAGAAAAATTTTGTAGTGCTTGAGTTTTACCCGAGTTTCACACCGAAAGTCGTGCGAGAGTTTGCAACCCGTGAGGACGCAGTGAAGTTTGCGGAGCTTATGAAGAAAAGCGAGACAGGCAGACATACCTACGCTGTATTTTCACGCATCGAGCCGTAGAGCCTAAAATCGGGCGGTACGATAATTCGTGCCGTCTGCCATTAACCAAACAGAATTATTATGAGTAGAAAAAACAAGACCATGTGCATACTTGCCATGTTGCACAACGAGGTGTATACAGGAGAGCAAATTTTGAACGACAGCGTATTTACGATACAATGCGGAGAAATCAAGAAAAAGGAATTGTACCTCGTTTCATTCAAGAAATTGTCGCAATGCTTTATCAACCATACGCTAAAGCAATTTGCGGAGGATAAGGGATTTTCCTTGGAGCCTGACGTGACTGCGAAAAATCCCTACGGCGACGATGTTTTTCTGTATGAATTGTAGCCTAAACAAGCGGAGTTATTTCTCCGCTGCCATTAACCAATTAAATCATTGAATTATGCTAAGAGACAGAAATTGCGACAAGAATTTTGAACGTTCGTTGATGTATCAGATAAACAAGGCAAAGATTGCAGCTCGCAAGATGCACAACGCACGTATGACCGACTACAATGATCCGAAATCTGAGAATGATTTTCACGACGCTATGGTTGAGATTGTAGCCATTGCTTATCACGATTGAGCCTAAACAACCCGTTACGTTTTGTCACGGGTTCATTTTATCAACCATTTAAAATTTTAGGATTATGAAAAAGAACCCACGAGATTACGAAGTGAACGGCAAAATGTACGCTTACATCCTTGACTCCATCTCTTCCGACGAAGTAGACGTAGAGTCCATGTCAGACAAGGAGCGCATTGAGTTTGCGCTTGATGCGTTCTACGATGAGATTTACAAAAACGACAGGCGCAGAACATCTACTCTGGAGAAACTAACATACTGGATTAGCGGTCTGTGTTCCACCGTGAACGTAGCCTTTACGAACTACGACATTGCCAAGGTTGGCACGGAGTGGGGTTATTGCAGAACAGACGCAAGAACCTCGCAGTTTGTACGTACATGGTTTGAGCGCATCGCTAATGGTATTCTGCGCCTTGCGAAGATTTACGGCGTAGATATGAGCCGTTTCCGTCGCTAATGCCTTTAAATCCTGCGTGACGATTGCACGCAGGAGCAACAACCAACAAATTAAAAATTATGAAGAAAAGAACTTACAAGACGCTCGCCGGCTTGCTTAGAGCTGCCGATGCAGGACAATTCACGATGAGCGACTTTTTAGGCGGACAAATCTACGACAACAAGCATTATAAGTGGCGTCCGTTCGAGCTTACCGACAGCGCTCTGCGTGAGCTGTCTGACGGCTTCTGTCAAGCACTGGGCTGTCAGAAAAGAAAGTACGACGAGGTATTCCACAACATGAAGTACGGCAGAATACAGAACTGCGGAATACTCAGTCGTCTGTGGGTTGAGCTGCGTGGCAACAAGCCGAGCTTTACCTATTGCGTAGGACAGGACGGAGGTTACGAATATCCGCTTGTCAAGAGAATCCTGTATCGTGGTTATTGAGCCTCAACAAATCTGTGCAGCCTATCTGCACAGAACAACGTTTAACCAAATTAATTTCTGAATTATGGCAACAGCAAAAAGAGCATCCGAAAGGAGAAGCAGAACGCTTGCGCAGCAGGCTAAGTCCTACGAGGTGGCAGGCGAGTACGAAATGATGCAGATAATGCACGAGTCGTGGATAAACGGCAATTTCTCCGACTTCAAGCATTATTACAGAGTCTTGAGAATGGAGGACAGACGCAAGTTTGTACACTATCTCTACAACAGCACCGACGAGTACACATTCTACAGAATGATTGACTCGCTCATGTTCGGTTAGCCTAAATCAATCCTCACTATCACGGGTGGGGATTTCTATTAACCAACATTTAGAATTATGACGAGAGAAGAATTTATCGAAAAGTGCAACCATGTTGTTCGCAACTACAGGAATGTAGAGGAGTTCAACAAGTGTATCAACCAAATACTTGACTCTGGCAGCATTGACTTGGATAAAGTTCCGCAGGATTACACTCCAGCCTTTTGGGTTGTAGGTGCGTTGTTTCAGCGGTCAGCCGACCAGTGCGTCAACGGAAGCGTTTTCGAAGAAAAGCGCAGAAAAGACCGCAGGGAATCGAAAAATATTGCGAAGTTCATTCCGTGGTGGTTTTTATAAGCCTAAAAACTCTCCCTCGCGGAGAGTGCAAGTATAACCTAAAACCAAACGATTATGAGAAAGAATTGCAAATGTTACCTGTTTTATGTAAACTTCGGCGCCACAACGTTCTATCACGAGCTAACTCCCGAAGAAGCACGCCAAAAGATGCACGAGTATGCAAGGGAATACCGTCAGGTGTCCGTTCATGTTTTAAAGAATCCATCCACACGTCTTGTTGGAGTCGAAGCAGAAGATGGGGTGTCGCTCGACATCATTTAGCCTAAACGCCTGCGTCATGCAGGCTCTACAAACCAAAATACAAACAATTATGAAGAAAATAGATTTAGGAACACGCACAGCTAATTTGCGTGCAGCTTACAGCGACTTGAAAGATGGATATACAATCATTGTTGGCGAGCTAAAGATGTGGATATACACTTGCGAGAGATGGGGCAGTCCTTCATACGGCAAGGATTATATCTGCTACTGTAGTTACGGACGCAGTGCATCAACAGTCAATTTTAAGAGTTTTGCAGACGCTATGCGTAGAGCCGGCGATGGCAAGCTCGCCTATAGCAGAGAGTGGTAGTCTGAAAACGGAGGGAGCAATCCCTCTGACATTATTAACCAAATTTCAAGAATTATGAAGAGATATTATGTATCAGTCACAGAGATTTTAAACAAGGTAGTGAGTGTTGATGCTGAGAGTGAGGAAGAGGCTGTACAGAAGGTGCAGGATGCCTATAATAATAGTGAAATCATTCTCGATAGTGACAATTTCTGCGGAGAAATAGTAGAGGCAGAAGATAATCAGGGATTCTATGTCAATGAAGAGAAAAACTATGGAGCTTATCAACACATCGAATAGCCAAACGGGGAGAGCAATCTCCCTACCAATAACCAAAACATTATAGATATGAAGATTTTAAGAGACAATGACTACAACAGG
>ULYE01004468.1_pt1 | contig 62674 bp, 43 predicted proteins | sample 1961921 | NCBI WGS metagenome assembly ULYE01 (sample SAMEA4835856, study PRJEB28245) | human gut metagenome | biome: gut microbiome; material: fecal sample | place: Denmark | collected 2008 | reverse complement strand
CAAAGCTAATTCTAGAGCGGGATATTGGGCTGCAAAAAGAAAAGGCTATTCTTTAGATAATTGGTACACGACAAAGGATCTCTCTGTTCCTTTCGATTTCAAAACCCTTATCAATGAAGATACAACCGTCTATGCAAAATGGAATGTGGAAGTGGAGAAAATCCCTGTCACAGTTACCTTCGACTATAACTATGAAGGAAGCAAACCTACAACCGTTTCCGCTTATAAAGGCGAAACCTTAAGCGCTGACTTTGCTCCAAATCCAGACAGACTTGGCTATGAAGTAGAAGGCTGGTATACCGATAAGGCTCTTTCCAATAAATTTGTCTTCTCGTCAACCGTTTTGGAAAGTGACATCACCTTATATGCCAAATATAACGACATTTCTAATTTTCAATATAACGAAGACGGAAGCGTTAAATTTAGTAACGTTACCTTCAATGTTGCCGTAAATGACGCATGGGTTTTAAGCGACTCTTTCGTGAAAGGCGTTATCGCGAAATTTAACGCAGAGTATAGAGGCAAGATCAAGGTTAATGTCATTGCCGATAATAGTGAAAATACCGGAAAGATTACTGCTAAATTCCATCAAACAAACGTTTTCAATAGAGCGACAGACTATCACTATATGGAAGATGTTTTGAATCTTGCGAAAATCAAGTTCGATGCCAAGCAATTTGGAGCAACCGCCATTTCTGATTGTTATGTGAATGGCAAATTGAAATCTTATCCTCTTGCTCACGTTGTCCCTGCTTTAAGCGTAAATAAAGCAAAACTCGCACAATACTACGAACCATATAAGACAAGCGGCACCTTACCAAGCACTTATCAAGATTTCCATAGTGCCATGGTGGCTTTCCAAAAAGGCGAAGGCAAAGGCGCTATCGTTACGGATAATGATTGGACATTTAATGAAAATGCAGCCAATTTACCATGGTCACAAAATGATGCCATGCTTTATAAATACGATGCCGAAAGTGACACCTATTACAATGATTTCGCCGATAAAGATGGGAAGGTTAATAAGAACGCTATCAACGCTGCCAAATCCATTATTGATATATTCTCTAACGAAGGTGAAGTCAAAGGCGTTTGCGATGGTACCTTTGACTCTGGCATCACAGAGAATTTCAGCAAAGTAAAAACCGGTGATGCATTGTTCGGGCTCGCATCAACCTATACCTTATTGAATATGGCCTCTGATTCAGCTAGCACGCTCGTTATGCCTGTTACGAATTTGTTCAATATTGGCAATGTTGAAAATACCAAAGATTTCATTGGTAACTACTCCTTTGCCGTAACCAATACTGGACCAGCTGACCTTTATAAGAAAGCAGCTGCTGGTGTCTTTGTTGATTGGTTCTCTAAGAACGCAGAAAAGATTAGCGACATTGGTGTTGTTCCAGCCCGTAAAGATATCTTTAACGGATATATGCAAACGACGAGCAATTCTTTGTCAGTAAAAGTTAGATCCTTTGCTAAAGATTTAAACAATTTCATTACCTTACCTGGTAACTTTGCCGAATGGACTGTCTTTAACAACAAAGATAATGGTTATTTCCAAAACATCCTTGATATCGGGCCAAACAATGAAAAACTTATCGAATCTACAGTGTCCATGATGGGTGAAAGTATTGGAGCGTTAGTTGGATAAGGGGTGATTTTATGAAAAAATCAGTACTTATATTCGCTCTTGCTTTGCCAGTATTACTTGCCTCATGCCAAAATGAGACATCATCTTCCTCTTCTTCTGGTGCTGCAATCGATGCAAAAGCTCAGTGGAGCGTTCAATCTAAGGATAAATCTCTTACTGCTGAAGTAAGCTTGACTGATAATGGCGAAATCTATTATCAAGTCAAAAAAGACGGCAAGAACGTCGTGAATAATTCCCGTCTTGGGATGACGTTTAACGATTTGGATTTAAGCCAGTACCTTACTTTCAAAGAAGTAAAAACCAATACGGTTGATTTCAGTTATGATTCCATTACTGGAAAAAGACGTCATAACGAAGTTAGCTATAATGAAATGACCGTAACTTTTAATGAGTATTATTTCTCATTAGATGTTACCTTCAGAATGTTCAATGATGGGTACGCTTTTAGATACAGCATTAATAAGGCTCTTGATGATGCACCAAACACCATCACCTGGACAGATGAACTTACGGAATTCTCTTTTCCTAATAAGAGCAAGACTTATGGAATGGAATATAAGCCTAGCGGAAATAAGGATGGATATTACTGGTATTCTTACGAAGAAAACTTCGCTTATAAGAGAAGTGATAGATTAGGAACCAGTTCCTATTCCATGCCATTCTTATACGAAACTGATGGCGTTTATTCCTTAATCACCGAATCCGAATTGATTGGAAGCCAATATCATGGTTCTTTCTTAAAACCAATCTCCGATAATAACGAGACGGTCAAGGTTGTTTATCCAAAAGCCCATGGTAAGAATCCAGATTACACGATTGATATGACAAATGGTTTCTCTTCTCCTTGGAGAGTGGGAATCGTCGGTGATATTAAAACGGTTGTTGAATCCAATTTGGTTGAGGATGTCTATGGAGATGTGGACTATTACAAGCCTGCAAACTATGACACCTTAAGCGAAGAGGAAAAGAAAACATACGATTATTCTTGGGTTGAACCAGGAATGAATGCTTGGAGCTGGCTCTATTATAAGGATTCGATTTCCCAAAATGATTACAGCCTCCAAAGAAAATACATCGACCTTGCACAAGAAATGGGTTGGCGTTGGGTGCTTATTGACGGAGGATGGCAAGCCTCTAGAAGCGATTCCGAAATCAGAGCCTTAACTAGTTATGCTCACCAAAAAAATATCAAGGTTGCTGCTTGGGGCGACGCCTTCAACGAATTTGGTACTGAGTATCAGATGCGTACAAAGATGAAGAAATGGAAATCCCTAGGAATTGATGGTCTTAAAGTAGACTTCTGGGATGGACAAAATGCGAACATTGTTCCTGATGGACAAATGGAAGATAAGCAAACCATTGCCCAATACGACACTTTCTATAAGGTTACTGCCGAATATCAAATGGTCGTAAATTGCCATGGTTGCAATAAGCCAACTGGCGAAAGAAGAAAATACCCTCACGTTATCAATCGTGAAGCCATTCGTGGTAACGAATTCAAATCGGTGAGCACTCAACAAACCGTTTTTGATGCCTTCATTCGTGCGGTGATTGGCCCAAGCGATTTCACACCTGTGGTAAAACCATTTAGATCAGGCCTTACAGCCGCTCATCAAATGGCATTAAACATCATGTTTGAATCGGGCACTCCTTCGATGGCAGATAAAGAAACCCGTTACTTGGAAAACAACTATAAGGAATTCTATAAGCAACTTCCATGCGTCTGGGATGAAATCAACTATATCGAAGGTAATGTCGAAGAATACGCCGTCTTAGCTAGAAGGAACTATGATAATTGGTGGATTGGAGCTATTTCTTGCTTAGATGAAAAGAAAGAAACTACCGTCCAACTCGATTTCCTTGGAGAGGGAAACTACGAAGCTAAAATCTATAAAGATAATGGCACCAGTGGGGCTTCAAGCACGGTTGATGTTGAAACCAAAGAAGTCAAAAAAGGCGATACCATCACGATCAAAATGGATGCTAATGGTGGCTCAGCCATTAAGTTAATAAAGAAATAATTAGGAGATATTACAGATATGAAAAAATTCTTATTATCAACTCTTTCGCTTGTAGCGATATTAGCTAGCTGTGGTGAAAACGGTTCTTCTAGTGAAAATGGTAAGGGTAATACCATCAGCAACCCTTGGTGGACAACCACAGGGACATTAGAAAAAAAGATGGGGAAATCGTTTATGATGAGATTAACGTTTCCCTTGCCTCCGTTGTCGCGGGAGAAGATGTTGCTTCTTTAAACAACGTTGTCAAGCTCTTTAACAATGAATACAAAGGCAGAATCACCGTTAGTGTCGAAAATATTGGACAGGACACCTATGAAAAAACGGTTTCTGATCGTATTAGCCAAAACCAAGACGCGCCAGACATCTTGATGTCTCACATCAAAGGACATCCAACCTTTGCTAAAAACCACATCATTCAACCAATCGATGAAGTTATTAAACAAGCAGGCATTAATTATTCTAAAGCGGACGTTATCAACACCTTATCAAGTTATAGTGACTTAGGATATGAAGGCTATACTTTTGATGTTCCAGTAGATGCTCAATCTCAAATTCTTGTCTATAACAAGCAATTGTTGCAGAAATATAACAACGGTGTTCTTCCTTCTTCTAGAGAAGAATTCATCAAAGTTTGTAAAAAAGCGAAGAATGGTGAGGGCAGTGGATTCACCCCGTTTGTCGCTCCAACTACCGGCACAAACTTTTTCCAATGGTATTTAGTAAGAACAGCTTTAGCCCAAAACGGATTCAAATTCTTTGATGAAGATACTTATAAAGTAGATTGGTCTTCTAATCCAGAGAACTTAGATGCCTTAAAAGCGGCAGTCAAATCTGTTAATAGTTTATTCTTCGGTGGCAACGCCATCTCTAACCCAAGTCTTTCTGTTACAACGGGACTTAGCATGTTCACATCCAACAGAGCGTTATTCTTTGCTTATGATCCATGGATGATTGAGTCCTTAGTATCGAAATATGCTTCCGATAATGGTGGAAAAACCATTGCCGAAGTAAAGGACAACTATATTGGTGGAGCTTCTATTGCTACGCTTTTCCAAGAAGATGGGGCAAATCCAAACGCATATAAGATTTACGGCGATTCACACGCTCTCGCTTTATCTAACACCGTTACAGATATTACAAAGAAGGCAGCTTGCGTTGAATTCATGAATTTCTTTAACAAGAATGTCGACGCAGGTATCGAATGGGCTAAGGGTGGACATACTTCCGCCTCACACATCGTTCGTAATGATGCTGGATATCAGAATGATTCTTATATCAAAAATTTCACAGAAGCCTTCTATACCGATTTAAATGAATTTGTTTCTTCTGGCATCACTCCATATTACGACACCACCTTTAGTGAAATGGATTCCATGATGGCATCTTTATTTAAGAACAACGTTACTGACGCAGATATTGAAACAAAAGCGAAAAGCAGTGAGGATGCTGTCAATCTCGTTATCGATTTCGCTAGTTAATTCGTTTTAGGGTAAAACAATGGAGAAATCACATTCTCAAAAATTTTCAAAGGCACAAGAGATCTTACGACGCTATGGCTTAGCTATAGCGTTCGTTGGACCTTATCTTTTGTTCTTTATTTTCTTTAGCGTCGTGCCTTTATTCATGGGCATTATTATTTCTTTCATGAATTATAATCCTTATGATTTAGGCTCTTCTTCTTTTGCTGGATTTGATAACTATGTGAACCTTTTCAAGAGTGGATCGGCAATATCAACGCTGTTTTGGCCTGCTTTTGGCAAAACCTTATTATTTGATATTGTTGCCGTTCCTTGCTTGATAATCGTTCCTTTGCTTTTTGCTATCTTAATTAACAAAAAGCCACCTTTATACAAGTTGTTTAGAGCAATTCTATACTTACCAGCCGTTACTTCCATTACCGTTGTCGGTATTATTTTCGGCTCAATTTTTGCAAGTGATAAATCCGGTTTGCTTAACTCCTTGCTTGGAACGAATATTGACTTCCTTGGCAATGAAACAAGTAGATGGATCATCATTTTGTTGGTCTCCATTTGGTGGCAGACAGGACAGAATTTCGTTATTTTGTCTGCAGCTTTAAGGGATGTTCCAAAATCTTTATATGAAGCGTGTGAAATGGATGGCGGAGGTAAATTTTCTCAATTTATGAAAGTCACCTTGCCGAACATTAAAGGCTCTTTGCAACTTTGCATGTTCACTACCTTAATTGGCTATATGGGATTATATGGTCAGCCTTATACGTTATTTGGAACAACGAATAAGCCAACTCTTACGAACCCACAAACCCCAATGATTTTGATTCAAACCTTCATTTCTTCGACAGCGTTTGCGTCAAAGACTGGCGCCATATCCGCTTTAGCCGTCTTCTTCGGCTTATTCGTCATGCTATTCTCCCTCATTCAAAGGGTTGTTATGAAAGATAGGAAAGGAGGTAATACACGTGAAAAACAGTTTAACGCGCTCGCACTTATCGAAGAGCGAAAGACAAATTAGGAAAGACAAAACCATTTCTTTCATTATTTTGTTTGTCGTATGCCTTTTTTGGGTGTTACCTTTCGTGTATTTGTTTGGCACTTCCTTGAAAGATGAATTTTCTTTGATGTCAGGGAAGCCAACCATTCTTCCTGAAATAGGACATTGGACTTTTGAACATTATTTAGGCTTCTTAAATACTTCTAACCATGGACGTTTAGATAATTTGCCTATTTGGATGATCAATTCCTTTGTTGTTACGTTCACCACCGTCATCCTTACTCTTATTGTGGACACCTTAGCAGCTTACGCTCTCGTATTCTTTAAGTTTAGAGGCAGAAACATCATTCTCGCTGTCTTAATTGTTTTTATGACCATACCAGGGGTTATTGGAACGACTCCTTTATATTCCATGTTTGTCTCGATTGGAAAATCAACGGGTTTAAGCAATGTTGTTTTGTTTAGCTTGAAGAGCATGAGTAACGGCATTGAATCGGTTGATAAGATTTATTTATATCCTTATTTATGGCTTATTTGCCCAGGGGTGTCAGGCGTCTTCAATTTATTGTTGATGAAGAATTTCTTTGATTCTATCCCTAAGGATATTATCGAAAGTGCAAAAAGCGATGGGGCTAGCGATTTCCTTGTCTTTAGAAGAATTGTTTTGCCACTCGCTCGTTCTACGATCCTTTTGATTGTCTTATTTACCTTCGTTGGTTCTTGGAATGACTTATTATGGCCTCAATTAATTACAGGCGGGAAAACGTTGAATATGACCATCAACGTCGCGCTTGTTGCTTATACCGGTGGCGTAAATTCCTGGAGCTTAAAAGCAGCTCAGTCTGCGGCTGCCATGTTTGCCTTAATGCCTATCTTAATTGTCTTTATCATTGTTCAAAACAAGATGATTGATGGACTTGCAAATACAGGGGTGAAGAGATAAAGAGGTTTTATTATGAAAAAAGAAAGCAAAATAAATGAAGTCATAACCGAAAACGGTGATTTGGAAAGAGCGAAGAATTCCTTTATCTCTATCCAAAACCTTGAGAAGGTTTATCCAAATGGTGCCAAGGCTGTCTACAATTTTAATTTAGACATTCAAAGAAATGAATTCATTGTCATCGTTGGCCCTTCCGGATGTGGTAAAACCACGGCTTTAAGAATGATTGCAGGTTTAGAGGATATCTCTAACGGAAATGTTTATATCAATAACGAATTTGTGAACTACAAGCCTAGCAAAGACCGTCATATTGCTATCGTCTTCCAAAGCTACGCTCTTTATCCACAGATGTCGGTTTATGACAATATCGCCTTCCCTCTTACAATCAATAAATACAAATTCCCTGTTGTAAGAAAGAAGCTCAAAGGATTATTGGAAGTGCGTAACATCCTCACGTCAAAAACCTTTGTGGAGATCGTTAAAATCATTCATCAAGCCAAAAAAGACGCGACCCATGGTATGATTAAGCCTTTTGAAGCCTTATCTGAAGCACTTGATATTTCTTTGACTGGTGGAGAGATATTATTCAATTTAGGCTTCCCAGGACATCTTGATCCTATCTTAAACGACAAAGCGAAATGCGATGAATTACTCGCCTCTTATTTAGCCACTATCGATAAAGAAATTGCCATTGAAAAAGAAGACATTGAGAAAAACAAGATTACTCTTGATGAAGAATGCCAATATTTGGACAAAGATGGCAATGTTGAAATTGTCGAAAGAAAGATGGACAAGTATGAGATTAGGAAAAGAGTATTCAATGCCGCTAAGGTCCTCGATTTAGGGCCTTATCTTGGTCGTCTTCCTAAAGAATTATCTGGTGGTCAGATGCAAAGAGTCGCCTTAGGTAGAGCCATTGTTAAAAACGTTCCTCTCTTCTTAATGGATGAACCTCTTTCTAACCTCGACGCCAAGCTTCGTTTAAACATGAGAAGCGAGATTGTTAAAATCCATAATCGCATCAACGCTACAACAATCTACGTTACTCACGATCAGACTGAAGCAATGACGATGGCTAGCAGAATTGTTGTTATGTCGAAAGGATTTGTCCAACAAATAGATGCTCCAAGCGAAATCTATAACAATCCAAAGAACCTCTTTGTTGCAAAGTTTGTCGGCTCTCCTTCTATTAACGTTTTTGAAGGTACTTATAAACCAGAAGAAAAGATCATCAAGATCAATGATGATATTTCCTTCCCTATCGATAGCAAGTTTGTTAAAGCCCATAACGAATTCTATACGGATAAGTATGATGAATTTGTGAAAGTATTCTCTTCCTTTGATACGGATTATCATTCTCAAGAATTTATCCTTAAAGTTCTTTCTAGCGTCGGCAATGAAGAATCAAAGACTTTTAAAGCCAAAGCAAAAGAATCTATCTTTAGCAAGCTTCTAAATCTCATTCGAAAGAAGAAAGATGATGAAGTCTATGAAACTCCTGAAGAAGCGAACAGAAGAATCTTCCAAGAAAAGATTAACGCCTTGAAAGATGCTATTATTAACGAGCATAAAATTGTCTTTGCGATTAGACCTGAAAGAATGTATATCACCTTAAAGGATGAGAAGAAAAAGTACCCTTCAAATTACTTTGAGGTGGAACCAACGGTCTGCGAATTATTAGGAAACGAATACATTATCCATTTTGACTTCCTTGGACGCGATATGACCGCAAAAATCGATTCTAAGATTCACGTTGATATGAATTCTAGACTCATGCTTAGCTTTGCTAAGGAAGACTTACTCTTCTTTGATGCCATTACGGGAGATAGGATTTATTATCAAGCTAGCGAGAAAAAGGCGCAGTAGAGGATATAAAAAGAAATGGTTGGCGAATTCGCCAACCTTTTTAGTTAATCTTTCTTTGGTGTAAGTGACAAGGGATTTTGATTGCCGCTCTTTCCTTTTTTGGATTGAGGAGACGATCTTTTAATAGTTCGACGGACTTTTCCGCTAAAAGGTCATAATCATAATCGATTGAAGTAATGTCTACCATGCCAATTAAGTGGGTGCAGACAGCATCGTATCCAATAAGATGGAAACGAGGATAGATTCTTCGGAAGTTAGGTATCTTTTTGTTGATTCCATCTAAAAGGATATAGGCAATCTCATCGTTGAAACAGAATACGCCTGTATAGCCTTTTCTGACTAAATTAGGCAAGGTTTCGATTGCTTCTTCAAGCTTTATGGCTTTGACTTCTGCTTGGGCGTTGATTTCCTTTACGGCTTCTTCGAATAGCTTGCCTCTTTTTATGCAAGTTTCATTATCATGGTCATAGACATAGATTAATTTGCTAATGCCATGATAGTTTAGTAGATAGTTTGCCGCGATATTGACTCCTGAGCTATTAGAAGGCTCAATAAAGTCAAAATCAAGAGATTCGCTGTTATTGCCTAAGCAAATAATCGGGATGTTGTGCAGCTTTGCTATCTCGAGAGCGTCATCATCGAGTTGAATTAAGGAAATGATGGCGTCTACTCTTTGAGATATACATTGTTTTATTAGGTCACAAGAGGAGAAGTTGTTCATGTTGATAATGGTGTAGTCATATCCAGCAAGAAACAACGTATTCACCAGCTTGTTTGAAAGAGTAACGAAGAAATAATTTTGGAAATTACCAGCGACTATAGCGACTAGTTGTCTACCTTCTCTCTTTAAAAATTGAGAGACAGTATTTGGCATATAGCCAAGTTCATATGCTTTTTCGCGAATCATCTTTTTGGTAGATTCAGCAATATCATCGCAATCTCTTAAGGCGCGTGAAACTGTGTTGATTGATAGCCCAACTTCGTAGGCAATTTCTTTTAATCCAGTCGCTTTATTCGCCATAAACGCATCCGCCTTATCGATATAAGATAATATTGCTTTTTCTTTAATATTCAATATTCTCCTCTAATTCGATATCAAGGCAGCTTTTCCCAACCATGATTTTGAAAACGCCATGATTGACGGTCCATTTATCATAGGAAGTGGAATAGTATTGGAAGGCATCTTCACCTAATTCGATATGGAAACGCTTGGTTTCTTTGGCTTTGATAAGCGTTTTTTGGAAACCTTTTAATTCGTATTTTGGTCTATATGTGACTCTTGTTAAGTCTTCTACATAGATTTCTGCTGTTTCCTTGCCATCGACATCGGAAGTATTCGTGACATCGAATTCAACGATGACTTTTTTACCATCTTTGCTTAACTTCAAGTTGCTATATTCAAAAGCGGAATAAGAAAGGCCATAGCCAAATGGGAATAAGACTGGAGTGCCATCTGTTACGAATTGACGATAACCGACGTTCAAGTCTTCTTCATAGACGCAACTTCTTGCATCTTCATAAGCTCTCATGGAAGCGAAATCTTCTAAACAAAGAGGGAACGTCTCGCTTGTTTTTCCGGATGGGTTCACCTTGCCTGATAAGACTCTTGCAATGGATTCGTTGCCTTTCTCGCCTAAGTAGCTTGCCCAAACGACGGCATCGACCTCATCAATCCATTCGCCCATTTCCACAGGAGCACCAGAATAGATGACAACAATGGTCTTCTTGCTGATTTTTGCAATTTCGTGGATCAAAGAGACTTGTTCATTCGAAAGAAGCAAGTTCTGTCTGTTATAACCTTCGGATTGCGCCCAATTATCTTGAGAAATGGTGACAATAGAAGTGCCATATCCTCCCTTAATAATGTCATTTAAGGCACCCACTAGGTTATCTACGCTGCTAACTGGGCCTCTATTGAAGCTAAGAGCATCGTTTCTTTGTGCGTTGAAGCCTTCTTCTTTTAAGGCGTCTAGAAGTTTTACGTATTCATGAAGAGGGGTGACCTCACTAGATCCTCCTCCATAAACATACCAGTTTAATGGAGCCCCAGAAACCATGACTTTTTCTTCTTTTGGATTTAAAGGTAAAGCATTATTATCGTTCTTTAATAAAACGATACCTTCATCAGCAATTTCTCTGGAAATGTTGTATCTGTCTTCGATTGATAAAGTCTTCTTTCTTAAAGGCCTTGTGCTTTCCGCTTTATAAGCGAAATCAAGAACTCTTTGAGCACAGGTATCTAATGACTCAATATTGAGTGTATTTTCTTTGATTTTTGCTAATAAATCATCGAGATGGGCTTTCTCAAAAGGCATTTCTAGATCAAGACCCGCATCAAGGGATTTCTCTCTATCTTTAACAGCGGACCAATCCGATACGATTAAGCCATCAAACCCAAACTCGTTTCTTAAGATGTTATAAAGCTTTTTGTTTTCGCTCATACGGACTCCGTTGACGAGGTTATAGGAACACATGACTTCCCATGGCTTTGCCTCACAAGCAATTTCAAAAGGCTTTAGATAGATTTCTCTTAACGCTCTTTCGGAAACGTCCATGGATTTCCAGTTTCTAGAAGATTCGGTGTTGTTGCAGCAAAAATGTTTCAAACAAGCTCCGACGTTCTCTTTTTGAACACCTTCGATATAGTTTTTGGCAAATAAACCAGCCAATAAAGGATCTTCAGAAAGATACTCAAAGTTTCTACCATTGACTGGCAAGCGCTTAATATTGACGCCAGGTCCTAAGATGACATCGATATCTAAATCCATGCAGTCATTAGCAATGGCTTTTCCTAGTTTATTAGCCAATGTAAGATTCCATGTCTGTGATAAGGCTTCAAAGCAAGGATAGGCAATAGAAGGAGCGGTATCTGTCACGGCAGAATTTAAATCACGAGGATGTCTTACTCCCACCGGGCCATCAGACATCATAAAGACAGGGACTCTACCTTCTAAGTCTTCGTTATGCCAAACGTTTTTGCCAATGACCAATCTGGCTTTTTCTTCGTTTGTTAGGTCTTTTACGGTTAATTTTTTCATTTTTGTTTCCTCAAGCAATCTTCTTTATAAATTGAATGGCAAGATCTATCCAAGAAGAGAAATAAGATAGAACATTCGTTAAATAATCATCTTTTGGGCTAACGATTTCGTTTGCTAAACTTCCACCATGGTCTCCTATTGGATAGTAATGGAGTTCAAACCTTACTTTATTTTTCTTTAAGGCAAGTGCAAGAAGCAAGGAGTTAGAAGCATCTACGCATGTATCGTCGTTTGTTGTCCATAGGAAGGTTACTGGGTAAGCAGGTGTCACTTGTTTTTCAATAGAATAGTAGTCTTTTAAATCTGGTCTTTCTTTCAATAACTGATCTCTGGTTGGACCATGGGTGCAATCCCCCATTGTGATAACGGGGTAGGATAAAATAAGCCCGTTTACCTTGATGTCTTCCAGCTTCACGTTTAAGAAATCAGCGTATTCTTTTTTGATACAAAAAGCGCCTAAGGAAGCGGCAAAATGTCCCCCTGCTGAAAATCCTGCAACGATAATGTGATTCGGATCGACGTGGAATTCATCTTGGTGTTTACGGATATAGCTAATGGCCGCAAAGCCTTCAATCATCGGATAGGGGTATTCATAAGGCCCAAGATTATATTCAAGACAAAAGCACGCTAAATCCTCACTTAAGAATTTAAGGACAACAGGCTCCGCTTCTCTTTCGGATAAAAAGCAATATGCTCCGCCAGGAAGAGTAAGAACGCATTTTCTCTTTCTGTCCTTACTGAATTCATTGAAATTGGATGGGCAATAACAATGTAACCTTACGTCATTTTTTAACATAGGGTATTCATCTTTTAAATTGATTGTTTTATAAATCATGGTTCAATCCTTTTGATTCATTTCTATTCCTTTACTCATTGTATTTGCCTATTAGCATATTTCCAATAATCGTACTTTTTCTGATTTGTTTAAGACCTTACTGCTCTTAATGGCCTGAATCAGTTCATATAAGTTTGTTGGGTTCTTTAGAATTTGATCATAGACAACGTATTTGTTTTTCGATTGGGTATCGATGGAATACAAGATACGTTTCAAATTCTCTTTAATTTCTTCAAATCTATCTTCTTTTTCAAAGGAGATTTCTACGACGTATTTTGATTTATTATCGACAGGTAACTCGAATCTTAGATTTTCAGCATAGCGAATCTTGAAGTCATTGGATTCCTCCCCGTTTATAAAGACTTTGATGTTGGCGTTTTTTAAATCAACATAATCAAAGACAAAAGTTCTCTTTTTATCGAAGACCTTGTCCGCTTTATCAAAACGAATGGATAATTGCAGGGTATTTTCGTTTAGAAGTTGATTTTCGAATAACGTTTTAGAGACCGTCTTTCCTTTATCTTCATAAAGGGTGTATTTCTTGTCTCCTTTTGATGTTACAAGGTTTAATGTTGTTGGATTTTCAACCTCATTATTTTGGTTTTTATCCATTGATAGAGGGATGAAGGAACCTGCTTTCACTAGGTATGGGAAGTTCTCCAGGGTTCGTGCGAATTTGATTTCCTTATTCTTATTAAGCTCATAGATATCATGGGTGAAGAAGTCAAAATATCTACCTTTTGGAAGATATCCTTTTTCTATGGTGTAGCCATCTTTATTAAGTGGATGGGTTGCAGGAACGATAAATCCATCTTGAGCAAAAATATATTCGTTAGGATATTCGTAACCTTTCTTAATATTCCCTAGTGAATAATAGAGCGGTTCGATTAAACCCAAGCCTTTTAGATGGGTCTTATAGCAACTTGAGTAGAGATATGGAATTAATTTATGTCTTAATCTCAAGAAATCGATGGCGATATCCCCAGCTCCATTCAGATAATACCAAGGTTCTTTGGAGATGATTGGCATATCCGAAGAATGGAGTCTGTTGATAGGGGAGAACACTCCAAATTGAAGGAAACGAGTATATAGCTGATATTCTAATCTTCCTCCATAGTGCCCCCCAATATCATGGCTCCAATAGGTATAGCCAACATTAGTGGATTTAGAGGTGAATTCACTGATGTAGTTCATCGTATCCCAACTCGATACGGTATCCCCTGAAAAACCAATTGGATATCGATGAGATCCTATTCCAGAGTAACGAGATAGGATTAAACCATGCTCATGGTTCAAACTATTATCTAAGTAGTGGTAATGGTTTAACGCCCATAATGGATCTAAGCCAGGCATTTTTGAATTCGTGCCTTGTTGCCAATCAATCCAATAGAAACTAACTCCATCGTTTTCGTATGGTTTATGGATGATTTTGAAGTAATTGTTGATGAAATTATCATCGGTGAAATCGAAGGGAATCTGCTCACCTTTATTTGGGTCTTTTCCCATTGCGATGGCAAAATCTTTATAGCAATCTTCAAACCAACGGACTCCACATGCGGGATGCAAATTTAAAGTAATGTGGAATCCTAGATCCGTTATATCCTTAAGGAATTGTTTGTAATTTTTGAAAAGATCTTTATTCCAAGTGTATCCCGTCCAGCCATCTTTTCCTCCATAAAAAGGAGTGTCTCTTCCTAGTTCACTAATATGTTTTGCTGCATCGAGATTTCTTGAGTTATAATGCCAATCCATATCAATTGTAGATACGGTTATAGGAACGTCTCTATCAATGAATTTATAGAGAAGAGTCATATATTCCTTATCGGTATAATCATGATATCTGCTCCACCAGTTTCCAAAAGCGTATCGAGGAAGTATAGGTGCATATCCTGTGATTTCAAATAAGGCTTTAACCGCTTCACGATAGTTATGGCCATAAGCAAAAACATAATAATCTTGATGACCTTTCGGGGCTTTTTCTAAAGAACCTTCCTTGTTTAGCAAAAGGGAATGGCTGTCATCAATAACGGCAACGCCATTTTTGCTAGCGACCCCGTTATCTAGGATTATCTTGCTTCTAGGGCCCTCTTCTTGGTAATTGGTTAAATATTCACCGTCATAACAGTCAAGTGTTCTTGCTGTTCCTTTTAAGTTTTCTTTGTTATCTAAGTGAACTTCTTTTCCTTTGATGATCACGAAAGAATCTTCAATGGAATTGCTATCAATGAGAACCAAAGTGACTTTTCTGGTTTTGATTTTTAAGCATTCTTCTTGTTCCAAGATTTCATATTTAGGGGTTTTCTTGTTACGGAACCAAACGATTTGAGTTGCTTGATCGTTAAAGACGTGGTTTTCTGATTTCTCTATTCTAAAAAGTTCATCGAATAGGATTGTTATGCGGTATTGTTTCCAAAAAACGATAGATTCCTTTTTTGCAACAGGATCTGTTGATGCGATTAAATGTTTATCGAGCATGTTTTTTACCTCAATTATTATTTTAATAAAAGCGGGAGTGACCCATTCATTATTAAAAATAATATTTTAGAAAAAGAGAGAGCAAAAGAAGGGAAAAATGAAGTGTCGTGAACCGAATTTCCGTGTTAAAACAAAAAAGAGGCGACCCATGTATGACTTAACCTTCTAATGAATGATGCCTGTAAATCTAAGTTTTCTTTCATGACTATTTTTTAATTGCATAAAAACATAATAAAAATATGCAATTAAAGTTTATAGTATTTGGCGTATTTACCGTTTTGAACTATTTGAATTTTGTGCTGAATTAAAAGCTCTCGTAATGATTTTTCGATTGTTGTTCTTGATAAATTAACAAGTATTTCTTCGATTTCAGATTTGGCAATAGGCTCTTTCGAGTCTTGGATAACTTTTAATATTTTTTCGTTGGAATGAGTATCCATGGAATTAATGTTAAAAATGTAGGCTGTCTGCTTATACGCTTCTTTAAGGCATTCAAGCATGAAATGAACGAAATACTCACAATTGTTGTTATTTGTCTCCCAACCAATTGAAGAGTTTTCTAAGGATGAATAATAAGCGTCGGAATTATTTAAAATTACATAAGAAATAGAATAATACTGATCAATGTCATATCCATATTTCATTAAAAGAAAAGTGGTAAGAAGTCTTGAAACACGGCCGTTTCCATCAAAGAATGGATGAATACACAAAAAATTTAATATAAAAACGAAAATCGTTATGAGAATATTACAATTTGGATCACTAATGCATTCGTTGAATTGGAATATCAAATTGCCCATTAAACTTTCGACTTCTTCAGGCTTGCTAGGAATAAAAATGGTTCTCATTAGCCTACCCTTGTTGTCATACTCTCGAATATAATTCTGTTCAGTTTTATATTTTCCACCGAACTGAGGGGTCAACGATTCATATAAAAAATAATGAAGATCTTTAATATAGGATTCTGACAACGACTGATATTTATAGACTTTGAAAACGTTTTCTAAGGCTTTGTTGTATCCATATAAGAGATACTCTTCCTTTGTTTCTGGACTCAAATGGTTTAATAAGATGTCATTTTCTCTAGCTCGTTTAATCTTTATCCCTTCGATTTCATTACTGCTGGTAACGCTTCTTCTTTTGTTCAAGTCATGAAGCCTGTTGATTTTTAGTTTTTTTGGTAATTCAAAGGCTTTTCCTCTATTGAATTCAACCGCCTGCAGCATGGAGATGATGGAAGGCACATTTAACTCGGAAATTTGTTCTTTAAGATTGATGAATTTCATGAATATATTTTAGGTTAAAAGATGTTTAAAATAAATCTAAATGCATAAAAACATAATAAAAATATGCAATTAAAATAAATGAAATCTTTTGAAATCATTTTGCCAAGAAGACATGCATTTATCTATTTACTTTTTCCTTATATATTGAAAACACAAAAAACGAGAATGATTAATGGTTACAATATAGAAAAAGATAGGAGCACATAATCATGCTAAAAAACATTCCAGCTTGCCTTAGCCCTGAATTATTGAAGGTTTTAGATGAAATGGGACACGGAGACGAAATCGTTATTGGAGACGGGAATTTCCCTGGATCAAGTCTTGGTCCTAAAGTTGTTCGTGCGGATGGAATTGGGGGAGAAGAGTTATTAAAAGCCATCCTAACTTTGATTCCTCTTGATACCTATAGTCCTGCCAATTTCTTCTTGATGGAAACAACAAATGGCGATCCAACACCTGAAATCTGGAATAAGTATGATGAAATTGCTTCAGAAATGGAGCCAAACACCCGTAAAGGAATGATTGAACGTTTCGCTTTTTATGAACGCGCTAAAAAAGCCTATTGTATTATCCAAAGTGGCGAAACAGCGGTTTATGCAAATATCATTTTGAAGAAAGGCGTTGTCAAACAATCAGCTTAGAGGCTTATTTGTTTTCTCCACCCTTTTAAATGATTTGATGCCGGATTAAGGGGAATTTTCCTCATGTTATCTAAGATTCCCTTTTGACATTGTTGTAATAAAAAACGAATGTGAAACAAAAACAATAAAAATGTTTCACATCAATCGAAAAACGAAATTGCCAGTTTTTTAAAGGAAAAATGCTGGATTAAAATGGAGAATTAAATTCTCTAAAGCCTATTTGGAATACGTTGTTAAACAATAAGCTTAAAGGCTTATTTGCCTTCTTTTCCGGTTGCTTCACCAGAACCAACTTCAGCATTGGCCACGTTGTTGGCCATTTTTTCTATCGCTTTGTTTCCTTCTCCGCTCTCCATAGCCATTTCTTTGCGGTAAGAGAATTTTAAGAAGATAGGGGTAATGAAGGAAGAGATTAAGATAAGTAAAAGACAGAACATCATAATGCGGTTATCAACAAGCCCACAATCAACGCCTTTTTGAGCGCAAACAATAAGAACCTCGGCTCTTGCCATCATACCAAATCCCAATTTAATAGCGTCATGGAATTTAAATTTGAAACAAAGCCCAGCACCTGTACAGCCAATAATTTTGCCAACGATACCAACGACAATCCATAAAAGACCAAACAAAAGGAATTGAAGGAAAGCAGGATCGGAGAAATCAAAATTCGATTGATAAAGACCCATAGCAATAGAGCCAAAAAAGATTGGACCAAAAAGATAATTACACGTGGTTTCTGCACGATGATCGATATAGCCGTGTGCTAAGGTAGAGCTCATCGTAAGTCCCATGAGATAAGCGCCTGTAATATCAGCGATATTGAAATATTCAGAAATATATGCCCAAAGTAAGCAAATAGCTAAAGAGATAATGACGATACGAATATGGTGAGGATATTTTTCTCCAAGCCAGTTAAATAATTTTCTAATAAATATTCCAGCAACGAATGTTAAGCCGAAATAAATGACCATGAACAAAATGATGAAGAAAATGGTTAAGAACGTATTTCCTTCTTGTCCCATCGCGGAGATAAGCATGCTAGCAAAATCATTTCCTGTCGTATTTGAACCAGAAAGAGAAATGACTAAGGAGAGAACGATAATACCTAATACATCATCGATAATAGCAGCGGATACAAGACAACTTCCAACCTTCGTATCAAGTTTGCCCAATTCCTTAAGTGTGGCAACCGTGACTGATACAGAAGTAGCAGTTAAAATGACCCCATAGAATAATTCACGGAAGATATTAATTTCTGCCCCAGTAATCTTATCGAAACAAAATGCCATCAAGAAACAAAGAAGCATAGGGGTTATAACACCCATCAAAGCAACAACGAATGCAGCAGGGCCCACCGTTTTTACTTTCTTGATATCCGTTTCAATGCCAGCGGAGAACATGATAAGAATAACGCCGGTTTTCGCGAAGAAATCGATGCCACTCTTCGTATAAGAAGTCAAAACAGTTTGACCTGGAATAAGGTAAATCAAACCAACAACAAGACCAGCGACAAGATAGCCGATAACTTGTGGGATTTTGATTTTTCCTAAAAGAAGTGAAAAAACCTTTGAAAGAATTAAAAGAAGCCCTAACGGCAACAAGATTTTATAAGCTTGAGGATTTGTTTCCGTAGGAATATTGACGAATGATAACATAGTGATCTCCAAAAAACATTTGTGATTATAGACCCTCTAAAGAGGGTATGTATATGAAACCCCTTTCTAAATTGGAAAGTATGATATCAACTTTTGCATGTTTTAGAGAACGTTTCTTAAAAGACGTATAAAATCTCTTATCATGGACAGCAAATAAAAATAAGCCGATAAATAGTACACGTCCCTCCTCTTTTATGTCCCTTACAAAGCATTTGAAAACAAAACGAAAAGGGTTTTTCTTTTTACTTTCACATTTGTTCTGAGAAATTCACACCCAAAATAGAAACATTAATGTTATATTGAAGCTACGAAAGAGATGGAAACCATGTTTCAAGACAAACTGAAAGACCTTAGAAAGAAAAAAGGAGTCACGCAGGCGGAACTAGCAAAAGAGATTTTTGTATCGAGAAGCCTTATTGCGAAATATGAAACAGGAGTGGCCTTTCCAAATAGAGAAACATTAGAAAAGATAGCGTTATATTTCAATGTACCCATCTCTGAATTAATCGAACAGGATGAAGCAACATTGGTTGCGGTAGATGCGAAAGATCTCTCTGAAAAGATAAACGTAGTATCCCTAATCGTTGTTTTAGCCGTTATGACGATTTATTGCATTATGGTTTTCATACCTTTCCTCATGGGAAAAAGATATGTTTATCCAATTCCTCCAGGACAAAACCATCCTAACCGCGAAACCTTTTTCGTAAGCATCTTTTCTGGAACGTTGGAACATGGGAACCCTATTGGTTTGATTTCGTTTCTTTTAAGTGGGGGTGTTGCAATTTTTGCTACAACAAGTCTATTTTCTAAGAAAAGATACACCCCGATTCTTAGACTCCTCACTTATATTTTCTTTGTGATTGATATCTTCGTATGTATTGCGGCAGTTGTTTGTTGTATTAGCTATATGTCCTGAACTATTAAAAACATTCAAAAGAGCTATTCTTGAAGCGTTATTTATATCACCTCATTTGGATTTGCTAAAATTATTGTGTGAGGTGAATGTTATGAAAACGCTCAAATTGAAAGAAAATTTGTATTATGTTGGTTGCATTGACCACGATTTAAAGGTGTTCGACAGCGTAATGCCCCTAAAATATGGGACATCTTATAATTCTTACCTTCTTAAAACAAAAGAAGGAGGAGTTGTTTTTGAAGGGAACAAAGCAGGATTTTCCGAAGAATACTTGACCCATATATCAAACTTGATTGATTTTAAAGACATAAAGTACCTTGTTGTAGCTCACACAGAGCCTGATCATTCTGGAGCAATTGAAGCTTTGCTTAAAAAGAATCCAGATATTGTTATTATTGCTTCGCCAGTAGGCTTAAATAATTTAAAAAACATTCTTCGTTTCCCATTCAAAAGCCTTGCAATGACTCCAAATAAAGAATTGAAGGTTGGCGAGTATACTCTTCATTTCGTCTCCGGATTATTCCTCCATTGGCCAGATGTTCTTTTCACTTATATCCAAGAGGAAAAAGCGTTGGTTACCTGTGACGCCTTTGGAACGCATTATGCTTTTGATGACGTTCTTTTTTCTAAAGTGACGAACATGGAAGAGTACCGTGAGTCATTCCATTATTATTTCGATTGCATCATGTCGCCTTTTGCTTCGTTTGCTCTTCAAGCTGTAGAAAGAGTGCGCGCTTTAGACATATCGATTCTTTTAACGGGACATGGACCTGTTATTGATAAGGATGTTAAAGAAGTTATTTCTGCTTTTGAAAAAGAAGCAAAAGACGCTCTTCCTATTCTTGATAAAAACCATGTGACGTTGGTCTACGCCTCTTGCTATGGATATACGAAAAAGATGGCAGAGCATATCGAAAATGAACTTATTAAAGAAGGAAAACAAGTTTCTTCTTTCTATGTTGACGCTTTAAATTACCAAGAAGAGAAAGCAAACATTCTTGAAGCCATAAAAACATCAGGAACTCTTCTTTTTGGAACACCAACCGTTGTAAACGACGCTTTACCAATTTTCTATGATTTGCTTATTAGTAAACCAATTCCATTCTTCACTGGCAAAAAGTTTGCTGCTTTTGGCGATTATGGTTGGAGTGGTGAAGCCATTAAGAACATTGCCGACTTCGCTCTATTTAGAAAGATGAAAACCATTGAAGGATTTAAATATTCCTTTAAAGTGGACGACCCTTGTTTCGAAGGTTTGAATGCTTGGATTAAAACGCTTGATTAATCTCTCTTTTAAAAATAGGGGAGACGTGTATCAAAATAAAAACGAAGTCATCTTGGTATAGAGCCAAAGATGACTTTTTAAATATGGCGAAAAAAGAGATATAAAGCATTTGGTAAACATGGGAACCAACTGAATTTCACTTCATTGCTTTTTGCTTGAACAGCCTTTAAAATACACACGAAAATAACGGAGGATTTTTCCTAAGCTTTGCTTACTTTTCGCCCCGATGAATGAATTCATGGAGGCTTTTTATTTATGGAAAATGTGGCAAAGACAAATCGAATGGAATCTGAAAAAATCCCAACTTTATTATTAAAGATGGCTCTTCCAATGATGTTTTCGATGGTGGTAAGCGCCCTCTATAACATCGTGGACAGCATTTTCATCGGCATGATGGAAGCGCCTTTTAATGAGAAGGCCATTACGGCTTTAGGATATGCTTATCCTTTGCAAACGTTACTGGTTGCAGTGGCTATTGGCACAGGAATTGGCGTCAATTCCGTTTTATCGAAAGCCCTTGGAGAAGGTAAGGGCGATAAAGCTGCCCGCTCTTGCATCAATGGTTATCTTTTGATGATTTTCTTTTATGTTATTTTCCTCGCTTTTGGCTTAGCTATTTATTTTGGGAAAATCTATTTCTCAAGCATGACAGAAGATCAAACTGTGATTGATATGGGTGCTAAATATCTTGGTCTTTGTTTTATTTTCTCTTTTGGACAACTTCTTCAGCTTGTGAGTGAACGTTCTCTATGCGCGACAGGTAAAACAAATCTTGCCATGGTGATGCAACTATCTGGGGCTATTGTAAATATTATCTTGGATCCTCTTTTCATTTTGGCTTGGAATATGGGCGTAGAAGGAGCCGCTATTGCAACCATTATCGGGCAGATGGTGTCTATGATTGTAGGATTCCTTTTGGTTTTGTTCGTAAATAAAGAAATAACGATTCATAAGAAAGATATTGTCTTTGATTTTCCAATGATGGGAGAAATCCTTCGTGTTGGTCTTCCTAGCATCATCCTTCAGGCTTTTCAAAGCCTTCAACCGTTTGTCTTCCAGCTTGTGTTTATGTCTCTTTTTAGCCAAAGTGGGGCAACCCAAGATATGCTTGTTGGCATATATGGCGTTTATTTCAAATTACAGAACTTTGTTTTTATGGCGCTTTATGGCCTCGTGAATGCAATGCTTCCAATCATTGCCTATAACTATGGAAACGAGAATAAGAAAAGAGCAAAAGACGCACTTATGTGGGGTTATCTTTATGGAGCGATCATTGCTTTATTAGGAATTGTTGTTTTTGAAGCGGTTCCAAAAGAGTTGCTTCTCTTGTTTAATCTTGATGAAGAATGGGTCAATACGGGTGTCATCTTAACACGGATTATTGCTCCAACTTTTATTCTTGCATCGATATGTATCCTCTCTAATGGTGTTCTTCAAGCTTTTGGCAATGGCATCCATCCAATGATCATCACGGGGCTTCGCTTGCTTGTGATCCTTTTCCCAGCCTGCTTCTTGTTTGGATACTATTTCGGGATAGACGGCATTTGGTGGGGGAGTTACGTTGCTGAATTTGTAGCGGCCGTTTACGCTTGTGTATTCACCCAGCATATTTATAAGAAAAAGACGAATAGAAGTGTGGACTCCTTCCAAGAATAGAACCTTAAATAACCATTGCTAGTTATTATTGGGTTTGTCTCCTTTTCATTTATCATTACAATTTGTTTTTATCATTCGTTATCATTCGTTATCATTCGTTATCATTCATAATCATTTTTATCATTCGCTTTCCGCAAGATAAATCATCATAAGATTTTTATGAAAAAACGCCCTTTATTTTTAATAAAACGAAGGGCATTTTGGTAGAAAGAGATTTTAAGATGAGACAAGCTGACTTATGTGACTTGGTTCAATCAAAATAAGATGCAGGGGTTGCAAGCTTATTTGATTTGTTGGTAACAGTGAAGAGAACGCCTTTTGTTGAGGAACCGCCAAAGTAGTTCTTATTCTCGCCGACGGATAATTTCCATTCGCCTGTTGGATCAACATAGAAAGGATATCCCATGTTTTCATCTTTTTCTTCTGTGAGTTTCCAACCAAGGGAGACTAAGAGTTCTTTGTATTTGGTTAGATAGGCGTCTCTTTGTTCGTTGGTTTCAAATTCGTTTGTTTTGAATGCGACGTATTTTGAATAATTAGAATCCATAGCTCCAGAGGAGTCTTTCCATCTAGCCCATGCGACAGAGGAATCTTTATAACCCGTATTTGTTGGATAGAGGTATGGAACGACTTTGTCTACGCCCCATTCTTTTAAATATGCGAGTAAGACAGAAGGGTAATCAGTTGGTTCCGTTTGACCTTCAACGCTACTCCAATCGTAATTTAGAGTTGTGCTTCCAATCTTAGAGTATTCGCCAGAGAATGTGATTGTATCGTTTAAGGAAGAAGAGGTTAGTTTTCCCTTCATTGTTGAAAAATGGCCGTCTTTTAAAGTTAAGGAAACTTCACCATCCACTGAGTAAAAGGTCGCATATCTTGGTAAGCTCCAACAATAAGAGAGGAGCGAGCCAGTGTGATCTCCACGGGATTTATAGACTCCGTTTGTTTCTGGGCCAAGTACTTCAACGGCAAAATCAAAGGTTGGATAGCGGTTAACAGAATCCCATCCTGCAACATAATCCTTGGTTTTCTTTAAAGTTGAGGTCTTATCGTCATAGGTATAAGTGAAATATCCTGTTCCGTCTTTATGAGCTCCATCATGGGCAAGGATCTTTCCTTTGGAATCAACGATTTTCTCTTCAATCGTGTCCTCGGTATAAATCATTGTATACGTGGTTTTTCCATCATTCCCATCAATGGAATAGGTAGCGGTGTAGTTTTTTGAGGCAACAATTTCCGCTCTCGCTGTTTCTAAAGCGTCATGATACCCTTCGTGCTCATATGGCTTTTCGTGTTCGATTTTTGCCGTGCCAATTTCAGAGATCTTTCCTTCTACGACTTGTCCGCCCTTTGTTGCTACATCATCTTTTCCAAATGGATCGGTAACAAAATGGACGCCTAAAGAATCACCATCTACGGTTATAGCAAATTCATCAGGAGTTATATCTTGAAGAACAAGGGAACAAGTTAAATAAGTGGTAGCCCAAATATTCTTCCCCACATAGAAATAATTTTTTCCTCCGTCAAAGCTTTCGAAATCGCTAGCGGTTACTAAAGCTTCAGCATCTGTGTTTTCTTCAAATTTAAATAAGTTTTCATAATAGGAATTCACCCATTTAAATTCATCACCGTCTTCAGTGAATTGGGTAACCTTTCCTATTTCGTTATCTTTATTGATGTATTCGGTGGCAAGACGGACGCCATTACGAACATACTTTCTTTCGTAAGTAACCTTTTGAGATGCGTGATCTTTAACGGTGATTTGATAGGCGTCCGTGTTGTGATAAGTATCCATATCATCTATTTCTTCATAGATGGTGGTGATATCGGATTGTTCATAAAGAGTAGGCTTCAGCTGGCTATCATAATCGTATAGGGTTTGCGTTAAATCCACTTTCATGGAACCAGTTAATTTATTAAAGGTGTCTTGAGATAAGGCTGTACCATGAGCGATGGCGATGGTTTTAGAGACGATAACGTCTTCTTCCCCCTCCAAATAAGCATTAATGGTGGCTTCGCCTTCACCAACGGCGCTCAAAAGAGCTTCATTGCTGATCCCATCCATCTTTGAGGCACGGATGATGTTAGGATCAGAAGATTCAAATACAACGTTACCTGTAACGCCTTCTTTAAGAATGGCATAAATGGAACGGCTTTGATTTAAACGTAAATCACCGTTCATTGCTAAGGTGAATTTTGCCTTTGCAGGTATAACATCCTTGCTAGAAGTAGAAGAGGTGACATTCGAGGATGTGATTTCTTCTGAACTTGCTTTTTCGCTAGAGTTTTCTCCGTTTGTGGTGCAAGAACCTAGCAACAGGATGGATGCTAGTATCATTAATTTTTCTTTTTTCATTACTTTTCCTCGCGAAATATACGAGTATTTAAAAAACAAAAATGTAAATTTCAATTATTTTTTTAAATATTTACTGTTTTTTTGTTTCTATTCATGTTTTCAAAAAATTGTATAAAATTGGTGACGTTATCATATGATAACGATGAACCGAGGTGCTCCTATGCTAGAAGTAAAACATCTTAAACGTATCTATCGTGTTAAAAAGGCTGAACCCGTGTATGCGTTAAACGACATTTCTTTAAAATTCCCTGAGAAAGGACTTGTCTTTATTTTGGGGAAATCTGGCTCAGGCAAATCTACCTTATTAAATGTAATGGGCGGTTTGGATGTTGCCGATGAAGGTGAAATTATCATCGATGGGAAATCGAGTAAGGATTTCTCTAAAGGAGAGATGGATTCTTACCGTAATACGTACCTTGGTTTTATTTTTCAAGAATACAACATCCTATCGGACTTTAATGTAAAAGAGAATATTGCTTTAGCTCTCCAACTTCAGCATAAAAAAGCAACAGACGAAGAAGTGGAAAAGATTCTTGAGCAAGTGGATTTAGCTGGTTATGGCAAAAGGAAGCCGAATGAATTATCCGGTGGTCAAAAACAAAGAGTAGCCATTGCTAGAGCCTTGGTAAAGGAACCTAAAATCATCTTTGCTGATGAACCAACGGGCGCTTTAGATAGCAATACTGGGAAACAGGTATTTGATACTTTGAAAAAACTTTCAAAGGATAAACTGGTTGTCGTTGTTTCTCATGACCGTGATTTTGCAGAACGTTATGGCGACCGTGTTATTGAATTAAAAGATGGGAAAGTGATTTCCGATGTTAGTAAGGCCTTATGCCTTTCTAAGGTAGGCAAAGATGGCTTAACTTTGCTTGGAGATAATATTCTTCGTCTTGATGGAAATCGTCCTTTAACAGCAGAGGACCTTCCTTTAATTAATGAAACCATCGCCAAAGGAAAAGGGGATGTCTTTATTGTCGGAGATCCTCATATTAACGAAAGCATTCGTCAAGAAGCGAAGATTGATAAAAATGGAAATCGCGAAGAGTTCGTAAACACGGATACAGATAAAATCGTGGAGAGTCATGATTCTTTTGAATCAATTAAAAGTAAATTCTCTATAGGACGTGCCATAAAAATGGGCGCCCGTTCAATGAAAGTGAAGCCGTTCCGTTTAGCAATGACCATCTTACTTTCAACTTTTTCTTTTTCTTTGTTTGGAATGAGCATTACCGCCTCTCTTTTTAGCACGAAAGACGCCTTAACATCGACTGTTTCGAAAAATGACATGCGTTATGTAACCCTTTCTCTAAGTGAATGTGGGAAAAGAAAGGGGTATACCTCAGAACGTGTAAAAGAAATTGAAGACAAAACGGGAGCGAATATTTATCTTTCTTACAACAATGAAGTGGCCTCCCGTTTTAATAGACCAACTGACCAAAATGATCGTTTCCATTTGACTAGTTTCTCAGCCATTGTTCCTATTACGGATTCTTTCCTGAATGATTTTGATTTCACCCTCGTGAGTGGAAAAATGCCAAAAGATAATACGGAATGCCTTATTACTTTATATGAGTATTATTCCTACCAAGATTTTGGCTTTGGCGATAAAAATGATTTTGATTCGATTGAAGCAAGTAAAGTAACCCAAGAAAACATCATCGGATCGAAATTAAATACCTCATATAGATCCAATTTCAACACGGATGTATCTTCTTTAACGATTTCAGGAATTGTGGACACAAAACTACCAACGAAATTATTAAAATATCGAACCGCTACAAGCTATGTTGAAAACGATAAAAACTATTCTGATTTGAATTCCTTACGTTACGGACCATCTCTTCATTCCTCTCTTTTTGTTGGAGAAGGAAAAGGAACGGATGAATCGATTGTAATTTCAGGAGAAGATTTCTATTTCTCCACAGAGAAAGGAAAAGAGGCCATCAATGATTTTGGTTATTTCCGAACTCATCAGAATTTCGTCTATTTTGATAAGTCACATCCTATGACTCTTTCAAAAGGAGAAGCCTTGCTTTCTCTAGGTGCCCTTCATATTTATTCCGAAGATGGGACGAAAGCTGCTACCTATAATTTCGTATTCCCTGGCGCTTATCAATCGGAAGAAAAGAAAGAGGATAACCTTTACGAAGTATCGAATTTGGATCGTTTCTCTTTGAGTGAGGACGCGACGAAAATAGCTGCAGCCTATAAGACAAAATACGACAAATACAGTGATTTCTTTACTAACCACCTTGATTTGGTGAAGAAAATCAATGAGGGAGGAAATTCCTATTCTTTACAAGTCATTGATCCAACATATGATGAGCATGGAAATCCTAAATTTGACTACACGGGTGCCACAGAATCACAAAAATATCAGATTTTCAGTCGTTATGTGGATGCGTTTGTTTCTGGCTTATTCGGTGAAGAAAATGTTGATAAAGCAGGAGAGTATTATTCCTATTATCTTTCCATTATAAAAACGTATCAGGATTTAATTGATGAGAAATATCCTTTAGAACTAAGTGATTTTTTGGGCAATTACCGGAACTTCTATGATCAGTTCCTTTCAAAGTATCTAAATGATCATTACGTTGAAATCTATGAGAAATACAAAGGCACGACTCCATTTCAAAATGTCGTGACGACAACTGTCGGACAAATCACAGATGAAAACTCAAAGAAAGAGGCGGTTAAATCTTTCCTTTTTAACTATCAAAGCAAGATAGAGGAAGGGAAAGAAATGAACGCTTACATTAAGGAAGGAGTGAAAACCCTTCTAGAAAAAGTAAAGCACGATCCTTTCGAAACCCTTTTAACCTACGAAGATAACTTTACAATGCCTTTAAAGGTGGTAGGGGTGGATTTAGATTGCGAGAATGGCGCTATTATGATGAGTATTTCCAAAGAGGATGCGCAACACATAAAGGGAAGCGTACTCTCCAATAATGGGACATCTTCTTCATCTTATTATTCTTTTGTAACTTTTGGAAATGATGCAAAAACGGTTGACTCTTTCATGGATTTCTTCTTAGAGAAAGCAAAGAATAGCGACTACGACACTATGAAAGAAGGAGATTGGTATTTCTCTTTCTATGATAATTCTCTTTCTTATGTGGAATTCGTTGGCAACATGCTTATGATGTTCTCTTCTATCTTCCTTTATGTTGGTATTGGCTTAGCCGTATTTAGCATGCTTCTCTTCTATAACTTCATTTCTATTTCGATTAACAATAAGAAGAGAGAAATTGGTATTCTTCGTGCGGTGGGCGCGAAACGTGCAGATGTGTTTAAGATTTTCTATTCCGAAGCTTGCATCATTGCTCTCGTTAACTTCTTATTGTCTGTTATTTGCACCTTTGCCTTCTCTTTCATAATGAATCTAGAACTTGCTAACAGTGGGCTTATCACATTCGCTGTCATGAATCCGAATATAGTGGTTGTTTTAGCTATCTTTGTAGTGGCTCTCGTTGCAGCCTTTATATCTTCCTTCCTCCCGGTTATCAGGCTAGCGAATAAGAAACCTATAGATGCCATTCAGAACCGCTAAATACATACATGGGTCTAACGGATTTCCCCTTTCTATAATTTAAAGATGAAAAAACAAGTTGAAACAAACGTGTCTTTCTTCCCCTCCCATCCTTTTGGCCCTTTTTTTGATCAAGATAGCGAGATTCTGATTCTTGGAAGTTTTCCTAGTCCAGTTAGTAGACAAGAAGGCTTTTATTATGGCCATAAACAGAATCGTTTTTGGAAAATTCTAGCAGGGATTTTTAAAGAGAATATCCCCCAAACCATTGAGGAAAAGAAAACGTTTCTAACGAAACATAGAATTGCTCTTTATGATGCGATTGAAAGTCTAGAAATCCAAGGTGCAGCGGATTCTAGCATTCAAAATGCTAAACCCACTGATCTTTCTGACATCTTAAAGAAATCTAAAATCCGTGTTGTTTTATGTAATGGCAAATCCGCATACAAATATTACATGGAGAACAAAAAAGATAATCTTCCGGTCATCTCTTTACCAAGTTCATCTAGTGCGAACGCGTCATATTCTTTAGAGAAACTTGTTTGTGCATGGGGAAAAACGTTTAAGGAACGTTGATGGCTAAAATATCTTTTTGAAGTAATTTGTTTTAACGTTATATGGTTTCTAAATTTGAAGCGTAGAAGTCTTCTAGAGTATAGGTAATTCTACCTGTGTACTTTTCTTTAGCGGAAAACCCGTTTTTGGATATAAAACCCAAATTATAAAATGGAAGAGGAGATGCTGATGTTTGTCTTATTTCCTCGTTTAAAACCTCTATATCTATAGGATTTTTTGCATATTTGCATTCATAGGAAATAAAGCCTTTCTTATCTTGTGTAACAACGTCGAATTGATAGTTTTTCTTTTCTTTAGCGTCGTTAAAACTGTAAGTCCCTATTTTAAAGAAAGGCGGTTTGATAAAGCCGGCACGATTTTTTCGAATTAAAAATTCTTTACTCACTTTTTCAAACATTTTTGGCAAATAATATTTGTTGAAATCCTCTTCTATGATCTCTTTATAAAAGAGTTCTTTGCCTAGAAAAGAACGCGCAGATCCGTTTGCAAAAACGTATCGATAATAAAAATAAATTAGATTATCGTCGAAATCATAAAAGGTGAGTTTCTTATTTTCCTCGTCATTGATAGGCGAAATTTTCTTGATGAAGTGTAAGCCGATTCCCTTCGCTAAAGCGTATTCTGGCCTCGAAGATTTACCAAGGGAAGCAACAATATCGCTAAATTTGTGTTTGCCTGTGGCAATTAGGTTTAAAACGCTGTTGAGAAAGGAGACTTTAGAACTTTCATTTTCTGTCATTTCTTGACAAAGCAAAATCATTTCTGAAGTGTCTACGCCAAATAACTTTTTGATGTTCTCCTCGACACTTTTTGCAGGATTTAATAAAGATAAAGCATATGGAAGTCCACCAAAAACAGCATAGGCTTTAAATTTTTCTTCTGAGGAATAGTTTGGGAAAAACTTCGCCGCATCATAATAATCAAATTCATGAATTTCTTCTATGAGATCGAAACGACCGTGAAGAGGTGATTTGTTGTCAATAAGCCCTTGCATGAGATCGCAATAAGAACCAGATATGAGAAGCTTTAGATGCAGTTGGTCAGATTTTTCTAAATCAATTATTCGTGCCAAACTTGCATCAACACCATTTTCTCCTCCTAATGGCAAATAAGAAAATTCATCTATGACGAAAATAATCTTCCGTTTTTTTGCTTCATTGAATATAGACTCAAACAATTCATCGAAATTAGAGAAATGGACATATTCAGGCAAGTGAAGGGCAGACTTGGTTTCTCTTTCTAAAAGAGATAAGTTGATAGAATCAAGGACTTTCTTACATTCGCAGTGCAAAATAAGAGAATCTTTCTCCTCTTTCAAAACTTGCTTAATGATTTCCGTTTTCCCTACGCGCCTCCTGCCATATATCATTCCTGCCTTAAAGGTGTCACCATTTAAGAATTCTTTTAATTTAGATGTTTCTTCTTTTCTACCAATGAACATAGTTTTTTCTCCATAAGTATTTTAACACAAAAAAATTTGACCCAAACAATTTTGTGTAAAAAATATTTGTTTGAATCAAGGGTTATACAAATACAGACTTGTCTATTTCCATAAAAAGAAAAAGAAGGAGCTGCATACTCCTTCTAAAATGTTGGATAAATAGATTATTTTCTTAGTATTCCAAAGATTTTGCGTAGAGCTTCTTTTTTCTCTTTTCGTTTTAATATGAAAGCAAATTCTCATTACGTTGGAGGAATCAATGTCTTTGTGAAAGGGTTTGGCGATCATAACCAAGACATAATTGTTCAAGTCCATTATAAAGACGAGAACTAATACATGGGTCGTCTCCTTTTGATTGACTTTGCATTTCTTCTAAAAAACGTTCCCCATTCCGAAAAAGGAAAAGAGGACGTTTTCTTTTTGCTTTCTTTGTTAAAAGAGACGATCCATGTATTAATTTAGATGGTTTCTTGTCTTAAAAATTCGATCATATAAATAGGGAGATATGTTTTTTCACCACGAATTTCTACGTTGCAATTGTCAAAAATAAGAGCTTGGTGAATGTCATATTCCTTCTTCGAAATCAAGTTGTTTAATGCGGAATGCTCTTTATAGTCTTTGCCAGATTTTATCTCAATAGGCAATACCTCATCTTGGTATGTAATCAAAAAATCAATCTCGCCTTGTTTTTTGCTAACCGAATCTCATCGATGAATGTGATTGTTTTTGAAGGGATGAGTGGGGAGGCGGAAAAAGCGGAAACGACAAGAAGAAAGTCTTTAACATCTTTCGCTTGGGAAAAAGCGGGGATTTCTTGAGGATTTAAAGCCAGGTTTATATAAATGTAATTTTCAAAATGTTTTTTACAAAAAGCGTCGATGAGATAAGTTTTTCCAACTTGACGAGCCCGTCTACTAACAAAGCTTTGTTTATGGCGAGCCACATTTCTAGACACTATTTTATTAAACTTTTCCAACCCTAAAAAATGCATTTTATTAAACTTTTCCAACCTATTGGGAAATCATTTTCTCTGCTTTTCAGAGACTTACAATAAGTTTGTGTTTCTGGCTCTAATTTGGCTATAAAAAGCTAATTTTAGAAAGGAGGGCAAAAAACCAATGAAAGAAATAAGGGGAACGGCATAGTTTCTCCTCCCTTATTTTTCTTAAGAATGGAATTGCCGATTATGGTGATTTTGGAGGCATAACAGCTATTTGGATTATAAATAATTGTTATTTGCAGTTATAAATTCCTATTTTTTGAGCAAATGTTGTTTAAATATTGCAAAGATTACCTTTAAATATTGCAAATTCTTTTATTTGGTCCTTTTTTAGCAATTTGTCTTAAAATGTTAGTATGATTTATTGCTTTCAAAAATGAAAGCGATTACAACAAGGAGGAATTATGGCAAAACTAAATCGTTTGAGCCGTGGATTAACTTTCGTGTTTAGTTCCACTTTACTCTTTGGCATTGCAACTGGTCTTACTTTAGAGGCCAACAAGGATGCCATCGACTCTTATTTCGGAACCCATTCTACGAAATTAGTTCAAAAAGGGGATGGAGAGTTATTCAGAGCTTTTACCCCTGACCAAAAGTATCTTACTAGCGATGGTAAGGCTGATACGTCAAAGATTGTCAAAGCCCATGAGGATTTGGCAGTTCAAATTCAAGGTGAAGGAACCGTCTTATTAAAGAACAATTTGAAAGATGGGAAAGCTGCTTTACCTTTAGCGACATCCAATGAGAACAAACTTAAAGTTTCTTTATTTGGTGTCCGTTCTTCATCCACAATCACCGGTGCCTATATTGGACATAGAGCCGCTGGAAACAATCAAACAGTCCATTTTGACGAAGCTTTAGCGGAAGAGGGATTCGATGTGAACCCAACTTTGAATGAAGCATATGAAAACTATATTGCAGCTAAGCAAACCGGAAGAGTCCCCTTACTTGGTGAAAATGACTTCCCATATTTGGGCATGTATGGCATGATGGCTGGTTTAAAAACGTTCGAAACTTTAGAAGCAAGCGTTGATGATTTAAAGGCACAAAACGAAAATGTCTTACAATCCATTGACGAATATAACAAGGTTGGCGTTGTTGTTTTTGGTAGAGCCGCTTCCGAAGGTATTGACTGGGTCAACAATCCAGCTCAAATGAATCCTGCTGAAGATATTACCAACCCAATGCAACTTACTGCTAAAGAAAAAGCAATCCTTGCCTTAGCAAAAGAAAAGTGCGACAAAGTCGTCGTTATTATCAATGCCGTTAACCCAATGGAAATTGATGACTTAAAGAAAGATGATGGCGTTGATGCCATCCTTTGGATGGGCATTGGTGCAAACTATGCTCCAAAAGCAGTTGCTCAAATCCTTACTGGTAAAATCACTCCATCCGGTCACTTAAGCGATACATATGCGTCCAGCAGCCTCTCTGCTCCAGCTATGATGAACTATGGCGACTATGCATATGGAAACGAAGATGCCACCGTATTCAAGAAACGTGCCAAAGGTTCTGGCAATAAATACATTGTCGAAGCAGAAGGCATTTACACCGGTTATCATTATTATGAAACCCGTTATGCCGATTATGTGACCAACTCTGGCAATGCAAGATCTTCCAAAGGTTCCTCTTTTGAAGGAGCTTGGGAATATAGCAAGGAAGTCACTTATCCATTTGGATATGGCTTATCTTACACCACCTTCGAACAAACGATTGTTGGTGCTCCAAAGGTCTCTCATAAGGGCCATGACTTCACCATGACTTTCAAAGTCAAAGTCAAAAATACTGGTAATGTCAAAGGAAAAGATGCCGTTCAAATCTACGGACAAGCTCCTTATATTGCTGGTGGAGTGGAAAAATCCGCTATTCAATTACTTGCCTTCGATAAGACCGAAGAATTGGAACCAGGCGAATCTCAAACATTAGAGATCAAAGTCGATATGCAAAATATCGCCAGCTGGGATTCCAAGGCAAAAGATGACAAAGGTTCCTACATCTTGGATGCAGGTGATTATTATTTCGCCATTGGCAATGGTGCTCATGAAGCTCTTAATAACATCTTCGCTAAGAAAGGTGTTACTCCAAATGCCGATAATAAGATGACCGAAGCAGGTGTTTCTTCCAAAGCTTATAAATACACCTATAACGTTGATACAAGAGACGAAGACACATTCAACATCTCTAAATCTGGCGTGCAAGTGAAGAACTCCCTTCAAGAAGCTGACCCAAATCATTATGAAGAAGGAAAGATGACCAATCTTTCTCGTAACGATTGGGATGGAACTTTCCCTATAGAATATAAAGGTTTCATTGCGACCGATGCGATGATTAAACTCATCAATGGTGGAACTTATGATGTTGTTACTGATGGTGACACTTCTTCCATCTTATTCGGACAACAAGGCGACCTTTCTTATTTGAACTTAAAGGGTGCTCCATATAACTGGGAAGATTGGGATAAGCTCTTAAATCAATTAGATCTTACTGAAGCTATGAGCTTCATCCTCCACGGAAACCGTGACTACCTCCCAATGAGCTCTGTTGGATTTATCGGCGGTAAGTTCACCGAAAATGGCCCTAACGGCGTTGGTGACCGTGCTTTCAAGACTCTTTCCGCTAATGAATATGGTGAGCAAAAACCAGCTTGGGCTGTTGCAGAAGATGATCCAAATGCAAAATATCAAATGACCATCTTCCCATCCGCTCCTGTTATGGCCGCTACCTTCAATCCTCGCTTAGCTTATGCTCAAGGCGAAATGATGGGTAATGACGCTCTCTTTGTCGGTCTTCCAATCCTCTGGGGTCCATCTATGAATACCCATCGTAATGGATATAACGGAAGAAACCTCGAATACTATTCCGAAGATCCTATCTTAACCGGAAATATGGGTATGGAATATTCCGTTGGCGCTTTAAGCAAAGGCTTAATCGCTGCTCCAAAGCACTTCGCTTTCAACGATCAAGAAACAAACCGTTCTGGTGTTTCTCCTTATATGACCGAACAAAAAGCTCGTGAATTAGAACTCAGAGCTTTCCAAATTGCTTTCGAAGCATCTAAGTATGACACCGATGAGAAAGACGTTGGCTTATTAGGCGTTATGACCAGCTTCTCCAAGATCGGTCCTACCGAAGTTACTTGCTCCAAAGGCTTATTAACCGATATCTTAAGAGGAGAATGGGGATATCGTGGTTACATCGTTTCCGACTTGGAAGACGATACTGACTACTTCACCCAAGCCCTCTATGCTGGTATCACTTCTTGGGATTCCACCACGACTCTTGAAAAGATTGGCGTTTCTGCTGATACCATCAAGAACGATCCTGTCTTACTTAACAAGGTCAAAGACGCTGTCCATTGTGATTTATGGGTCTTAACTCAAAGCAATTACATGAACATGGTCAATGCCAACACCGAAATGGTCAAAAATATGACCTGGTGGAGAGCAACCTATATCTCTGTTATTGCTGCTTCTGCTGCATTAGCTGCACTAAGCTTAGGCGGAGCTGTCTTTACAACCTTCTATAAAGGCAAGAAAAAGGAGGAGAAATAATATGAATTTCTTAAAGAAACTTGGCGTCTCTTGCTATATCAACGCTGTTGCTGCACTCCTTATCCTCGTGTCCATGTTCCTTACAATCGCGAGCTCGATGAATGTTGGATTCAGCATCGATGAATTAGGATATATCATTGCCTTCTCCATCATTGCTATCTTAGCTATTGTTGGATCCTACTTCCTCTCCCTCAAATTTGGAAATAAGCTCATCTCTTATCTTCCACTTTTGGTGGCAGCCGTCTTAGCTGGCCTTTGCTTCATCTTTGTCTTGAACGCAAGAACCTACTTAATCGGTACCTTATGGGTTACCCAACTCGATTTGTCTAACCCTTATGCTGTTGCTGCTATGAATACAGGTGCTCCTGCCTTCATTATGTATTGCGTCAGCATGGTTATCCTTGCTGTTGGCTCTTTCTTCAACATCATTCCTGAAAAGAAAGCCTAATTCGCTTTAAAGGTAAAAAAACCGTCTATCCGAAAAGATAGGCGGTTTTTCTATGTTGGCTGGACAATCTTATTTGAGTGATTGATCTTGAAGGAATGATTAAATGTTAGTTCCTTTGGCCAATGGGCTTTTCCCATATATAAAACTGTAAAACCGTGTCTGCTTAAGAATAAAGATAGTACGCTCTTACACGATTTTAATTTCAATATTCTTATAATTCGCTATTTCAGTTATCCGTTTTTTGTTTACGCTAGACACTTTTTTGCCTAAATAAATGGCGTTTATTCTTGGTGCATGAAGCCTTTTGTCTGCTTCTCCAAGCAAACGCCATTCGTTTTGATATTTCCATTTGTCACATTTCGTAAGAAAGAGTGTTATACATTGGGAAGCATCGGCTTCAATAGTTCCGTGGGAGAAACTTTCAATCAAATTTCCAATAAACGATAGAAGAATCCTCGTTGTTATGTCGGTTTCTCTCTCGTCCTCGGATACATAAATCACAGGAAACAAAAGGTTTAGATGCTCATAATCGGTCATATCGTACTCAACGCAATATCCCGTCCCATTAGCAGCGTATGCTTTCCACATTGTTTCATCATTTTTATTTGCGCTTAAAGAACAAATTCCAAGTTCCTCTCTCGCGTTGCGCATTGTATTAATCAATGCGTAGATTTGTGGCTTAATTTCGGGGGAATCCAATTTTTCAGGTATACCTACAATCCAATTTATTAGTGGTGCAACGTCATAGTCATCTGGAAAAAGGCTTTGAAGCTCAGATTGATTATCGAGCAAAAAATTAGGCCTTATTGTTCCATTTCTATTCATTATGGAACTTATGATAGTATGAGCCTTTTGATAGTTTTCTTCGCTAGTATGTGGTTTAATTTTTTCGAAAATACGTTGGACACATTCCCTCTTAAGATTGTTTGTTTCTAAATCATAGAGTTTATTAAAATCGATGGTTGCTATGCATTCAGTCGGATCATCAAGCTTTTTAGCCTGGCAAAGATATAGATAATCATTTTCGAGCATCTCAAAAGCATGTTCATCAAAAGGCCTATATTTATATAAGAACTTCGGCCCTTTATAAACTTTCGTCTTACAAAACTCATTTATATATCTAATCTTTTCGTCCATGTTCAAATCTATTTCCTCAGTTTCCAGTTGAAGAAAATATCTTTAACAAAAATATCGGTGTTGGAGTACAAAATTTTGTTAATTTCTTTTTTAGAAACGCCAAATTCCGAAGCGATCTTCGAAGATTTCATTTGTTTAGAAGAAAGTAGGTCTTTGATTTTGTCGAACAAGGTAAGTTCTGATTGGCCATTACCTTCATGTTCTTGAGACTTTCCTTCAATCTCAATCTCGTTTGGCTCATCGCCGATTATTGTTTCTTTAGAACTAACGTCTTTGCTTTCTAATGTGTCTTTTTGCATGTCGTCGTTGCTTTCGAGCCCAAATCCAAACCAGTCAAAACTGTTCCTATATTGCTTCCGGATTTCCTCGTCCTTTAGATTTAGTTTGCTTCCCAAAGATTCGTTCACGAAGAAATCGTGGATGTAATTGTTCAAAACATCTTCTTGGAAAATTTTGTATTTATTGAGTATTTCGAAATCCTTTTTCGTAATGCCTACGGCTTCCAAAAACACATTTGGGTCCGCGTTCTTGAATATCTCCATGAACGTGGTCTCACGATATACGCTGATGTAGAGGAACTCAAACAACCTAGCGAGCAAATGCTTCAATACGTTATCCGCATCTTCAATTGTCTCGCCGTTCTTGGGATCAACAACAGGGGTTAGGTTGGTTTTCACGGCTCTTCTGAACGAATCGCAATACCATCTCCTATATAGCATCCCTCTATATTTGACAGGTACATTCTTGGGGTCGTTCAAATAGCCCTTCACGAAATTGTCGATCATGACTCTGGTGTTGCTGGTATATTTGATACCTTCACCGAATTTCTTCTTTACCTCATCGACGAATTTAACGCCGTCGTCATGGCCGCATTGCTCTTTCTTGATGGGGGCGTTGACTCCTGACTCATAGCCCTTCTTGAATCCGTTCGCATACCAGGTCGCCTTGGCATCCACATAATCGCTTGGGCAATATTCCTTGATGTAATCGAAAAGGGCTTTTTCGAATTCGCTTTGGACCTGATTGTCATCATAGTCCACATACTTTTTGAAGTCTTGCTGCCCCAATTCATATCCTTTGTTTCTGCCTTCTTGAGCTATCTTCGTATCGAACCCGTCCTCCGGTTTCGCGGGAACAGTTCTCGTCTTTGTCTTCCCGAATTTAGCATGGGCGAAAACCCTCTTGATGATGTCGCTGACCTCTTTGTCGTTAAGCATCTCCGCCATCGTCTCTTCATCGAGCATCCTGGTGGTTCTGGTGGTGTCCACGATTTTCCTGGAAAGCGGGATCCCGCTGGAATCGCCGTATTGGGCCAACTCGTAGAACACTTGTTCTGATATTGGGCTAGACATGTCGCCGTTTACGAAAATAGGTATGTATTTGACGATTAATTTGGCGATTTGAAGCTTGGTTGTCTGCTCATTCTCGGATTGCTCGGCGTATTTCAAAAGCAAGGCGCTTGCTCTGTCGATGTTGAAATCATAGACGTACCCATCCTTTTTCCTTATTTCGCCATTCACAACATATGGTGTCTGTATTCTAAAAATCGCTTGGAAATACTGCTCAGGGCTCGCCAAGTCCTTCAGTACAAACACACTGGACCATTTCTTGACGGTTACCCCGATGGTGAGTTTGTTGACGGTTATCGCAATAGATCCGAGCTTGTTGGTGTTCTCGGATTCGGTTATGCTGTTCATAAGATAATCGTAAGCGTCGTTGCCGGCTCCTACGCCGTCTTGGGAAAGGTTGATTATTTGGTATCTGGAGAAGAAGTCATCTGCTTTCAAAAGCTTTTCCATCGCCTTGCATGATTTAACCGTCGGCATAAGCCAAAGGGTATGGACGTTATTTCCGAGCATCTGAGGATTGGAATAGGGGAATTTGTCGCCGAAAGTGGAACGGCCCTTTATTATTTCAAGCCATTTCTTGATTTCGTCCTCGTAAATGAACGTGCATGGCTCATTCGGATTGTTCTCTTGCCTCGTCTCGAAGAATTTATTCAAAGAAAAATAATTCTTGGTGAGCAATTTATCCTCTGAGAAAACCGATGCCGTGAGATTGCCGAAAAGTCTGGACATGTTATAACCAAATATTTTCATGTCTGGGAATTGAGCATAAAGAGGATCTACACGTTCAAAACTAGGTGGTTCTTTATTAGAATCCGGATATTTGTTCCTCTGCTCATCGAAGTAGGAGTACGTGAAAGAGGATTTGTCCGTGAATTCGCCTCTGGCTAAAGCTTTGAATGGCGTTCCGGATAAGCAGATGGTTTGTCTTGTCTTGATGTTGAATTTCTGGATGACATCGCCAGTCTTTTTTAACTGGTCCTGATAATCGCTGTCGAGATCCTCGCTTTTCTCTTCTGCGACCTTAAGAGTGCCTTGTGTCCTTTGGTTCCATGCGCCGAAATGATATTCGTCGAGGATGACCAGATCCCAGTCGATGTTCTGCAGTTGCTGAATCTTGGTTTTGACTTCGGCATTTTTCTCTTTGCCGAGGTAGTTCTGGAGCGACAGGAACAGAACGTAAGGATCCTGGACGAAAGATAGCATGAAGTCGCTTCTTCTGAGATTATCATCAGTGAAATACCTGTAGTTTTTCTTTATGTGTCTGAGATCTTCGCGCCAAGATGATTCGACGGCCGGTACGAAAGTGAGGATCAAAATTCTTTCCAAATTTTGATCTTCGCAGTATTTGTAAGTGGTGAACGATTTCCCAAATCGCATTTTGCAATTAAGAAGAAATCTTCCTCTAGGGTTTTGGGCAAAATAATCGCTCATGGCGTCGATACATTCCTGCTGCTCTTTTCTCGGAGTGTAGATTTCTTTATTTTCGTCCGTATGCCTCAAGGAATTGAAAATATCGATGAGTTCATCGGTTGGCACATTCGTGAACCATTCCTGATCTTTCTCGACGATTCCAGCGTTCTTTTTCCTGATTTCGTCGTGAACAGAATAATCCTTGAAGGAGTCATTCTTCGCGTCTAGGCAAACGCCCCAATAGACGACTTCTCTTTCCAATCCGTATTTTTGATATTGCTCGTCTGTCAAAGCTAGTTCATGCTGCTGATCATGTATTCTGGATCTAATTGCATGCCAAAAAGCCTCGCCGATTCTGCATTTGGTCATACCGACCTTAATTCCATGTGTCTGGAATTTAGGAAGCAAATACATATAAATGAGAATCAACGGTCCATCTGTGTTGTTCTTATCGTCTAAGCCGAAAATGGTTTTGTTTCCTTGGTACAGAATCGTGTCCGTTTGATTGATATCAGGTGATTTAGTAACTAAGATTTCTTTCATGTTACTTCATCTCCTGTACGTTCTTTTCGATGAATTCAGTTTCTTCTTTTGAAAGGCCGTATTTTTTGAATAATTGTTTATCAATTGAATCGATACTTTCACCCCATTTAATATCAGAGTTCTCTGTAAAATTTTGCATAGGAACAAAACGATACACTTTTTGCGTCGTGTGCTGAGTTTGCTTTTGAATTCCGACCAAGGTTCTGAAGAATTTTGTCTTAATATATTGAATGAGGTTAGCAGCTTCAATTTCTGATTCAAAAGGGCCAATTTCCAAAAACGTTTCAGTACAAAGTTGCCCCGGCTTAGCTAGAACTGGCATACTGGGAACTTCCCCAAGTGCACCACAGCCATAAGCTTCTGCCATAAAAACCTTGTATTTGTTAAGGCAAGGACTTTTCTTTGGCATAGGATAATTCTTAGGCAAATATCTCCAGGTCCTTTTCATTTTCTCGCCTAATCCAAAAATTTCGTAACCGCCTGATATTTTTTTGTCGGAAAAATCCGGTAGACCGAACTTCTTCGGCGACAGCATGGTTTCTGCTTCTAAACCATATGGTTTTCGTGCAGAAACCATGCTGTCGAACGTATGTTCGCGCAACGATTTTGCCTTATTCATTATCGAAATTAAAATTTCATCGCGAATATAAATATCACATCCATTTTCTTTCAAAAATCTATTGCTTTTTCTATCGCCATTCAAGGTATGAGTTATGACCGAGCATTTGTCATTGTAATCTTTATCCCATAGGAAGAAACAAACACCCCCTTTGATATCGTTATTTGGAAAACACACTTTTGAGTCAACAAAGTCATTAAGAGCTTTGACGTGCGTATCATTTATGAATGCTGCTCTAAACTCATCGAGCCCCTTTCCTCCTATCATCCATCTAGAGGGCATAATCATGCTTATATATTTAGGCTTTAAAGAAATAGCCTGCTGAACGAACAACTGATAAATAGGTCTTGCACTTGCCTGTGCCCCTCCATCGCTCAATTGGTATGGTGGATTTCCGATTATGATATCAAATTTCATTTTCCTGTTACCTCCAAAGAATCTATCCTGCAAATGTTTTAACAACTCATCACCACTGAAATGGATGAATTCGTAGGCATATGTCTCGCGCTGATTAGCATCGTTGTAAGTCGATGCTCCGTTGATTCCGCAATACTTGCACCTGTATTTTTTCTTTTCTTCATCGGAGCAGGCGCCAGGCATCAGCCTTCCGTTTTCGTTCACAAACGTATGATTGATGTTAGGCGTTTTGATGTTGCCCTCTTCATCGTCGAACCACGTTCCGTTTCCGATTGCATAACCATTAACGTAGTGACCATCATCCGCCTTGACCCCGTCGCATTTCCTGTTCGCCTGAGAGCAATAATAAACGGTCCTTCTGGCAACATTGGCGGTAAACCTCGTCTGGCCGATCGAATAGATCATGTTCTGGAGGATGTGCTTTCTTCTTTTCTCGATATCGGGCATGATTTCTTTAAGTCCATCATCCAGTCTTATTGCAATTTCTCTTTCAAAGATCCCATTTTTTGTGGCTGGATTTAGCCATTTGTAATCGGGATTGTGCCATACTTCTTCAGAAAGGGAATCCAGAATCATGTTGCATGTCTTTCTTGGCGTGAAGACTTCATCGTTTCCGACATTGGTGATGGTTTCGAGGATATCAAAATTCTCGATGTAGTCATTTGCGGACTCGACGGCGGTCTTGTGCCTGTTATCTGCTGCTAAAGCGTCGTTCTTTTCGTTCTCACCCAACATATTCGTTATTCCTCCACATCAATGACACAAACTTGATTTTCTTATTTTTCTCCCAATCCATGATGTAGCATCTCTTACCGTTATGCTTTTTGGGATCGTTTGCTTTGCATCCAGGACAGATATCTAACTTAGGTTCTTTAGGCTCATCGAACAAACTTAGTTGAACGACCTTCTCAACTTCGTTATGGCAAGAAAACGGGACAACATATTTAAGACCGTCCATTTGCCAAAGGTTCCAGCTAATAATTGTTGCAACTTCGATTAGCAGATCTTCTCCTGGTAATTTACCGAATCTTTCAAAATAATAATCGACGAAATCCAATAAGATGTTCTCACGCGCAATCAAAAGGTTATCCCCTTGAAATTCATAGCCATAAACGGACTTAATCGCTTTTATGGCATAATCAAGCCACGCTTCGTCGGTTGTCGCATTCTCATTGATTACTCTAAATTTCCTATCGAGGATGCCTATTCTATTTTTGTTTTTGATTTCTTCGCCGGAAACAGTGTCGTATCTTGATACAAGATAGGGCGCCTCGCCGCAACATACTTCTAAGCGGATGTCGCTGACATAATCAGTCCATGTCTTGTCCTCATCGAAAAGAACCCTCTCTGTCGGATTCCATGAATTGTCCGGATTTTCCAGATTGAACTCATTCTCTTTTCCGAACCAAGCGTTATCCGCCAAATTATTTTGCTTATTAACGATCCATGACGGAGTGAAGACTTCAGCATTGTCCTTGCTTCTTTTCGTCTGCTCAGCCTTGCTCTTCTCGATTCTTGGCCTAATCGCTCTAACTTTCCCATTCAAATGGCAAGGTTTAATCTCATTCGTAATCGAATATCCAATGCCTTTGTTTTTATAATGATCGGTGGCCCAAATGATATTCTTTTTCGTTGTGTTATCGCGCAAAAGAATATCAAGAAGATTAGGATACAAAGAATATAGGCTTTTAATATTTATTTCATTTTCTGGCATCATTCATCGACCTCTATTCCGTATCTCTCAAAATAAGGAGCGAGTTTTCTCTTCAATTTCGTTGTTGGTTTAAACTTCCCTGCTTCCCAACGATTGACCGTGGCAAAAGAAACCCCTAATAGTTGACCGAGTTCGGTTTGTGTAAGTATCAATTTATTACGCAATTTCTTGATTGCTTCAGAGTAAGTCATACGATGCTCTCCTATTTCGCCGATTATGATATAAATATAACATTTTTTGTATTAGGTTCAATGAAGAGTGCAGCAATAACCTTAAAGAAAACGATACAATCGTGTTTATAGAAAGCGCGAGCGCTAGATCGATAAAAAGAATAGATGAATGGACTAATGTACGTTACGAATTCGTTTTAATATTGTTATTTTTGTAAGAAAAGACCACCTAGTTTCCTAGATGGTCTTTAAGGAAGGTGGCCTTAATTAGTTGTTGGCTGTTGTTTCTTCTTCCTTATGTTTTTTAGAAAGGAGAAGCGTTCTTACTAAGACCCAGCTTGTTCCTAAGAGAACGAAGGAAAGGAGAACTCCATCGACAACGTAGAATAAGGTTCTCCAGCCAGATGTCTTGTATGTGATGATGGTTCCTGGGGCAACGCCTTGCATAGCATTGGAGTTTGCGACCGTATAGAAAACGTTATGATAAGCGGTTCTAATTGCTTGTCTTGCGGTTGCAGAATCTGTATCGGCAAATGCGCCTTTCATCATCGACCAGGTGAGTTGCATATCCGTTCCGGCTCTCATGCCTTGATCAGCGGACATGTATTCGTATAAGTTGAAGTCAGAAAGAGCAAAGCCTCTGAATCCCCATTCTTCTCTAAGAACATTGGTCATAAGGTTCTTATTGCCACCAGCCCAAGTTGTACCGATACGGTTGAAGGAAGACATGACCGCGGTAGTGGCGTTCATTTCTTTTGTGGCGTGATTGCCATTTTCATCCGCGATATAGTCAATTTCGTATTTGGCTTCTTTAACGCAGATTTCGAATGGCTTGAGATAGATTTCACGGATTGTTTGCTCATCAGCCCAAGTGCAAAGAGCAGTGGTTCTCCATGTTTCTTGGTCATTGAGAGCGAAGTGTTTGATATAGGCATATAAACCTTTGCTAGCTGCACCAGAAACAACTTCAGCGGCAATTTTACCGGCAAGTAATCCATCTTCGGAATAGTATTCGAAGTTTCTGCCAGCAAATGGTGAACGATGAGTATTCATAGCAGGGCCATACCATCCAGAGAAGGTAGGATTCATTGCAAGAGCTTCTTCACCGATTGCCACACCCATCTTTTTAGCAAGTTCTTTGTTGAAGGTTGCGGCTAAGATAGGTTCAGACATATAGGCAGTAGCGTAGTTGTATTTACCCATTAAGGAAGAGAAGCCTTGAGGACCATCGTGATCTTCGGTGGCTGGTTTGTCGACGTTATCCATCTTTGGAGTGTTATAAGCACCATTGATCAAGTTATCTTTGGAGTTCTTATAATCATCCTCAGTTAATTGGTTAAGAAGCTTTGTGTATGCTTCATCATCATAATCAAGACCTCTGAGGTCAATTAATTTGAGACCGTTGTCTTCGCCCATAACTGGCATGACATCGTCTGGGTTATTGACGTTTTCATATGGTTTTAAGAGGTCAGCAACGCTCTTATCGCCAATCTTGATATCTTTGGCTTTTGCATCTTTCTCGGTTGGGAGGGTTGGGAAGGTGGAAGAGAAATCGCTTCTAGACATCAAGTAACCATATCCATCGGTCTTCACATCTTTGAAGATAGCGGAAACATCATCGAATTGGTTTTTGACGTCTGTTTTATCAGAGTCTCTCTTACGGTATGTTTTTGTATCATTCACTTTGAAGGTGTATGTCAAATCTTTACCAGTGGAATCCTTAGCAATTTCATGGCTGTTGTTCTTAATGGAAACGGAATATTCGCCTTTTTCAAGCTCATATCCAATAAAGCCATCTTTGTTCTTATCGTTATAGTCATAAGAAGCCATGTCTTCTTTTTTAATTGTTAAAGTGATGGTATCTTTTTCACCTGGTTGAAGGAGTTTTGTCTTTCCGAATTCACCAAGAACTGTCGCGGATTTTTCGATTCCACCAACAGTATATGGTGCACTATAGTAGGCTTGAACGACTTCTTTACCCGCTTTTGTACCAGTGTTTGTGACTTCTACTGTAAGTTTTACTTCTGAGCTAGTGTCTTTTGCTTCAACAAGTTTCTTTTCGAAGGTCGTATAGCTTAAGCCATAGCCGAATGGATAAACGACAGCGTTGTTATATTCGGTTTCGTTATCTTTGAAACGTGTTTCGTAATAACGGTATCCGACATAGATGCCCTCTTCATATTGAACGAAGTGAGCGTCTTTGCTGCCACCATTGCCGCCGAGGATATTTCCATCGATGCCTTCGTATTGGTTAACACCGTTTGTAGCAAAGTTTTGGAAGGTTGGATCAGCTCTGAAATCTCTGGAATATAAATCAGGGGTTCTACCAGATGGGTTCACCTCACCCGAGAGAATTTTTCCTAATGCGTTGAATCCGGTTGAGCCAGGAGAACCAGCCCAGATGATTCCATCGATTTGATTGTCGTTTTGAAGATCGCCAACTTCCATTGTGGTGGAGTTATTTAAGACAACGACAACCTTGGAATAGTTGTTCTTTGCAAAGGCAATCATGTCTTTCTCTTCTTGAGAAAGCTCTAATTCGTGTTGATCGTTGCTGTAATTGGCGAGTTCGCTCTTAGCGTTTGCAGCCTTTTCGTCACTTCCGTTAAGAATGGCTTTGGATGCAGCTGTTCCTGCGTCTTTTTTCATCTCTCTAGACAAATCAAGGCCTTCCCCTCCACAACGGGAAATGAAAACAACGGCAGCTTCGTTTCTATCGGTTGTAAATGTATAGGTGCTAGGTTTAATTTCTCCAATGAAGAAAGTGGACTTGTCGTAATTATCCATGGAGATATTTTGTCTAGCATATTTATTTTTTTGAGCATTGAAGAAGTTATAGACCTCTTCGTCAACGGTAAAGCCCGCTTTCTCTAAACCAGATCTTGGGGTTGCACATCTTGTGGTGTCAACGTTTCCTGAACCAGAACCGCCATAGACTGGATCAACAGAGCCTCTTCCTAAGAGAGCAATTTTTGTGGTCTTAGAAATTGGTAAGGCATTTTCTTTGTTCTTAAGAAGGACCATGCCCTCGTTAGAAATTTCTTCGACGAGGCTTTCGGCGTTCTTATTGGCCTCTTGGCTGCCTTCGTTTTTGTTTGCACCCTTTTTAAAGGATTGAGTGTAGTAGTTCGAATTCCATGATTCGGAACCTTTTGCTGGGGTTTTAATAATTTCGCCTTTTCCTAATGGCGCCCAGACGTTACCAGCATAGGTGTCTAGGATTGTAGCAAAACTAGGCAAAGCCGCTTCAATGGCGATGACGGCTGCACCAGCTAAGACTAAAAATGGAGCCCAAATTGCAATGAATTTGGAATTCTTCATTCTTTTCTTTTTGGACATATGATTTCCTCCTTGTCCTTTGGCCTTTGCTTTATGAATAGACCAAAATAGCGATGTAAGCGCTACCGAAGAAAATATATCTATCTTGTAAGGGCTTTCAAAGGGAGGTGGGCGTTTTTTGACATTAATTAGTCGTGGTTTCGTCTTTTAAAGTGAAAGTGATAAGAAGATGGAAGATGTCGTTATCTATCTTAAAAGACATTACTCCATCATATTTATGGACAATGTTTTCCATGGATTTCATGCCAAAACCATGGTACTCTTTGTCACTTTTTGAAGTCTGTAATAGGCCGTTTTTCATAATGAAATCCTCTTTTTTAAAGAAGTTCTCTAATTCAATATAAAGAACGTTTCCTTTCCTTTTCATAATTAAGGATATGAGGCGTTTTTCTTCGTTTTCCAATTTAGAAGTCGCTTCGATAGCGTTGGTTATGGCATTTCCAAAAAGTACGTATATGTCATAATCTGACATGAAGGAAAGAGCCTTTCCATCAGCGATAGAAGTGAATTTAATGTGATTATTTTCCGATCTTAAAGCGTATTGAGTTAAAACGATATCCAAGGCTTTATTACCTGTTTTGGCAAGAGCTTCGTACACATCAATATCGCGATAGATATCTTTTAAACTATCTTTGGAGATTGTTTCATTAGAAGAAGTTAATAAGGCAACACGGTATTTCAAATCATGGAATTTGATATTTAACGAATCGATGTTTTCTTTAGAAAGCTCGTATTGCTCCTTCCTTTCCTTCATTAGGCGTTTTTCAATCTCCAATTCTTGTTGGATGTGGTTGTGTTTCAAGAAGAAGAAAAAGAGGATGACGAGAATAAGACAACTAGCAAAATTGGAAATAAGACCAATTAAAAACAATGTCTTTATATCTGATACGTAATAGAAGACACGTATTCCACTGGAAATGATGATGGTGAAAATAATGACAACAAAGGCAAAGAAAACAAGTTGCTTATTATTAAAGGTTAATTGAAGGTTTGCTTTTCTTTGCAAACGATAAAAATGGAAGAAGATAAGGTAAGTGAAAAGGATGCTAACGAATGCGATAGACCATTTAATGATTTGGAAAGGAATGCCGTCTATGTTTGTGAACATGGATATGCTGTCAGTAAAAATAGAAGCGAAAATGTTGTTGATGTGGTGGATAAGATAACTAGATAAGCAAACGAGCACGGCGTTATAGAAATTCATCTTAAAGCAAAGAAGCAATGCCGGAAGAGAGAATAAAAGAAGAGTTCCGTACATGAATGTCCAATAAAGGGTAGTGAGGAAGGGGTTAGAGTCCCAATAGGTTGGAAAAAAATATCCGAGTGTGATAAAAACAACCGTTAATAGAAGGTATTTCCAAATGAAACCTTTCTTACGATCAAAAATAGGGTAGGACAAGAAAAAACTTGCTATATAGATTTCTAGGACCAATTGAGCATTTACGTTATTAATCTCACCAAAGAACATAGAGTATTATTCTCCAACTCCAGAAAAATAGTTGCCTAATTCCAATAGGAATTCTTTTCTTCTTGTTCTAGGCATTTTTAACGCTTCGTTGGTTGATAATACGACTTGGTCCTTTTCTACTCTCTCAACGAAAGCAAGATTTACAAGATAACAACTATTACATTGCGAAAATGGGAGGCCTTCTAATTCCTTAACGACTTTTTTCATGGAAGATCTATTTTTATATTCCTCATTTTTTGTGTGGTAATAAACATCATGGTTTGCTACCTCAACATAAACAATTTCACTAGCGATGATTCTTTTAGAACCGTTATCGACGCTGATAAGAACGTTTTTAAGATTCTTTCTCGTTAATAAGACTTTGAAAGTCTTCTCCATTTTCATTTTGAATGGTTCATAAAGAAGTGGCTTTACAACAAAGTCTAAAGCGTCAACGGAATAACCTTCGATGGCGAATTGAGCCATGTTTGTGACAAATATTAAAAGAACGTCGCTATCTATTTCGCGTATCTTTTTAGAGATTTCCATTCCGTTTAAATGGTTTGCCCCCAATTCGATATCCATGAAAATTAAATCGGCATCGCCTTTCTTGTAATCTTTTAAGAAACTTTCCCCGTCAAAATATGCTTCAACTGAATAAGCGACCTTTTTCTCTCCTAAATATTCATTAAGAAAACACTTAAGTATACTTTGCTGCTTCTCTTCGTCCTCGACAATAATGACGTTCATAATCAAATCCTATTTAATTGCCTAAATTATACTATTTAAGCACGCAGATTAGAAAAGCGTTTTCTTGAATGATAGGGAACGATTTTTAAAATAGTCTTCTTACAAACGTATTTGTCTAATATATTTATAGAAAGATAAAATGTAATGAGGAATATCTATGAAAAATTATTTCAAAAATAAGTTTCAACAAGTAAAAGAATCTTTTAAAGCGCATCCGGTCTTGTTTGTTTTTATGAGTTTGATGTGGTTATCGGTGGTTGCTATCTTTATTCGTGCATTATTTGCAAGAAGTTGGGAAATTGCATGCATTTGCTTGCTCTCTTTATTCTTGTTTACTATCCCTCATTTTGTGGAAGAAAAACTGAAACTAGAAATTCCTCTCGTTTTTCAAATCGTGATTATTTGCTTCATTTATGCTAGCGAGATCTTGGGTGAAGTATCTCATTTCTATACGAAATTTCCAGGGTGGGACACGATTCTTCATACGTTAAATGGCTTTAATTGTGCGGCCATCGGTTTCTCTTTAACTCATATCTTGAATAATTCTGAGAAAGCAAAGATTAAATTGTCCCCTTTCTTTGTTGCCTTGGTTGGTTTTTGCTTTTCGATGACCATAGGCGTTGTTTGGGAGTTCTTTGAATTTGGGATGGACTGTATCTTCCATCTTGATATGCAAAAAGACTTCATCGTGAACACGATTGGAACAGTCACTTTAGATCCAAGCAATACCCAAACTCCTCTCGTGATTACAGGAATTACCAAGACCTTGATCGAAACTTCTTCCGGACAAACTTATGTTGTTGAAGGTGGATATTTGGATATTGGCATTATCGATACGATGAAAGATCTTATCGTTAATTTCATTGGTGCGGTGGTTTTCTGTTTCCTTGGCTATTTTTATGAAAAAAATGAATCTAAAAAGAGCATAGCTAAATCTTTCATCATCAAAAAGAAAGAAGAAAAACAGCCTTCAGAGGTAGTAGAATCAAAAGAAGAAAATGAAATAAAACAAATTCAATGAGGTATATATGAAACAAGAAACAATCGATAGAATTCATAAATTTATTCAAGATAGAGACTGGTCTAAGTTTCATTCACCGGAGAATCTAGCCAAGAGCATATCTATTGAAGCAGCAGAACTCTTAGAATGTTTTCAATGGTCTTCTGACGATTATGATTTAGAACACGTAAAAGAAGAACTTGCAGACGTGATTATCTATTCTCGTGATCTTTTGGATAAATTAGGACTGGATGAAGATGAAATCGTGAATACCAAAATGGAGAAAAACGAGAAGAAATATCCTGTTTCTAAAGCAAAAGGCAATGCGAAAAAGTACACGGATTTTGATGATTAGAACGGAATATGTATCTTAGAAAAACAACGGTTTCGGATTTTCCGGCTATTTTTCGGATTTACGAACAAAGCGTTTCCTTCATGAAAGAAGAAGGAAATCCAACCCAATGGAATGATCTTGAGACTTTAAAGAATCATGTCGGAGATGACGTTAATAAGGGAATCTCTTATGTTTTATTGGATGAAGGGGAGATTCAAGCGGTTTTCACTTTGTTAGAAACCCCTGATCCAACCTACCAAACAATCGAAGGCAAATGGATTGATGATTCATCTTATTTCACCATTCATAGAATTGCCGTAAAAGAACATAATAGGGGATACGCCTCAGCGTGTTTTCATTATGCCTACCTTCAAAATAGACATATTCGCATCGATACTCATGAAAAGAATCTTCCGATGAGAAAGCTCATTGAAAAGGAAGGGTTTACTTATTGCGGAAAGATTGTTGTCGAAGATGGAAGCGTACGTCTCGCTTATGAGAAAGTGGCTTCTTTTTCCGAACTTCTTTTAAATTGGTATCAAGAGAAAGGAAGGAAACTACCTTGGCGTGAAAATCCTTCTTTTTATCATGTTTACTTAAGTGAAATCATGTTGCAACAAACGCGTGTTGAAACCGTGAAGGGCTACTATGAAAGATTCTTAAAAACCTTACCAACCTTGCAAGAACTTGCCTCTTCAGAAGAAGACGTGGTTATGAAGCTTTGGCAGGGCTTAGGATATTATTCCCGCGCAAGAAATCTTCAAAAAGGGGCGAGACATATACTCGAAAACAATCTTTCTTGTGACACTTATGAGAAATTATTAAAGGTCCCTGGAATTGGCGAATATACCGCGAAAGCAATCCTTTCTATCGTTTATAACAAACCTTATGTTGCTGTAGATGGAAATCTAATTCGTATCTATTCTCGTTTATGTTCTTCTCCTTACGATTCGAAATCGAAAGAAATAAAAGACAAGTGCAACAAATATTTCCTTTCCTTGCTTGAAAAGAATCCCGGTTCTTTTAACCAGGCTTTAATGGATTTAGGAGAACTCATATGCTTGCCAAACACTCTTCCTAAATGTGAAGAGTGTCCTCTTAAACAATTCTGCCAATCTTATAAAGAAAAGGCCCAAGAGAAATATCCTATTTCTTTGAAAAAAGGCGCGAAGAAAGAAATCGATAAAACTGTTTTCCTTCTTTCTTATCAAGATAAATACCTGATTCGTAAAAGACCGAATAAGGGATTACTTGCCTCTTTATACGAGTTCTATAACATTGATAAGACCTTTCGTTTATCAGAAGCGAAAGATTACTTAGAGAAGAATGGATTTTCCGTTCTTAAAATCCACAAAGACAAGCAAGGGAAACATGTCTTTACTCACCTTATTTGGAAAATGAGTGGATTCCGTGTTGAATTAAATGATTTTCCTAAGGATCTCGGTTTCTTATTGGTCACAAAGGAAGAATTAGAAGAACTTTATTCCGTACCGTCCGCTTTTAAAATCTATCTAACTGAAATTCTTAAGTAAGAAAAAACGACCATTGAAATGGCCGTTTTCATACAGGGATCGATTATTTTTCTATCAAAGCGTCTCCTTGAAGGAGGTAATTCTTTCCATTAATGACGATGCTTTCATCTTTGGAGTAACCCTTTATATAAACTTTGATGCCGTATTCTTTTTCGTTATAACGATAACCACCATCATATAAGGAGGAATCGTTATTTTCACCAGCCATGAATTTAAAATTTCCGTCTTTTAAGAAAGTGATTTTATTTCCCTTCAAAGAGAAGAAATTCGCTAAGAATTTTTTTAAGGGGAATTCGCACATTCATAGCCCTCTTTTAATACGTTTAACGATATAATCAATAGACCTTTCTATAACGAAAGTGTCCGCTTAAAAACAGATAGAAAGGTTATAACTAGTTGATTATGAAATTAATCTTCCTTGATATTGATAATACGTTGCTAGATTTTGATAAATATACCGAAGAGAGTTTGAAAAACGGATTCAAGCATTTTTCCTTGCCAGAATTTGAGCCTTATATGTTAGATGTCTTTCATCGTGTAAATGATAAATTGTGGCGTCAAATCGAAGAAGGAACATTAAATATCGACGGACTTAGACATGTCCGTTTCCAGAATTTCTTCGAGGCTCTTCACATGAAGACCTCTTTTGACCCAACATTATTTGAAGCGTATTACCGTTCTCGACTTTATGAAAGTGCGATACCTGTCGAAGGCGCATACGAGATGCTTGAATACCTTTCAAAGAAATACATTCTTGCGACGGCTAGCAATGGCCCATATGAGCAACAGATGCATCGCTTATCTCTTGCGAAGATGGATCGTTATTTCACCTATTTCTTTATTTCCGAAAAGATTGGCGTTTCCAAACCATCTCCTCTTTTCTTCTCGAAAGCGTTTGAAGAAATTAATGCAAATAGGTCGGAAATCATCCTTCCAAAAGACGCCTGCATTATTGGAGACTCTTTAACTTCCGACATGAAAGGCGGATTAAACGCGGGAATGCATACCTGTTTCTTTAATAAGAAAGGGATAGATAATCTTCCTAAGGAAATTGATTTTGTCTTATCTGATTTAAGTAAAATCTCCGATGTTTTATAAAAAGAGGGGAGACGTGTATTCGTTTTCCTTCATTCCAATGATATTGTTTTGCTAGCCTTTAGCATTTCCAATACAATTTGGGTAGGTAGGACATATCAATGAGCAAATCACAAAAAGTAGTTTTATTAGTTCTTCATGTTTTGAGTGATTTTTTGTTACTGCTTCTAGGTTTCTTTATTTATTTAATTTTTGCTGTGATTGGGGGCATAGGAGATAGTATTCAGGGTGGGGGCAACTCTTCTTCGACACAAACGACTTTGACATCTCTGTATTTTTTAGTTCCGATAGGTGTTGCTCTTCTTTTAGACATTCTTAGTGTAGTTTTTTGCCTTTCTAAGAAAGAAAGTACGAAAGCGAGAAGAACAAGCGTGCTTGTTTTTGAAGTGGTGGTTTGCCTTATGGTAACGGCTTTAGACGCTTATTTGATTGCGGAATGTTTTCTCAATTTAGGAGAAGAAGGTGGAATTATGAATTTCGTCTATATGTTTATTCTTCTTTTCCTTTTAGCGGGTTATTTAGCATTACATATCTTAACTATGAAGAAATTTTGTTTCTTAAAGAAGAAGGAAACAGCCATTTCTTAAAAAAATAGGTAAGATATTTCCATGCGCTCTACTTTTTACCTTGATCGAAAACAGAAACCGGAAACAGCTAAAGCCCAAATCTTTTTTGCTGCCGTTTCTTTTTTTGAAGGAATGGTGATTTCTTTTCTCACCATCTTTTTAAATGAATGTAGAAAACAATTGGGTTGGACATCAAAAATGTCTTCTTTGAGTTTGTTTTTACCTCCTTTTGGTGCAGCAATTGGTATCTTTATTTGCTCTTTTTTCGTTTCTCATCAAAAGAGCAACCTCAAAATTATGAGAGGTTTAATTTGTGGGAGTTTTCTTTCTATCCTTGTTTTTTCTTTGCTTGGCATCTTTCTTCCAACGGGTTTAAATTCAGCAGGCGAGATTATTAAAAAGGGAGAATGCTATACGTTATTTGCCTTATTTGTTATTTTCTCTTCTATTTTGATGGGACTTCATTGGGCGTTTCTTTCTTTTCACGCTTCATGTGCAGCCGACATTAATTTTGCCGAGGGAAGCAGATACGGACATATCTGTCTTTATGGGGTTTTGATGCCAGCGATTGCTTCCCCTTTAGCAGGCTTTATTGCGGAATCGTATTTTATTGGATATAAAGGATATTTGTTTCTCTTTCTTGTTTCGTGTCCTTTGTTGATTTTACTTTTCGGGCTTACTTTTATTTTTAAGCCATTCCCTAGCTCTTTATATCACTCCGATAGTGATGAACATGTCCCAACGAAGTTATTATTTCAGAATAAAAACTATGTCTTTTATCTCTTTTTAGCGTCTTTATGGATCCCTCTTATTTGGGCAAGCGATTCTTTGACTTCGTCTTTGTGGTCTTCCTATGAAAGCCTTACGGAAACGTTAAATTCTTTCAATCCTCTGACATGGGGTATTTATTTAGGTGTGAGTTATCTTTTCGAATTCCTCTTTGTGTTTATTAACACTCATTTTGGAATTGGGAAAAAGATTCGTTTCTCTTTGAGCCTTGCGTTGGGGCTTATTTGCATTGAAACCTTATCATTTGGCCTTTTCTCTTATTTCTTTGTTGGTCCAGAGCACGTTTCTATACTCTTGGCTGTAGGCATCATTTTGATTCATTCCCTAAAAGGCATGGCAAATGGCTTATATGTTACAAGCAATCTAGGTATGCTTAACCATATTTTAGGGCCAAAGCTAAGAAGAAAAGCGGTTTTTATTGCCCCGCTTATCTTTCAACTAGTAAACTCTGTTCTTCAACTTTGTTATCCTTATTTTACTGATGTTACTTTTATTGTTTTCTTTGTGATGAGTGGAATTGCGTTCGTTGGGTTGGTGTTATCGACCTTCCTCGACGTCCATCTTTTGCATCACCCAGAAGAAATGAAGGATTGATAAAGTTATTCGACGATTGGCAAAGACAAACGAATTAGATCGTGAGAAAGCTCTTTTTCTTCGATGTCTAAGCCTTTAACGTAAGCGAAATAAATGGTGCTTGCGAAAGCGCCGGCATAAAAAGCAGAGGTGATTTTGCTATTCACTTTTTTGGTTAAGAATTTGTCATAATTCTTTTCTAGTCTCGTAAAGATGTCTTGGATAAAAACATTAAGGCTATAGAAAAGGACACGAGACGTATCGTTTTGAATCATCTGTTTGAATGGTAAATCGGTGGTGTAGAAGAAATGAACAATGACTTCGACGCTTTTACGGAAATTGAAGATACGGGTCGCATAGAATGTCTTATCTAAGATTGGTTTGATTTCTTTTAATAAGGCATTTTCATAACGCTCAAAAAGGAAAACGAGTAATTCGTTCTTATCATTAAAATTGTTATAGAAAGTGTTTTTGGAAATTAAAGCACGATCCGTAATGTCTTTAATGGATATTTCGGACATGCTTCTTTCTTTTAAGAGATCTTCCAATGCGTTTGCTAAATCTCTTTTCGTGCGTACGATACGCGCATCCTCTTTATTAATAATAGTAGTTTCGTCTGTCATACTTCGTTTCTTCTTTCGAACGTGAAAAATTTTAACACTAAAGTATTGTAAATGGAATAGTGTTGTAATAACATACTTTGCGGTAGTTATTGTACTAAAGGTCAATAACTTCTAAGGAGGTCAAGAATATGAACGATGTCATTGAAATCAAACACCTTACAAAAGACTATGGCGAAGGCCGTGGTGTATTTGATGTTTCTTTTTCCGTCCATGAAGGTGAATGTTTCGGTTTCTTAGGACCAAATGGAGCTGGGAAATCTACAACAATTCGTCATTTGATGGGCTTTAGCGTTCCTGATTCTGGAGAGACGTTACTTCGTGGTGAGAACTCCTTAAAGAATAGAGAGAAGATCATGCAAAGCGTCTCTTATATCCCTGGAGAAGTGGCTCTTCCTCTTGCCTTAAAAGGATCAGAAGTTATTGAAGAACAAATGAAACTCAAGGGAATGAGTGATAGAACCTTCCTCGATTGGCTTATTAAAACCTTTGAGTACGATCCTAATTTATATTGTAAGGAAATGTCTCTTGGGATGAAAAGAAAGACCGCGATTATTTGCGCGTTTATGTCTGACCCCGACATCATCATTATGGATGAGCCTTCTTCTGGACTTGATCCTGAGATGCAAGAAAGATTCATTAACCTTGTTGAATTAGAAAAGAAGAGAGGAAAAACCATTCTTCTATCTAGCCACATTTTCCAAGAAGTGGATGCGTGTTGTGACCGTATTGCCGTCATTAAGGATGGCAAGATTGTTTCCAATTTTGTTGCCAATGATTTGAAACACAAGAGCACAAAACAATATCACGTCACCTATGAAAATCAAAAAGAGAAGAATGCGGCAAAGAAAAGTCTCGCATCCCATCATTTTAGAGTAGAGGATAGCAGCGTAAATCCTTGCCGCCTCTCCGCTTATGTGGATGAAAAAGACATCAATCGTTTTGTGAAAGAAATGCCACGAGAGGGCTTTGTTGACTTCTCGGAGAAGAAAGAAACTTTGGAGGATTATTTCATGTCCTTCTACAAAGAAGACAAGACTTATGGAGGAATTAAGAAATGAGTGAAGAAAAGAAAACCGTTATCTCTGTGAATCATGTCTTTAAAGATTATGGACAAGGGAGAGGGAACTTCGATGTCGATTTTCAAATAAAAGATGGAGAGACCCTTGGTATTGTTGGAGAAAACGGAGCAGGAAAGACAACCCTTATTCGTCAAGTGATGGGCTTTATCAAATCCGATACAGGGAACATCAATATTTATAACTTTGATGCCTATAAAGATTCCGCTTCAACGAAATGCTATATGGGTTACATTCCAGGAGAAATCAATTTTCCAGACGTTCGTTCAGGAGATCAGTTCTTGCATGATTATGGCAGAGCTCTTGGTATGAAAGATGCAGATTTCGCCTATGCGGATGAAATCATCTCAAGAATGCAGCTTGATATCCGTGCTTATCCAAAAAGAATGAGTAAGGGCATGAAACAAAAAACGAGTATCGTGGCTGCCATGATGCTTAAAGCTCCAATCATCATCATGGATGAACCTTCTATCGGACTGGACCCTCTTATGAGAGAAGAGCTTCTCAAACTCATCCTCGAACAAAAAGAGAGAGGAGCAACGATGCTAATGTCTTCGAACACCATCGAGGAACTTGAAAGGGTTTGTGACCGTGTTGCCTATATGTCTCAAGGAAAAATCTTAGATATAGCCGACGTCCATGAAATTCAATCACGTAAAGTAAGGGACTTTAAGATTGAATTCAAAGAAGCGAGAGATTACCAATCTTTCATCAAAACCAGGAAGGACATATTAAGGTTACAGCCTCCATATCACCAAGTTACCGTACGTATCGATAAAAAAGAAATACCTCATCTATTTGATCAATTAGAGAAATACGATCTCAAATTCATCTCGGAAGTGAAATACAATCTCACGACCTACTTCAATGAAAGAAGAAAAGCCTTAAATAAGGAGGAAAAGTAAAATGCAGAAGAAAAAGAATGTTGTAACCCCAATCGTTACCGAAAATACTCAAGAAAGCGTTATGGCTTTACCACCTGAGCTTTCTAATACCAACGGAACAAAGAAAAAAGCGAAAAGAAACCCTTTGTTCTCTTCCGCTTTGTTTAAAGAATCACTCCATTCTAATCGTCGTGGTTTAAGCGTCGTTTCGATTGGGAACGCTTTAATCATGGTGATTATCATCTCGATTCTCTCTACCCTCCATATTAATTCCACAGCCTCTGCTTTAGCCGATCTTTTTGATAATGCAGACTATGAAAACACCATTAAGAGCGGTGCCATCTCTCTTTATTCCGCTTATGACAATACAGCAGAAGCTTATGAGACTTTTATTGCTTCAGACAATAAAGCCCAAAACCTTATTGATACGGAAGTAAGCAAAGTAGAGGATACGACTCTTAACTCTAGCGTCAATGCAGCAAAGAAACTCTATGACGCAACTTATAGCGTTACTCCTGGAGATAGTGCGACAAAGAAGAATGTTGCTAAGAGCGCAACCCTTGAAGTGGTGAATAAAACCATCGATGCGAATGGGGATTATACCGAAGAAGAAAAGACTGTTGCTAAGAGCATTATCTCTTATTACTTCGATATTTACGCTTCAGATGCAAATAAGAGCACAAAAGATATTTTAAAACTCGCCATTCCTGAAGCTTTTACGGACAGCGTTGTTAGCGTTTATCACCTTGATGAAACAAAAAGAGCGGGGACGTATACTCTTTTAGCCGATGCAATTAGCCGCGTTTATGACAAATCCGAAAAACAAGAAGAAGTGAAAACCGATACGGCTTTAAAACTTCTCCCTGTGCTTGCAAGCGAGGATACTTCCTCTTTTATTGGTGGACTTTGTTCCGGACTTGAAGAAATTTATTTCAAAGACAAAGCAACTTATCTAAAAGATGAAACGATTCGTAGCCTATATGTTTCTACCTCTTGCCAAGAATATGTTACCAATACTCTTTCTTCCTTTGCTTATTATCAATACCTCCCAGATTTCACCGTGGAATATAAAACGAGCGATCTTGGCTGGCCAATTCGTTTGGTAGGCACAGGAAAATATGCGGAAAATGGCAATGAAATCAAAGAAGAAATTGAAGTAAAAACCTATAATCCAGACGTTTTTGTCAAAGAAAAAGAAAAGATGGGTAAAACCAGCAATATGCTTCAAAAGATGAGAAAGGAAGCGTTAACTGGTGAAGAATATACCGAGGAAGAAATTGCTGACGCAAAGAAAGAGGCTCAGGAAAATATCAGCACGATTTCTTTGAATCTTAGCAACTTTATGAAGTCTTATCTTGATAGAAAAGATGGGAAGAACGCTTATTATGATAAAAATGGCGTGAATAAAGAAAACATTGCTTCTCGTGCTGAGAAAGAAGTCTCCGAAATGGCAAGACTTACCTTAATTAGCACCTATAACGAGAAACACGAACCTAAGATTTCTAGCATTGAGGAAATTACGGTTGAAAACTCCTCTATGTCTGGAAAGGAAATGATGACCTTGGTGAAGGGATATGCCGCAAGTGGTATCTCTTCCTACGAAACCTATTATTTTGATTATCAAGAAAGCGGTTATTCCTTAACGGATAGCAACCTCCTTGCCATGAATAAAGGTAGCCAAGGCGTTATGGCCCAACTTCCTACAAGCGTTGATGAATCCCTTAAAGAAATGGGAGGTATGAATACATACGGCATTATCGTTGGTGTTGTTGCCTTCGGGATTGCTGCCTTGCTTATTCCAATGGTTTATACCATCTTGTTGGCAAAGAGCCTTGTCTCTGAAAAAGTTGAAACAGGCTCTCTTGCCTTCACCTTATCTACTCCAACCACAAGAAACTCCTTCATCTTTACCCAAGGCTGCTATCTTGTTTTCTCGGAAGTGGTAATGGCTCTTACCTTACTTGTTGCAAGTATTGTCACAAGAGAAATAGGTATTTGGGCTGGTTCAACCGACTTATCTACAAGTTTGCCAATTGCTGATCTTTGCTTATACGCTCTCGGCAACTTCATGGTTGCCCTTGCTGTTTCTGGGATTAACTTCCTTGCTTCATGTCATTTCAACAAAACCAGCGAATCCATTGGTGTTGGTGGAGGACTTACGATCTTCTTCTTCATTTGCTCTATTCTTGGCTTATTTGCAACCAAAGCCATTCCAGGAACAATCCGTATTACAATGATGTCCATCTTCAACTATATGACTATCGACTCCTTATTCGATGCCCTTGCTGTTATGGCGCAAGATTATGGAACCTATTGGTTCAAGTTGATGTTCCTTCTTATCATTGCTATTGTGACATATGTTCTTGGCGGATTTGACTTCAAGAAGAAAGACTTGCCACTTTGATGAACTAACAAAAAACAAAACGGATGTGAATGAAAAAACACATCCGTTTTTATGTTGTTATGGCTTTAGTTATTTATTGTTTTACGTACCAATAGCCCGCTTTTCTAGAGCCCATTCTTCCTATGATGTTTTGTTTAGATAAATTATCTAGATGCCTATGAACAGTTGGCAAAGACTTTTTGGTTATAACTGATAATTCTGAAATGGTGACGTATTTATTGCTTTTTATCGCTTCGACAATGATTTTATCAATGCCGTTTATCTTATCATTTATCTTATCATTTATCTTATCATTTAAGAAATTTTCTTTCCTTTTGAATACGAAAGTAAAACCGAATTCGTCATTGAAATATTCGTATTCGATACCGTTTTGTGCACATAAAGTGAACGTCCGATCGAAACCAGTTCCAAAAGCATCAATATAGCCGTATTTATATAAGACATCAGAAATCAAAATGTTTCTAATTTTGCTTCCGATATTGCCTGAAGCAAATTTGATTGGATCAATGTTTTTAATGATTGTCCCTGGGTTGTATATTTTTATTGTTGATTTGTATATTGAATATTGGTTGTAGTCACCATTGATTGCGTAAGAACAATGGGCGAAAGAATTTATGATTATCTCACGTAAAGCTCTTATTGGTATTTCCGGCGTCTCTACACGCTGCAAACCCTCTATATTTGATTTATACGAAATGTGATTTTGGATGTATGAAACACTTTCTTCTATACATTCAAATATATTACCTTTAAACTCTTTGATTTCGCCAAATTCTGTTCTTGAGTCTGTTGGATAATTGGCTTCTTTAATTTTTAATGGTTTATTGTTGCCGAATAAACACCAGCCGGCATTATTCAATTTATCATTTTCGGTTAATAAACCTAATTTTCTTAATGCTTCTGAAGCATTTCTATAGACATAATTTAGACGCCCCTTTTCATTTGCCGTTCTAATGCAATCTATTAAAAGATCTTCGTTAATATCATTTATGCCATAAATTGTTTCTGTCTTTTCCCAACCAGAATAGTTTACCTCTTTATTGTCAAAAAACGTTTCAGTTGAGATGAACTCATTAAAATATCCGCGTCGTCAATTCTAATATAATACCTTCCGTACGCGGAATAAGGGGTATCTTTTCCCTCGACTACGACCTTTATTATTTTTTTACCTCCCTCTTCTAAATCGTCTATAAATACTGTGCTAGGCAGAGGTTTAAGGTTATTTTGAATTTCATGTGTTATGTCGGAAATGGTCTTTTTACCAATATTTTGTCCAACGATTCGCCCCTCATCGTTTATTCCAAAATATAACTCCCCACGCTGATTTTTGTTTAACATCGAACTCAAGGAAATGATTCCTTCCTTTAATTGGGCTAAAGACTTTCTTAATTCTACAAATTCGTTTTCTTTGAACATTGGTAATTTTTCTCCGACTGAGTTTATCTTATCATTTATCTTATCATTTCATTCAAAACGAATGATAAGTTAAATCCCCAATGCGGACGAAGAGAAGATTATTTGTCGTGTTATCTTTATCTCCAAGAAATACATTTCTTTGGTTTCTTAAAGAAATCTATCCAATTTATTGTGTACGAAAAAGAAATCAGATGGCAAAAATAGAGATAAGTGATTAAATAAAGAGCTGTATGGAAAAAATAATTGTTTTGGATTTTGGCGGCCAATATAACCAATTAATCGCCAGAAGAGTGAGACAAACGCACGTTTATAGCGAAGTCTTACCTTATACGACCTCTTTAGATGTTCTTTCTTCGCCTGAGATCAAAGGCATTATCTTCACCGGTGGGCCAAATAGCGTTTACGATGAGAAATCTCCTCATATCGATGCGAAGATCTTTTCTCTTGGAAAACCAATCCTTGGCATTTGCTACGGCGCTCAACTTATGGCGTACACCCTTGGGGGCAAGGTGGAAGGTTGTGAGTCTTCCGAGTTTGGAAATATTGAAGTGACGTTAAATTCTCCATCGATATTAACGAAAGACGTTCCTCAAACAAGCAACGTTTTCATGTCGCATAATGATCAAGTTACCATTCTTCCTGAAGGATTCACTTGCATTGGAAGTAGTGCGCATTGCCATAATTCCATTTTCGTGAATGAAGAAAGAAAACTCTATGCGACCCAATTCCATCCCGAAGTGGAGCATAGCGAATACGGACAAAAAATCATTGAGAACTTTGCATGGAATATTTGTAAGTGCTCCCCGAATTGGAAACCTTCTTCCTTTATTGACGATAAGATTAGGGAAATTCGTAAACAAGTCGGAGATAAGAAAGTTATTTGCGCTTTATCGGGTGGAGTGGATTCTTCGGTTGTTGCCGCTTTGATTGGAAGAGCAGTCGGCTCTCAATTAACCTGTGTATTTGTCGATCATGGGCTTCTTAGAAAAGATGAAGCAAAGAATGTTATTGCAACCTTCTCTAACAAAGAGAAATTTGGCTTTAATTTCATCCCAGTGGACGCGTCTCCTCTTTTCTTAGAGAGACTAAAAGGAGTTACCGATCCCGAACAAAAACGAAAAATCATCGGCAAATCCTTCATCGATGTTTTTAAAGAAACAAAAGAAAAGATCCCTCATTGCGAATATCTTGCTCAAGGAACAATCTATCCAGATCGTATTGAATCTGGTTTAGGCATTTCTCAAACAATTAAATCTCACCATAATGTTGGAGGTCTTCCAAAGGATTTAGGATTCGAAGGACTTGTTGAACCTTTAAAAGATTTATTTAAGGATGAAGTCAGAGAACTAGGGCTTTTATTGGGATTACCTCATGAACTCATTTATCGTCAACCATTCCCAGGACCGGGCTTAGGTATTCGTATCATTGGTGAAATCAGCAAAGAAAAGATTCGTATCGTCCAAGATGCGGATGCTATATTCCGTGAAGAAATTGCTAAAGCAGGCTTAGATAAAAAGATTAACCAATACTTTGCAGCCTTATCCAATATGCGTTCTGTTGGCGTTATGGGTGATGGAAGAACTTATGACTATGCGGTTGTTCTTCGCGCGGTGACGACGGATGACTTTATGACCGCTAAACCAGCGAATATTCCATTTGAGGTTATTACCCACATCTCCAATCGCATTGTGAATGAAGTCAAAGGGGTCAACCGCGTTGTTTACGACTTTACTTCAAAACCACCGAGCACTATTGAATTGGAATAAAAAAGAAGGTGCGCCTTGTAAACGTAAGAGGCGTGCCTTCTTTTTATGTGGACCGATAGGGACAACCTAGAACCGCCTGC
>ULYE01034344.1_pt1 | contig 66078 bp, 68 predicted proteins | sample 1961921 | NCBI WGS metagenome assembly ULYE01 (sample SAMEA4835856, study PRJEB28245) | human gut metagenome | biome: gut microbiome; material: fecal sample | place: Denmark | collected 2008 | reverse complement strand
AAACACTGTAGAGGTCGCCTTTATAAGCGAAGGCGATGGTAGTGCCATCGGGCGAGATGGCTGGGTAGCGCATCCAGAGCGGATGGTCTTCTGCGCTGGCAGAGAGTGCTGCTGAGAGCAGGGCTACTGAAAAGATTAACTTTTTCATTTGCGTATGTTTTATGTTTGAATATGCGTTATAAAAATCTCTTCTCTTTCGGGGCCAGAATGCTGTTTCTTGCTCCTAACGGATGCAAAGGTAGTTATTTTTTGCGATATTTAAGCATAAAAAAAGAAAAAAGTGAGAAAAAGTTTGGTGTATTCAAAAAATATATGTACCTTTGCAGCCGCAAATAAGAAAAATGGCTGATTGCGTTATTGGTTAGTTAGACTGGTTTGCGAATTGAAAGTGTTGGTTCCGTAGCTCAGTTGGATTAGAGCAACAGCCTTCTAAGCTGTGGGTCTTGGGTTCGAACCCCAACGGAATCACTTTTTAGGCGTAAAAACGCATCGTTTAGTCAAGAAAAAATCAAAAAGACAGTCTATATAAAGTATTGAATAACAGATACTTATATAGGTTGTCTTTTGTTTTTTAAAGAGATATGTAACAAAAGATGATTTCTTAAACCAGTTTAAAACCAGTTTAAACGCATTTTGGGGATAACTACTTGAATAACAACGGTTTGTATCATTCACACAAATTGTTAAATCGGAAGGTGTGTTATCAATGTGTTATCACCTTGTAAAAAATGTGTTATCAAAATGGCAAAAATTAATTTAAGTATTATTCACAATCGTTTGAAGCGAGCGACCTCAAAACATGAAGTTTCGGTAGAATTATGCTTTTGTGCCAAGCGTCAAAGGAAGTACTTTTCCACAGGCGTAAAAGTGACAACTACACAATGGTCTGATGCGTCAAAGATGGTTGTCAAGAGAAAAGATGCGGATGAACTGAATGTAATCATACAGGCATACCGCGCGAGAGCAAACGAAATCATCAGCAAGATGGTTAAGGAAGGCTGTTGTGACTTAAATGTGGTTATCTCACAGATGAACGGAGAAGACGAAGGAACTTCTTTCATCGAGTACTGCGAGAGAAGACGTAATGAGCGAAAGGTGTGCGAGCATACCAAGAAACGCTATGATGTCTTTATCAAATTCCTAAAAACATGGGGAAAGATAAAGTCGTTTCAAGACTGCAATGTGTCGAAGGTGCGTGCGATGGATGAGTATCTCCACAGACAGGATAAGGCTCAATGCACCATCTACGACTATCACAAGTATCTCAAGTTGTTCATCAATGATGCGATGATAGACGGACTTATTGAGCAGAATCCATACAAGTTTCTGCCATTTCATATTGGCAAGGGAGAAAAGCAGTATGTTGATTGTGTCACAGAAGAGCAGTTTGCTGCCATCAAGAAACTGAAACTCTCAACACCTCATATTCTCCATGCAAGAGATTTGTTCCTCTTCCAATGCTACACCGGACTTGCATATTCTGACCTTGCATCGTTCAACTATGGCAACTGCGAGGAGATAGGAGGAAAGATGTTCTATCACGCTAAGAGAACGAAAACAGATACAGATTTCGTTTTCCAACTTCTCAAACCTGCCCTGGAGATACTACAGAAGTATGATTTCAAGCTGCCTAAGATGTCGAATCAAAGGTATAATGATTATTTGAAGGCGATCGGGCAGATGGTCGGAGTTGACAGACTGCATACCCACATGGGTAGAGCGACTGCTGCAACCCTTTTCCTGTCAAAGGGAATGCCTATCAACATCGTAGCAAGAGTACTTGGGCACACTACCTTGCGTCAGACTACTAGATATGCACGTACATTAAATAAGGATGTACAATCTGCTTTCGATGCTCTCGAAGGCAAGATGTAACACAACAAGGGGAGTCTTCGCAAAGAAGGCTCCCCTTTATCGTATCAGCCAACAAGGCTTTTGTCTCTTTCTGCAATCTTCTCGCTGATGATTTGCTTTAATTCCTTAACCACTCCTTCCTGTACTAGCAGCTTTACTTTTGTTTCTGCTAGTTCTTTCAGCAGTTTTTCGTCCGTCTGCTTGTCTGCATCGTAAAACATGCTGCCTCTGCCACAAAGTAGCCAATCTGCCGATATGTCTACGTATGTAGTCAGTATTCTGTCTATAAACTCCATCGAAGGCTCCTTTGTGCCGTTAAGATAGTTGTTCGTAGCAGCAGGTTTTGCCCCGATAGCGTCAGCAAACCCTCTGTTAGACAGTCTGTAATGGACTCTTATCTCGTTGATTCTATCTCTTAATCCTTCCATACTGCTAGTGTTTATAAATGTGTAAATACGTAAATTAACTATAAATAAATATCTATATCCTTGGATATTTGTCTACAAACATGTATCTTTGCATCCGTAAACGAGAACAAAACTCGTTCTAAACGGATTTATGGTGCAAATATACAAAAAATAATATGAATAAAGTCGTAAAAATAGAAAAAATATTGATTGATAAAGATAAAATTCCTAAAATCATGAAGATTTTTGGTTGTGGCAAGGCTACTGTCTACAATGCTCTAGCTTACCGGAGTAATAGCCAACAGGCTCAGGATATTCGTTCCTGTGCTCTGAATCGCTACGGAGCAGAACCTGTAAAGGTGCCACAACTCAGATAAAGTGTGTTAAGTGTGTAATATTTGGCTGTTGAACTTTTAGATTAGTTATTCAGACAATATGCGTTTGTAAAACTGGTTATGCGTGAGCATAGTTAAACGATTTAAGAAAGTTCTTTTTCTTATTTGCAAAACCTATCTTCAATAGATAGAGTTGGTTACTAGTTACAATTCACTCTTGTGCGTGAGCATAGGAGTGAAACATGAGAATCGAGCTAGCTCACTCGGAGTGAGCGGGGAAACCCGAGCAAAGGCGTTCAACTCGTCTCGAATCCCCCATATAGTTTTGGATATTGTTATTATAATGTTTCTTGAAATCGTTAGGTGTGGAGCGGTATAGACCCAGTGGCAATATAAGTTGTTTGCGTTGAATTCATGCGCCACGAACCATAAGGAAATGTTGTGGTCGAGCATTCTACCAGCACCTTTCGTTTTATACCTTATTATATATAGCAGCTTCCGAAACAATCACATTGTCCGTTTGTGGGCATAAGTTCTTTGACATATTGGAAAAGTGTAAAGTCGAATAGTGTTAAGTCATTATAGCGGTGAGCATGGCTCTTAAATTCATGGTAGCGCATGATGCCGTTATCCACCGATGGTGTAATTGGTTAGCACGCCCGAAACTGTTTTGTGTAAATCCTTAATACATTCTTATCAAATCGGGAAGTTGGGTCCGAATCCCTAAGGTGGACTATTATGTATTTTTTGTTGTGTATAATTTATCCGCTGCAGCGGCAGCGATTTTATGTTTTGCTTAATGAGCAGTTGTTTACTATTTCCTGCTCGTCCGTGAGGATGGGCAGGTTTTTCTTAAACTTCAAAATCAATGGCTTATGATAGATTTATTCGAACCTACTCTCCACAAGTACCGGAGAAAGGTTCTCGAAATATACAGAGAACTCGAAAGAAACCCTTGGGCACCCTTAGGAATCTTCGAGTCAAAGCTGAGGAAAATAAATATCCTCAACTCTAAGATTAAAAATGTGTCCTCAGACATCGGAAAGCCCGAGGGCGAGTATTCAAACTTTACAAATGATAATTACGTGCAATATGGGTTTAAAAAGGAAAACTCCTCTCAAGAGGACACCTATAAAGAAGACTCCTTGGGATAAAGCCAAGAAGGACCAGGAAAAGAAGAAGGCGAAAGCCGGACTTAGCAAAAGTAAGCTGAGAGACAAACTCGATGCAGTCTTTTCCAAATATATTCGACTGAAATATTCTGATGATAAAGGATATTGCCGATGTATCAGTTGCGGCAAGGTTTTCCCTTGGAAGGAAATTCAAAACGGTCATTACATGTCAAGGCGTTACATGTCAACCCGATTCTGCGAAGATAACTGCCGGCCACAATGTGTAGCTTGCAATATTTTCAATCAAGGCAATATTCAGATGTATCGCCGTGCGCTTATCAAGCAGATTGGCGAACAGAGGGTTGATTTGATAGAGGTTAGGGCAAGAACAGAAAACAAGAACTGGTCACTCTTCGAGTATAATCAGTTGATAGCCTTCTATCAGAAAGAAGTAGACAAACTTTTAGAACAGAAACATTTATAAGAATAGATTATATGAGTAAATCAGGTACAAAAATCAATGTAGAATTGGTAACACATGGGTGTTTCCCTACGAAGTCGTATGAGACGGATGCCGCTTACGACCTTCATTGCAGCAAGGACACGGAAGTATCTCCAAACAAACGATTTTACGTTCCGCTCGGGTTCAAGATACAACTTCCTTCAAACATGAAAATGCTGATTCAGCCACGTAGTGGCATGTCAGGCAAAGGAATGTTGTTAGATGTTTATTTCCCCTCATGGCTCCTACATGGCGACTATCTAGGCAAGGTCAGAGCAAATCTTGACGTAATTCTTGGTTTGATTGATTGCGGCTATGGCGAAGAAGTTCATGCCATCGTCAAGTCGGGCAGATGGAGGTTAAAGCATCGCATCATGCGTCTGCTCGGTTTCAAGTTTATCATCCCTTATTCCCTACGAATCTGCCAAGGCGCCTTCACTTACGTTCCAGATACTAACTTGGAACTTGGAAAAGTAACCGGCACTCGTAGCGGTTTAGGATCAACAGATAAGGCTTAGTTTGTTGTTTATATATTTTCCCTGCCCATTTCTCGGTTAACACCCGAGCATGGGTAGGTTTTAAAACAAAATCATGAAAAAGAATATCAGACAGAATTTCTTCAATCATATCAAGAAGGTACTTGATATAGTTGACAAGATGGGGGATGAGGCAAAGCATTTCCGTTGCATCGTCCTCATGGGTGACAGAACCATTCCGAAGGCATACGCATTCATGCACGCATCGCCCGAAGACCTCAAAAACCTTATCTTGAATGCAATGCGCAATAGCGACCAGTTCACCTACGCTACAGCAAGGGCATTCGAGGAATACGATAAGGAACTGAGAGAAAAAGAAGAAACTTTAAACAAAGATAAAAATGAAGAAACAAACTAAAAAGAAAGGAGGTTATGATGGAAGAAGAGTGGAAAGACATTAAAGGATATGAAGGGTATAAGGTGAGCAATCTCGGAAGAGTAAGAAACTCTGACGGAAGGATACTTGCATATAATGCTATAAGCTCTGGTTATTTAGCGGTTCATCTAAGTAAATACCATAAAAAAAGAACAGTTCATCGATTAGTTGCAGAAGCATTCATCCAAAATCCATACAACAAAGAGCAGGTCAATCACTTAGATGGAAACAAACATAACAATTGTGTTGATAACCTAGAATGGTGTTCACCATCTGAGAATATGAGGCACGCAAGAGAAGCTCTTGGCTTTGTTTGTTGGAAAAACTGCCATGGCTCTCCTGCTGGAGAAGCGAATCCTTCAAATAAACGTATCGTTCAGTTAGATTTAAAAGGGAACTTGATTAAAGAATGGTGCTCTGCGACTGAAGCAGCAAGGGTACTAAATATTCCTCAATCACCAATATCTAGATGTGCTCTAACTTTAGGTAATCATATACATCATGGTAGAGAAATGTTTCAAAGTCGAGGATTTAAGTGGATGTTCTTAGATGATTATCAGAAAGGTGTGGAATATATCCACAAGATTGATAAACGTAAAAAGAAAATTTACCAAATAGATATTAAAACAAACTCGGTTGTGTCTGTTTATGAAAGTGCAGCATGTGCAGCTAAAGCAATGAATGTTTCAAAGAATAGTATTGAGGCTTGTGCTCGCCATACGTACAAATCTATTCGTGGTTATAAATGGATTTATGAACAAGAATATTTAAAAAATAATGAAGAAAATAATTTTTAAGTCTCTCTCTCTCTTGAACTTCAAGGGTATAAGAGAACAGCATGTTGACTTCGGAGAGTATTTAACAATAATATCCGGTAAGAACGCAGCAGGAAAGACAAGTATCGCAGAAGCCATCATGTACACATTATTCGGTACTGATACCAACGGCATGCAGCTCGACATCAAAACCTTCGATGAGAATCATAATATTATCAAGGAGATAGAGCATTCATCCGAGTTGGTTATGTTGGTAGATGGTGATGAAATCTCGTTCAAGCGAGTTCTGACCGACAAGTGGAAAAGTGATAAATGCACCAACACATTCAAGTACTATGTTGATGGAGAATTGACTACCGCCGGAGATTTCGATAAAGTAGTTAACGACATCTTCCAAGAAGACCCATTTGCGTGGTGTATCTGTCCTAACCTGTTCCTTGGTATGACTTGGCAGAATCAGCGTGCATTCCTTCAGTCGTTGGCAGGTGATATTTCAGTCGAAGACATCACGAAGGGCGAAGAGAAGTACGATTATCTTGTTGAACTCCTCAAACAGAAAGACATTGACGCTATCCTTCACCACCTCAAACATAAGCGTACAGAAGTTCAGAAGGAACTCGATGCGGTCCCTATCAGACTTGCCGAACTCGACAAGACCCTTCCACCAAAGCAGGATTGGGAGGCCATGGAGAAAGAAAAGGATGAGCTGAAAGAAGAACTGGTTGAGATAGACAACAAGATTCAGCAGATTCGCACAGGTGGAGCAGACAGAGTTCGCCTTGACGGAATCCGCAAGAAGATTGAGTTTGCCGAAAAGCGCAAGCGAATGATGGAGCAGGGCGCAGACAAGGAATCTACCGATAGCATGACCAAGCATCAAAGCGATGTTCTCAACGCCAACGCAGCCTTCAATAAGGCAGAATCTACGGTTGATAACCTCAAAGCCGTCATGAGCGGCTATCCTACCACCGAGGTTCAGATAAACGCTCAGATTGAAGAGTGCAAGAAGAAGGTTGGCGACTTGAACAAACGTAGCGATGAGATTGCAAAGCGTACTTGGGAATGGGATGATAAGGAAGGTTTCTGTCCTCATTGCGGTCAGGCTCTCCCTCTCGGTGATGTTCAGCTCCTCAAACAGGAATCTCAGAACCGGTTCAACTCTCGCAAGGCAGAGGATATGAAGGAACTCAACAATGAGTTTGCCAAACTCCAAAGCGCATACACCGAACTCAACAAAGAGTTGGATAAACTGAATGATGATCGTCAGACCACCACAAACCAGCTTGTCAAAGCTCATCAAGCCCTCGCAGAGGCTGAAAAGCATAAGGCAGATGTTGATACAGATGTTCCTAGCACCTACGAGGAGATTCTCGCCTCCAAGGAAGAGTATCAGCAGGTAGTGAAAGAGATTGGTGAGTTGCAGGCAGAACTCGACAAACCATCAGATAGCAACGAGGATAACGACAAGTTACTTCAAGCACTCTATGAAGAGCGAAAGCCGCTTTCTGACAGATACGATGAAGTTCTCGAACTCCTCGCCTCAAAAGCATCTTACGACAATACAATGACTCATATCGAAGCAGCACAGAAGGATAAAGCCATCTTCCAAGAGCAGCTTGATGATATTGATGATAAACTCAACATCACAAACGAGTTCTATCAGTTGTCTTGCAAGGCTCTCGAAGATAAGGTCAATCAGCACTTCCGTTTCGTAAAATGGAGTCTGTTCCTTCCAAAACTCGATGGTGAGAAGAAACCTTATTGCGAATGTTATCACAATGGTGTGCCTTACAGCCGCCTCAATGGTGCTGCCAAGGTGAATGCCGGAATCGACATCGCTCGCACTATCGGTCAGTTCTATGATGTATCGGTTCCTGTCGTGCTCGATGAATGCGAAAGTGTTAACCATCCGCTCAGCACAGGCGGTCAGCAAATCCGTCTTGTAGTATCAAAGGATGATAAACTGAAGGTTGAGTATTTCGCTCTGGCCACAATGGATTGAAACGCATCATGCAAATCAAGACGAAGTTCGATATAGGTGACGCAGTCTATCTGCTCGATGGGTACAAAATCCGACATGCAAACATCGTGGGCGTATTCTTTCAGCAGATAGGCAAGGCACCTTGCTCTATTCAGTATAAGTTCGCAGTTTTCCCTACAAGGAAAGAAAGCGAAGTGTTTAAAACAAAAGAAGAATTAATCAAACATATAAGTAAATAAAAATCATGGCAGAAACTTTAAAATTAGAAATGTTGGTTGACAAAGACCTTATCAAAGGTACTCTAGCGTTAGGAGGAGGCATGAAGGACGGAACGGATTCGAGCCGGATAAAGGAGTGGTTAGATAACCACGATAGCGTAGAGGTTGATCCAAAAGAACTTTTTCCGGAAAGTGGTGAAATCAATCTTGCTTTGGGAACAATAGCCTTGGCTGGTATCACTAAGGAATTAATCAATCATAAAGAAGAGGAGAAGTAATCATGGCAGATACAGCAGTAGCAAAGGCACAGCCCTCTCAGAAGGCAGTAGCAGTTAAGAATTTCCAGGCGGTAATGAACAACAGTTATTACCAAAGCCTGTTGCAGAGTTCATTAAAGGAGAACAAAGGTGCTTTCTGTACCTCACTCATGGAAATCTTTTCATCAGACGAAAAGTTACTCCAGTGCCAACCGAACGACTTGATGGCTGAGGCTCTGAAAGCAGCCTCCCTTCGCTTGCCTCTCAATAAGCAGTTAGGACAGGCGTATCTCCTTCCGTTCAAGAACAAAGGAGTAATGACTCCTACGCTCGTTATCGGTACGAAGGGTTATCTCCAGTTGGCTATGCGTACCGGCAAGTACGAGACAATCAATGCTGATGTCGTATACGAAGGCGAGTTCAACCATTACGACAAGGTTACAGGAAAGCTTGACCTTTCGGGTGCTCAGATTTCTAATACTCCAATCGGTTACTTCGCCTACTTCAAGAAGAAGGATGGTCTTACCAAACTTCTCTATATGACACTTGATGAGGTATGCCGGTACGCAAAGCAGTATAGCCCTACCGTTAAGTTCAGCGAAAAGGTCGATGCTGAGAAGCTGAAGGAAATGGCTCTCAAGCAGGCTGCCAACGGAAGTGGCGAAGGCGTAGGATGGTATTCCAACTTCGAAAGTATGGCCATCAAGACTGTTCTCAGAAGACTCCTGTCGAAGTGGGGAGAACTTTCTATCGAATCAAATGACATCACAAACCTTGATGAGGCTCCTTCTGCAATCGTTCAGCGTGATGAGGAGTTTGCCGAGGCGAAGAACGTTATCACGGTCAATGCTGATACCGGCGAAGTCGTGAATGCCGAGGAAGTACATGATGAGCAGCCACAGGCTCAAAAGTTTAGTTTGAGTTAATATGAAGTTAATAGTCGTAAATAGCAATAGTCTTGGCAATGCCTACGTACTGGAGTCTAGTAATGGTCAGCAGCTCTGTATAGAGGCAGGTCGTCCGTTGCAGGAAGTAAAGAAAGTTGCAAACCTCAAAACATCAAAATGCGTGGGAGTGATTATCAGTCACTCCCACGGCTGAAAGGCGATCATGCAAAAAATGCCAAAGACTTTCTGAGAGCAGGAATCGATGCTTACTCTACCGAAGAGTTATCCGAGAAATGCAAGGGAGTAAAAGGCATGATTAAAGAACAGACCTATCATCTAGGTGCTTTCAGCATAACCCCGATGAAGGTAGAACACGATGTGCCTTGTTTCTCTTTCCTTATTCATCATCCGGAAATGGGAACCATGATGTTCTTTACCGATTGCTACAATATGGAAAATGTAGTTCAAGGGTGCCGGTACTTCTTGGCAGAATGCAACTATGATGATTCTCTCCTAGAGAAAGCTGTAAACGAAGGCAAGACGATAGTCAGCCAAGCCGACCGCATCCGTCTTTCCCACATGAGCCTTGCTCACTCTATCGAGTATCTCAACGAATGCAAGGCAGCCAATACCGCCAAGCGCATCGTCCTCATTCATGGTTCAGCACGCCATCTTAACCCCGATGTTGCCGTAAACAAATTCCAGCAGGTCCTCGGTGTACCAACCGACTATGCTTGCAAGGGTTTAGTAATCAATCTAATGTAATTATTAAAATATGAGTGTATACAATCCTAATGATCCTCGCGACTATCTGAAAATCGTGAAGGAAGTCCAGAAGGCCAAAGAATGTGGCTTTAGAATCGAACTAAAGAAGTTTCACCCCATTCAGACCGACAAGCAGTCAAGCTATCTTCACTTCATGATTAGCTATCTCGCCCTAAAACTGGGGCAGACCTTCTACGAAACGCTTCGTGATATTCAGCGCAACGTTTGCAGCTACATCTTCTATACCGATGAGGTAGACAAGACAGGCAACCGCAAATACAAGCCTCTCACTTCCCTAAATACAGCAGAGGCTAGCAGCGTTATCCGAAACGTGATAGATTACGCAAATGTCCGCAGTATCATGATTCCGGAACCCGATGACCAAGTTGGTTTGCAGTATTGCAAGCGAGAACTCGAGAACTCGGGTGCCGGTTGGGTATAAATCATCAAAATCATATAGCTTATGAAAACGTTAAAGGAAATCCATTCAGAGGCTAATAAATATTCGGAAAGCGAACCCCTGCAAGATGCTTTTGTAGCCGGTGCAAGATGGGCACTTACGGGTAAGTATTACAAGCCTTCTGAGTTGTTCGAAAACAAAGAGATTTTGGACCCGATTTTCGAGGGAGAGAATGATTCCTTTGAAGATTGGTGGAAAATGTACAATAAGAAGCGTGGTAAAAAGAAAGCAAGGCAGAAATGGAATAGGCTCACTGAAAAGCAACAGACAGCTTGTTTGATGGCTACACCTCTTTATGTAGCATCCACGCCCGACCCTGTATACAGAAAAGACCCACTCACTTATCTTAATGGCGAGTGCTGGAATGACGAAATCATCCAAAAGCAAGATTATGAGCAACAACGGAATATCCAACGTTCAGAGCGCGCTGCCCGACTCATCGCGAGTGCCTATCATCAGGGATAAGGCAAACTATCAGCGTCCTGCAACCTTAACTGAGGCTATAAAGAAGAACAAGGAAACCATGTTGGATATTCAGAAACGTGGTGGACTCAGAGACCTCGTAGGATGGGTAACAGGACGGCTGATAGACCTTCTCTATTATCTGGGCGCCTACGATAATGCAACAGATTATCAGATTCAGTTGCTTGCTCAGCGTATCTGTACAAAGTATTTCTACATAACTCCTGCAGAACTTGATTACTTCTTCGTAGCCTTCACCAATGGTGAATACAACAAGCTCATCAACAACGGAAAGACAATCAATCCACAGGATATAATGAAATCCTTGATTGCTTACGAGGCAGACCTGCTGAAGGAGCGTGGAAGGGTAGAGTCCGAGCGCAGAAAAGAAGAAGAGCGTCTGAAAGCGATAGAGGATGCAAAGAAACCTCATGGCATAGAGGCATGGAGAAACTACTGCAAGTCGAAGGGTTTAGACCCCGATACGCATACATTGCCATCCGTCAGCCTCCACGATGTCAATAAGGAACTGAACATTCAAAATCCTGGAAGAATGGACGAATTAAGATAAACAATTAAACAAAATGAAAGTTATGAATACAATTCAAATAGATATTATCATCTTGCTAGCTATCCTGTTGTTGGTAGCTATAGCAATCATCGTTGCAGACCATATCAAATACTACAATTACTATTCAAGCAAGGGTAAGATGGTGGTCCTTCGAATCAATAATTCCGAAGTAAGAGGTCGCCTCAACTCAGAGGGCTTAACTCTCTGCCAGTGTGCTTACTACAACACACACAAGTATCTCTACACCATCGAAGGTGATCATATCTGTGGTTTTACCGAAGAATGCACCCATCTGATAGAAGATGCCATCAAAAATAACCAAGAGGTAATTGATTGTGATATTGATGTCAGCAAGTTCGTGAACGAGGTCAAGAAGTTACAGCAGGAGTATGGAACAAAAGAGGAGGAGTAAGTATGATAGACGATAAGAAAATAGAATCTGCAAAGGAAGAAATCTATGAAGATAGATTTCTGTTAAATGGCGAAGATGTAGTTTTCGATAATGATGCTAAGGAAGAAATGTTCTACAAAGAGGACATCAAAGAAACTATTGGACTAGGTGCTAAGTGGGCTATCAATGAGTTTATTAAAGACTTGTGGCATCCTGCTAGTGAAGAGCCAAGAGAGTTCGCAGAAGTCCTTGCAGAAGCAAAAATAACAGAAAGCATTAAAACCTACATTTCTTTCAAGAGAAATGATGCTCTGTTTAAAAATTGGGATGCTTATAGTTCGGGTGCTAATATTACTCGTTGGTTGTATATTGATGATTTATTTTCAAAGGATGGAGGTGAGAAATGAAAGAGCTTAAAGAGTTGGAGGAAGAAAAATGAGTACATTAATATCCCCAGAGGCTTATAAAAAGATACTTCAAGGAGATTTAAATTGGCTTCTCAAACAACCTGAAAGTCTTGAAAAAGACCATGTTGAAGCCATATTAAAAAATCTAATAAAAAGAATTGAAGAAGGAAAGGAATTTTAGTTATGAATAGAAAAGAAGCAAAGGAGTTACTGCCTATTATTCAGGCATTCAGCGAAGGAAGGGTTATCGAATTTTCTAGTATTACTGATGTAAGTAAAGCATGGAGAGAAGTTACAGATTTTGATATTGAAATGATTAAAAATTTCAAGTTCCGCATCAAACCAGAGCCAAAGTACCGCCCTTTTGCCAACGCAGAAGAGTGCTGGAAGGAAATGAAAAGTCACGAACCATTTGGGTGGATAAAAGATAAGAAAGAGGGGCGTCATGCCTTAATTACTGCCGCCAGTGATACATACGGAATGTCATTAAATGGAAATGACAAATGGTCTTTATCTGGAATTATGGATTTATTCACCTTTGCCGACGGCTTTCCCTTCGGTGTAAAAGTGGAGGAATAGTTATGGATAAAAACGTTGGTGATAATACATTAGTCTTTGGTAGCTGCTATGCTAGAAGCTGTATTGAAGTGCCTTCTTTGAAGGCAGGGAAGGCGAAATGGAAGGCTTTCTATGATAAGTTCCCTTGGCTTAAAGGTCAACCTTTCTATCTTAGACGTTCATGCTTCTGGGATGGAGGTGAAAGAAATTTGAAGGCAATAAAAATAAAACTTAAAAAGATATAGTTATGGCATGGGTAGCAGTCAACGAGAATGAAGATGAATACATCTTTGAAGCAATGCCTGAAAGATGTTTTGGCTGGCAATGGGTTCCTACATGCTGTGAGTGCCAAGATAGAATATATGACTCTATCAAACTTCCTAAAGGTAGCATTAAGAAGCTCATCGGAAGAGAATTGTCTTGGAATGATGAGCCAGTAGAACTTAAATAAGTATAGTTATGAAAAAAGAATTTAAAATAACCATTGACCCAAAGGTTAAGAAACTTATGGAAGAATATGGGCACGTATTTGACAACAATAATTATAACAAGCCAAAACGTCAACTTATGGCTACTGATGTTGTCAGAGAACTCAAAAAGTTGATAGAAGAGAATGGCGATAAACCTGTTTTCGTATCTACGGGATTTGAGTATTGTGACGCTTATAAAGTTTCAACCTATAGCGATGGCAGTATTCGTATTGGTACATAATCATAGAACTAAAATAATTATAGATTATGAAGAAACAAATGGTCTTAGACGAACAAGACATTAAAGTGTTCCACGAGGATGCAGAGCATCTACGTTGGCTATACGACAGAATGGTGCGTGAGCATGACGAAAATCCAAACTTCGATTATATGCACCGCTTTGCCACAATAATAAATAAGTTAAAGCAATTATAGCTTATGAAGAAGATTATATTAGTATTTGTATCGGTTATATTCCTGCTCGTTTCTTGCAACGAGAACAAAGGAATTAATGTTCAAACATCAGACTCTATTAATGAAATTAAAGTAGAGAAGCTGTTTGTTGTAGATGGTATAACCGTATATCGTTTCTATGATGGTAGCAGAGCGGTTTATTTTACCAACAAAAAAGGTGTGGCAAAAGCTATTCATGACGAATATGACCCTGCAACAAAAACCACAAGAACAAAGGTAGTAGAAACTTTATGTAATGAAGATTAGCTATGTACAACAGATTAATTTCTTTCTTAGTAAAGCTTTATTATAGCGTGATTCTCAATTACACGATACTGCATCAGTTCGGAATCAAGAATCAAGGCTTGCCATCATGGTTAGTTGCTTTCGGAACGTTTGTAGTCGTTGACTGGACTATTGATAAAATCAATAATAAGTAACCCACAATCCCCACCCAGCTATCACAGCCGAGTGGGGATTTCTTTTTGCAATGAAACAATCTACTTAAAACCTAATTAATACAACTAACTAAAAATAAAAAAGTAAAATCTATACCAATCTATCTACATATTTATCTAAATCTTTTTCGTACCAAACTAGCTCGGTCCATCCCTTCCGCTTTTTACCCTTTGGCAGCCTGCCTTCTTTCACAAGCCGGTCAAAGGTAGCCCTCGAAACATGAACATAGCCGCAAGCCTCTGCCTTGCTGATAGGTTCGTCCTTGTTGGCAATGCGGTGCAGAAAATCTAACATGAAAGCATTTTGCTGTTTGTTAGTTAAGCATCTTCCGCTCTGAATCCGCTCATGAAATTCCATCAGGAGCGAATCAATCATCTGCAGTTCTTCGCTAATCTTCGCCATAAGCTAGCACTTTTTGTTTCTGTACCAGAGAGTAAACCCAATCGCGCAAACCGCCAGTATGAACAGAAAGGCGATATAGCATCTGCCTAGTGACATCAGTCTTTGCTCGTTCTTCGTCAGTTGTCGCTCTATAGGATAAGGCACGGCAACAGAATCCCTCTTGATGATCGTGTCCGTCTTCACCTTATAGATATTATGATACCGGTCCCGATAAACCACCTTATTATGGAAAACCGTATCACCCTTCTGAAAAACATACACCGAATCCTTCATGTAGATACTATCCAACTTAGCAAAAGTATCTGTTCTGCATACGTATTCAGTTCTAACAGAAGGAACCTTGATATACTCCTTCGTCTTGCATCCTGTAAATGCCAATAGGATAACCCCAATCACCAGCCCGATGCAAGCCCATTTCCAAAATCTTATGTTATACCTTTTCATAAGCTATATCTCTTTGTATTCAACTTTAGCGTTAAAGCAAGGACACTCCTTGATTCTCTCCCAAGGATCCACCACGCCGTTATGGTTCTTGTCGGGCGAAATATCTCTGTGCCCTAAGATTTCAGCATCCGGATATTTCTTCTTCAGCTGAGTGAGCAGAGTAATAAGCGATTTCTTCTGCTCCTCAGTTCTGTTGTCTACCGCCTTTCCCTTCTTGTTGATGCCGCCAACATAAGCCACATTGATAGCCGTAGCATTATATCCCTTCACACCGTTGCTAACCATTTCTACCGGCAGCATCTGGTGAATCCCACCATCAGCAGTAATCACGTAATGATACCCTGGGTTATTCCAGCCTTTGCGCTTAAACTCATCCCAAAGTTCCTTCACGCCCCATTTCTGAGAAGATGCACTGCAATGAACAAAAATTCTCTTAATCAGTCTCATTTCTTTTCCTCCTTTCCCTGCTCCTTCATAATCTCAGCAAAAGCCCTAGCCAAGTCTTCTTTGTTCTCCAGAAGAATGCTTACCGTCTTCTCCTGCTTCCGTATCTCAGCCTTCTGCCAGCTCTTCTCTCTTACGCTTACAAATTCACAGAACACGCAATATCCTGCCCAAATCATAGAGAAGACAGGGAAGGGGAGAACCGTACAGGCTATCAGGTCTATGCAGACCGTCACCATGAAGGGAGAAAAGTATTTCCTCGCCTTGTCGCAAGTCTTCTTGAATCCTGTACTTGTCGTAGCCAGTCCGTTCTCTTTTGCTTTCTTGATGCCAAAGAACAGGTCCACGCCCATAGAAATGATAAGAGCACCCATGCAGATGGCAATAACCAATGCCGATCTATACAGGTGCTCTTGTAAAAATGTATGTACTATCTCTGCCATATATCATTATTTATGATTAATGGCTACAAAGATAAAAGGCTTTTCAATAGCTTTTGCCGTGTTCCAACTTAGCTGTTCATGTACCACCAGATTTTATCTGTAGGGTGGTTTGTCGATTCGTCACAGAGGAAACTGATAGCCAGTTCCGAAATCCTTTTTCTAGTGGTATCTTTGTTCTTCGACCATTTGCCAACCACGTCTATATGGTCAGCATACATCTTATTCATCGTTACCGCAAAATCCCAGAAGTTGTAGTCCGGTATGTTCCAAGATAACCTTTCATAGTCCTCCTTCAACTCATCAAACCCGAAGTAAGGCGCATACTTCTTGTGAACATCATCATCAAAATAATAGATGTTGGCGATACAGGCTCTGCCCAGTTGCTCGTCAAAGTGATGTCTCCTTTCCATCCAGTAAAGAAGATTCCTCTGCACAATCCTCTCTTCTTCCTCAGTAAACCCACACTCATCGTTTCTTAGCATCCCAAAGGCAGATTCTGCTATTCGATAGAGCGATTTTGATAAATCCATAAGCGTAAAGCATTAAAGTAAATATGATAAACACATGGTGCATCTCCAACTGCTCGGGAGTGATGAGCCAGTGTTGATAATATAGTCTGATAGCGTTGATACCGAAAAAATAAAAGAACGGAATGCGGAATATCCAGCAGTATCTGAAGAAGAAACTTACCGGTATCATGGTCAGTGGCATGTAGATGTACGCCAGTACATAAATCCAGATGATGCAGTTCCCGTTGAGATTGGTATCTACAACTGTTGGTCTAGGGATAGTGCCCATAGTCCCATACGCCATACCAGTGACCTAGCATCAATGGTATGGGTGCCCACTTTGCTAGAAGTTCATAGAACCTCCAAATCTTCCTACTCAATAAGCCTTCCATTACCAAGACTTCCTCCTCTTTCGAGAGAGGTGATTCCTGTTTTGTTCTCATTTTGCTACGATTTTATGGTTTAATATTACAATATGCTAACTATTTCTAATGTTTGCATATCATTATGTTGCAAAATTAAGCTTTTTCTTTCGTAATGCCATGAAAATCAGTCTAATATTAAACTTATTTAAATCTTTACATGCTTATTTGGTCATATTCTAAATAATATGTATATTTGCAACATCTTAATGCAGCATTTATATGGCAAGAGCAAATTACGAATTGATTGACAGACAGAGGGATGATCTGATGAAGGCATATCGGGAGATAGCTCCTAATTGCCATTCCCAACAGGAGGCTTGGGAAAAGGTGGTCCATTCTCCTGCTCCCAGATACTATGTTTCTCCCAAAAGAGCTTGGGATATACTCCGCAGAATGGCAGTCGGCGACTTCTCTAAGGTGGATAGCATGAAGCCGATTCGGCAGAAGTTGTACTATACGCTGTTCAATAGGATGAAAGAAATGACGCAGCGAAAGGAGTTCGTGGGCAAATCTTTATGGTTTATCTGCCAGTTCCTTGTTTCTGAGCCTGCCCCCGAGTTCTTTATCCAGCCAAGTAATCTCAAATTCATTTTCGCTTACTATAAGAAGTATGGAAAAAATTACAGAGAAATGGACCTTCGTAAGAAGAAACTTTCGAACAAAGCTGGTGCTTAGCATCATCTGCCTCGTTCTGTGTACTTGGCATGTCGGTTTCTATCCCGGTTGCCCATGGCAGAATCATATCCTGTATAGCTTCTTCCATGTCAATGGCTTTCATCTTGCCGTAAACCTTCTGGTGCTTTGGCAGATAAGGAACGATATGAAACCAGTCACTTCTTTGGCTGTTGCCTCTGTCGCTAGTCTGCTGCCCATGTATGTTAGTCAGCCTACAATGGGGCTTTCCGGTTTCCTATTCGCATCCTTTGGTTTGATGTGGGGTAGGACAGGGCGATGGAAAGAGGCATTAAAGAAAGCGATGCCGTTCATCCTGTTCACGATGATCCTGAGTAACGTGAACGGACTTTTGCATCTTTGGTGCTTCATTTTAGGCTACATCGTAGCGTATTGTATAAATAATATCAAAATCAGATAACACACATATAAAGAGAATCATGTTTTTAAAAATGTATTTCATAACTAATTTTAAAGGCGACCACTCGTGATGAGCAGCCGCCTTTTTCATGTTATCATAAATTAGCGCGTATGAAAGAATTATCTCATTTTGTCTTCTCGTCTGCTTTGTACCTCCACTATACTGCCAGCAAAGGAATCAGCAGCCTTGAAGTTCTGCAGCGTATACTTGAAAGTAAAATAAGCCCAAGGTTTGCCGCCGACGCTTGGCAGCTTGCACCAGTGCTTGCAGTCGTTGCTTCCGTATATCTCCAGCCTAATCGTACCTTCGTCCGAATCAAACAGATGCTTCACCGCTCTCAGCGATTTCAATGTCATGCTGCCGCCCAGCTTCAAAGGTCTGGTAGTAAATGAGCCGCTATAGCTTTCCGTATCTTCGTTGATGTCTGGCTTTGACGTGAGTGAATAGACGTTTCCGTTGGTATCTTGTATCAGATTATCCGGATAATCATTCACTACCGCCTGTGCCTCTATGCCGCTATTCACCATTGAGAAGGTCTTATCCACCATATTATATATGTATTGGTATGATTTCCCTTTGCTGAATATTCTCAATATGGAGTCTCTGTAATCGTAGGCGATAAAGCAGTCTTTCAGAAAATCCAGGAACTTGCCTTCCCCGAAGGTTGCAAAGTTCCTCGGTACTCTTCCCCTCATCTGTTCGCTCATGCAGGCTACGCTTCCACCGCTTGCCGCCATCAGTCCTTTCTTTGAAGCAAAGAACACAAGCCTGTCCGTCGGCACCAGTGGCGAATCCTCATTACATACCTCTCTTGATATTGGATAGGCTCTGCTATAGAGACCTTCTGAGTTAACCGACAAGCCGTAGATACCTTCGTCTGTAAATACCATTAATGGATATTGACCGAACTGACCTTGGCTTACCGCCTCCGTGTTGGCAATAATTCCGAGTATCTTTCCTGTTCCAACCGTATTGTCTCCAGATGCCTCAAATACAAATGGATTGTTGACTACAGAAGTGAAAATCTGAGAGTTCAAATTTTCTTTATCATTTACGCTTGTTACAATCTTTAGCAATTCGCTTTCACTGATTTCTGTAAACTTCTTTGGCTTATTTGGTGGAAGTACAGGAAACGTATAAGCACCATTTAATCTAGGATGTGCCTTTAGATTAATTCTGATATATTTCCCTGCAGAGTAAAAAATAACCCCCGTAGCATTCGGGTCTGGATAAAACAGCCATCCTTGCAGAAAATCTTCATCGGCAGTAACACTTCTTTCAATCCATGTATCACATTTATCTGAAACGATGTGCGTATACATCAAAAATGCGTCATCCTCCAACCTGTCTTTTCCTACAAATTTGGCGAAACCTGCAAAAGGAGTTCGTTTTGTTCCAATAAGATTCAGTCTGCCATTGTAATTGTAAATGGATTCGGCACTCAAAGAAGCCCATCCGTAGTAATCATCCACATTCAGTTGTTCCTGCTCCAGAAGGTTCTCCAATGTCCCATCACTAATAAATGCCGGTTCTCCACCCTTGCCGGTAACGGTGTAATGATAATTACTACCACCAATATGACTGCCACTTATTGGAACTGTGAATAATTTGTAAAAAACTGTTTTTGAGAGTAATTCGGATATAATCTGGTCATCACTCTTGTATTTCGGCAGAAGCTCGTCATGTACCGCTCTGGTATATGAAGGTCCTTTAGTTGTATCTGTGCTTGTCGAGCCATCCACGTCGTAATTCAATAGCTTTTCTTCGTAAATTTTATAACCGAAATTAGCATAAGCATATTTCTTATGCAAGCCATTCGGACTTTCAAAATGCCAACCTTTATCTATATAGAATGGCACTACTTGATCTGACGCAAAAACAACTATCTCTTTGATGATGTCGCTCCAGTCGTTAGATATTGATTCAAATCTGAATAGCAGCTCCCTGTATTCTATAAAGTAGAACATACTTCCTGCACCCCCCATCTGATGTAAATCCATATAGGTGTTGTGTGTACTATCAAAAACAGCAGAACTGAACATACAGTTTTTATTTACTGTTGGATAGCATACTATAGGCGTAGTTATTCTGCAGTATGAACCATCAAACATGCGGAAAGCGCATCTTAGAAAGAATGGAAAAGCAAACATATTCTTGCTCTTTGCCCAGTTTATTGCTTGCGCTACATGCCCTTGAATAGTTTCTTGAAACTCATTCTCATATTTTGAATCTGATGATACCTTAATGCTAAACATTATATATGATTTGGTTTCGCTGCCATCGGGTTTTACGCCGCCTGCCTGAATAAACGTATGGTTTAATGGGTTAAAATAGCTTTCTCCTTGTTTTGTCTCGATAGCATTCTCGGCATTACATAATGTTCTTCCGCTTTCCTCCTGGGTATAGTTGCCCGTCGGTCGCTCAAAAGTAAAATCGTAATCTAAACGAGGCAAATCTTTACCCAGATCCTTGTATTTGTTTCCTTTGAAAAGCAAATAGTGAAGACCTTCGCTGGTGGCGCAAACCAAAGTATTACCAATACTTTTTACATCATAAACGGTTCCTACATTAAAGCTTTTCGTTACTTCATCGGATGGGCTTACGATATTTCCACTATCATCTTTGGTATACCAGTATATATTTGCCGTACCATCATAAGCAATGATATTTTCATAGTCTGCCATCTTGTGAACGTACATTATCTTATAAGGAACGTTGCCGATACTTACCCCCTTCTGTACCGCCTTCATTTCCCCATCCTTAAAGATAAATCCGTCACTCTCCAGCAGTTCAGAATCATCTGAAAGCAAGTCGCTAGGCACATTCGTCATGCCCTTGCTAAAGCTCAAAGTTTGTCTTTCTAAGTTTCTTTCCATAATAATTCAACACTTAACATTTAACACTTAACATTCCCCCTAAATTTTCGCCGCCGTATGAACACCATCGCCACCACGGCTTCTTCTTTCCGCTTTCTTCCAGCTAGGTTTCTCCATGTCCGTAAGACTTACAAAGAGACCGATGCCGGTACTCATTACCACATCATCATGGTTTCCGTTACCAACGATGTTACCCAGGCTGCCATCATCATGTCGCTCATATATGCGCAGCTCATGATACATTTCCTTGTCTGGCTCCTCATACAGATTGTCATCAATAAACTCTTCCAAGTTATCAATCACTTGTTGCTTCGTCAGCTTGTTGGTTTGGAAACCATACTTCGCCAGTACGTTGTCTTCCACATTCTCCGAACTGCTCGTTCTCTGATACAGATTATCGTAGTAGTCGGCAATCTCCTGCAGAATGGTCAGAAAGTGATCACCCTCCGTGTTGTTGTTCTTCTCTCGGTCGGCCGTATTACTCTCTATCACCAGCAGCGCATCATCATAATAGTGGGCTAGGGCAGCAGCCATCCATGCCAGTTTATCATGTCTTACATGTCCTCTGTATCTAGCTACGACCTTTGGCTTGCCCTTCACAGTAGGAATCATGCCGAATCGGTCTATCACGGTCATAACGGTATAGTCCGATGTCGTACTCTTACCGCCAATATCCACGCTCACCAAATATCTGTTCTCCACTTGCAGACAGTTTGGCACAGCCCAAATCTTCAAGTCTCCCTCGCCATCGTCTCTCAGCTTCACCTTCGAGTTCGGAATGGTGTTATCATCCTTTACGCTGATGTTCACTATGATGTCGGCAGTAAACTTAGGGTCTTGCTTATACATAGCCTGCATGTCGTCTATAGAATAAGGATTGAATACCAGTCTACCAGAGTTTCTGAACGCATCTTCCTCATCAATAGGAGCCTCGGTAGCACATGCCGCATGGGTGGTAAACTTGTTTCTGTAGTTTCTGTACCATTCTATTGCCTCAAAGCAAGCACCCTTCTGCCACATTCGCCAGAAGAACTTGCCTGTCTCACGATAGCCCTTCGGACAGGTGCTTCGGTCTCTGTTCTGCAAAAGCCACTTGGCAAATGCTCTTCTGTTCTCTACAGGAGTCATATCCTTTTCGATGAAGAAACAAGGAATAAAGAGGAACGAATAAGCATCATTATTCTTTGGGTCCATTGCCAACTGGCACTTGTCGTAGAAGAAACCAGAGTTACCTCTACCGGTACTCTCGAATATCTCCACGTTGTCTTCCAATGGGTCGATACCACCGGATATAGAAGAAATCACACCCTCAGGATCATGCTCTGGTGTCTTCTTCCAATAGGCTACCTCCGAATAGTGGGCACAGTGGAAGTTGCTACCACGCACCGAATCGAAGTTCTCGAAGGATGCTACCGTCAGCGTACTTCGTCTGATTGCCTTCACACCATCCGTTACCTGGAAATCGTCGGGAGAATTTTCGTATGGCGAGAACTGGAGTTTTGCGCCCTGATGCCCTACGGTCCACCCCGGCTGCCGCTCCAAAGCTTTTCGGTACATCGCCTTAATCTTCTTGGCGGTATTCTTCTGTTGGGCAAGCACAATAGCATTCCAACCATCGCGCCTGTAGTCCTGAATCCATTTGATGTAAAGCTGTGATAGGGTAGAGCCGCCCCACTGACGTGCTTTCAGAATAACCACGAACACCGGTTTGTGGGCATTCCGCAGGTCTTCCATAATCTTCAGCAGCTTTCTCTGAGGATAGTTCAGCTTGAAAGGAATCATCTTACCGGTCTTCTTATCCTCAATCTTATCGGTCACGTATAGGGCAAACTCGGGGTCTTCCATGAACCTCACTCTACAGATGGCAAAGGTAAGCATTTGGAAATGCTGGGCATCATCCTTCTGGTGCAGCACATAGTTGATGTAGTCTTTCAGGCTGCCCATCTTTCTCAGACCTCTGAACAGAACAGATTTGGCGGTCTTCTTCGGAACCCACATCTTAGGAATGAAGAAATCGGATAGTTCTATCAGCACACGATGCTCAAAGTTATAGCATCCTTCGCCCGTCATTGGGTCGTAGGTGCCATAAATCTCATCGTATCGCTCCTGATTTTCCGCTACGAGATTATCTATTTCCTGTTCAGTTACTAGAGCCATCCGTTAAATCGTTTAGTTCCTCAAAATCAGCATCCTGTATCTCGGGTGCTTTGCTTATATCCAGTACGTCTGCCTCGTCTTCGTCTTCTACGGTTGTCATACCGAGTGCCATGAGCTGCTTGAAGTCTGCATCTATACCGTGGGTAACGCTTACTTCTGTCTGCTTTGGTATCATGTGCTTGGTAAGGTCTTTGTAGATGGTGACGTATGTCTTAGGATCATACTCTGCCAGTTGGTTCATACAATCCTCAAACTGCTCTTGGCTCCTTGCTAGCCAGTCTCTGATATATTCCTTTTGGGCACTCTTCCTTGCAGGGAGAAGTTTCTTTACCTTCTCCTTCTTCTCTTTCTGTATCTCCCTTACAGACTTAAATCCATCCATATCAAAATCTTCCATACGCTCGCTTTTTTATTATCCGAAGGGTTTCAGAGTATGAATCATACTGCCCGGCTTGGTAGAGTTGGCGCAGTCTATGATGTCTATCTCCAGTTCGTCCAGTTGGTTCATCTGGTCTATCGTCAGAGGGTCCTTGCTCGTCAATGTGCGCATAAAGTATTCGTATAGCGCACCGGTCACGATATAGTCGTGTATCAGCTTGACGAGTGCATCATATTTGGTATCATCCCAGTAGTCGGGAAATTTCAGCCATATCTCCTTCTCATTCCATTCTCTCAGGGCATTATCTCTAACCCTTCCTTCTGGTTTCATTACATAGGCAGACAGATTCGCTTCCACCTTATTAATATACTTGTCAAACCATCGGTAGAAAAGTGGACGTTCCTGATCGTTCTCGCTTGTCGGAATGTCTTCACCTTGCGCGTCCTTCATGTTCCGTCTTGCTCGCCCTACCATGTTGGTATTTGCATCTATATCATACCAGAGTTGGGTGGCATAAATAAAGATGTGTTTATCCCAATAGCCGTGCCCTGCTCTTCGTGGCTTCGGCAAGAAAGGATTTGGCTCGGGCTTCCATCCTCTCTCTCGGATAAAATGTGTTGGATGTAATTTGTTAAACTCCATCTTATACCTCCTTTGCTACGGTTGCTTCTACTTCCACTTCCAGTTTGTCGCTGTGTCTGGAGAATAGAGTGATGATTGCTACACCTGTATTGATAGGTTTTAGCCAGAATGCATGTGACTCCTTACTTCTGTGTACTTCCAGTATACTAGGGTCGCTGCTTCTTGCCTCAATATCATCAATGGTTCCTTCGTCAATAGAGTAGGATAGGGTAACTTCCATATCGTCAATACGTATGGTTACTGCTCCGTCCTCTTCGCTTCCGTCCACCTTGGCGGTCAGATGCTGGGTGTATGGAACAGTAGGAACCGCCGGACCGCTCAATACAAAACATCTTCTGATGCTCTGCTCGTCTAGTGCAAGTGTAGCCTGATATGGCTCTGCCTGTTTCAGATTGGTAGTCTTTAACCACCACTGATAAATCATGTAGTCCTCAACGTATTTTGCCACCAGTCGTGCAAGAGTATCGGTCAACGTTCCGTTGCATCTTCGTGAGGCGTTCAGAACAAATTCTACTATATCATCATCTTTGTCGTTGTAGTAGATGATATTGTCTCCTACTGTTTGTGCAGTAGGAACGATATATTCTGCAAGAATGGTCTTTGTCATTTCTAAGGCAGTCTGAAAGTCGTGCGTTAGCGTTCTTTCATGTACCTCATCGTCACCTGCTGCCTCTTGAAAACCAGTCTTGATGTTTCTTTCGTCAGTAGAACTGTCTATCTTTGCTTTCAGGTAGGTTGTCGACTTTACTGCCTCAATCACTACCGATTTGATGATTTGAAATTTTATGATCATAGCTTATCCTTGTTTAATGGTTTCTAACTGTGGTTCGTCCTCTATGGAACCAGTCATATCTTTCAATGTCTTTACTGATGTAGGAGGTGGCATCTTGTCGAATACAAGCTGTATTGCTGCCTTCAAGTGCATATTCATTTCTTCTGAGTACACTTTTGCTTGCTCTGTACTACTCAAAGTTAGCACCATGTAGGCTGTGTACGCCCTTACATATCCCATAAAGCAACTTTCGAAAGCATTCTTGTGTCCTTCGTTCAGTCGGGTCACATTGAAAGTTACTGATGCAGGAAGTGAAGAATCCAGATAGGTTTTTACTACTGGTGCCATTTCTCCTGCAAAACTTCGAACCGCTGATTCGATGTATTGCCTTATCACCATTTTCTCTACAGATGATAGGGTCGTGCTTCCAAACAGAGAAACACCATCCTTGTCTTTCAGCCTCTTTGCTATAACTGAAACCTGCTTCGTCACATCACCTTCGATGGACTCCATACTGATTGTTACTAATTTTGTTTCTTCTGCCATACCTTATGCTGCTCTGTTATATCCTAATGCACTCTGTGCCTGTGCTACCGCATTCTGGTCTGCACCCTGCACAATTCCGTTTTCTACCTGACCGCCGCCTTGCTGCTGAGCCATTGCCTGTTGCTGCTGATACATCTGTTCAAGCTGAGCCTGCTGCTCCTGTACGCTGGCAAGTAACTTGTCTGCAAATGGTGCGTTGAGGTTCTGCAGATATTGAATGATGTTGATACCGCCCATTTCAAGAAGCTTATCAAGAGTATCGTTTTGCATCGTGTTGAAGGCTGCCGTAGCTGCTGCATTCTTGATACTGATCTTGAAGTGAATATCTCTTGCCGAAAGTCGGTCGTACTTGTAAACCGCATTGAAGTTCCGGTCGTAAACCCTTCTTCCGTCTTCGTAGTACTGTTGTATAGTCATGCACTTCTTGGTTGCCAGCTTCTCCGTAAACACGTCCATGTCGGCAAGGATGGTATACAGAGACGTGGTTGCATTCTGGCTTTCCTGTGCATATCTCGCTGCCGAAGTTCCTGCCGATGGGGTTTTACCCTGCAAAGCACCGCTCACGTTGGTAACCTCTCTAATCAGGTTCAGCTCTATCTGCAAGAGTTCATTCGTACCGATGTTCACGGCATTCGATGTAATAATCTCTGGCTTCGCATTCGGTGTCTTCACCGATGGCTTGTAGAATATCCATCCGTCATACTCTACCGCCTCTTCCATAAACTGCTCTGGCGTTCTGCCGTTAAGCACATTCGTAGGAATCATCTTGAATCCCTTGAAACTGCTTCTGATGGCCATGTCGTTCATCACAATCAGTCGGTTGATGTATCTCTGCTGGTCTATGATGTTGGCAAGGAATGGATGAATCTCTCCGTTGATATACGGATAGAGTTTCATCGTGAAAGGGTGGCTCTTATAGTCGTATGGAGTTTCGCCCTGGCAGAGGATAGTTCCGTCTGGAGCCATATAGGTATAATACCAGTACTTATCTGCAATCTCTTCGCTAGTGATGTACGCTCTGTCTTCTTCCGCTATACCCATTTCGTCATACTGCTGCTTGCGCTTCATATTGTCGTTGCGCAGCTTCTGTATCATCGCAGTATCATCCAAATCTATGCGGAAGTAAGCACCGGTTCCTGTGGTCGCAATCGGGTCAAAGCATTGCAGTCTTGGCTTGGTTTCCGTGGTCCATACCTCAATCACTCTGGAATAATGTCTTCCCTTGTTGCTATGGTCGAAACAGAGATTCTCCAACGCCTTTTCTTCGTTAAATTCATAGCCGTAGCTGTTATCGTCCGAAGGATAAATATCAAAGATGGCGTTCAGATCTTCTTCTGTAAGCCCATATTCCTGTTTGGCAAACTTCTGATACAAGTCTTCTCGGCTCACGTCATGCAGCACACCGATAAGGCTCACGTCGTTGTGTCGTGGGTCGCTGCCGCATTCAAAAAACATGTGGTCGGGTTCCATCGCGTCCGTCCATGAGTCGGGCATTTCAAGTTCCTTCGCCTCCCAACTCTCCCTGACAAACATCTGACCGCCCATAAGATAGTCCTTAATGGCGTGGTTCAGCACATCTTGCATGTACGTTGTCTGCCAGTTGCATTGCATCGTGGCACTCATCATGTCGCTCAGTTGTCGGGAGTCGCTGTCTCTTGCAAAGCAGACCGGTTCCGTACCCTGCTTGGCATAAAGACCGGCAATAGATTCCAGAATGCTCACCATGATGTTGTTGCTCATAGGTGTCTGATTGCGCTTCTCCATATAGGTGCGCTCTGTCATTTCTTCCCAGTAGCCATGATGGTATACTCTGATGGTGTCGCTCCATTGGTCGCCCATGCAGTAGCGCATCGTTCTCGCCCTCGTTTCTCGCACACCGCTCAGGTTATTCCAAGCATTTCTGCATCGGCTGAGTAACTCCTCGTCCTTGCCGTGTTCTTGTCTTCGCTTGCGAGCCTTAACCGAGTCATACTTGTTATGTTGAGGCATCACTTTGCTAAGTGTCAGTATTCTTGCCTTTACCATTTTCTTATACATTATTAATTATAGGCGCAAAAATAGGCAAAAACATGGTCTTCTTTGCCGTGTTCCAACCAACCACCAAGCGCAAGGTTGGAGCACGGCAAAACTTCTTCAAATTATTTGCATTTTTGCCGAAAAGTTTCAAACAGTATAGAGATATGACAAAAGAAGAATTAGCACAGATGAATGAGGAAGGTGGCACACAACAGGCTCCACCTGCTGAGGCTGCTACAGATGAAACGTCTGTAGATGAGCGCCCTAATCGTACAGCTTTCTCCAAGCGCTTCTCTAATCGCCATTCTGACATCGACTTCGAAGACAAGGAAGCTCGTTATGCGGCAATGAATGATGATGCTGATTTGCTCGGACAGTACGAACAGAGCGGTAAGGCATTGTCTAAAGTATTTGATAAGCACAAGTGGCTCGCTGCTCTGGCGATGGATATGGAGAAAAATCCGGACGACAATCCGTTTGATGCGATGGCTCGCTTGGGTATTGATGTAAAGACGTTGCTTGATGATCCTGAAGGCGGCAAGAAACTCGCTGAGATTCTCGCCAAGCACAACGAGGACGTGGCTGAACAGAACGAGGCAACCGAGAAGGTTACTGCCAACATGCGCAAGTCGCTTGAACGCCTGATGAAGCTCTATCCCGATGATGCGCAGGATATGTGGTCCCAGATTTACGAGATTCACGACAAGGTAGAGAGTGGCGATATTTCAGATGATATTTGGAAGATGCTCCACAATGCCAACAACTATGATTCCGACATCAGTTCGGCGCGCGACGAGGCGGCTATGCAAGCCCGAAACGAGAAGATTCAGAATAAGGTCCGCTCTTCCGCAAACGAGGGTATTCCTCCTTCACTTTCTAGTTCGGGTGCAGGTAACAAACCTGCTAAAAAGAAGAATGAGCCGAAGAGCGGATTCTTCGAAGGCATCACTTATTAATATTAATCCATAAATATATGTATAAAATGAAGAAAATTTCAAATTATTTTTCAAGCGGTCAGTTCATCTTCAAGATGATTCTGATGCTTCTTGCCGTGGTTACTGGCGGCGGCGTTCTTGCTATGGCTGATACCGCAGAGCCAACTACTCAGATTGGCGACGAGGGTCACGAACCGTCAACCAAGGAAGATGCGGCAACAGAGCCTGTTGATCCTGATAAGTCAGACCGGTTGGCTCCAGGCGGTAAGGTAGAAGGTCAGGACTTGACCGGCACGCAGGCTTCTGCAACCCAGATTCGCAAGGGTGGTCTTGCCGAGGAGGATTGGGATAGTGAGGTAGAGAAATATCGCCCTTTCCGCACTCCTTTGCTCCAGATTATCCGTAAGATTACCAAGAGTGTGCCTTGTAACGGCTATGAGAAGAAGCATGCCCGTGTCGGTGGTGACACCCTCGATGGTGTTGTTACTAAGCAGATTGAAGCTGCCGCAGCTGGTGGCACTATCAAGCTTACTAAGGCTAACTTCTCTGGTTCATTATTGCCTCTCTACAAGGGTAGTACAGTTATCGTTCCTTCTGTTGCCGGTTACGAGCGTGGTTCTAAGACCAAGGTTAGCGGTCGATTGAATCTATTGGTTATTGAGAAGACGAAGGATGAGGTTACTTTGCAGGCTCTTAATGGTCCGGCTGAGACCGAAGGCACTATTGGTGAAACCCTCGACTCTATGGGCTGTCCAGCTATCCCAGCTAACAGCCGCATCCTCTGTGCTTCCACCATCCTCTCCGAGAGCCAGATGAACGTTCCACCAGAGAACTATCAGCCTCGCTCAGAGGAGGTTTATTTGCAGAAGCGTGCATTCTCCATCATCTTCACCGAGGAGTTTGAAAAAATCAAGAAGAAGGCGCCTCATACCGTTGCCGATATGAAGGAAGATGCTCTCACCAAGTTCTTGCTTCGTCAGGAGCGCAGTTACCTCTATGGTACTAAGTTGAAGTTCCTCATGGAGACAAAGGACGGTGCTCAGGAATACGCTTACTCTGCTGAGGGTATCATCAACCAGCTTACCAACTCTTACGGTATTGGCGACACCTATACCTTCGCTGACCTTATCGCTATCGCTAAGCTGATGTTCACCGACTTCGCTGAGTCTGATACCATGTATCTCTTCTGTGGTAAGAACGCTGTCGAGCGACTCATGAAGATTGAACTTCCTAAGGGTCGCGATGTCATGTTCTCTACAGTTAAGGAGTTCGACATCACCTTCAATCAGTTCAAGTGTAGCTATGGTACTCTCAACTTCGCTTGGGATAGCACGCTCGACTACATGGATTTGGAAGACTGCATGATTGGTGCTGACTTCAAGGGTGCTCGTCACTACGTCAAGGAGAAGAGCAAGGAGCGCACCAACGACTTGTCAAAGGATGCTTACGATCCACGTCTGGCTAAGCGTTACATGCACTGGGAGGCTGATTGCGTTGCTCTTCGTGGCTACAACAGCATTCTTGTTGGTCCAGAGAATAAGATTTCTACACTTGGTGCATCGGGTGTTATCAACAACATTATCTCCATGAGCAAGTTGCCTGAGACTCCTCGTGATGGTATGATTGTCGCTTTGACAGCCGATTACGAGGCTCCAAATGCTGATAGTGGTACAACCAAGTACGAGAAGGAGAATGTTTATATCTACAAGGGCGGTAAATGGGAGCTCTTCTCAGGTCAGCTTATTGCAGCCTAGTGTAATACACCGAATAACAAGTGACTGGCTTCGTGCCGGTCACCTGTTGTTATAAATAAATAATTAGCAAATATGATTAAGGTATATAGATATAATGCAAATAGAAACTCTGTAAGCCATATTCTTCAAGGCAAGAATGGCGTAACAGTTCGCTACAACTTCGAGCGTGGTAATGTGATTACCAAGCAGAAGCCGGAAATTATCTTGAAGAATGAGTACGCTCAGAATTTGCTCGAAAGCAGCGACCTCTTCAAACAGGGTCTCGTTAAGCTCATCCGTTCAGAGGAAACTCTTGAGGATAAATTGAAGAAGGCTGCAGAACTGAAAGAGAAATCTTCCGAAGAAAATAAAAAGGGACCTATTGAGGTTGCTTCTGTCGTTTCAGATGAAGACTTGATTGCTTTTGTCAACGAGGAAGACAAGCGTGAGGGACCCCGACAGTTCAAGACTTTGGCAAGTGCTTTGGAATGGGCAACAAAACACAACTTTGTTTTCCCAAATCACAAGCCATAATATATAATAAGGTGAAATGAAGGTAGAAGACATCATAAAGGCAGTACGTTGGTGCATAGACGAGGAATCCAACAACACATCGGAAATCACTGATGAGAAGGATGATTTGTATATGGACAACATCATCAAGTCGAAGATAAACGATGCGCTGCATTGGATAGCCATTACTGCTGCATCTTCTCCCGTCTTATCCGACTCCAAGAAGGTAGATGCAACGACTACTTCAACCATTAAGGTAGAAAGCTTTGACGAAACAAGAGGCATTGGATCAATTACGATGCCTAGCGATACCGAGGTTATCAATATCTCCCGAGTTCGTGGCGAAGGCTGGTTCAAGGCAGTAACGCCAGTAGAAGATACCGACGATGAGGCTCTTATGATGTACGATGATACAGCAAAGGGAACTGCAGACCGTCCTTTGGCAACAATCATGCGAGAGAATCCTATCCGCATTCTCTTACAGCCAATACCAGACAAAGCCGTCATTTCCTTCGTTGGCGTTCCAAAGAATGTGAGCATAACATCAGATACAACCGATGTATCCATCCCCGATAAACTTTCGAATGCCTTCATCTACTATCTCGCCTTCCTCCTCCTCTCAGCCTACGATGATACCAAGGCAAATCAGATGTACACGATAGCCTTGCAGCAGCTAGGCGTTAGCACAAAGTAGTAGGAGAGGAAGACTATTAATTATTAACTTTTAATTATTAACTGTACAAAATGGAGTATGTATCAACGAATTATAACGAGGAAGAACTTGCATGGGTATCACCAGAGATTACCCTGCAGCGTGACATCTACCTGATGATTACGCTCAAACACCCGGGCAAACTCATCATCCGGCAAGACAAAGGCGATGGTAAGAAGCCTAGAGTTCCCATCCGTGCCCACAAGAACACAAATAAGTTCTATCTTCGTATGCGAGTTATCCCAGAGACCGTAAAGATTCAGATATTCACTTCATCAGAACCAAAAGAAATTAAATATGCCTACATTTAGAGACGATATAAAAATAGGTGGTATGGTGCCGATGATAAAAACAGACGACATCAATGACCAAGCCATCACGAAAGACAAAATTCGTGACGGTAATGTTACGACCGAGAAGGTAGAGGAGAAGGCTATTACCAACCAGAAGTTGGGCGATCAGTCTGTAGATGGTAGAGCAATCCGTGAGGCATCCTTGGAATCCAAGCATTTTGCCAACGAGTCTGTAACAACGGAAAAGGTAGCAAGAAAGTCTATCACCAAGGACAAACTTGCCGACAATGCAGTCGGTGCTTCTCAGGTAGTAGATGGCAGCATCGACAACGACAAGTTGTCTCCCGATTCTGTAACTACCGAGAAAATCAAGGATGGCTCAGTCACAAATGAAAAGATAGCAGATAACACGCTTGGCATCGGAAAGTTCGACCCAGAGTTTCGCAAAACCATCCAAGCCGCCACTGGTCTACCTGAAGATTTGTATCAGATGATTCAAGATGTAGACAAGTCTGTCAAACAGCTTCATGAGAAGGACACAGATCTCCAGTCTCAGATTGATGATAAGCAGCAGCAAATCACCGCCAACGATGATGATATTTCGTTGTTGCAGACTCGCAGCACTCAGATGGAGGAAGCCATCAAGGGCATTTCCGCAAGTGGTGGTGCAAGCCAAGCCTCAGCAGTAACATACGAGAATACAGAGAGTGGACTTGATTCTGTAACAGCACAGGGAGCCATTGATGAACTTGCAAACAAGAAGTTCAACAAGGAGAACATTGCCCAAGAGTTCGGTGATTCAAAGGAAAAAGTAGTCTCCCAGTTTGCTATTCCATTCCGAGAGATTGAGTCTCCAGAGTTCATCAAGGTAATAGTAGATGCAGAAGACCACTTCCTTTTTGGTATTCAGCTTGACGGTTCCATTGAATGGGGCAAGGGTATTCCTGCACCAATCAGAGCCAAGTTACAGGAAATTATTAACCAGTGCCAGCAGGATAAGACAGATATTCTTGAAGCTATTAATGCTGCCAAGAAAGAATTGTCTGCAAGCATTGCAGCATTGCAGGAAGGTAAGGTTGACAAAGAGGAAGGAAAGTCTCTTGTTGATAATGAGGTTAAAGAGTGCTTCAAGGTAATAGAGAACGAAGAGTTCATAAAAGCCATCACTGATGCTGATGATAAGGTTCTCTTTGGTATCTTCAGAGCAACTGGTAAACCATATTATCCACAGAATGATATGTATCACATATCACAGAGCGAAGAGTTCCTTTGGGTAATTCTTGATGCAGTAAATCATCCTCTTCTTGGTATTCAGCAAGATGGTACTTGTTGGGCAGCTAAAGCTCAGTGGCTTGATGATATTAAGGCTATCAAGGAAGCTCTTTCAAGTATTGATGAAACCATCAATACCTTCCAGCCAAAGGAAGATGGTAAGGGATTGATAAACCTTGATGTTGCTGACACCTTCTTCTATATCTCTAATGATGAGTATATTATCGCAGTAGTAGATGCAGAAAATAGAATCCTTGCAGGAATCAAGTATGATGGAGAACCATACTTCCCTAGCCACGAAATGTACTCTGTAATATCCAACGAGGAATGGCTTTATGCTATCATTGATGCAGAGAATAAGGTTCTTGGTGGCTTCCGTGCAAATGATGGTCACATGATTGTTAGTGGAATTGATATTAGTACCTTTATTGCCAATGCTATTGTTGATATACCAGACATCAAAGAGCGTATAGCTCATCTTTCTACAACAGAGAATGATGAATATCTTTCTGTTGAGACAGATGCCGAGGGTAAGGTGATTGGATATATTGCTCCCGATGGTAGCCATTATCTCTATAAGGTAAAGTCCGAAACTATCCCAACAGAGTTTTCCCATATTGAAGACCCAGAAGGAAGAACTGAAATTACAACAGATGCAAAAGGAAAAGTGCTTGGGTATAGAGATTCAGAAGGTACTCGTCATGAAAAGAGAATGGAAGTAGAACAATTCTACAAAAAAGGGAATAAAATAGAATATGCTACCAAAAACTATGTAGATACAAAGCCTATAGATGATTCAGAAATAGCATTATCTAGACTTGATGGAGTTGTAGATTATAGTTTGGAAAATCTTTTTGACAAGAACAAGATTAGAACGTATGATTCTGATTTTGCTACTAAAGTTTTTAATGCTATTGGAAGAAAAACTGGAGCTACTGGATGCTACTCTAATAATATTCCATGCAAGGAGGGGGATTGGTTTACTCGTAATGATTTCGGCACTGGAATAGTTGTGGTTCTTGATGAGAATGAAAACATCTTAGGGGACGTGAAGAATGTTGCTTATAAGCCTACTTTCCAAATTAAGGCATCAGAAGGTCAAGACTTTTCAAAAGCAGTCTCTGTAGTTATGGTAGTAATGCTTAACGCTCTTGATACAGAAAGAATAGTAAAGGCAAAATATGTTCCTACAAAGGAAGAAGATGCAATTCGCATTCCGAAACTCAAAGTTGGACAAGAAAACATAGAGCTTGGAATTACAACTTATGTAAAGGGAAGTAGTGGTAGATATTACTCTCTTAATGTAGATGATTTAGGAGACTCTCCACAGATTAGTTTGGTAAAGTTGGAGGGAATACCTTCATCAGAGTTGCCATCTGACTTTCCTAAATTTACAATTAGCGGAAGCTTTGCCGAGTACTATAAATCCCTTGTATTGTGTCCAATAGAAGGTGGGACGGAGTATCTTCTTGAGCTAGGAACAAATGGGTTGGTTACCAGATATTTAAAGAAAAAGGTAAATTGCCCTAGGTTGATAAATGAAAATGGTGTACAATACTATTATGGCGTTGATGGTAATCTAAATTCATCAAGTGGCGAATTAAACATATATAAGGCTAAAGATGAGACTTTTGAGCTAGTAAAAGGCAATATAAGAGATTCGGAAGGCAACAATATAGAGCCACATGACTGCTTGGTACTATCTGTAAATCCTCTTCATGTAATATCTCAAAGGTATGTTGGTAATCAAAAAACTTTAGTAGATGGAGAGGAAAAGACGGTAATATCACTACATGTTGAGGAACAATATGATGGTAAACGTGTTTGGTTATGGAAATCAGAAGATTATCCAGAACTTTGGAAAGATAGTCATTACAAAGGCAATAATCAAGATTATTTGCATAATAATACTATCTGTATTGATAAAGATAATAACCTCGTATTAAACAATAAACATGCAAACCAAATTCTTGTAATTTCTCGTACATGGTCAGATGATACTCACATTGGTACTATTGGTGATATTCTTTGGAAAATTGGAGGAAACCAAGGTAGTGGCTATAACTACGATGTAGCAACACGTATAAAAACTACTACAGAACAGCAATGGTTTGAATGTCATGATGCAGTTGTTGATAGTACAGGTTTATATACCTTGTTTGACAACAAAGAAAGTGGTGCGTCAAGAATTGTGGAATTTAACGTAGATGCCGAGAATAAAGTTGTCAAGAACTTCAATTCATTTACATATCAATCTTATAGAGGTCGTTTTATGGGTTCTGTAGATAAACTTGCAGATGGAATTTTTTTAGTATCATGGGGTTCTTTTAGAAGTGCAGGTACTCCAAATATAGGAATCTATGATTTAAAGAATGGGAATAAGATTTTTGAAATGAAAATGGATTCTGATAGTTATTCGGTATATCGAGTTTACGGAATAAGAAAATAATTATGTGTAATAATTTAAAAATATAAAAGTATGAATAAATGTTTAGTTACAAAATTAAATGGAGTTGTAGAAAATAATGATTTACTTAAAATAGGTGAATTTCGTATTAAACTTCACACTGTTAACAAAGAGAACGAATATACACAAGTTTTGGATATGAGATGCAGCTCACCAGTTACCTTAAAATCACTAAATGGTGAATTGCTTTTTTCAAATTCAGCAGAGTATCCAAGTTCTGAGTTTTTAAGCGAAGTAATTTTTGGTGGTTCTGATAATATAACAAGAGTGTATCTAAAAAATACAGATGCGACTATTCAAGTATTTAATAAATATGGCATAACTTTTATTTCAAATGGTGGTTCAAATGACGATTCTGGCTTTCATGGACTAGAAATAAATATTGATGATTTTAAATATTCAAGAGGTATAACTTCGTTGGGTTTTCCAAAATCAGATAAAAAAGTGTCAGGTAATTTAGGTACTCTTAAACAAATGACTGAATTAACAGCATTAGATTTTAGCGGTAGTTCTATATCAGGAGATATTTCTGAGTTGCAAGACTGCAAAAAAATCAAACAGCTTAATTTTAATGGTTGTCAAAATATTTATGGTGATTTTTCAGTTTTAGGAAACTTCCCATTAGCTGGAGAGTGGAATACATCAGTTCTTGGCACAAAGATAAAAGGCTCGGTTGAAGATTTTGTCAAAGTCAATAGAAGAAATGGACGTAAGACAGGCACTTTTACATTCCATTGGTTAGGAGATAATGCAACATTTAAAGGTGTGACATTCAACCCAAGCAAAGATGCTACAAAGATAACATGGACAGAAAACACTATAACAGTTGACGAAGAAACAATCACGGCATAGATAAAGAAGAAGGGAGTGCTATTATAACACTCCCTTTGATTTTACTCATTAACCTTCCACCAAATTTCACCCCATTTTCTTACGAAAACATAAGGCTTTACTCGCTTAGGAAGGGTAGCAACTTTCATTTCAACTCTCTTGATTTCACTAGGCGAAAAATCGCAAAGAATAACATAACTTCTCATCTAAGTCTATTATTTTTTTAAAATTATACACTCCACTATTAGAATGCAATGCAAAGATACTCAAAGTTAGCTATTCCTGAAAGTAGTTAAAATTCACCATAAGACATTTCTATACTGGAAATAAGATAGCATTAAAATATTATTTATAATGCCACACCGTTAATACTACGGCTTATATCTTCATACCCAGTATCGCCTCTATCGGAACCATCTTCATTCATACCACCGCAGCTTCCAATAGCGATCAACACAATTACTATGAGAACAACCCATTCTTCTGTTTTCATATATGTTTCTTCTTATAACATAATTTGCAAGCTTTTCGATTGTCCTTCTTAGCTTGCACTAAACTAATTTCTTTAATTTCTCCAGTGCAATGTCGAAGACCTCTACATGTTTTTTTTTATGATAAGCATAGGCATTTGGTCCTGTGCAGATATAAACGCCATGGTTTTCTATGGAAGAACAGAAAAGTATCGCAAAAAGTAAAAATGTTTTCATTGTTAAAAATCACTAGCTTCATTTATATAATAATGTGGACCATAATATAGGGTGACATAGATATATGTTGCGCCGCCCTTACTTTTTGATTTTTGCACAATTAAAGTACATGCAGGATTTTCTTTAGGATCTGTTCCCGGTTCTGCAAAATTATAGCATTTGTAACCTTGTTCGTTTATCCATATATAACCTGTTCTATATTTTTTACTTAATGTAAGTTGCAAGTTTTCCCTAAAGTCTTTTGCTTGTTGTGAAGCATTAACAGAAAAGTTCTTTTGAAATTCAGCATAATAAAAGTACGAATTGCTTCCACTATACTGAAAATCAAACTCTCCCATATTGAATGTATAATCACCAACAGAAATATCGAAGACCCTTAGCGTTCCTTTATCTTCCATCACATTCAACGTTCCATATCTATTTTCAAGGGAAGCCTTGACGGAACTGTAGCTGTTCCCAAAATTTATACCTAACACAGAATCTTGTGCAAGTATAGCAATAGGGGAAAATACTAAATAAAACAAAAACAATAATTTCTTCATATTAACAATATACTAAAACGTTATTTTCCTGCAAAAGTAGCAAAAATATCAATAGGTTGTACTGGCAAATGCTTACTTTCTTCCTAGTTTAGACAAAACCCAAATAATTGAGCATCATATTACTCATCATAAATCCTTGATAAACAACTATCTAACCTATAAAAACTTTATTTTGAGCATAGTTAGGCAGAGCCTCATCTTCTTCGTAACTTTGCACCAAGTTCAATAGTGAACGAAACGAATAAACTATTTTATTATGAGTGAGTCAAAAACTTACGTATTCGGGGAGAACGGAACCAGCCAGGGCGGCGGTTTCAATAGCATTCTCGCTATGCTCCCAGCACTTATGCAGCGACAGGGTGTAGATCCAAGTTTGTTTGCTCTTTGCAACGGCAAGAGTAATGGAAACGGATGGGGTGATGGCTTGTTTGCCATCTTGCTTCTCTTCCTTCTTATGGGTAGAGGCAACTTCTTCGGTGGAAACAATGGCGGTTGCTTGATGCCTAACGGACAGGGTGGCGTTATGCTCAATAACGATGCCAATACGGCTGTTATCATGCAGGCAGTTCAGCGCAATGGCTACGATGTTCAGTCGCTTGCTACTGCTCTCAACACTACTACCGGTAACGTTATCGCTGCCATCAACGGTGTAAGCAAGGAAATTTGCGGTGTCGGCAACCAGATGGGCATGACTGCTAATCAGGTATTAACTGCCATCATGCAGGGTAACAACGCAATCGCTACCCAGTTGGCAGAATGCTGCTGCAAGACCAACAACAACATTACCGCCATGGACGGCAACATCAAGTTGGCGATGTGTCAGCAGACTGGAACCTTGCAGAATGCCATCAACAACGTGGCTGTCGGTCAGGAGCGTGGCTTCTCTAATGTAGCTTACGAGACTCAGCGACAGACTTGCGACTTGCATAACGCTATCAAGGAAAGCACTCAGACCATCGTTGATGGTCAGAAGCAGGCTGAGATGCGCGAAATGCAGAACAAGATTGATGCGCTTCGCGAAGAGAACAGTACTTTCAAAGCTTCCGCAATGACTTCACAAATCGTGGGTCAGGCTGTAGCACCTATCAATCAGGTATTGGCTGGTCTGCAGAACGAGGTGGCAGGTATCAAGTGCAAGCTGCCAGAGACGGTAACCACCCCTTACAGCCCATTCACTGCGGTTCCTAACTGCGTGGCTTATCAGGCAGGATTGTATGGTTTGAATGCTGCTAATGGTGCAGGATTTTGGGGTTAAAGAAAGGAGGCTGCTATGTTATGGTTAAGACCTTTTACTTGGGTGAATCGTAACGGTTCGGCGGCTATCGCTTCAACAGGCGTGAAGGTGAATACTGCCGATGTGGTGTTCACCTTTAAAAACCACGCCTTCGTGAATGCCAACTACAGAGGAACGATTTTCGTAAATCTGAAACAGGCTATTCCGACAGGAACGACTGGTACGCTGCCTATCCTTTTCGAGACCAACGGCGCAACCCAAGCTGTAACCAAATTCAATGGTGATGCTTTGACGGTTGCAGACGTGCCGGGAACTGGAGTGGTTCAGCTCTGGTTTGAGAGAGACACTAACACCCTTCAGCTAATGACGGGTATTGTTTAACAAACAGAATAGATAATAGGAGATTACATTATGTTTCAAGGTTTAAGAACAAATTCTTTATTCTATGTGCTCGACAAGGGCGAGAACCCGAACTTGCAGATTGGTCAGGTCGTTTCGGTCAGCAATCCTCAGACGAAATACCCTACCTTCAACAATGGCTTCACGCCTCAGCCTATGGAAACTGTGGTTGATGTGAAGGTGAAACTGAACGATGAGGAGGTTGATTTCAAACAGCTACCTGCCAACGGACAGATAGCCAACGACAAGAACCTTGTGGTGAGCGACAACAAGGAAGCCATGAGTGCAGAGGTCGATACGATGCTGAGACAATCCAAGGCGATACTGGAGAGCGTAGATTACCACAAGAAAGTCGTTGATTCTTGTGAGGGAATGCTATTGCAGCTCAACCCCCAGATAGCCAAGGAGAGGGAACAGACTGAGAAGATCAGCAAGCTGGAAGGCAAGGTTTCTGGCATGGAGGGCAAGCTCGACAAGATGATGGGATTGCTCCAACAGGCGATAAACAAGTAATCTCCTATCTATTCACTTTAAAAATCTTAGAATTATGATAATGGTTGAGATTACAGAAGACAAGTTTGATGGCTTGTATGAGAACGTGGAGAAAGGCTTGCGCTACTTGGATAAGGCGATGAACTGCCTGGGCGAAATGAAGCGTGAAGGCAGACGTGACCGATACGGCGAGCGCAACCGCATGCCCGATTACAGAGGTCGTGGAGGCAGAAGTGGTATGCGAGAGCATGAAGAGTACGAAGACATGCGCCAACGTGACGACAGAGACCGTGGAGAACGTGATTATCGAAGCTACGGCGACGAGTATTAACTAACTTGGGGTTTGGTGGCGAAACCAATTTCGTTACCAAGCCCTTTTTAATATCAGAAAGATTATGGAAAGAAAATACAGACAATCTTTGAACGCCTACGATTATCAGCCGGAAGAAATGAGGGCTTACCTTCGCTACAACGGCTGGCACTTCAATAAGAAGATGTGTGAGTGGGCAGTAAAGCAGATGCGGAAGAATGGTAAGCCTATCCGCATGATGAGCAAGGAGGATATTGAGGACATCTTGAAGAAGAACAATATCGTGCTGGAGAACAATGTGGGCTATGATGCGGTTTACATCGCACACATGTGCCTAGCCGATTTCTATGGCTCGTCTATCACAGAAGAAAAGCAGATGGCCCAGTTCATCAAAGACTACGTAGATGATGAGGATCAGCAGGACGGTTTCATCTTCAACCGCTTCTATGCAGATACATCATTCAATGGTGTGGGCATTCCTTGGGAAGAAATACTTTAGTTGATAGTTAACAGTTTAAAGTTGATAGTTTTGACAGAGCAGGAGATATATTTGGAAAGGTACGACTGGACAGTACATGTAATGTACGATGTCCACTCAAAGGATGCCATGAAGGTAAGAAGGTATCTTCGGGATTTGGGATGCGCCGGCATTCCTCTCGAAGATGCCTGTAATCTCGTGCTCGAAGGCGAACCCAACAAAGGCATCACCTATTCCAACATAGATACCAGAAAAACGATAGTAGTAATAGGCTGGGCCACCTCAAAAGGGGAGTACACGAATAGCCTCACCCACGAAATGCTCCATGTAGTTCAGCACATATCCGAGCAGTTCCTTATAAATATGTACACCGAAGAACCCTGCTACCTCCTAGGCTCCCTCTGTCAAGCCGCCACCAGCAAGAAAAGCCCCCTCTAGCCCCCGTTCCTCAGCATTCTATGCTGAGTCCCCTCCTTATTTAGCAAATGTCTAAACTACGCAAAAATCTCTCCAACCCCGATACAACCTATCAAAAAAATCCCTATCTTTGCACCCAGAAATACAAACGCATAAAACATTGATTCATGAAGAAATTATTATTTATCCTAATGGCAGTTCTGTCATTATGTGCATGCAGCGATAGCGAAGACCCTGCAGAAGTATCAAACAAATTCTCTGTTGATGGGAAAGACTACCCAATAGAACAAATAACAGTCGGCGGTTATTTTATTAAAGTAAAATCAGGCAATTACACCTTGAATGCAATCACAAATGATAGAGTTACTCTTGGTAAGAAAAACTACCTTACAGCATACCCTTCATTTAATGCCGGTGTATGGAAAGACTACGGCGACGGCTATGGTTTTGGAGAGTTTACCTTTAAATGCGATAAAGAGAATATCACAGAGTCCTCTTATCTTTTAATTAAAGAAAACGATGAGGACAATAGAATATATATAGAGGCTTTATTTGGTAATGGAACAAAAACTGTGACACTTACATATTTTGGAACAGTCGATATTAGCCATATAGTAAAGAAGGAGTGAGCCTTGCGCCCACTCCATTTTTATATTATTCCAATCTATCCAGCTCATCAACCGCATCCATCATGATTCTGTCAATATTCTGGTTAGCGAAGTTGATGCTCTCGGTATCAGAAGACTTATCTCTGAGTTTCTTCCATCGCTTCATCTGTTTTTCTGCCAGTTCGATGATTCTAACCTTGGCAGCCTCCTTGGAGTTTTGGAAGTGGAAATACTCACCGATATTCGTGATTCTCTTATCCAGTGGAACGTTCTTCGATTTCAGGCGGTCCACGTTGGCCATGGTCTTTTCCATTTCGTCCTTGTAGTTATACCACTTGCTCTTGGTTCGCTGCAAGCTACTCTGCTCACTAGGCGTATAAAGAAGAGAGCGAAGGAAAGGAATATCCTTGGTTTCCGTGTCTTTACCGTGCTTGATAACACCGATAGCTCGCTCAGTAAAGGTAGCAGCACCACCGCCAAGACCACCGATGTAATGATTCAGCATACTAGGGTTCGTTACCATATCCAGGAAACTATTACCCAGCATATCTTCATTACCCTTGGCTACGTCGTTGGTCTGCGCATTCACAAACTTATTTACAGACAGATAACCGTCAGGCACACCCTTGTAGGCTCTCTGCCAAGCAGGGGAATTTTCATTCCAGTCACCACGTCTTTCAATCGGCGCACCCTTCCAGTCGGTGTTTAACTCCCATTCCACGAAAGGAGATAGGGCAGAAGGAGAGATAGCCTTGATCGTCTCATTCAATGGCTCCTTGCCAGCCGAAGAGTTACCGAGATAGTCCATCACCGGCACAAGCTGCGACATACAGCCCACGGCATCCAAGGCAGGATTCTTCTGTCCGCTCACGTTAGGCGAGAAAGTCAATCCAGCCGCCAAGTCTCCCAAACCATAGAAGGCTCTCAATTCGATGGCAAGCGGAATCGTTACGAACTCGCCACCGCCCTTGTAGATACAGAGATTGTTTCTTCTCACGTAGTCAGGCAACTCTCCGTATGGATCCTTCACTCCCTTTCTGTCCTTCTCGTCCTCGCTCGCAATCAGCACATTGTTTCCGAGTGCAGCAAGCGCACCGAGGGCAAAAGGAATGGTAAGCATATTGATAGAAGTACCTACAGGATGATTTTTCAAGTTCTTCACAAGAAGATTTGTACTCTGAATACCGGCATTGAAGAACATAGAACAATGTCTCAGATAGCTAGCCGTAAATCCGTAAGCCCATCTTGCAGCCGCCTTGCCGCCAGTCATTTCTCCGTTCTTGAAACTCTTGATGGCATCACCGCTTCCATGGCGGTTAAAGTTGGTAGATACCTCTTTCGCATCATAGACCGAACGGATGATAGAGCGGTTACTGTCTCGGCTCGCACAGTAGGTAGCGAATCGGGCGATATTCTCAGCCACCTCGTTGATGTTCGCCAGATTTCCGAAGAAGAAGTCACGAAGGGCAGCGCCACCCTTGTCTATCTTGCTTCTTTCGCTCTTCACATCTTTCTTGTACTCCTTGGTCCAATCCTGCATGTTCTTGATCTGAACCCAACCGGTTTCGCCGCCGTTTTCCATAAACTCCTTGAAATATTTCTGTACCTTGTCAGAAGTATCAAGTGTTCCGTTACGATACTTGGCAAATAAGCCCAAGCCAGTAGTTCCGCTCAAATCCTTGAAGCTGATATTCGATGCACCCTTATACAAGCCCAACTGCGCATAGTACTTCGCCCAGAGCGCACCATATCTTGCACCCTCCTTAGAAGTAACGTTGCTAGATGCAAACTCCGCATCACGCATGATGTTTCGCATCACGAACTCAGGGTTATAAGATGTACACAACTGCGCCATCATTCTTGAGATAGAACTCAATGGTTTCATGATACCCTTGGCGCCCGAGTTCTCCAGCAATCCATTCAACGCCTGCGCTGCTCTAGGATTTCCGTTGATAATAAAGGTATGGGTCCTTCCGGCAATCTTTACATCTACGATATGCTGTGATTTGTTCTCTGCTCTTTGGAACTTATAGCCGATTCTTCCTCTTCGATACACCTTTGTCGCCAACCCCTTTGATTCCAAATCCTTCATTTCCATATTGAAGTCTGCTACTATCTGATTTATTTCATCAGCCGTAGCGCCCTCGGGAATGTCTGGGTAACGCTCCACGGTGGTGTGAGTGATAGGGTCATCGGCGTACCAAACCCTAGTCTCCGTCACAAGATTATTGTTCGAGTTGTTTCTTACGAATCTTGCGAAAGCCTGACGGATAGCATTCATACCACCGTTCTTGATAGCTCTGTTACCCATCGCGCCAATCTGCGCCAGCACGTTTGTTTCGCTCAGATACTTGTGTCCTCTCGCTCTCATGATCGTGCTTCCGATGTAACTCTTCGGGTCTCCCTGCTCAGTAATATAGCCATAAGTATCTTCTGCAGTAGCCTCATCATACTTTCTCAAAGGCACATACCAGTTGAACATATCAGATACATGACCGTAAAGCTCTCTGCTGATAAGACCATTCTTATAGTCAGTATCAATAGAATACTGGGTGGCAGCCTTCACCTTATCCCAATAGTCCTTAACAGACCCCTTCTTGATACTCTCCATCTTTGCTTCTGAATCCATCACGCTAGCAATAGCCTCTGCATCATCGTAAGGATCAGAAGACTTAGCCACTTCCTGTATAGCGTGAATACCCGAATAGTCATGTTCGCCAGCATCAAACTTATTGTCACTATCCACGTAGGTACGGATGAAATCGTCCATGCGCTCATAATAAGTCTTCAAGTCGATGTCTCCACGCTCCAATTTCTCGTCAAGGGTAGCTTTCTCGTTGTTCCAATCGAACTCCACAGTATCAGCTAGCTTCTTAGTCTTCTCGTTCATGCGCATATACTTCAAGGCATCACGCACATACAAGATACGGTTTCGCTCCAAACCATGCTTGGTAATCATGTAGAGATTGAAGTTTCTAATCTTCTCATCATCCTTCTTGCCATCGAAGGCATCCAGTACGTCAGCCATCGCCTTATCCAGAGGCTTCATCACGTTGCGCTCAAACATCTGAGCCGCATCGCTCATCGCACCCTGCATGGTGTTCTGCAGCATATAAGGATTCTCCGAAGAAGCAATATCCTCAATCTTCTTGTCTGGCACAATCGCATTCATCAACTTCTTCAACGAAAGCATATTATCCATATAGCTCTCGGTGAACATATATCCATGCTCATCAAGTGAACGGTGGTATCTGTCAAGTGCCGTGCCGGCAGATGGGGTAGTGCGGAAGTGAATCTCACCATCTGTAGCCTCATTCCACTCAGCCTTTGTAAGATTATCCATACTTCTAACCTTTCCGTCATTTCCGTAGAACATGCCATCATGCGCCACGACAGCAGGCATACGCTCATGGTCGAGACGGTATTTCACCGCCTCGGCTCTCAGTTTCCAATATGGATCATTCGGATTTTTCTGCAAGTTCTTGCTCAACCAGAGCAAGTACTTCACATCTTTAGTATTAGGAGCAACACGATAACCGATTTCATGAAGGAAATCAGATACCTTATTCTTGATGCCATTCCAGAAGCCCGGTTCACCCTTGCCATCCTCGGCGAGTCGCGCGATACCTTCTTCAATAGCATCATAGATATTCAGAGGATTGAACTTTCTCTCCTCATCCACCAGCTTCTTCAAAGCCGCATTCTCAGGTTTATCCAATTCATACCACACTTCACGAAGGAACTTATCGAATCGTTCATCACCAAACAACTCTCTCATTCCCTTGTGTCCAACCACCTCATGCCAGATAGTCTTCTCGGCAGTATATCGGTCGTGGATATTAGGCATGTAAAGATGTACCTCGCCAGTCTTCTCATCATACCAACCGGTTATCTTTCTGCCATCCTCAATAGCTGCCTTCGCTGCCTTGTTGGTGATTTCATCAACCGATGAAACCATGTTCACCTTTGCGCCAGTCTTCTGAGCCACCTTCTCTACATGGTTCTCAACCGATGAAGTAGGGTAGTTACCATCACTACGGTCCGTGCGGAACTTGATGCCATCATCTGGAAGAACAGTATTGTCAATAGTCAATCCCTTCTCCAGAGCTTCCATAATCTGCTCTGATTTCTTCACGCCCTTCTCAGGAGCACCAATCTTAAATCCAGCTTCCTCAAAGGCGATTCTCTGCTTAGGAGTCAGCACATTCTCTGGAATCTCTACCTTTGCATCGCCGATAAACTCCTTTGCTTTCTGAGCCACCTCAGCATCATCGAGTACTCTAACAGGCTTGCACCAGCGAGAGAGGATGACCTTTCTTGCCCTGCCAGTCTGCTTGAACACCTCGCCGCTTACGCTACCGCTCTTCCAGTCTACTTCACCCACGGCATCCTTGGCTCTATCAGCCTTGTAGCCGCTAGAAAGTTCACTAACAGGTGTTTCGCATTCCACGACAACGATGTTAGGACGAATCCAAGCCGATTTAAACTGGTCGTTCAATGGAGAGCGAGACATGTGCCAGTAAGGATTGTAGGCTGCATTTATATCTGTAGCCTTCTTGCCGGTAGCATCCCTGCCGCCCTTGTCAAGCTTGAATTTCCATTTCAGTTCGCCGGTCTTCTTGTCTACCTTCTGTTCGCCAGTCTTAGGGTCAATATCTGGGATAGCCAACTCTGGGTTTTCGTCAGCACGAATCCACTGCCCAAGCTCGTTAGCCTCGACCAACTTACCGCCCACCGATGCGGCCATAGGAGGATAAAGTTTACCATCAATCACCTGCATAGCACGGTAAACCTTAATCTTATGCTCCTCTTCAAGTCGCTTGATTTCCTCAGGATCAGTTACCTTTTTGTTAACAATCTCATCGTTAAGCTCTGCGCCCTTTTGGAATACACCATAATCAAGATTTCTGATTACGTTCTCTAAAGCTTTGTCCAGTCTGTCAAGCGCACTAACCTTTGGAGGGAAGCCAAGCATGTTTCTAACGGCTGCAATAAAGCTTCTGAACCATCCCTTTGCGACAGGCATCTGTGCGGCGATTCTTCTCCATGTAGGGTTTGCAAGCTCCGTTATCATTTCGGCAGGATTTGTTAGCGCATAAGGCTTTGCCCCCTCAAAATGTCTCTCAAAGTAAGAGTTGATTTTATCGTACAGATCAACCACCTCTTTTGCTGCTTTCCTTTGACGTTCATTCAGTAAGTCACCATGGCCCTTTCGATAAAGGTTGATGATGTCCGATGTCACGACATGCAACATTTCGTGGCAGATTGCAGAAGCAAGTTCTTGCTTGCCGAACCGAATTGCTGATAATAAATCTGTATCAATCAATATGTAGTTCTTTGGGTGATAATAAAACCCTTCTACATTGACCTTTGTATAAGCCTCACCTTTCAACTTTGTTCCAAGAACATCAACTAAACCTGCAATGCGGTCAAAAATCTTTTTAACATCAGCATCACTGTTGTAATCGTTAAAAATCTTTTCAACCTGTTCTTTGCTAGCCCAATCTCCGTCTTCGAGGCCATACTTTAATCGGATATTATCGTATCTTTCGAGAAGATATTCTTTAGCTCTTTGAGCTGCTGCCAAAGAGAGCGCCGTTTCTTTGTAATCTGAGAGTACCCCTTTTCTGCCGGATATTCGCACACTATCCCCTTGTGGAACTCCACCCATTCCTCTGGAGTCATTTCCTTCGGCTGTTTCGGTTCCAATAGCACTTTTGATTTCGTTGATGTCTGATTTCCTGTTGAATCCATATTTCTGTTCTATATCTTTAAGTTTACTATCCAAAGAGTCAATGACAGATTTTAGGCCTTCATACTTTTGGATGGGATTTCCTTTTTTGTCATATTCAAAAGTATCAATATACTGTTTTTCAGCATATTTGTTAGCCTCTTTCTCTATGTTAGGCTTTTCAGAAGAATCCCCATAAAGTCTTTCAACCTCATCATCGAATCTCTTTTCAATCTGCGAAGATACATTTTTATCTACATCTTCGGGAATGATTCTACTATTCTTAACATCTTTTGTATCTGTTTTAGAATACTGCAAACCTCGGTCCTCACGGAAGTGGGTGCCTTCATCCTCAGAAGTCTTGCGCTCCTCCTGCACCTTCACGCCCATCTTAGACAGGCGGTCCAGTACTGGCTTTAACTGCTCTGGCTTAAACTCAGCAAGCATATTGTTGCCTCTGGTCTCGAAGTTATTGCCATCAACCAGTTTCAGCAAATCTTCATCCATGAAGTACTTGCCGCCCTTCGCCTTGCTCTTCGGTACACGAAGCTCGTAGAAGTAACCACGATTGTTGTCTATGCGCTTCACCTTTACTTCACCATCCGATGAAGTAACCTCATCAATACCACCATGCCAAGATGAAAGCTCAAACTTATCTACCACGCTGTTGATAGGCGCATCCGTAGTCAAGCCCTTAGGGTCGAATCTATCTGGCATCAAGATACCAGTCTTCACCTCGCCAGTATCAGTTGTATATTTCACCAGCTGACCGCCCAAGCCCTGATCCTTACTGTCAACCAAAGCCTGCATCAGATTACCAGTCACGATATAGCCATCCTTGCGACTCTCGTTGCTGGTCAGTCTATCCCAGTTATCAAAGTTTTGGTTCAATACTCTGAGATGGCTGTCTCCCATACCGGCAGCCTGCTTGGTCATGCGGTCGATAGAACCGATAATATCCACCTTGTTTTCACCAGAACCCACCTTGCCGGCAATAGGGAAAGTAATCTTTCTTCTGCCATCCAAGGTAGCGAAGGAAACCGAAGAGGCGTTAGGCGAGTAGTTATCAGTAATTTTGATGTCAATAAGTCTACCGTAACTGTTGCCGAATCCGCTCAACTCGTTTGGATTGTTCATATCCATAGGCAGAACGAAAGCGCCGTTAGTATCGAAGGTATCAAGCACACGCTCAAACATTTCAGCCTTGGCTTTCAGGTTCTTCACCACATCGTTCAGCTTATCTTTCTCCTGATTGTAGATGTTATCATACTGATAGCCAGCCATCTTCTCAATCTGCTCATCGCTCATGCCCGAATCCTTCTGACCTTTCTTAGCGTCCTTGATATATTTCTCCTTCGCCTTGGTTGCAGCCTTCACGGCACGCTCCTCATACTTCTGGCTCGCTTCGGCAATCTTCTGGTCGAAGTACTCCTTCACGGCAGCCTTCTTCTCGGTCTTGTATTCATCCCATGTCTTGCCGCCAGTCAAGCCTTCCTGCGAAGCCTTCACCTCAGAAGCCTTCATTGGTTTCTTTAAGATGGCCATGTTCACCTTTTCTATATAGGTATTGTCAGCAAAGGCGTTATCGCCGCCCGGCTCTGCACCCTGCTTCCAAACTTCCTTGTGGAGAGTCTTAGCCTTCAAAGGAAGCTCGGTAATTTCAAGGTCATTCTCGCCCATTTCGTTGAGTCGCTGAATCTCATTGGCATAAAGCTCGCCAATCTCCTGCAACATCTTCTCCTGCTCAGAAACCCTCAGCAGAGCCATACGCCCAAGCAACTTGCTTGCATCGGCACCAGCTTCGCCATCACCAACACCGCCACCGCTAGCAACAAGAGTCTGTGGGTCAATTCTAGACAAATCATCGCCATTACTCTTTTCCCATCCGAATGGATCAGCCATGCGAGCATAAAGGTCAAGATGCTCTGCCATATACTCACGAACCACCTTATCGCCATATTTATTGGTAATATCGGCAACTTCCATTTCGTTGAACTTACTCTTCTGAGAAGAAGTTGTGTTGGCATCAAGTGACTTCAACTTAGCCTTGAACATCATCAGCAGTCGCTGTTCGGCAGGGATAAGGGAAACCACATATTCGTATGCGCCTCTAGCCACCTGACCGGTTCGGTCGATACGTCCACGCATCTGAACCTCATCGTTTACGTCAAGCTGCTGCTGCGCCACAATCATCACACGCTTCTTCTGGTCCTTATACTTGCTCGAAGCATGAAGGGAAATACCGGTTGCTGCACTCTTGTTGAGAATAAGCGCATCAATCTTGCCATCGTTAAAGTCGCGCGCGAGTTTCTTCTTGTCTGTATCAGCACGCTTCACCTTGGTAACAGTTCCGTTGTCGTTATAAACAAACTCGGTCTGTCTACCGGTCAGCTCGCCAACCTTATAACCTGCCTTCTGCAACTCGTTCTTGATAACATCAATAGGGGAGAGGGAAAGACCGGTACTTGTCTTCTCAATCTTCTTTTCCAGTTCGTGATAAGCCTCAACTGCCTCATCGCCCAAATCAGAAAGTTTGATGTAGCCGCTTTCACTATTATCCTTTGCATCCTTCTGAGTATAGCGAAGTGTACCCTCCAGACCCTTCTTCAAAGATGTACCCAAGTCTGGTGCGTCCATTTCCTCGCCAAGCGCAAGGTTGCCAGTCTGCGATTCGTTGGTATTGTTCAACGCAATCACAGGCTTCATGCCTTGCTTCAAGTAGTCGATAGCACGTTCTGCAGCAGACTTCGCTTTCAAGGAGAGAAGTACCTGCTGAACGGTATTGAATGCCTTGCTTGCAAAAGGCTGATTCTTGATACCCAGGGCAGCCGTACCCTTCTTGATTCCCATGGTAGACTGAATGGCAGCCAACTCATCATTACGCTCATCCACGTAACTTGAAACATATTTCTTTTGGAAATTGATAATATCATTAAACAATCCTATGATACTATCATACTGTTCTCGCTGTTCCTGCACTCGCTCAGGATCATCAATCGCCTTCCAGTCGATGGTTACGCCAGTCATATCTCGCTCACGTCTAATCATCTGACCGCATTGCGTCAAGGTCTGGCTCATAATCTCCTGCAAGGTTGCACCGCCACGCTTTACCGCATCAATCAAGTCGGATGATTTCATACCGCCCTCATTCATGGCAGTACGCAAAGCATAAATAGGCATGTTGTCAGGTCTCTTGGCAAAGGTTGCAGAGAAGAAGGTAACGTTCTTTGCCTTCTGAATAATGTGTTGGAAATAGTTGCCCTGACCGCTATTGCCACCAGCCGTGTGGCTTTCGTCAAGGATAAGATAGGCGTTACCCATCAGTTTTTCAATAGCATCACGTCTTCTTTGTCCGCTCAGGGCAGCAGCGCCGAATGTCTTACCCTTCGCAAGTTTCTTCTCTTTTCGTGCACCATTCTCGTCAAACTCATACACACCATTGCTTACTTGGCTGTAAGTAGTCAATACATAGTCGTATTCGTCTGGCAGTTTTCCGTTCTTTTCGATGTAGTCGAGCACACGCTTTACCTCGCTCTTCGATGGTAAAGCGAATACTACATTTCCGTCTGAGTCGGTAATGGCAGCTTCCTTGGCACTACCGAATACAAATGGTCTTAGGTCTGGGCTGCCAATATCCACCAAGTCACGGTAAACATCACTCAGCAATCCTGCTGTCTTGGTGAAATATACAGGAACCTGACCCTGCTTCTTGGCGTATCTGATAAGCGAAGCAGCCTGTCTTCCCTTACCGATACCAGTCATATCTCCAATAATAAAGGCGTTGCCCTTCTTTGCCTGCTGCAAGGCAAGGGCTACTGAGTCAACCTGCTCTGCAGCAAGATGAGAATACAAATCATCCTTGTCATTATAGCCCAGTTCATCAACAAGGAACTGGTCGGCATCGCCCAACTTTTCGAGATTCTTGTTTACTGCATCCTGCTGATCGGCAGGCATCACGGCTTTCAGAGTGAATGGATTTCCACTCTTAGGGGTATAGGTAACTTTCTCTGTACTTAGTCCACGTACGGATTTGTCCACCCGCTGTAATTGTCCCCGTGGTCCGCTTCCGCTCCCGGCGTTGGCAGATTCATCAGTACTTGGCTGAGCGTCATTCCGTCCAGCTCCTCCTGATCCATTTCCTCGCTGCTCATTGGTTCCAGTGGTTGGTTCTTTGCTTGGAGAAGGCTCTGTCCCTGTTCCGTCTGTTCTACTATCTCCATCAGAAAGTCCTCCATCTTGTCTTGGCTCGGTTCCTCGCTGATTTTCCAAGTCATCATGGGTTCCTGATACGGAAGTGGAGTCAAATAGGTCAGACTCTCGCTCACCATCTGGTTTGCTTCCTCCTCGTTCTCCTGCTCGTACTCTCTCTTTAGGAGTACCAGCAGAGCCTTGTTTATCAAGTTCTGGTTGAGCACTTCTTGTTTCTCCTCCGATGGAAGAATCCATCCGTTCACCTCGTAGTATATCATCTTCAATTCGTTTATAAAGTTCGTCATAATCTTTCACGGCTTCCGCTCTAGCCTTATCCTTTACTGGTGGAAAGGCATTCTCGTTCAAGCGTCTTCCGTTTATTAATATAATACGTGTAGGGTAGCTGGTTCCCTGCTTTGCATAGAGACTGCCATCCACATTAATCACGTCCTCCACATTATAGTGGCTATAGAGATAACCAAGGAAAGCCTTATCCTTTGGATTCAGACTTCCGTTCTTGGCGTATTCTGTCTTGCCGCCAATGATAATGGCAGCACGGCCATCGTCCTTCATGCTCTCCAAGGCATTGATAGCCATCTGTCCTTCAAGAGAAGAAATCTTGTAACCGTCATACTCCTTAGGGGTAGCACTACCGAATGGTGGATTTGTCACCACCACGTCAACGTCCTTGTCTGCAAAAGGCTGGGTTCCATCCTGACTGGTCACGTTCTTGAAGCCCTGTCTTCTCAGGTTCGCCAATCGCTGGGCATCAATATCGTTCACATGTACCTTATCCATTGGCAAGCCGATGGTAAGCATACCGTTACCGGCACTAGGCTCCAGAGCACTCTCAATCACCTTACCGTTGCCCTTCACATACATGTCTGCAAGGAAGGCGTAAGGGGCAGGGGTAGAGTACTGCTGCTTCATCACTCGCTCAGAATCACGCTGGTTGAGACTAGGCTGATTCTCATAGAGTGTCTTGATGCGTTCAAACTTCACCGCATCGTTGGTAGACTCCGAAGAAGCAATACCTCTTGCTCGCTTAACAATGGCAGTTTCTGCAAGCTCCTGAAGGTCTGTGTCCTTGATGTCCTTCAAGCCAACTCTCTCTGCTATCTTTCTCAGCTCAACGATACCGTTAAACTTATGTTTGAAGCCCAACTGTAGGTTCACGACATCAATAAACTTCTTCTCAGCCATCTTTCTCTCCTCGGCAGTCTTGGAGTCACCCACCAGATTCTCCTGATGCTTAGGCGAAGTCTTCTCGTAGTAGTCAGCCCACTCCTTCAAGCTCATGCGCTGCTCTCCGTCGCGATAGCGGATATTCATCATCTGCTCATAGATGGCATCCACGTCTTCCTTCTTGAAAACCTTGGCAGCAGGGGCAAACTCCTTGCGCATTTCCTTCACCACGTCTTCAAGATTGTGCATACCTCTCTTGATTCTCAGATAAGCATTCTCGGCCATGGCGCTCACCAGCTTAGGCAATACTTCCAGCTGTCTAGAGTTAAGACCAACAAACGAAGCAGAAATTTCATCCTTGCCGGCATTTTTGAGCATATCCCAAAGGTCATTAACCTTCTTGTTAGAAGCCGCTACTGCTGCATCGTCAGCAGTTTGCTGAGGCTTCTTTTCGGTTTTTGATTTCTTCTCCTTCTCGAATCCTTCTGCTGCATTCTTGATTCCTTCCATAGGGTCAGCAGATGGTTCCGTTTTAGGAGTCTCAACCTTTGGTTCAGTCTTCTGCCCTCTCGTCTTGGCAAAGATGCTTTCGTAGATAGCACGGTGCAAATCGTCTGTCACTTCTCCGTTCAGATAGTCCAGAGCCATATCCTTGGATAAATCATCCACGTCTGCCTTCTTGATCTCATCCTCAGTCAGAGGATGATCCTTCTTGAATTCCTGGGCGGCCGCCTCAATCGGGTTAAACTGAGGGTCTGGGTTCTCTTCCTTTGGAAGGAGTGGGAGAGGACCTTCTTCATTCTTGCTGTCAATATACTCAGTAACCTCATTCAGGTCACCAAACTTCTTGCCATCATACTCATAGTATGAGCCGGTGTATTCTCCCTTCTCGTTAGGCTCATCAACCTTCATCACTTCCTTGTCGCCATCAATCAGAATTTTCTGCTTCATGATAGGACCATTCTTTGATGGAGTCTCGGTTTCTTCGTCAGTAACCTTAATACGACTTTCAAGTTCTTTGTTTACTAAGTCGTCTGGTTCTTCTACTCTTGGTCGTTCTGGTTCTGTTCCTGCTTCTGCAGGTTCATTTCCTCCTGATGCTTCTTGTTGAGGTTCTTCAACGCCTGAAACATCATGGCTTCCTTCAATTTCTGAATGTCCTGTTCCATAATCTTGCCATTTTTTAAAGTTCAAATACTCATTAATTAACTCTTCCTTGGTAGGAGCTGCCTCAAACATATTGCCCTCGCCAGTATTTCTAGCCTTAGCGATGCGGTTGTATTCGTCAAGCAAATCTCTGAAATCAGAAACCTTGCCCTCCAAGGCTAAAGCCATCATCTGAGAGATAGAAGAGTAACGCTTAGCCGCATCCTCACCAAACATGTCTGGTGTTCTCAGCAGCGTATCAACCTTATTACCGCCCTGTCTTGCCTCATAGAGCAACTGGATAGCCTGATCAATCTCATCACGAAGAGAGAACTCGCCCAACTTCATGTTGTCCATTACCGAGCGGATAGCGTTGATAGCCTTATTCTTCACCGTAGAGTCGATGCCCAGCATTCTGATAGTCTCTGGCTTGAAGATTGAACCCAAAAGAAGGTTCTTCACGTACTCCCTGCCTTGTGCAGAAAGTCGCTCAGGACTATCCATCATCTGTGCCACCTCGTTCTGTCCGATGATGCCTTTATCTACTAACGTCTTCACCAAGTCATTTATTGCCTTGGAATTGTTAAAGAAAGCATCAAGAGAACCATTTCCCTCAATCTCTGCAACAATCGCGCCTACCTCGTCAGAAGTCAAGGTCTTAGCCTTGGCAACCGCCTGTTCGGTATTACTCTGAGTCTTCTTCTCGTTGCGGTTGAACTTGGCGAAGGTAGCTGCATCGTATGGCAATCTCTCATCCGTCACCATTACCAGACGAGGATGCTCGATTCCGCTCTGTTCAATCTGTTCTCTGGTAAAACCGAAGTTCTCAGCATTCTCCAAGAGGTCGTTGATGTATTCAGCGTCTGTACCTTCCTTTGCCGCCTTCTGTCCTGCCATCGTTCTACCATTGCCATCATAAACGATACCTTCGTCAGATACCACTGGCACCTGCTCGATAGCCATACCGTTATACTTCCTGGCAATCTGGTCCGTATTCTGCTGAGCCGCCTTGTCGTGCTCATAGTCACGGTCATTCACGGTTCTGCCCTCAGCATCGGTAGGGAATCCCTCAGATTTCTTATAGCCATTGTTCACATCATGAGAAGGAGTAAGGCTTTCAGCCGGCACAATCTCATAGTGTCCCTTAATCTTGGTTTCTCCGTCAGGCAGCATTCTTGTGCGCTTGTTGCCTACAAGTCTAGGTGCATTCACAAACTTCTGTGCAGCCACGCTACCAGCTTCATGTGCGCCCTCAGTCTGTTCTGTCTTACCCACGGTCTCAGCAACCTTCTTGGCAGTCATAGCCTTCTTGATATTCTGAGCGTGATCCAACTGCTTCTTGGCAGCTTCAATAGTCTGATTCTTCAAAGTCTCCTGCTCCAAGATGTCGTTAGGCTCGGCGGTATAGTCCACCTTCATCTTCTCGGCATCCTTCAAAGCATTCTCAGCTTTCTTAATCTGTCCGTCCACCACCTTCTCAGCATTCTCCCCGAAATCCTCAGTAAGAATCTCCGCACTCTGCTCTGGAGTCATACTAGCATAGTCTGGCGTAGGTCTTCCTTTACTGTCCGTAGCCATAGGAACATCGGAACCATCGGCAAACTTTCTGCTAGGTTGAGGCTGCTCTTGTGGTGCTAAGTCCTCTTTTGTGGTATTATCTTCGCCCGATGTGGTATCAACTTTTGTTAAAGTGGTATTATCTTTTGTTAAATCACCCCCATTTGTGGTATTATCTTCCGATTTTGTGGTATTATCTTGTGGTGCCTCCTCTTCCTGCTGAGGCTTTGCAGCATCCAACATAGCCTGCTCCTGTGCCGCCTGATTATAAGGCTCAGAGTTCTTCATCTGTAATCTTTGGCGATACTCAGCAGCAAACTGGTCGATAGGCTGGTTTTGAACCAGAGTAACATCGTCTGCCTTCACGTAAACCATTTCCTTTGTATTAGGATCTAAGCAGACGAGCATATCGCCGCTGCCTTCCTTGGCTCTACCTGTAGTCTGGTCGAAGGCAACATCACCCGAACCAACAAGAAGTGTTCTTCCGCTGCTGTCTTGCACGTACAAAGCCTGCTCGCCATTCATCGGCTGACCGTTCAAGGTTCCGTGATAGCTCCAATCAGAAATAAAGCTCTTCACGTTTTCCTCTATAGCGTCGGCAGTAGCCTGCTGCATACCCTGCACTCTAGCGTTCGCATTAATATATTGGGCAAGTGGGGTCAACTCTTCTTGCAGCAATCCATTCTGAATGAGTGCATCGTAAATCTGTGCCGGTGTCAAGCCCTGCTGGTGCAACTGCTCAAAGGTTTGCTTGAACACATCGCTGCTATCCATCGCTGCATCAAGGGCTTGCTCTGCGTTGCGAAGGTTGCGCAACTCATCAACTACCACGCCGCTATCAGGGTTGTCCGTTCCCAGCTTATTCTCCTCGGCAACCGTCTTGCCTTGGCTGGCAGACTGGTCTGCGTGTGGTCTCCAGCTAGGGAAAAGCTCATCTTCGAGTGCTCTCTTCACATGGTAGAAGATTCTGTTCTCCTCATCGGTACGCTTCATCGGGTCCTTGCGCATGATTTTGTCAATATCAATAACAATGCTTCCTTCTTTACCGAGAAGTTCTTTGAGAGAAGCCATGAAGTTGGCAGTATAACCTTTGCTTTCTGATCTGAGGTTGCCAAGCAAACCATTCTTATCCGCATACTTCATCCAATCAAGATAGAGCGCACTCTTCTGGTTGCGCAACTCATTAATCAACCGGGCGTTGTTAGGGTCAGAAGCATCCTTGCTCATGTCATATCCATTATCACGAAGGAAACCGAGTGCCAATTTCGTAACGTTTCCGTCTTCATCAGTCAGCTGCATATCCTTCATTCTTGCGTAGCCCATCAGCGACATCATATCGTCATTATCACGATAAAGCTTCTGCTTGTAAAGAATAGCTCTGCGCTCATCGGCATTCTTATAAGAGGTACGTGTAAGCAGCGTTCCGTTCTTGGTGTATTCCAGAATCTGCTTATTTTTCACGTCGTTCACGCTGCGGTAGCTTTTACCTCTTGTCGTGTTAAACAGTCCCATGGCCGCATTCACCTTCTCTTTGGTGCTCTGAGAAACGTCTGGGTCGTTCATAAAATCCGTGTATGCCGTTTTGTATTTCGGATCTCTTGGAGCTGTCTTCGATGCACGGTCCACCTTCACGAAAGCATCCATCAGATTCTTGCCCGATGCAGAAGAAATCAACTCGTTCTTCTCGTCAGCAGTCAGACGAATATCCACGGCAATAGGGGAGCCGTTGGCATTCTTTCCAATCACGAAATTACCACCGCTATTATGAGTAAGATGATGCAGAATGTTGCCCATCTTCACGAAGTTGCTAGGCTCGCCAGCCTTGAATGCGCCAACCATCACCACATCTTCCAACCAAGTGCCGAAGGAAATATCCTTATCGCCGGTCACGTTGTCGGCTACCATCATGGTTCCAGCCTCAACGCCCAGTCCGGCGGCCGTAGCACCAAACTTCTGTGCGCCATGAAGCAACCGCTCGCCAGTACTCTTCTCCATGCCGGTGATACCGAACTTGGAAACCCAAGGAGACATGATTGCACCCGAAACTCCGAACATAGCACCCGTTACCGCACCATGCTCAGCACCTTTCAGACCAGCCTCACCGATAGCCTGCAGCGAAGTATCATCGCCAGTAGAAGCCTGATTCAAGGCAGCAGTTACACCTGAATATCCTGCAAGGTTCAGCGCACCTGTTGCTGTTCTGGTTCCCAATCCCGACATGATCTTCTGTGCCGTAGTCATGTTGGCCACCTTGAAAGCCATCTGTTGGGCGGTAAGTTTCTGAGCAGCCTTCATCACGCCAGCCTTCACCAGTCCGTTAGTCAGAACTCGGGTTCCTGCATTCACGGCAGCACTTGCGCTGGCACCGATTACGGCGAGCGGACCAGAATCAGCAGCCATATTTACGGCAGTAGAAGCGAATCTAGTACCGATGCCCGAGCGATAGGTTTCATCCTTGTGGCCGGCAATCTTCTGAATCTCAGTATCACCATCTGCAATGGCAATACCTTCCTGCAATCTCTGTCTTGTATCTCTTGACATCACGGATGGAGCCACCACCATGCCGATAATAGAGTTGCTGAGGTTCTTGGCAATATAGTCAAGCGCACCATGAGGCATGATTTCCTCCTGATTACGCATCGTCAGAGCCTTCTGAGCATAGTTCATAATCTCAGGAGTAACGTATTTGTCCACGTATTCCTCCACACTCATGTTCAGTTTCTCTGCACTTTCGGCAATATGGCGCTGCATTCCCTTCTGCGAATAAATCTCGTTGATTTTGCTGCTGAGATTGTTCATCAGAACGTTCTGGCGGTTCACCTGCTCCTGCGTCTGAGCATCACGGAAAGCCTGTTCCTTTACCGACTGAGGCGCATAGATGCCGCCCTTCTCGTCAAGGTTCTGCTGATACTGCTGACGTGTCAACTCCTGTGCCTCGTTCATAGAAGAATCAACCAGACTGAGCAGATCGTTTGCCAAAATACCTTTGGTCTGTCCGTCATTTCTTACGAACTTATTTCCCTCAACCTCATACTGAGCGAGAGTTCTTGCATCGTCCTCTCTCTGCTGCTTGGCTCTAGCCCTGCGAGCATCTGGGGTGTCAAAATCCGACAGCATCTCGTTGAAACTTTTCGATGCTGGAGAGTTCTCATATAAGCTACGGCTGTAATCGTTCGCCATGTCATACAATTTTTTCTTTTCTGTACGACTAGAGTGTACTTGTGCACCTTTTGCAGCCATATCTCTGAATCTTCTGTCTATAGCTTTCATTGGATTTGTATCCACTCTACTTTGGGTAATCGGATTTTTCTGTTCTTGCCAAATAGCCTGTTCTCGTGCTCTTTGCGTGCTCGCGCGCATATTACTAGCCTGAACTTGCTGCATCGGGGTCATTTGGTCGCTACGCATGTGCATCAGTTTCCAGTTCTGCATGTAGTCTGTGCCCGAAGCAGTAGCCGTACTAGGCTGCTGAGCCTTCTGCTGTCTTGGCTTCTGATACAGAGCCGCCACTTCCTGCGCTCTCTGCTTCATCGTCTGCTTCTTGACAGGCTGAACAGGCTTTGCTTTCTGCTGAGGCTTCGGGTTTACTGCATGAAGTCCGAGTCGCTGCGCAAACTCCTCATACGAACTACTGGAAACAGCACCGTCTGCATGAAGCGCATCATAGAGCTGCTTTCTGTTATGATAGCCCTGCTTGCCGGGCGCATACACGAACTGTCTGAAATGTTCTCTAGTTCCCGATACTGCGCCATCTGCTTTCAAGGCGTTATAAAGTTGGTCAAATTTATCTCCAGCCATATATTATATATTAATGTTTATAATCCAAGTTTCTTTGTATTCTTATAGCCGTTCTTCGACTTGCCGGCAGGCTTCGGTCTGTTTCTCGCATTTCTAGCCGCATTCTGCGAAGCTGCTGCCTGACTGGTAACAGATGCGCCCTTTCGCCTTGTGGTGGTCGTTACCTCTGCGCCAGTCTTCGGATTGATGGTCTTCGTACTGGTAGAAGTAGAAGTCTCGCCCTGCGGAAGCTTGCCGTATTCACGGTAGTACTCCTGTTCCCACATGGTCTTGTTAGGCTGATAGCGCATCTTTCCGTTCTTATCCTCAAACCAGTACTTGGCACCCGAGCCGCTACCGCTCCTGCCTGACCGTCCACCGCCGCCACCACGCCCCTTATGGGTTGCGTTGTACTGCTGAATAGCCAGACGCTGCCTAACCTGCTCATCCTTCACCTTGTCACGCCCCTTCTTATACTCAAAGTCACGCTTATCCTTATCCTTCTTATACTGGTCAGCTGCCGCATCCTTATCCTTTCGGTACTCAAACTTATCCTTGGCAAGCTGATTACCCTCACCACGAAGCCCCATAAGATACTCCTTATAAACCTGATCAGCCTGTGCTTTTCGGTTATCTAGATCGAGATTTGCCTGCTTATAGGCAGCATCCGCATCAAGGGCAGCCTGTTTCTGTCTCTGAGCCTTGCGGTTCTGATAACCCTGTTCCATCATGGCAGTAGGGTCATTGAACACCTGCAGAGGAGCACCCTTCGAAGTATTGATGATATTTCCCATGTGGCGGATAGCATCAGCAAAGGCAGCGATATTCTCACGGTTGGTAGTGATTCGGCGGTCATACTCTTCTGGAGTCTCACCCTCTCTCATTCCCGGTCTGCTCTTCGGCATAACCTTGCCGAGCCAACTGAAAAAGCCGCCATCCCTCTGTTTAGGGTCAGCCTCAAACTCTGGAACCTGCTGTTCCTGCGGCATCTGAAAGCCACTCAGAGCTGTAGAAAGCGTATCATAGCGAGGTGTTCCGTCAGCATTCCAACCGGTAGAAGGCTGCGGCATTCCCTCAAAGTTACTCTGAGGCTGGGGAGTATTCTCTGCTGCATCGCCCATGTAGGGAGTCTGTACTGGTCCCAAGGCAGGGTTCGCATTACCGTTACTCTGGGGAACGAACTCCTCCTGCTTAGGCATCTGGGTAAAGTCTGTAACAGGTGCTGCGCCAGTCTGAACAGTCTGAGCCTCAAACTTACCGTTAGCACCGCCCCCATTTCCGAAGAAGTTAACGCCCGCGACACCGCCATTAACCCCCGCGGTCCCTCCGTTACCTCCATTCATCACCTGATCATAATCGGGATATTTCGCCCTCATCAGGTCATGCACAGCCTCAGGATAGCCGCCGATAGTTACCGGCTTCTTCCTAGGCTGCTGCGTATTCTGATTATTGTTTACTCCTGCCATATGTCTGCGTCTTCTGCTTTCTTTAGTGCATCAATAAAATCCTTGCCACACAATACAAATACGCCAGAAAGGTCTGCGCCTTCCTCTGCAATATCAACCATCTGGTCGCATAATTCCTTATAATAACGCTTTGCTGCGTAACCTGCAAGGGTGTTGACAAGCCGCTGAACTGCTACGATTGTGCCATTGTAATATACATACTTCTTGTGCTTAACATTCAATTTCTTTGTCAAGTCGGCAATCACCTTATCCTTATAAGCGAGAGCACTCTCGGCACTCTTCAAAGCCTGAGCATCAATCTTGTCAACAACCTTGTCTGCAAGCTCCTTCTTCAACTTCTCATTCTCCCCAACATATTTCAGACCTAACTCGGCAAGATTCTTCTCACGAATCTTTGTAAAGCGAAGTTCCTCTGCAACGGCAGCCAAAACAGCGTTCTTGTCATGGATAATGCTGTTCAACTTGGCAATCTCCTTTCCGAGACGCTTAATCTTCTTCGCCTGCTCATCCAACAAGGCATCATTGAACTGGGAGGCTGCTTCTTTAAGGGCAGGGTTACCTTTCTTCATTCTTTCAACGACTTTAAGCAAATCTTTATTCTCCTGTCGGAGACGCTCAACTTCAAAGTTCTGGTCGTAAACTAGTCCGGCATGAGGAACTGAAGAACTCTTATCCTCTGGCTGCTCTTCGCCAGAACCAGGCTCACCGCAATGTTCAATGGATTTATTCTTAGAGAAATCGCCTTTGATATGATTATTTCCGTACTTCTCCTTCAAACGAGCCTTGCGCTCATTAAAGCGGCTCATTTCCATACTGATAAAATAACCGGCAGAGCAAACAATCTGCATCGCTTCACATATAGTAGGATCTTCGTATTCGATAAACGATTCGCTAATAGGACAAGGTCTAGTAGCTTTTTCAACGTAGAAACCTTCCTTCTCCAATATCTTCTTTGCTTCTTCAAATGTCATAATCTATTTTTGTTTTAATATTTAACTTCATTAACACTTCCCGAAAATTCAGGGGTGGGGAAAATCGGAAAACCGAAATCCAGAAAAGGGGGTGGGGGGAGGCAGAATTTCTTTATTTGTATTATTCTACTATAATTTGCAACGGTGGTCAAAGGGGGTGGGGGTCTTGGGGTCGCCTGTTACGCCTCGTCCACCTTGCCTTGCCGTCCTTGCCTGTCGCTCATCCGCTCCACCTTCTAGCTGCTACCCAAGCCCCGACAAGCCGACTGCCTTCTTCAAGCGGTATTGGTTCTTCTCCTCGGGAGACATCATGCTCTCAGCCAAGTGGTCAGTAGCGGCAGAATGAGCGGTTTTGTCTTGTTGTGTTACAATTGTGTTACCAATTGGCTTTCCGTTTGAGCCTAAAGTGTTGGTTTTCACCGCTTTAGCACCTTCGAGTTCTGACCCCAATTGGTTCACACCAAAATTGAACATGGCATTTGACGCATTTTGAGCCGCATCGCTAGTGGCTTGCGCCTTCTGCTGCTCGATTTGCTGACGTTCCCTAGACAACTGCTGAGTGTTTTGAAGGTGAGCGTCCTCCACATGCTGCTTGCGAGCCGTGTCCTGTGCCGCTACGTTGGCTATCGTGTCGCCCATAGCCTTGTTAGCTGCTTCCTTCGCCATCGCCACGCTTGCAGCAGTTCCACCGCCAACGGCAGCAGCGCCATCAGCCTTGCGGACATACTCGTCCTGTACTTCCTTCGCCCTTCTCATGAGGTTCTGCCCCGCTTTCGTGTCAAGGTAGTCCGTGTTGTAGTTCTTGTCGTACCAAGCCTTCTCAGCGTTCGTTCTGTACGTGTTTTCTGCTTGTGCCCTTCTAGCTGCCTTCTTAGCCTTGTTAGCACCGAAGAGAGAGGAACCAACACCAAGCGCCAAGGATGCAGCACCTAAGACCCATTCTTTCTTATCCCCGAGAACAGGACAAGAGGTCAAATGCTTTGGGATTTTTGATAATATTTCCGTCATAATTGCAATTATTTGATGTTTCGAGGGCAAATATATAATATTTGAAGTTCGGTTTTGCCGTGTTCCAACCTCGTTCAAAATCGCCCAAAATCCCACCAATTTCTTTCTCGGGGCGCAACTCACCCCTTTTTCTTCTCCCATTTCGCCCTCTAGAAGACCCATTTTGTAAGAAAACGTGATTATTGTAAAGAAAAGACAAGTGGTTAATTATAAGCAAGTTAGTCTCAATCACTCCCAAGGATCAATAAAGCCATGATGTAAAGAAAGTTCTTATTTCATAAAAGAAGATTCTTTGCAAACAAAAAAGGGGGTTTGCATTAATAGGTACGCACGCACGCAAGGAGTTCGTTAGCAAACTTTAACTAGCCGTATTCTACCTTCTTGAATGGTTTTCACCCACAATCAACACCAAAGCCGCCCATTTCTGCCGATTTTTGCGATTTTCGGGCAGTTGGTCGGGATTTCTCCCAAATTCGTGAGTTTTGAGCCGTTTAAGAGCCATTTGCAAGCAGATTAGAGCCGATTTTGTGGGTTTTTCGTAGATTTCATGGTTTTGTGCCGGATAATGCGCTCATCTAGAATTAAGGCTTTTAGAAGATGATTTAGGCGGTTTCTATTTTTCTAGTTGGAGAAATATTTTTTCCTAGTTAGGGAAATTGTTTTCTCTCCCTTTACTCTCTCTTCTCTCTCTGTTGGGAGTGTGTTCTTCTTGTAGGTGAGAGTGAAGAATCCTCGGGGGAGATAAGGGGGCAGCGCCCCCACGGGCGCAAGCGCCCTCCCCATGCCCTGTGGGGCTGACGCCCTAGAAGTCTTCCTTTACGTAATTATATGGTCCATACATGATGCGTGCGAAATATCTATACCCATTGTATGGCTCATCAAACTTTACTACATCAACAACAAAGCCGTTGCCGAACCCTCCTAGAGGAGAGCAACCACTCTCATAGTATTTGAATCCATTATCGTCTATATCCCAATGGCAAAAAGGGTACTTCTTTTTAGCTTTCTCCCAAATAGTATCTCTTTTACCTTTTGCTTCTTCTGCTGTTTTACAATCATATCCCATTACGCATTGGTTCATATAGCTGAAAGCACCATCACGCTGAAAATCAAAGGATATGTATGTAAAATTCATACCGCCATACGACTTGTAGTGATAAACAATTGTATTTTCGTTTGTTCCAAAATAATCGGGTTCACCATATTTTCTTTTAAGAATCTCTTTGGCGGTTTCGTATGAGCTACCAAAACGAACTCCACACACCTCAGTGCAGGTTATTTCGGGTCTCCACTTCTTGTTATTGTCTTGCGCAAAGATGCAAATTGCATTTACTACCAATAACCCTAATATAAATAACTTCTTCATCTTGCTATAATCTTTAATTCGTCTACTTGTTTAAAAAATTCATCAAGGGTATCAGCGGTATAATGAATACCCTTATACCTCACGAATGCCGCAAACTCTTTTGAGTTATCAACAACCTTTAAAGGCTCCTCACCTAGAAGTGTTGACAACTTCATATTAAAGTACTTCGCTATTTTCATTAACGTCCCTAATGAAGGGATAGTTTTGTTGTTAATGATATTGCTCATACCAACTTGAGTTATTTCGAGGTAATCTGCTAAATCCTTCGCCATAACTCCACGTTCTTTAAGTAACTCTTTCAAGTTCAGATTTATATTTTCTGTAGATGATTTTGTCGCCATAAAATTTTACTTTAATTATTTGGGTGCAAAGATACAAATAATTCACCTAATAATTTTATTAAAATCTGTAAATTAATCTAAGTTTTATATTAACAGAGGTTAAATATCACCTAAAACTTGAAATTAAGTGCAGAAAAATTTGGTGGAATTAAAAAGTTAGATTAAATTTGCACCCGAAATCAAGTTAGTTTGATTTCAGCGTAGCAATGGCACATTTAGAGATATTTTGGCTAGTAACGAACGCTATACAAATAGGTTAAGTAGGCAAAACACTGAGGTAGACACAGGACAAACACCGAGGACATCGTACACCGAGTTCGTTGCACTCTCAAAGCAACAAGACAAAGAAGTCTCAAACACTCATCACGCAAGATGTAAAAACGCTAGTCGTGTTAGACTAGAGAAACATCGAAACACGTCAACCCACGGACGTTAAACGAAGGGAGTTTGGCTGCATAAGACTTGCAGACGTTGGGCGCAAACGTACACCTGCACTTTGTATGTAGAACATTATAACAACAACGACAATGGAAACAACAAAGATGTGTTTATTAGAATTGACTAAGGCTGATGCTATTGTATTAGCCAACATAGTTAGAAGAACTGCAAACGAGAATCCATTTCATTGGAAAGAAAGCAGCGTTGAAAAGACAAGAGACCTGTACGATAACGTACTCACTCAGTTGTACGACTAAAATATTAAAGACTATGGCAAAGTTAGCAGATTATTACATTTGTGACCTTCGCTACACAACAGAAGGTTACGTAATTATAGATGAAGACAACTTATACCCTTGCATATCTGAAGATAATGATGAGTACATCAAAGAGTATTGGGGAGATTTCCCGTTTATCGGGAAGTTTCCTGTAATGTACAGAGGTAAACTTGTTGATGTACTTGTGTTCAAAGATTACGAACAATACTTTGGAGTGTTCAAAGATGAAGGCGAGTGCATGAAGTACTACATCGTAGTAAAAGAATACATTTGCGAACCCGACAGGAAACCCGAAGTTGTCGCACAATTCGATACTAGAGAAAAGGCTGAAGAGTACTCCTTAAATAATGTGGTGCGGAACTCACACCGAATGCACAACAGAGAATTGAGAACTTAAAGGCAATCGCCCTTAAATTAAATGGTATAGAATATTAAAGATAGGAGAATAGGATATGGCAGTAAAAAGAGACTACAAGGAAGTGTGCAACGCATTTGACAACTTGCGCCTTGCATTAGGCGATAGCAGAATGTTAGATAGCCTGTATCAGTTTATCGGGACAAATGAGTTAGCCGATTACGTTGAACTTATCGCAAAGGACGAGGATATTTATTTAAGTTATGAAGGCGAAGTAGATGAAACCCGACCTTATGACGATGAGGACGAAGAGGAAGAGGAGGAAGAAGAATAACTAACTTGGTGGGGAGCAATCCCCACCACAATACTACAAGATTATGAGAAAGAACAAAACTTACGAGCAGCAGAAGAAGTTCTATGACGAGTACAACGACTATGAGAGTTTAGGAGCCATCTTCTTGTATTGGCTTGAATGTGGCAACGAGACCGCAGCAGCCATGCAAGAGACCTACAGGGAAGGCACAAAGGAATGTAAGGAATACATTATGGAAGACCTCTTCCACCTTTGCAACCCAAGAACTTTCTATCAGTTCGTTAGAATCTTCAACTTTGGAAAGATGTAAAGGGCAGCGGTCAGCGAATAGAGGAGCACATCACGTTCAAGCCGTGAGACCGCACAAGTTAAATCAATTAATAAATAAACAGAAATGGAAAAGAATATTTGTTTATCTTGCAGATTTGCATTCAGAAATGGCAAATGCAATCGACTTGTAGTATCTAGTATGGGTATGAATGACCGCCTTGGCAGTTACTATAAGAAAGGCAATAAATGCCCTTATCATGAGGAAGGAAACGATTGCAGAAACAGAGATTATGAGCCTATTAATTTTTATAATTCATAACTGAAGTTTCGCAAGTGAATAAATATCAACTTGCTTGT
>ULYE01024160.1_pt1 | contig 69648 bp, 61 predicted proteins | sample 1961921 | NCBI WGS metagenome assembly ULYE01 (sample SAMEA4835856, study PRJEB28245) | human gut metagenome | biome: gut microbiome; material: fecal sample | place: Denmark | collected 2008 | reverse complement strand
TGATAAAGGTATTATTCAACGCATAGGTTCCGACAAAGGTGGTTATTGGAAAATTAAATAATTCTATTCTGATTATGAAATGTAAAATTGAAACATCAAATGGTATCATGTTTTTGAAAGGAATAGATGGAGATAAACGATTGGAAATTGCTGATTATATTGAACTCCATGATAGTTCCTTGCTTATGGTAAGTTTGATTCTTGATAAAAAAGAATATTTTTATTGGGGGAAGAATCATGTAATATACACTAAACTATGGGGGTGTATTGATTCCATGATGAATGTTGTTGTTCCGTTTATCTATTCGCACATGAAGGTGGAATTCAATTATATTAGAGCTGATAAAGAAGTAGGATATAATATAGTTTTTAAAAGTCCTGAATATGCTTCCTATTATTTTAATCAGTACGGAGTCCCTGTTATTTATTCAACCAAAAAAGAAATGCCAGAATGGGATTGGGTAGAACATTCTGACAATAAAAATATTCTTATAGCACAAAAAGGAGGAAAACAAGGAATTATACGAAAAGATGGAAGTGTATTTCTTGAACCAAAATATAAAAAAATCAAAATCAATTTTTCTATCCTTTTGATAACATGTTTTTATGACGATAGTATGGTCACTGAAATCCATTACAGAAAAGATTTAAAAATATGGAATTTTCTTCCCAAAGGATGTACTTATGTGAACTTTTTTGAAGGTTTATATATATTACGGAGGAAAGATGGACTTTTATTTATCACAGATAAGAACTACAATATGATACTTTATCCATGGTTTGATGAAATTGATATATGCTCAAATTGTTATATTGTCAGAAAAAACAATAAATGGGGAATAATTAGTAGAAATAAAAAAATCAACATTGAGGGATTTAAAAATCCTGTTCCTGCTCCTATTACAAGAATAGAGTTTGATGCTATTAAAAAGAAAGGGTTTGGAGGTAGTAGAGCCATAATTGTTAAAAACAATCTTCAAGGAGTCTTTGATTTGAAAAATGAGAAGATTATGTGTTCTCCTTGTATTTCTGTTGAATACCAAATATTTCCAAATACTCTTAATGAAAATGCTATCGCTTTTAAAACAACAAAACATCAATATGGTTATTTCGATTTAGACGGGCATCTACTATTTGAAATTAAAATAGAGGATGATAAGATTAATGAGAGTTCCATTAGGGCATTTAGAAATGGTAAAGTATATCTTGAGAGTAACAAATATCAATATGTGTTCAATAAAGATGGTTCCTATGAAAGAACACGTATCGTACAGCGTTATTGGGGTAAAACCTATCATAACTATGATGCAGAACGTTGGGATGCACTAACAGATGGAATGGAAGGCGATTACCCTGGTTCTGGTGTTGACTACGATTTATTAGGATTTTAATAACGGAAACAAATGTTTGCAAAAGGATATACAAATATTAGGGCGATGATAGAAACCCAATATGGGATTTTATCACATATGATAACGGATATAGCTTACAGATACCAAACGCTGTTAAAACAGACAGAGGAAGAAGCTGAGCGATTGGCGCAAAATAATTCCGATGGAGATTATGATGTCTATCATACTATCTTGAATAGTTTTAATGATGTTGAGGAAATGTCGTCGTGTTTGATGACGGAAAGCAGAAAGATCCTGTTTTGCGCGATTTTTTCTTACTATGAGACAATGCTCAACGAATTTGTCCTGTATTATAAAATTGCAAATAATGCCACCCAGCCATCACAAATACTTGATTCAATTCTTAAAGCATATAAGACAAAGTACGGAGAAGAGATAACTTGTATAGAAGAAAATGTGGAGTATGCCAACTCTTTTTATAGGTTACTACGTAATCTCTATATGCATGGTTCCCTATCGAAAGAAAAGGATAGATGTACGCTATTCAATTATGCAGAAGTTACCAATGGCTTAAAGACATTCGGTATTGATACAATTATAATTGCGGATAACGACTTTTTATTCAAAGCACTTGATTGTTTTAAGACGATTCTCGTTTGTGTAGATGATGCTTTTACGCAACAATTATCAGAAGAACAAAAGCAATTGATGAGGGCTAAGGATATTATACGAGAAGCGATTAATAACTATCCTCCTGAAATGCCAGGGCTAGAGGATGAATATCCTCCTTTTTGTTCGATTAGGATACACAGATTACTATGTGAGGCAGAATCCTTACTACTTTACGTAGCCAAGCAAGGTAATGCAGAAGCTCAAATGTTATTAGCAGATTTGTATATATCTGCTTTTGAGACCCCACAGAAAAAGAAAGGATTTTTCTGGCTAAAGAAGGCTGTTGCACAGAATTATTTACCAGCAATCCAAATGCTTAGAGAAGTAAACCATTGACAACCTTTGTCAACCCTGTCCACGATATAATACTGCCTATCAGCTTCAAATTTGTCCTTCATCGTAACCACTCGTAAACCCTTGTCAACTACGTTCACGATATGACAAAATAAAAGCTCCGCAAATTCTCTACGGTAGAAATACGCTGCAAAAATATGTGGAAAATCGAGAACTGCCAAAAGGCACTCAGAAAGTGTTAAAAATAAAAGAGTATTGAAAAACAAGGCTTTATGTTTAGTTGGTCGTAGTAAGTTATGGTTAGTTATAAGGCTCTAAATACAAGAAAAGAAAGAGTGCGGATGTGGTCGGTTATGACTACAATCCGCACTCTACGCATAAAAGAATAGTTATACTTTAAGTTTCCTTGAACAATCTTTTTAATTCCTATTACCTATGTCTTCAGATTCAGAATTCTCTCATTAAAGCGATGTTTAACATTTAAATATTTAACCTTTTATATATATTAGTATATGGCAATTATACACTCTCTGTTATCTAATTATTTTCATTATTTTGCTTATGTTATCTGCGGCTTCCAAAACCACTCTTTGAAGAACCGCTGTTGTTGGAACCTCCGCCATTAAAACTTCCACGTGATGGGGTACTAACTCGTGAACCGCCTCCACGGCTGCTTCCAAATGAACTTCCTCCACGGCTTCCACCAAACGAATTGCCTCCACGGTTGCTTCCGAACGAGTTGTTTCCTCGGTTGCTTCCGAATGATGTTGAGGGCGATGTAGTCTGTTGGCGTTGTACAGATGGTCCGAATGTTGGGCGTGGACTATTGTTATTGCCGCCACGGTTGCTACCGAAAGAGTTGCCTCCACGGTTGGTGCCAAACGAGTTGCGCTGAGGCTCGTTGGTGATAGGTTGGCGAACAGTAGTGCGTGTGCTGCTTCCACGGCTGCCAAACGAAGTGTTCTGGCGGTTGGTAAGGGTGTTGTTCTGACGGCTACCAAACGAAGTTGTGCCACGCTGCTGGTCGGGCAGACGGTTGCCGAAGCTCTGGCGATTGCCTTTACCATAGTCGCCACGGTCGAATCCATCACGCATTCCAAAGTGGCTGCTGCCTGGACGCGGACCGTAATGACGTCCGTCATACCATGAGCGTCCGTGGTTTCTGTGCCAAGAGTGTCCGCCGCAATAGCTTATGTATACGCGAGGACGATCGAAGTAGAAGTAGTCGCGATGCGGATAGCGTGCGTATACTCCAAAGCGCCAATAACCACCGCTGAAGTAGAGCGGGCGGTAGAAGTAAGCTGCATCACAGAAGGCGCGATACTGCCAGTCGAGCAGCACGTAGCTCATGTCGAGGTTGCGGTAGCGCCAGTAGGAGCCATAAAGGTCGTCCACTGTGTTGACACTCATCAGATAGTCGAGGTTTATCTCATAAGCAGCCTCATACTGGTCGTCGGTGAGGTTAAGCTCATAAGCCATCTTGTCGGTGAGGAACAAAGCTTGCTCGCGAGCTTGCTCGTAGCTCATTGCGTTTGCCGTGAACGTAAGCGTGAACAGCAAAGCCATTATTGATATAAACCGTTTCATAATGCTGTGGTTTTATTTGTTCAACAATTTAGTTTCTTTTTTACGATTGCAAAGTTAGCGACAATATATAGCATGACAAAAGGATTTTCCCTAAACACATAGGGGAAAATCCCTAAACCAAAGTTTTCTTCGCTGTTTCTCGTTACTTTCTTGTAGGTCCGTAAATAAAACTATAGCTTGAAACGACCGTATCATGACTTGAAACGACCATGTTATGCCATGATACGATCTGTTTTATTTTTTACATTCTATCACGTTGCTCCTTTCCTGCTCCACTACCTTTATATTTATTCTTTATAGAGTTAAAGCGATAATTTATAGTTAATGAATACTCGGTTGTCGAGAAATTATGAAACCTTATTTCTCGCATAACTCCAGAATAAAGTCTACTGTTAGAATCCCCTGTTCCAAACACATTGTAGGCATCGAAATATATAGTCAATCGACGTTTAAACAAGGATTTATAAATAGACAAATTTGCACTAAAACATCCTTTATTATTATAGGTGGCCTTATCATCCCCAGTTGTTTGCACATTTATACCTAAAGTAGCCGTAAGGAATTTTGTATCAAATGTATTGGTCATACGGATATTAGCCATCAGATGTCCCAATTTATGATTATCATGAGTATTCATATTAAACCATTGTTTTTGAACCATCATTCGACAAGAAGGCGTCCATATACCTATTTTAGGACTAACATTAAAAGAAGCCGTAAATAAATTAAAAGAATCCCAGTTTACTGATTGTATCAGAGCTATTTGATGATTGTTTTTATATGGCTGAGAATATAGCAATAACGGGTCTGAAACATGCGAGAACATCATGTTTAAACTCATCCATTTATATGATATGTCATAATTTACGTTACGACTTATTTGTGCTACAAGATATGGATTGTGCCATTAGAAAAGTTGAAATAGATAACATGCTAAAAAACAAAACTATTTTCTTTATCTGCATAGTTCATTCTTGTTTATTAATGATTGTACTAAAAAATAAATTTTTCATGATTCTCCATGAATAACAAACATTTCCTCGTCATTCAATGTCATTCCTTTGAATAAATCAAGTTTATCCATATTCGATTTTGGTTTAACCTACACTTTATTATTAGCCTTTCGGTACTTGCTCCTTTTGCCTGTTTGGTCAGTATATATAACATTGTCGACTCTGTTATAATATTTAGATTGTGCAAAAATACAAACTTTTTTCGAATTAGTGTTTACTCTTTGGAATGAAAGATGATATGTTGGCAATATTTTATTTATTTATGAGGAATTTCTGTATTATGTTCGTGAATTGTGTATCTTGTATAACAAAATGACACGAGATATGCTTTGTTGTAAACGAGCGAAAAGTAAATGCTATATCTCATACGATTTCCATATCACGCCCAATAATAACTGAAAGGTGAGTGTCAACCACAAGTAGTAGGAGGGTATGGTATCCTTGCCATACCCTCCTACAGATTGCCGTTAATATATAAAGATGAGCTATAATACTTACTTATCCCAACTGGCTTATAAAATCTGAATAGCGGCTTATTGTACTCCAGTTTGTAAGTCGCTATTGCTTAGTGTTCTATCACGTTTGATGTCCACCTTTTTGCCCTTGCTAAATGAGTAGAATATATTTATTCCAAATGAGCGTGCGGTGATATAATTGTTCTGCCGCATAAAACTGCCATCTTTCATGGAGGTGGTAGTGCGTGACAGGATATATTTCTCAAATGGAGAATTAGCCACAATGGATACTGTTAGTTTGCCTTCCAAGAAACTTTTAGCCATGCTAAACGAGTATTGGTTTAATGTGGTCTTCTTTTCCCAAGGATCACAAAGATTCTTGAACATTCCATAGCTTGCGCTGAAATTCCAGTTGTGAGGAAAATAAAAATCCATATGAGGGGCAAAGGAGTAGTGGAATTCTTTTTGGTTCAATCCCATCTCCGATGCTGTCAGCCAGCGATGTCCAAATTCAGCAGAACATGATGTGCTCAGCCATTTCCAAGGATTCCATTGAGCGTAAACACTAACAACTGCGTCATCCGTTTTTCCAAGATTTTCATACGTATTCGTCACAATATCTCCCTCTGTCTTATTGTATGGCAGTATAGGGTTGTTGCTATGCTGATATTCTGTGGATACAGAAAATACGCCGTTTGTGAATGATGTTATCAACTGCAAGTCTATGGAGTGAGTCGTTACAGGGTTGAGTTGTGGATTGCCAACATTACGGAAATAGTCTGTCAGTTTGCCATTGAAAGGGTTTAGCATGCTAACGGATGGTCGTGTCAGACTTTCCGAGTATGTCAATGATATCTGGGTGGAATTGGATGGTAAGAAGTATACATACGCATCGGGTAGGATATTGGTGTTGTCGCGTTTGTAGTTAAGCTCTGGGCTCATCGGCAGTTTCATGCTGATGTGGCTTTGTTCCAACTGTATGGCACCTCCCCAATAAAACTTACCGGAATATCCTTGGTAGTTGGCTGAGACGTTGTATATTCCCATATTGTAACGCATACGGTCTATGGCATTCTCTTCGTCGGCATAGTTGTAAGTGGAATTGGTGCGTCCCAATCTAAGGATACCCTTTGCTTTTACTCGGATATTATGGTTTTTCGCCAATTTGATGAGATAGGCCGATGTTAGTGTATGTTCACTCATACCGCCATCTGTGCATTGATTGGTCTGGCTTTCGCCTTGTTCGGCATCATACGATGTAGTATAATAGTGGCGACGGTCTGGGTTGTATGTATAACGGTAGCCTAACATAAATCGCATCTTGTCAGGTGAAAGTCTACTATAGTTGCGCCAGATAATGTTACTTTCTATTGTGCCACTCGTGTTTTTATTCCTAAGGCTGTATTCTTTGGACAACACTCCTGCAGTATAGTCTTTTGAGTTGGATGTAGTGTTCACAGGAGTAATATTGCCATTGATGTCTGCATACAAAGTATTGATGCTATCCATTCTCCATTCCAACATACCGCGCAGGGTGTGAGATTGCCAGTTGCCGTCTCCTTTGCTTTCTTGGTGAACATCAACCGACTTTTCGCCAACAGAGTTTAGCAGATTATAGTCTATTGTGTAAGGCTGATGACGCTGGCCGTTTAGACTATAAGCGTAATCCACAGAAATATCCACATTCTTTTTCTTAATGAGCAATGTTATGCCATCATTGGTGGTTGGTTGTGTGGTGTAGCCCAAGGCTGATGACACAGATATGCCATCGACATGTTTTTGTTTTGTGCATATATTTAGAATGGTGACACCTGGTGATACGTCATATCTCTCAGATGTATTAGTTATTACCTCAACATGGTCTATCTCGGTTGCCATCATTGATGACAGTACAGTCTTTATGGAGCGTTGGGCACTCTCGTAAGGTCTTCCATTCAAGTAAATCAAATAGTTTGACGTGCCACGCACTTTCAAGGTGCCGTCGGGAGAAGACTCTACGAATGGCACTTTATTCAAGGCAGTGAGCAAATTTTCATTTTTCACACGTGTGTCTCCCTTCATGTTATAGGAGATGCCGTCTTTGGTAAGTTTGTTGAGTTGTGCGTGTCCTTTTACCACAACATCATTCAGCTGTATGGATGAAGCTTGTAGCCATAAAACAATATTATTAGTTTCCTCTGTACTGGCTATAGCTCTTGAAATCGGCTTGTAGCCTATTGCCGTAGCGTCAATTCTAACAAGGTTTTCTTTTTGTACAAGAGTAAAACAGCCGACGGAGTCGGTCATGTAGGATTGGGTGGTAGAGTCAGAGAATGTCACTAATGCAGAAACGTAGCCAATGGGCTTATTAGTCTCGGCATCTTTCACCGTGACAACTTTATCTATTGCCTCAATATTTATGCAAAGACAAAGCATGAGTAATGTCAATATCGTTTTGCTTTTCATAATTTGTTGTTTAAACATTTAAGTTTTTCTATGGAGTACCATTGCGTGTGCCTATAGAAAGAGAAGCACAATTCGTATTATAATATTTAAATTGTGCAAAAATACAAACTTTTTTCGAATTAGTGTTTACTCTTAGAAATGAAAGATGAAAAGTTAACGATATTTTACTCATTAGTGTGGAATTATAGCATTATGTTCGTAGTTTGTGTGTTTTGTATAACAAAATGGCACAAGATATGCTTTGCAGTAAACGAGCGAAAAGTAAATGCTATATCTCATTTTTTGTTTTTTATCCCAACTGGCTTATAATTCGGAATTTTTATCTACCTTTGAAACTTCAAAGTATAAACTAACGTCTAAACAACAGATACTAAATAAAAAAATCATAAATATATGAAGACATTGCTCAGTTCGCTTCTTCGTGCTGTCAGTGCAATAGCCGTAGGAGCATTGCTCGTGAAATATCGTGAGCAGACAGTAGAATGGATCACCATTGCCATAGGCGTGTTGTTCTTTGTGTCGGGCGTATTCTCGTGCGTCACTTACTTTGTGGCGCGCGGCAAGAGCAGCGACCTTGAGGTGTATGATACAGACGGAAAGCGTCTCACGTCTCCACGTCCGGTGTTTCCTATAGTGGGTCTGGGAAGCCTTATCCTTGGACTCATTCTTGCCGTAATGCCCACGGTATTTGTCACTTATCTTGTGTATGTGCTTGCCACCATACTTATTCTTGGTGCTGTGAGCCAGTTTTTCAACCTTATCGTTGTCTCGCGCATAGCCCGCATAGGCTTCTATTTCTGGATTATGCCCGCGCTTACCCTGCTCATAGGACTCGTTGCCATAATATCGCCAAGCTCAATAGCTACAGCTCCGCTGTTTGTTATCGGCTGGACAATGATGGTGTATGGAGTTGTTGAAGTGCTCAATGCGGTGAAGATTTATCAGTTGCGACGTTTTGTGGAACGCAGTTTGACAAAGACAGAGGAAAAAAAATAAACTGATAACAATAAATTATCAATTAATAATTAAAAATGTGACCCCGTTGGGATTCAAACCCAAGACCTTCAGAACCGGAATCTGACGCTCTATTCAGCTAAGCTACGGGGCCGTGTTTCTGATTAACGGATGCAAAGTTAATAAATAAGTTTGAATTTCGGCCTTGTATTTGCAAAAAACAATGAGGTTGGAGCAAATACCTACTGCAGAAACAATAAACGAGTAGGTATTTTGAACTGTTACTTGACAATAAAATCATTAAAAACAAAACTATAACAAACAAAAACAACGATGAAACCTATTTATCTGATGATTGCTCTGCTGCTTGCTCTGTTGCCGGCAGGAGCAAGCGGCAACAATCTGCAACAACAGAACAAACAAGAGAATCAGCAACAAAGCAAGAAGAAGGAGCATACGGTCAAAATTTATGGTAATGTGAAGGACTCTTTCACTCAATTGGGGCTGAAAGCCTTTGTCACCGTGATGAACCAGGACAGTACAGTAGTAGACACCATTACCACAAGTGGATGGGAACACGACTTATACTATGAGATTAATGTTCCCGCACGCCCTGCCACTTACATCATCAAGGCTGAGTGTGACGGCTATGAGACCAAATGCCTAAACCACACCATAAAATATATAGCACGCAACAAGTCGTTCGAGATGCCCTCGCTCTTTCTGAAGAAGAAGGCAAACAAGGAGGTGATGCTCGACGACGTTGTGGTGACAAGCACCAAGGTGAAGTTTGCCTACCGTGGCGACACGCTTGTATATAACGCAAGCGCGTTCAACGTGCCCGACGGTTCCATGCTCGACGTCCTTATCAGACAGATGCCAGGTGCGGAGATAAAGAGCAACGGCGACATTTATGTCAATGGCAAGAAGATAGACTATCTGCTGCTCAACGGCAAGGACTTCTTTAAGGGCAAGAATCAGATTATGCTCGACAATCTGCCCTACTATACTGTAAAGGAGCTAAAAGTATACGACCGCTCTTCGGACAAGAGCCGACTCATGGGCAAGGAGATGGAGCAGAAGGACTATGTGATGGATGTTGGACTGAAGCGTGAGTACAACCGTGGATACATAGCCAACATGGAGGCGGCGGGTGGCACCAAGGACCGATACCTTGGAAGACTATTCGGACTCTACTACACCGACCGCACACGACTCTCGATATTCGGCAATCTTAACAACGTGAACGAGACACGCCGACCGGGAAGAGAGGGCGACTGGTCGCCTGCCAACAGTCCTCAGGGACAGAAGACCACACGCAAGGTGGGCATCGACTTCAGCACATCATCTAAGAATGACAAATTCTACGAGGTGGGCTATATAACGTTTGGTTGGGATAATACGCACGACATGTCGCGCATGTCGACGGAGAGTTTTGCCTCTGCCGGCAATATCTTTAGCCGCAACATCAGCGACTCGCGCACCAGCAACCATAATTTTAATCTTTATAACTCTGTATCACTACAGGGAGAGACTGGATTTTTGTTTGATACACGTATTGACTATAACGACAACAAGTCGTTGTCCTCAAGCCGTAGTGCCACGTATTCTGCCGAGCCTAACCGTTGGGGCGACATCAACTCTACTATCGACTCCACATTCGCAGAGAATGTGCAGGGCACATTGCGTGACATTATCACCAACCGCTCGCTCAACCGCTCACGTTCAGAGGTGAGCATGTTGAATGTGTCTAACGATCTGATGACGTGGCACAAGTTGGCGTGGGGCGACCGTATCGAAATGTACATAAATGGAACCTACAGTAACTCCAAGCCAAACGAGAGTTTCAGTCTTAGCCGCAACGACTATTTTAAGACTGGCGACAAGGACCTGCGCAACTATTATAATGATAGAAAATCGAATAGCTATAGCTTGAATGCCAGCCTGAGTTATGGACTGGAGATACCGTATACAAAATGGACTGTGCTGGCAGGACCAACCTTCTCGCAGAACTATATCTCGACAACGGGAATGAACTATCGTCTCGACCAACTTGGCGGCGAGTGGATGGCTAATCCGGAAATGATGTATGCCACTCTCCCGTCAAACATGCAGTTGCTTGAGGATGTGGTTGACAACAACACAAGCAGACGCTACAATACATTGAAGAGAAATTCGGGCGGTGAGTTGAGGTTCCAAAGAAACACGGATGACTCGTATTTTCAAATATCACTCAAGCTGATTGATGAAGACGAGCGCATCAACTACCATAGCATGGCTCTCGACACCACAGCCACAAGAAGCCGACTCGTGTTCCGACCTTCAATGTTCTACAGTAAATTCAGTAGTAAGTTGAATTTGTACTTTAACTATTATGTGCGGAGCAGTTTTCCCGATTTCTTCAGCATCATGCCATATACGGATAATTCAGATCCGCTGTCGGTGACCGTGAACAATCCTAATCTGAAGAATTCGCTCTTTCACCATTACGACTTCAACTTGCGCCTTAGCGGACTCAAGAACCAGCAGTATGTGGGATTCTTCATTACGGGTAACTTCTACCACAATAATGTAAGTATGCGCACCAGATACAACACTCAGACGGGTGGCTACACATATATGAGCGACAATATCGGTGGAGGTGGCAACTGGGACTTCTGGTCAACCATATCCTATGGCACGGCTCTCGACAAGGCCCGCCTGTTCCGTCTCGACTATAAACTGTGGGTAAACGGATTGCGCCGCAAGGAATTCGACATTGCCTATGACGATGACCCTATGCAGATATGCTATACTTTCAACTCAGAGTTGGGCAACAGCCTCTACTTGCATTTCCAAAAGGATAAGTTGAGCATCAGCTTGGGTGGCAAGGTTGAATGGAAACACAGCGTCAGCGACCGCAGCAACTTCGATAAAATCTCTACCTACCAGTTTGACTATGGCGGCAATCTGACCTACACCTTGCCATTGGGCATAACGCTCTCTACCGACATCAGGGAGTATTGCCGACGTGGCTACAGCGTCAAGTCGTTCAACACAAGCGACCTTGTATGGAACGCCTCGCTCGCACGCTCGTTCTGCAAAGGCAAGCTGACGTTCACAGCCGAGGCTTTCGACATACTGCAGAATCTGTCGAGCACACAGTATAATGTAAGCGGACAAAGCCGTTCGGAGACATGGCTGAACAGCCTGCCAAGCTATGCCATGATGAAGGTGGCGTATAAGTTCAGCAAGTCGCCGAAGAGCAAGAAGTAAGGGAGAGAGAATGGACTCCAGTTTATATCAATAAAAAAAAATCCCCACCAAAGATTTTCCAATTAGGAAATCTTTGGTGGGGATTTTTTTTATTCTTTAGTACCACTGCACCGCATTGCTATATCCCGAGCGTTTGTCGTATTTCAGCGCATCGGTAAGTGTGGCTGCGTTGCATCGGAACGAGAAGTTGTAGCTTGTGTAAGGAGCAAGCACCACAGAGCACGACATGTTGAAGCAATGGAGGTCGCGCTGCAAAGAGGCGGTAGTCATTGAGAGGTCGTGCTGGTCGAAGTCGTAGCCTGAAGAGAACGAGATGTTCCATCCGTCGCTCAGTCTTACGTTGCCGCTCACGTTGAGGTTCTGTGAGAACTTGTAGGGATAGCGCATCGACTTGGTGTTGAACTTGCCGCTTGTGTTCTCGCGCATTGTTATGCCGTAGCCGAAGGTCAATGACCAAGGCATAGAGAAGCGCATGTAGCCGTCGGTGTCGGTTTCGGCCTTGCCGCCTCCGCTCTTCTTCTTGGCACCACGCTGGGCGTTGACCATAGTGTCGTCGACGTTCGACTCGATGTCGGTGTCCATGCCGTCCTCATCGTCCTTGTTTTTATCCTTCTTCTCCTCATCGTCGCTGCCACCGCCAAACCATTTCTTCAGTTTGTCGGGAGTGAGAGTGAACGAGAAGTTCTGCGATGTTCCCTGGAATCTACCAAACTTGCCCATGCCCCACAATGTGCGGTTGCCCACGTATGGCCTGCCGTCCTTGTCGAGCTCGTAGGCGTAGGAGGCAAACACGGCAGTCATGTTGAACGTGTAGTTCTTCCACCACTTCAAGCGTATTCGCATGGTGAGGTCGGAGAGAGGCTTCTCCTTAGCCGCCATGTTGTAGCTCATGGCCAATCCGAGTTCGTCGATGAGGCTTACTTTACGGATGCCCGTAGAGTCCTTGTCGCTCTTGATTTTCATCTCCACGTTGTTGGATATGTCGAACGAGATATTGCCCGTCTTGCCCTTGCCAGGCACTCCGTAGAGCTGACCCGCATAGGGCGAGTATTCCACAAGCTCAACCGAGCCGTCGGCATTAGTCTTTTGGTAGGTCTTGTAGTAGCCATAGTGGTGGGCAGAGAAGTCGGGCGCGTAGCTGAAGTTCACGGTAGGAGTGATGACGTGGCGAATCTTCTGCACCTTGTCGCCGAAGAGCTTGCGTATAGGCACGTAGAAACCATAGAGTTTTGTCGACAGACCGATAGAGAAGTTATAGTCGTAGACATTGTTGAAGCCGTAGATGGTGTCGTTCTGCACTCGGTTGTTCTGTGCGTCCCACGACTGCTCTATCTTGTGCGTGTACATACGGTCGTGGAAGTTGAACGACGGCGACACATTGATATAGTTGAGCAATGTGAAGTTGCCCGAGATAGGAATGTTGTGGTTCCATCCGTTGCGCCAGTCCTTCACGAGGTTGGCGTGCATGAGCTTGTTCTCCTTGGTGTTGATGCTGTTGGAGATTTGTCCCGTATACGACATAGAAATCTTCTCATACCATCGCTCGTCGCCCACCATGTGCTTGCGCTTGAAGGGATAGAACCGGCTGAGCGAGATGTTGAGGTCGGGCAGGGTCATGGCAATCGTCGAGTCGCGCATGTTCTGCGAGAGGTTGGCTGTGCTCGACAGCGACAGACCAATGCTCGAGAACGTAGTGCTCCACGACACAGAAGATGTGCGCGTCGACTGCGTCAGCGTCTGCGGATTGTAGAGCGAGCTGAGATTGTTGCGCTCGTAGCTCGATGTGGCGAAGTTGACGCTTGCCGACAGCGAGCTGTATGGATTGGCCTTGGAGTCCTGACGGTGGCTCCATTGCACCTTGAATGATGTCTGCTTGGCATAGTCGGGCATACCCTTGTCGCCCGTACGGGTGTCCTGGTAGCTGAGGTAGAAGCTGCCCGAATAGCGGTAGCGTTTGTTGTAGTTGCTTGCTGCCGAAATGCCCCACGAACCCTTGGTGTAGATCTCGCCGAGCAGCTTAAGGTCCACCTTGTCGTTGATGGCAAAGTAGTAGCCACCGTCGCGCAGATAGAATCCGCGGTTGCTCTCGTCGCCGTAGGTAGGCATGATGAAGCCCGAAGAGTAGCTCTTGGTGAAGGGGAAGAAACCGTAGGGGATTGCGAGCGGCAAAGGCACATCAGCCACCACAAGATAAGCCGGACCAAAGGTCACGTCCTTGCCCGGTCGCACCTTGGCACGCGACAGAGCTATGTAGAAGTCGGGATGCTTGGCGTCGCAAGTGGTGTAGCGTCCGTGTTGCAGGAAGATGTCGCCGTTGGCGTTGCGCTTGGAGAGTTCGCTCTGCAAGAAACCGTCCTCCTGCTGCGTGTACACCTTTGAGATAAGGCCCTTCTTGGTCTTGAAGTTGAAGGCCATGGTGTCGCTCTCATACTTGTCGGAACCCATTGTGAAGACGGGAGTGCCCGACAGACCTTTGCCTGCCCGGTCGGTGGAGTCGGCCTTGCCCGTGGCATGAACAAGCGACGAGTCGATGCTCATGTGAATCTTCTCGGCAGAAAGGTCCATGTTCTCGTATTTCACCTTCGAATCGCCGTAGAGCCTTGCCGTCTTCGACGTAGCGTCGTAGACAAGCGAGTCGTTGGCAGAGTATTCCACAGGCGAGTTGATGCCGTTGGAGCGTTGTCGGTTGAGCGAATCGAGGCGTATGGAGTCGTCGATAGCCTGATTGTGGTGGTAGATGGCGAGTTGCAGTGAGTCCATCTTCGTGGTGTCTACAATTACGCGGCCAATAGAATCGCGCATCAATGCGACAATAGAGTCGGCCGTAGAGTCGGCCTTAATTTCTATAGAGTCGCGCTTTGCTGCCTTTCTCGCTTTCTTGTTTTGCTGGAAAGGCACACTTGTGGCTGCCATCACAAACATGACGGCAGACAGAAGAAGGGCTATGACGGTTTTGGTTCTCAATTTTGTTGGATTATTTCTGTTGTTCTTATGTTACAAATCCGGCTCAAACAGCCGTTTCATTTCGCGGAACCTTGCCAATGTGTCGCCTCCGAATTTGGCAAGGCTCTTTTCAGCCTGGGCGATAGTCTTCTCGTGTTCAAGATGAGTCTTCGAGAAGAATTTGTCGGCATAGCAGATAAGCTTCTCCTCGATGGTCTCCGGCTGCAAGTCGTGGTGGGGCAGGGGAAGGTTTTGCGAAACAATGTCGTCGAGAGTAAGTCCGGCTCCGGTGTGGCGTTCGCACACTCGGGCATATCTCTCGGGCAGGCCTTCGGCACGCAGAATATCGGCTCCGCAGATGCCGTGGCGTATGTAAGGCTCAGTGCCGTGGCACTCGATGCCAGGAGCATCAACACGCACAATGCCAATGTCGTGGAGCATGGCAGCCTCGCGCACAAAGTCGGTGTCGATGTTTAGTTCGGGATGTAAAGCGGCAATCTGCAGCGCACGACGCGCTACAGACTCGCTATGTGTGACGAGGATGTGGCGCAGAGCGTCACATCCGTCGTAGTATTTGTCAATGATTTCCTTATACATATTTATATATTACTCGTGCTCGCGCTCGATGTAGGCAATCACGTCGCCCTTCGAAACCTTAGAGCCACGCTTGGCGTTAATCTCAACGAGCTTGCCGCCGAGGGCTGCGGGCACCTCAACAAACTCGCCCCAAGGAGCCTGGATGTAGCAAAGGATGTCGCCCTCCTTGTACTCCTTGCCGATGAACGGCTCAACAGTAGGAGCGCATTCGCCCTCGCCTGAGAATTCCCAGTAGATGTCGCCCTTGACAGGAGCAACGATAGCGTCGGCCTTGGCGTGCTTGTAGGCGCTGAGCTGCTCGGGAGAAAGGTTGGCGCCGAGCTTTGCGTCCTTGAGCTTCTGCAGGTCGGCAAGGAAGTTCTTCTTGGCCTGGCCGCTCTTGAAGTTGCGATACTGCTCCGGGTGCATGGCAAGCTCGAAGAGTTCCTCGTCGTCCTGGCCGTATTCCCAACCGTTCTCGTCCATCTCCTTGCGGAAGTCGTCGAGAGCGTCGGTGAGCAGTGTGTGAGCGTCGACATCAGTAAACTCGCGGCCCTGCTTCTTGGCAAGCTCTACGAGCTCTGGGTCGATAGTGCCAGGAATTTTGCCCGACTTGCCGAGAATCATACCCCACATCGACTCGTCCATCATCACGAAGCGACCCTTGCCCTGCTCGATGGTGAGGAGGTTCATGAGGGCGATGTTCTTGACATACTGCGAGAACGGAGTAACCAATGGAGGATAGCCTACGCGCGGCCATACATACTCCACCTCGTCGAAGAGCTTGATGAGGAGGTCGTCCATAGAAAGCTCGTCCTCGCCCTTCTTCTTGCGTACATTATTAATAGTGGTGCGCATACCGCCAAGGTCGGCCATCATAGAGCCCATCATACCGCCAGGCAGACCGCAACCGAGAAGGAGCGACGACATAATCTTGTTGCCCGGGTTGATGAAGTAGCCAAGCCACTCGTCGATGAACTCCTGGGTGAGGGCGCGAGCCTTCATGTAGGCCGACATGTTGATTTCGGGCACTTCGAAGCCCTCGTTCTTCAACATGCTGATGACAGAGATAACGTCCGGATGAACCTTACCCCATGAGAGCGGCTCGATGGCTGTGTCGATGATGTCGGCACCGTTGTTGCACACCTCAAGGATAGAGGCCATAGAGAGGCCAGGACCTGAGTGGCCGTGATACTGGATGATGATTTCAGGATGCTTGTCCTTGATCATCTTTGTCAGCTTGCCGAGGAATGCCGGCTGGCCGATGCCTGCCATGTCCTTCAAGCAGATTTCCTCTGCGCCAGCGGCAATCACCTGGTCGGCGATGTTCATGTAGTATTCCAGAGTGTGAACCGGAGAGTTGGTGATGCACAGAGCGCACTGCGGAGTCATTCCGCCCTCTTTTGCCCACTTGATGCTTGGGATGATATTGCGAACGTCGTTCAGTCCGTCGAAGATACGTGTGATGTTGGTACCCTGCTTTGCCTTAACCTTATACATGAGGGCACGCACATCATCAGGCACGGGGTACATACGCAGCGCGTTAAGACCACGGTCGAGCATGTGGGTCTTGATGCCTACCTCGTTGAAAGGCTTGCAGAAAGCGCGCACAGCGTCGTTAGGATTTTCACCAGCGAGAAGGTTAACCTGCTCAAAAGCACCGCCGTTGGTTTCCACACGGGCGAAGCAACCCATCTCGATGATAACGGGAGCAATGCGCTCCAACTGGTCTTTGCGTGGCTGGAACTTGCCAGAAGACTGCCACATATCTCGGTAAACGAGACTGAACTGGATTTTCTTTTTCATCTCTATTCCTTAATTATATATAGATTTCTTGTTGATAATATGTAATGCAAGCCCCGCCAAAATGACTTGTGGCAAGGGTACATTCTTTCAAATGTGCAAAATTAGGGAAAAAAATCCAAATAAGCATATTATGAAAGTTTTTTTAGTACTTTACTCTTCATTTTAGGCTCACATGATATTTTTAGTATGATACAGCTCACATTATATTTTTTAGTATGATACAGACTGTAGTTGGTATCAATTAATGATATTACGTATTCTCGTAGAGTTTAGCCTGGGTATATTCATAGATTCTGCAATGGTTGGTTGCTCATTGATGTGTCATGACAGAAATTCTTGGGAGATATTAGACGGAAGATGCAAATATCTTTGTGTGAAAGCTCCAACTGGAAAAAAAAATAGCAAGATTGCATAAGCAAAACGTCCAACTGGAAAAAAAAATGCAAATATCTTTGTGTAACAGCTTCTTTTTCTGAAAAAATACAAATATTGTCTGTGCAAAACGTCCAACTGAAAAAAAATGCAAATATCTTTGTGAAACAGCTACTTTTTCCTTTCGGACAATGTATCTTTTCCGTGCAACAGCTACTTTTTTCTCTCGGACAATGTATCTTTTCTGTGCAACAGCTACTTTTTTCTTTCGGACAATGTATCTTTTCTGTGCAACAGCTACTTTTTTCTTTCGGACAATGTATCTTTTCTCTGCAACAGCATCTTTTTTATCGTAATTATACGGCAACGGACAATCAGCGTGGAATCAGCGGCAAGCGTTAATCTTGTGTTGCCGTCAATCCATGCCAATTGTCCGTCTGAAAAACAATCGTGTATGTTACACGTCTTATATGGGGCGTCAATCCCCTCTCATTATATTATGGCTGCTTGCCGATGTAAGCCAAGATACCGCCGTCGACGTAAAGGATGTGGCCGTTTACGAAGTTTGAGGCGTCGCTGGCGAGGAACACAACCGGACCCATTAGGTCTTCGGGAGTGCCCCAGCGTGCCGCAGGAGTCTTGGCAACGATGAAGCTGTCGAACGGATGGCGTGAGCCGTCGGCCTGACGTTCGCGCAGAGGAGCTGTCTGAGGAGTGGCGATGTAGCCCGGGCCAATGCCGTTGCACTGGATGTTGTCGCCGCCGAACTCAGAGCAGATGTTGCGTGTGAGCATCTTCAAGCCACCCTTGGCGGCTGCGTATGCAGAGACAGTCTCGCGGCCAAGCTCCGACATCATTGAGCAGATGTTGATAATCTTGCCGTGGCCCTTAGCCTTCATGCCAGGGATGACAGCCTTCGACACGATGAACGGAGCGTTGAGGTCGATGTCGATAACCTGGCGGAAGTCCTCTACCGACATCTCGGTCATAGGAATGCGCTTGATGATGCCGGCGTTGTTGACGAGGATGTCGATAACACCGAGTTCCTTCTCGATGTCGGCAACCATCTTCTTCACCTGCTCCTCGTCTGTAACGTCGCAGATGTAGCCATGAGCGTCGATGCCCTTAGCCTTGTAGTCGGCGAGAGCCTGGTCCATGTGGTGCTGTGAACGGCAGTTGAACGCAATCTTTGCGCCTGCATTGTAGAGGGCCTCTGCCATGGCGAAACCGATGCCGTAGGCAGCTCCAGTAACGAGGGCTACCTTGCCCTCAAGTGAAAACATTTTGTCCATAGTCATTTAAGTATTGTTTTTTTATTTCAAATCAGTAGTTTTAATCTTCTGCATGTCGGTGTAGTCGAGGTTCTCGCCAGCCATACCCCAGATGAATGTGTAGTTGCTGGTTCCGGCAGCGCAGTGGATTGACCATTGCGGCGAGATGACTGCCTGCTCGTTGTTCATCCACATCGGGCGTGTCTCCTGAGGCTCACCCATGAGGTGGCAGATGCGCTGACCCTCTGGCACGTTGAAGTAGAGATATGTCTCCATGCGGCGCATGTGGGTGTGTGCTGGCATTGTGTTCCACACGGAGCCAGTCTTAAGCTCTGTCACGCCCATTTGCAACTGGCATGTGCGCACGCCAGCCACGCCGTTGATGATGAGCTGGTGGATTACGCGGTCGTTGCTCTCGGCCAATGAGCCTGCCTTGATGTTGTTGGCCTCCTTCAGGGTGACACGCTTTGTGGGATATGAGGTGTGGGCTGTGGCACTGTTCATGTAGAACTTGGCAGGATTCTTAGGGTCCTTGCTTGTGAGAGTGATGTTGTTGGGGTTCTTCTCGGTAGAGCGACCCACGTAGATGCCCTCCTGGAAGTTGAGGTCGTACTTCTTGCCGTCTACCTCCACAACGCCAGGACCACCGATGTTGATGATGCCAATCTCGCGGTTCTCGAGCAGAGTCTTGGCGAGCAGCGGTTCGATGGTCTGGAGTTTGATTGGAGCGTCGACTGGCATAGCGCCGCCCACGAGGAAACGGTCGTACATGGTGTAGGTCCAGTTTACTTCGTTAGGTGCGAACACTTTCTCGATAAGGAACTCTTTGCGCAGACGCTCAGTAGTGTAGTGCTTTGCGTCCTCGGGGTGGTTTGCCCAACGTACATTGTAGTTGGTGGTCTGTGCCATGGCCGTCATCGACATGAGGGCTACGGCTGCTATGATAAAAATTTTCTTCATAATAGTTTCAGTGATAATGTTATGCCGCTTTCTCCTCCTTGATGATGCGGCTGCGGTTGAAGAGCATCATGCCTACGGTGATTACTACGAGTACTGCCGGACCAACGTACTGCACGTGGCAAGAGAGCTTGTAGATGACCCATCCGAAGAGCGATGAGGCAAAGTCGAGTGCGCCACCCGAGAATCCTTCGGGGATATGGGCGGTAGCGTCGCCAGTGGCTGCGTACACCTGGTTGGCTGCGAGGGTGAAGTCGGGAGCCATATCGGTGACGAAGTAGAGACCGATGATGAGGGTGACAAGACCGATGATGAGGGTCTTGACCACGTTGCCCTTGGTGAAGGGGAGAACCATCGGGAAAAGATAAAACATTCCGGCAAGCGACGCAAGTGGCAGGAACTGGTTGCCCGGAAGGAACACCGCAATGGCGAGGATTACGGGGATGAGGATGACCGAAGCCACGAGTGTTGTGGGGTGGCCGATAACGAGTGCCGGACTCATGCCGATGTACACCTTCTTGCCGTTGAACTTGGTCTTCACCAACTCTTGGGTTTTCTCGGAGATTGGCTTCAATCCCTCGATGAAGAGTGATGTGATGCGCGGGATAAGCTCCATTACGGCTCCCATCGTCACGCCCAGGAATAGCACCTTCTTGATGTCGAGCTGTGCAGCCCATCCGATGAGCATGCCCACGATTACACCAAGCACGAGCGGCTCGCCAAGCACGCCAAACTTCTTCTTCATACCCTCAGCGTCGATGTCGAGCTTGGAGAATCCTGGGATGTAGTCCAACGCCTTGTTGAAGATGATGGCGAAGGGCATGAAGCTCTGGCAGAACGGCTGCGGAATGGAGATGCCGTCGAGGTCGTAGTGCTTCTGGAACTTCTCGGCTGTGAGGTCGGCACACACAAGGGTGATGATGTAGCAGACGATGGCTGCGAAATAGCCCCAAAGAAGGCTCTCGCCCATGACGAAGTAGACAACGGCCCCGATGAAGGCGAAGTGCCAGTAGTTCCAGAGGTCGATGTTCACTGTGCGTGTGGTCTTGGTGATGAGCATGAGGAAGTTCACGCCAAGGCACACGGGGATGATGAGTGCTCCCACGGCTGTGTTGTAGGCTACAGACGCGGCAGCTGGCCAGCCCATGTCGAAGACATTAAGCTGTAGATGATAGATGTCGGAGATGCACTTGAGCGGGTCGTTGAAATTGCTGGTGAGCAACGCTGTCACCACGCCAAGGCCCACGAAGCCGACACCCACGTAGAGTCCCGACTTGAACGCCTTGCCGAATTTCATTCCGATGCACAAACCGATGATGGTGAAGAGAATCGGCATCATCACCGACGCGCCCAGACTGATTATATAACTAAATACTTGTTCCATTAAATCATTTTTTGCAGTAGTTTGGAAGTTACTTCTTCTCTCTTGCCTTTGCTACATATTCCAATGACTCGCGGCACTTGTCGCTCACTGCCTTCCAGTCGCCTGCGGCGATAGTGGCCTTAGGGAAGAGCTTGGAACCCATGCCCACGCAGTTGGCACCAGCCTTAATCCATGAGGCGATGTTGTCGGCGTCGGGCGAAACGCCACCAGTTACCATGATGAGCGACCAAGGCATTGGAGCCTTCAAGCCCTTAACAAAGTTAGGACCGAGCACATCGCCGGGGAATACCTTGCAAAGGTCGCAACCCATTTCCTGAGCCATGCCTACCTCTGTCACAGAACCGCAGCCCGGTGTGTAGGGGATGAGACGGTGGTTGCACACCTTGGCAACATCGGGGTTGAACAATGGGCCTACCACGAAGCAGGCTCCGAGCTGTATGTAGAGCGATGCTGTGGGAGCGTCGACGATTGAGCCTACGCCCATTGCCATATCCGGGCACTCCTTGGCAGCAAACTTCACTACCTCGGCAAATACCTCATGAGCAAAATCACCACGGTTGGTGAACTCAAAAGCGCGCACGCCACCCTCGTAGCATGCCTTAACGATGTTCTTAGCGATTTCTACGTCGCTATTGTAGAATACAGGCACCATACCGGTCTCGGTAATCTTTGCAAGCACCTGCTGTTTGTTGAATTTAGCCATAATATAAAAGCCTCACCCCCCAGCCCCTCCCTTGAAGGGAGGGGAGTGATGTGTTGGGCTAATTAAATATTTAAAATTAATAATTCAGTTTAAATAGGTAATATACACTTATCTCTGTACACGACCATTAGCATTACCCGCAGCCAATGCCTCTACTTCCTCAACGCTCACAAGGTTGAAGTCGCCGTTGATAGTGTGCTTCAATGCCGATGCAGCAACAGCAAACTCAAGAGCCTCGCCCTGTGTAGGCTTGGTGAGTAGGCCATGGATAAGTCCGCCAGAGAATGAGTCGCCACCGCCCACGCGGTCGATGATAGGCATGATGTCGTAGCGACGGCTCTCGTAGAACTCCTCGCCGTTGTAGATAAGGGCCTTCCAACCGTTGTGGGTAGCAGAGAAGCTCTCGCGGAGAGTTGACACAACATACTTGAAGCCGAATTCCTTCTGCATCTGCTCGAAAATCTTGTGGTAGCCGCTTGCGTCGGTCTGTCCGCCCTCAACATCAGCGTCGGGCTTGAAGCCAAGACAAAGCTGAGCGTCCTCCTCGTTGCCGATGCAAACGTCGACATACTTCATCAACGGACGCATCACAGAGATGGCCTTCTCTGATGTCCAGAGCTTCTTGCGGAAGTTGAGGTCGACACTCACAGTAACGCCATGACGCTTGGCTGCCTCGCAAGCAAGACGTGTAAGCTCGGCAGCGCTGTCGCTGATGGCAGGAGTGATGCCGCTCCAGTGGAACCACTGTGCTCCCTCCATGATTGCATCGAAGTCGAAGTCCTCGGGCTTAGCCTCTGCGATGGCAGAGTGGGCGCGGTCGTAGATGACCTTTGAGGGACGCATCGAAGCACCAGTCTCGGCATAATAGAGACCTACACGGTCGCCGCCACGGGCGATGAAACGTGTGTCAACACCGTAACGACGCAGAGCGTTGATGGCAATCTGACCAATCTCGTGCTTAGGAAGCTTGCTCACGAAGTAGGCCTCGTGACCATAGTTTGCTGCACTTACAGCTACGTTAGCCTCGCCACCGCCAGGGATGATGCGAAGGTGGTCGGTCTGAATGAAACGGTCGTTGCCGTCGGGAGAGAGGCGAAGCATGATTTCGCCAAGTGTTATAATCTTTGCCATAAATAATGATTTATATTATTCGTTTATTGTCTTTATATTATTACGTATTCTTGTACCTCTTTACTTCTTTCTTTTTCTTGTTTTGTCGCAACTTTTCTGGTTCAGTTGCAACTCTTTTCTTGTTTAGTCGCAACCTTTTTTCTTGTTCTGTCGCGACATCCTTTTGGCTTATTCCGTCACAACATCAGTTGTGAGCGGCTGCTTAAGGTCGTCGAGGAACTGTCGTATCTGCTGATACCACACGCGCTGGTTGGGAGTGCCACTCTGACACCACGACGCTCCGAAGTAATAGTTGAAGCGTTCGCCATTCTTCACACCGTGCTTCACCCCCACAGCATTGCCCTTGATGCCAGCCTTTTTGTGCCAAGGGTCCTTCACGTACAATGTCTTGTCGGCACCTTCGGGGAAGAGCGTGGCGACATAAATCTGGAAGTTATGCTTCTCGGGACTGTCAGTCGGGTCGGTATAAGCCACGTAATCGGATTCTAATTTAAGATCATAAGGATTGTCTGTGTGTACGACTACTCCGCCGGCTACGTCAACGGGCTTCTCTAAGCCTTCATACCAAACGGTCATTTTGTTGAAATAAGAGCCTTTAGCAAGGCTGATGATACGATGTTCTGTAACGTTCTGATTTCCGATTTTTGCAGTGTTGTATTCCAACTCGAGAGTGAAGAGCAGTGGTCCGTTGTCGAGCATACGGTAGTTCTTGAAACAGTATGGCATCACGATGCTGTCGCCAAGCATTATGGCTGGTGTGCCGCATCCGAGCGACGGACCTACGTTGTAGCAGTCAAGGCCAGTGCCGTGGTCAAGATGCAGCGACACCTCACGGCGTAGCGAGTCGGCTGTGGTCTTGTCGCCGTTCTGCTCAAGAAAGTCGGCTGTGCGCTGTCCGTTGTAAACCACGGCATAGCGTCGCTCAACATCGGGATAAGGATTGCTCTTGAGCCATACGTCCATGCCGAAAGCCTTTTCGCCCGTGCGCTGAAGGGCGGGACCGTAGGCACGGTAGGAGCATTTGTCGTTCTCCCATGTTATGTCGTCTACGCGCCATGCGTAGAGTTTGCCACAGGCATAGTTGACAAACTGGCGTCCGGTGTTGCCCGCCTCGACATTGAATTTAGCCAAGCCACCGGGCCGCACCATGGCTTCGACAAGCAGTCGCTGGTCGTGGGTAATCTGGCTTGCAACCTGCAGTCCGTAGAGGTCTTTCACCACAAGCTGGCTACCCTCAGCCACTCCAAGCTGCTGCCAAACTTTCTTGGCATCGAATGCCACTACCTCGTGGCGTTGGTCGGTGCTTGGGTTTTTCACCGTAAGCACCACCTTGGCCGAAACCTTAGCCGCCCCTATAGTAAGGGCTAAAAACATGGCAAAGATACACTTTCGCTTCATTGTTATCTAATTATTAATTATGGTATCTTATATGTTATTTCAGCTGTTTTGCCACTTTTTTGTAAATACCCTTGCCAATCCATGGGTCGTCGATCTCGGTGAGCAACTCGCCCATACGCTTGTAGAGTTGCTTGATTGTGGCTTTGCCTTCCTTGGTGTCGGCAATGTTCTTGAGCTGATAAGGGTCGTTCTGGTCGTCGAAGAGCAGCACGCGATTCTTGTTGTACTGGCGGTCGATGTATACGGCGAGAGTGTATTTGTGGGTCTTCAGTCCGCGTGACGAAGGGAAGTAGTCTATCACATTGCCCTCAGCGTCCTTGTTGCCGTCCATGTTCTGTATGTAGAGAGCTGCGTCGGGACGTTTCACTGTGGCATCCTCTGGCGAGTAGAACAGTCGTGAGTAGTCCTTGCCATGAAGATCGGCAGGAATCTTGTCGCTTAGTCCTGCCATGCCAAGCATTGTAGGCATGATGTCGGGCGAGGAGAGAAGCAAGTTGTCAACGTGCGGCTTGAGCTTAGATCCGTAACGGATGATGAAAGGCACGTTCATCGACTCGGTGTAGGGTGAGTTCTTCGGGTCGTCGGTGTTCTGTGAGCACATTGTCTCGCCGTGGTCGGATGAGAACACTACGATAGTGTTGTCGTCGAGTCCGGCATCCTTGAGAGCCTGGAGAATCATTCCGAAGGCGCGGTCGACACCAGTGACCGATGCGAAATAGTAGCGCACCGACTCTGCCTTGCTCATCTTTGGATTGGCATTTTTGCGAACGAGCAGTTGCTCAAGTGGCTGCTTGCGGTAGAGGTTGTAATCCTCCTCCATGCAGTCGTTGAGTGTGCGGTAGGGGCTGTGGGGCGGGTTCATGCCCACCATAAGGAAGAAAGGCTTGTTGCCATCGCGCTCGCCGTTGCGGTTGTTGATGTATTCTATAGCTTTCTTTGCCTCGTAGGTTGGCGACCATTCGTGCGGGTCGTGACGATTGCCCTTGGTGTCCCAATAATGTGGGTTCTTATGCTCGTCGAATGTTCCGTAGGAGTACCAGTAGTTGAAACCGTGACGCTCTTGTGGTTCGGTATAGGCATCCCACACCGGACGCTGTGTCTCAACATAGTCGCCTGGGTTCTGTGGAGAGTTCTTCGTGGGGAATGATGCGTGCAGCTTGCCAATGTATCCACAGTCGTAGCCTGCCTGGCTCATTACGTCGCTCCAGCATGTGGCATCGCTGCGAAGAGAGGAGATAGGACGTGAGGAGTTGCAGTTGAGTGGTATTCCGCTTCGGTTGGGATACATGCCGGTGAGCAGCGAACCACGATGCGGACTGCTGAGCGGGCAGTTGCTTTGTGCCGAAGACAGCACTACGCTCTCACGCGCAAACTTATTTATATTAGGAGTGTGCACAGGGTCGGACTCCGAATTGATAGCTCCCTTGAAGTCGGGTTGCGACCAAAACTCCATAGCGTAGTTGCGGTATTGGTCGGGAAACACGTAAACCACGTTGGGACGCTGCTGTGCCATAGCTCCAGTAGGAGCCAGCATTGCCATTCCAGCAATCAGCGAGATGTGTTGCTTCTTCATTTATGTAATGGATTTTGTTTTTGTAAATGTGTAGTGTTTAAGTTTCAGTCACAAAATTACATATTACGTGGAAGTCGTGCTTACATTTTCGTACAGATTATTAGTCTTATTGTACAATGGTACAATTAGTGTATATTAATGGTATTGGATAGTATGTAATTGGTGGTAATGCAACAAAAAAAGGCAACAGCCATTGGATGCGGATATTGAGAATTCCGACACCAATGACTGTTGCCCTCAAATAATATATAAGTGAATTATAATGGCGTGTTTAGAATAAATGTGCGCAGCAGATAGTAGCTGATAATACCAGCAAGATAACCTACAAAGGCAATCCATGTGATTTTCTTCATGTACCATCCGAAGGTAATCTTCTCCAAGCCCATAACCACAACACCGGCTGCACTGCCGATGATGAGCATTGAGCCGCCAACGCCTGCACAGTAGGCGAGCAACTGCCAGAAGATTCCGTCAACAGCCATGTCGCCAGTAGCTGCCACTGGATACATGCCCATACATCCTGCCACGAGTGGTACATTGTCGACGATGCTTGACAATACGCCGATGATGCCTGTTACGAGATAATGGTTGCCGTCGAACACTTCGTTCAGACCCTTGCCCATTGCGGCGAGCACTCCAACCTCTGAAAGGCAGGCCACAGCCATAAGGATGCCGAGGAAGAAGAGAATGGTAGACATATCAACGCGTGAGAGCAGATTGGTCACGCGCTTCTGTGTGCCTTCGTCGTCATGTCCGCGATGCAAGTGGCGGTAGAACACTTCGGTTGTTGTCCACAGCACGCCAAGCACAAGCAGGATGCCTACGAACGGAGGCAGATGGGTGATGCTCTTGAATATTGGAACAAACATGAGTCCGCCTACACCAAGCACAAACACTATCTTGCGCTGGGTTTCTGTGAAGTCGCCCAAATCAGATGCCTTGCCGTCGTTGGTGTCAGGCATGTGAAGCTCACCTTTAAGGTGATATTGCAGAATCAAGGCAGGGATAATCATTGACACGAGCGACGGGATGAGAATCTCGCTGATAACTCCAGCCGCTGTGATGAGGCCCTTGTTCCAAAGCATGATGGTGGTGACGTCGCCGATAGGTGAGAAAGCACCGCCTGAGTTGGCTGCAATTACTACGAGTGCGGCATATATGAGACGGTCCTCACGGTCGCTGACAAGCTTGCGGAGAATCATAATCATTACGATACTCGTGGTGAGGTTGTCGAGAATAGCCGACAGAATGAATGTCATAAAGGCAATTCGCCACAGCAAGGCGCGCTTTGTTTTGGTCTTCATTGCCTTGCGCACCCAGTTGAAACCGCCGTTTTGGTCTACAATCTCCACAATGGTCATTGCTCCCATGAGGAAGAAGAGAGTTGTGGAAGTGTCGCCGAGATGTTCTTGAATGATTGACGTCACCTTTTCTGCCATGCCTGCTACGCCTCCAGTGTAGTCTGGGTGCATGAGTTGCAGATACTGCATGGGGTCGAACATGTAGAGCGTCCAACACGCCACGAACATAAGCAGCGCAATGGCCGCTTTGTTAACTTTGGTCAGGCTTTCGGTGGCTATGCATGCATAGCCCACAACGAAGGCGATGACAATCATGATTGTTAATGTTGCCATAAATGCGTTTTGTTGTTATTGGTTTTTTTGTTAATAATGTTTTATCCGTATTGTGGTTTGTTTTTGTAATACGGTGCAAAATTAGCCAAAAAAAAGCAAACGCAAGTCTATACAACAGAATATTAATGTAAATGTATTGAAATTGCATGGAATGTGGCGTCAGAAATCAACGCGTACTCCCACTTGCAGGTTGAAAGCCCATGGCTTGTCCTTGAAAATGGTCTCCACAGGGCTGTTGTTGTTGAAGTAGTATTTCACTCCTGGTTCGGCGAAAAGTCCTACTTGCGGCAAAGCGTTGATCTGGATGCCAAGAGCTGCATTAGCCGAAAACTGCACATTGTCGTGGGTTGCGTCGGTCTTCAATCCATCAGCCTCAAGCGATGCCTTCACGTTGAAGTCGGCCTCGCCTCCTGCCGATGCGTAGGTCTGCACGTGGTTGTTGCCCCATATCTTGTATTTCAGACTTAAGGGTATGCCTATGTAATGAAGCTTCTGTGTCTCGATGATGTCGTCATTGCCCGACGATTTTATGAAGTCGGTTTCAGCACGTGTGTAAACCAAGCCTGAAGTAAGTGCCAAGCGATGGTTTAAGGCATAGCCTACGGATAAACCCACGGAGAGTGGTTGTGCGTGGTGTTTCGTCTCTTTATAGTTCGAAAGCAACATGGCGTTGCCATTTATAAGGTATTCGCCGTTTGCTGTCTCACTGTTGGGAAAGTGGTAGTCGGTTGATGTCGATGATGTTCTAACGGCTCTGATGCCAGGCATAGTCGAGTTGCCAGAACCGTTGAAAGTGCCTCCTGTATTTACTCCAACAGTAATGCGGTTGGCAGGTTCTGTCTTTACATCTGTCATTGTCCACATGGCAGAAGCTTGGTTGTGCAGCGACTTGCGTGGTTTGTTCGTCTGTTGTGGAGCGGAGGCAATGTTGCTTTGCTGATAGGTTGTGGCAGATGTTGTTTCGGCCTTTTCTTCAGTGGCTTGATTGTTTACTGCTGCGGAGCTTTCTTCATTTAATGTTGTAGCCGATTCATCTTCATTAAATGTTGTAGCCGCCGAATTAGCCATGTACGACTCAGTGTTGTTGATGGCAGCAATGGCAGTAGAGCTCTTGCTGTTCTTTGCCATTGCAATAGCCGAGGCTGACTCTGTGTTGCCAGGCAGTAGTTCTGCATTGTTCATGTTGGGATAAGCTTTAGACTTGTTGTTGCTTACGGCAAGTTGGTCTATTGTGTCCTCATTGGCACGGTAGCCTATCACAACAAGCAAAGCCACGGCAGCAGCAACCGATGCAGTCCACATGACAAAGCGCAGAGTGGCTCCATGTCGGTGCTGCTCTGTTGCGGTGTCGGGTGTTGTTACGTGTGTTGTGTTGGGCGTTGTTGCCTGACTTCTGTCGAGTTGCTGCTCTATCCTGTTCCACAAATCGTCGGGCACAGGGGCCTCGCTATCGGCAAGTCGCTGGCGCAGTTGGCTGGTCCAATCGTTTTGTTTCATGTTTTTATTTCTCCTTTTTTATATGTTCGTTAATCATTCGTGCCAACATTTTCTTGGCATGGAAGAATTGTGAGGCCGATGTGCTCGGCGTAATTCCCAGTTCGGCGGCTATCTCCTTGTGGCTCATCTCTCCAAACACATACATGTTGAGCACCACGCGGTAGCCCTCGGGCAGTGAAGCTATAAGATGTGACAGTTCCTCGTCGCTCACCTTATTTATATCAGGGTCTTCGTCGTCGGTGGAGTCGGGTATTGTGTCTGTAAAGGTGATGCCCGACCGATGCCGCAGAAATCCCAATGCCTCGTTGGCTACTATTCTTTGGAGCCACGACTTGAGAGAGCCTTCGCCGCGGTATTCAAACCGTTCTATCGACTGGAATATCCTCACAAACGAGTCTTGCACAATATCACATGCGTCGTCCCTGTCCGCGACGTACCTCAGCGCAGTGGCCATGGCAAATCCCGAATACTGGTTGTAGAGCTGCCGCATTGCAGCTCGGTCGCCGTTATGAAGATTGTGAACGAGTTGTTCTTCGGATTTCATTGATGTCGTTATTTCCGTTTCGCGGTGAATACAAGTTTTAGCGATACGGGGTTTGTTTCGCCACTGTTCACTGTGTAGGATGTGGCGTGTAGCACAAGGGTTAGTACTCCCGACATGGAGAGTGTGCCCCAAGAAATAGTCGTATTGTCTAACGGGTCGTTGGGTGATAGGGCTATGTTCACGCTGTAGGGCTTCTTGTCGACCAATGCCGATAAATGCCATTCTGTAGGCTCAAGCGAGTAGAGCAGGGTTTTGTCGGAAGCTTGGGTGACGGTGAACTTCAGTTTCTCGCTTTTATTGTTGCTGCCTATGGCCGATTCAATGTTGCTTCCCTGAAAGAGTTGCTGCAAAATTTCTGTATATGGCACTTCAAATAGTTGGATTTCCTTGCCCGACACTATTGCTTTGCCAGTACTTACCGACGTGGAACCTACTGTCCATTTGCCCTCGTAGGCCACAGGTGTCTCTGGGCATGTTGTGAAGTTGTCGTTGAAGCTGCTTTGATTGTCGTCTATCTGACACGACATGAGCGACAATGTCAGCAACTGAACCATCATCAAGATGGCCACAACACCGATATTTCTTATTCTTTTCATCCTTTTTGTAGTTATGTGTATTGGGTTATACACAATATAAATGTGCAAAGTTGAATAATATTGCATGAAGGAGGAAAAAAATTTGGAGATACTATCAATGAATAAAGCGAATTTGATAAGTTTGAACTTCTGCTTACAGTAGTATATTTAAAAGAAAAGCAAATTTTTTACTGACAAAATTTTCTTATCCGCCCAAAATTTGTACTTTTGCATTATCTTTAATAAAAACAGTACATATTTAATAATAAAAATATAGTGGATGACTTTTTAGCATTATGAAGATTGGATTGTTTATTCCCTGCTATGTCGACGCACTCTACCCAGAAGTAGGCGTCGCCACTTACAAGCTCCTAAGGAGCCTCGGTCTTGATGTAGACTATCCCTTAAGCCAAACTTGTTGCGGACAGCCTATGGCAAATGCCGGCTTCGAGAAGTTGGCGGGCAAGATAGCCGACCGTTTCGACGAGCTGTTTAAAGGCTACGACTATGTTGTGGCTCCATCGGCATCATGTGCCGCTTTCGTGAAACTCTACCACCCGCGCCTTGCTAAAGGACAGCATGAATGCCTCACGTCGAAGAAGATAATGGATGTTGTAGAGTTTATACACGACATTGTTCGCCCTACAAGCCTTAAGGCAAAATTTCCGCATGTGGTGAGTGTGCACAACTCTTGTCATGGAGTGCGCGAGCTTGGCCTTTCGTCTCCCTCGGAGCGCAATGTGCCTCAGTTCAACAAAATCATCGACCTTCTGCGTCTTGTTGATGGCATAGTCATTAAGGAACCGGAGCGCAAGGATGAGTGTTGCGGATTTGGAGGAATGTTTTCCGTTGAGGAACCCGATGTGTCTAAGCGAATGGGCGAGGACAAGATTGCCAGACACATGGCTACGGGTGCCGAATACATTACAGGACCCGACTCTTCGTGTCTGATGCACATGCAGGGCATTGCAAAGAGAGAGAATAAACCTATTAAGTTCATCCACGTAGTACAGATATTAGCAGCAGGACTATGAGCACACAACACAGCGAAGCGGCACGACGCTTCAACGAGAATAGAGAGAAAACAACCTGGCACGACGCAACATTCTGGTCACTAAGACAGAATCGCGACACTATGGCACATGGGCTGCCCGAATGGGAAGAGCTTAGAGAACATGCCAGCCAAATAAAGCGACACACCATAACTCATCTTGCCGACTATCTGGAGCAATTCTCCTCGCAGCTTGAGAGCCGGGGAGTGATTGTGCACTGGGCAAGGACTGCCGATGACTTCAACCATATTGTGCTCGACATTCTTCGGGAGCATGGGGTGAAGAAGATGGTAAAGTCGAAGTCGATGCTCACAGAGGAGTGTGCCATGAATCCTTTCCTTGAGCAGAACGGCATTGATGTTGTGGAGACCGACCTTGGCGAGCGCATCCTTCAACTGTTGAAACAGAAACCAAGCCACATAGTAATGCCTGCCATCCACTTGAAGCGCGAGGAAGTGGGACGTATGTTCGAGGAGAAAGGCATAAGCAAGGAAAAGGGCAACTACGACCCTACCTATCTCACCCGCTGCGCTCGCCTTCACCTGCGCAATGAGTTTATGGAGGCTGGAGCAGGAATGACGGGCTGCAACTTCGGTGTGGCTAAGACAGGCGACATTGTAGTGTGCACCAACGAAGGCAATGCCGACATGTCTACCTCCATGCCCAAGCTCCATCTTGTGGCTATGGGTATAGAGAAGATAGTGCCCGACTACAAGTCGTTGGCTGTTTTTCAAAGATTGTTGTGCCGTTCGGCAACGGGTCAGCCCACTACTGCATATACCTCGCATTTCCGTCAGGCGCGTCCCGGAGCCGAGATGCACGTGATTCTTGTAGACAACGGTCGTAGCGACATTCTTGCCGATCCTGAGCATTGGGAGACATTGAAGTGCATTCGTTGTGGCTCGTGCATGAACACTTGTCCCGTATACCGCCGTTCGGGTGGCTATTCCTACACATATTTCATCCCTGGTCCTATAGGCATCAACCTTGGCATGTTGCGCGACCCGCAGCGTTTCAGCGACAATGTTTCGGCTTGCACACTGTGTCTTTCGTGTGACAACGTTTGCCCGTCGAAGGTAAATCCAGGTTCGCAGGTGTATTTGTGGCGACAGAAACTCGATTCGCTCCACCGTGCCGACCCTATGAAGAAGATGATGTCGGAGGGTATGGAGGTGCTATTCGAGCATCCGCATCTTTATGCTTCGGCCTTGAAATTAGCTCCATTGGCAAATATTGTTCCCGATAGCTTGACCCACATACGTGCCGTAAATCCATGGGGCGTGGGACATGCAAAGCCTGAGTTTGCCAAGGAGTCGTTTCAAGAACTTTGGAAGAAGGGAAAAGTAAAGGAGTAGGAGTATTGAATAATACTCGTTTACTCCTCACATATTGTCTGATTTAATCACTCAAAAGAAATGTATAAAGAAGAACTTTTAGAGAAGCTTCGCGTAAACACACGCATTCAATACGATATGCCGATGACCGAACTGGAAGGCATTGCCTACGACGATACTGTGGAGCAGTTTATAGAAATGAGCCGTAATGTAGGCTCAAACGTGATTGTTGCCAAGCAAGGCGAGAGTCTGGATGATATTGTGCGACGTGCCTATCCCGAGGCCAAAGTGATAGCGTCCGACTTGAAGGAACTCACTATTGCTACGCTCAATCCCGATACTGTGGCAGATGCTCAGTCGCTTAACGGCACTGATGTAGGTGTGGTTGCAGGTGAGATAGGCGTGGCAGAGAATGGATGTGTATGGATACCTCAACAGATGAAGGAGAAGGCCGTGTGCTTCATTTCCGAATATCTTGTGATTGTGCTGTCGAAGAATAGCATTGTCAACAATATGCACGAGGCTTACGACCGCATCACTATGCCGTCTACCGGGCTCGGCACCTTCATCTCTGGTCCGTCGAAGACTGCCGACGTCGAGCAGGCTCTTGTTATGGGAGCACAGGCTGCAAGAGGAGTGACGGTGGTGATAAGGGAAGAATAGTTGCACACTAAATCTTCTCGGCCTTGTCAATAGCATCTCCTACATACTTAAGGAGCTCGTTGGTATTGGCCCTTATTTCTTGCGACATTCTGACAAGCTGCTCACGGCTCATGTCGTTTTGCTTGTCGGTGATGAGGTGGGCAAGTCGAGCAATTTCGTTGAGCGGCTTGTTCACCTCTTCGCTCATATTGTGCAGAAGAGCAGTCTTGGCAATGTCGTCGGCAACAGCTTTGTCGTGTGCCTCTTCAAGCGCGGCACGAGTTGCTTCGAGCGATGAGTTTGTGGCCTTAAGGCGGCGCATAATGTGGCTTCGCTTAAATAGATACAAGGCAATGGCTATGAAAAGAACAGCCATGAATATGGCCAAAGACCATTGTCTCACCTTTGATGTTTCGTTGCGGAATCTACTTTCCGTAATTTTGCTGCGCAGGCGGTCGGCCTCAAGTTGCTTGCGCTGCATCGACAGGCGAACATGGTCGGCATTCATTTTAAGTCGGCTCAGTTCGAGCGACGAGTTGTTGAGTGTGAGTTGGGTGTTGGCAAGCTCAAGGTTGGTTGAGAGGAGTTCGGCTTCTTGCTGCTCGTAAAGGGCTTGTTGGTGGGCTATGGCGAGTTGGTTGTTTTCATATTCTTGGCCATAGTTGATGAAGTTTGCCTCTATCATGGCAAGCGGCGAAGTCATAACAGTGTCGCGCTTTTGAACGTTATGTACATAAATGTCTTTTTGTATGTTGGCAAGCGAGTCGTAGCGGCATTGGTAGCGGAACAATTGCATCTTGGCGCGATAGTAGGCGAAATCCTTTTTGTTCTTGTTGGCTTCCATTACCTCTCGTGCTTCCTTATAGTTGCCGTCGATAATCATGCGTAGCATAGCAATCTCGCTCTCCTCTATTTCGCTCGACTTTGGATCTACCTTTCCACCGTTCAGTTGGCGATAGATTTCATAGTAGCGGTAGAACACGTCGCGGCGGTCGAGGCAAAAGGTTGCATAGCAGATGGTGCGCAGTATTCGCTTTTTGAAAGATGGAGCTTTGGCCAAGGAATATCCTTCAAGGGCACAGTTGAGCATCTTCTCATAGTCGAACATGTTTTCGTAGCATTGTGCCATATAGCGGAATGCGTTCGACATGTCTTGGTCGGGCAGATACTTCACTCCTATTTCTATAGCTTTGCGGAAGTTCTCTACAGCCTGATGTAGTTCATAGCGTGCCATATGTATTTGTCCGATGGCAAACACTCCTGTATATAATCCGTAGATATTATTGTTCTTGCGGGCATAGGCGTTCATTTTCTCAACGTATGCGTAGGCTTCATGGAAACGCTTAAGGTTGACAAGGTAGTTCACCTTGGTGGTCATGGCGAAATAGAAGTATTGATTATATCCGGTTTGTATAGCCTTCTCTTGCAGTGCTTTCACGGCATTTTCAAAATCAGCTTCAGAGTCGGTCACACGATAGTGTTGCAGTGGTATGACGAGTGCAAGGCATTGCGCTTTCTTGTCGCCTATCTCTACTGCCTTGTCATAGAGTATACGCGACAGGTCAAGACATTCGGGTGTGAAGCGCTTGTTGTAAGCCTTCTGATAGAGCGTGTAAAGGCAGTCGTTTATCTTGTATGGGTTGTTTTGCGCCATGCCACTTATGCCTACAACTATCCATACGACTGCTGTCAGGAGCAGTCGCATGACACGGTGTGCAGGTTGTGATAGTTGTTTATGCATAGGTTTGTTTTATTGTTTCTTGAAATCCACCCGGTAGGTGCAGCCATTTCGCCAGTTACTGCATCCATAGGCAGTCTTACCTTTTATTATTGTACCCTTGCCGCACATGGGGCATGTGGTGCCTATTATCGAATCGTCGGCTTCCTGAGCCAAAGGTGTAGTGGTTGAATTTGTTGTTGATGTCGCTGTTGAGGCTGTGGCTTTAGGCGCAGCCTTCTTCTTTGTTGTTTTCTTTTTCTTCTTCAGGTCTTCTTCAGTGAGTGTGGTCACTCGTCGGTTGGAGTTGTCGCGCAGCACATCGTTCACAATTTCCGTCACCTGCTGCTTCAGTCCGTTTATGAAGTCGGCAGCGTCGTCCTTCTTATGTTCTATGTCGCGCAGTCGCTTCTCCCAGATTCCTGTAAGCTCGCAACTCTTCAGCAGTTCCTCGTGTATGATGTCGATAAGCTCGATGCCCGTGGCTGTGGCAACGAGGTTCTTGCGCTCGCGCCTTATGTAGTGGCGCTTGAACAGTGTCTCGATGATTGCGGCTCTTGACGAAGGACGGCCTATTCCATTCTCCTTAAGAGCGGCACGCAGAGTCTCGTCCTCTACAAACTTTCCTGCTGTCTCCATAGCTCTTAGCAAGGTTGCCTCGGTGTAGTATTTTGGAGGTGTTGTCCATTTCTCGGATAGGGTGGGGATGTGTGGTCCGCTCTCGCCTTTTACGAATGCTGGCAGAGTGCGTTCCTCGTCACCCTTCTTCTCGTCGTCATCATTGTTTTGCTGTTGATTATTATTTCCGTTACCAGGATGGGCGTACACTTCGCGCCAACCAGGCGACAGGATTTCCTTACCGCTCACCTTGAATTCCACGTCTTCTACCTTGCCTAAAACAGTAGTGGTCGAGAACTTGCAGTCGGGATAGAACACGGCTATGAATCGTCGGGCTATCAGATCGTAGACATTGCGCTCCATGTCGGTTAGGCTTGTGGCAGGCACTCCTGTAGGGATGATGGCGTGGTGGTCGGTTACTTTTGATGTGTCGAACACACGCTTCGACTTGGGTAGCTTCTTGCCCATGAGTGGCTGCATAAGCTCGCCATACTGCTTGCTGATGCCCGACAGAATGTTGGGACATTTGGGGTAGATGTCGTCGCTCAGATATTGAGTGTCCACACGTGGATATGTAGTGAGCTTGCGCTCGTAGAGTCCTTGAATGAGCTTAAGCGTCATTTCGGCGCTGTAGGAGAACTTGCGGTTGCATTCCACCTGCAACGACGTGAGGTCGAAGAGTCGTGGTGCCGGTTCAGTGCCATTCTTCTTCTGCACGTCGGTCACGGTGAATGGCTTGTCGGCGATGGTGGCAAAGGCGGCCTCGCCCTCCTCTTTGGTTGTGAACTTGCCCTTGGTGGCTGTAAACGTAGTGTCGCGGTATATGGTGGCCAATACCCAGTAAGGCTCTGGCTCGAATGTGTCAATCTCCTTCTGTCGGTTTACTATAAGGGCAAGTGTTGGAGTCTGCACACGTCCTATGCTGAGCACCTGATGGTTTTGTCCGTATTTCAGCGTGTAGAGTCGCGTGGCGTTCATGCCGAGCAGCCAGTCGCCAATGGCTCTTGAGAGTCCGGCTATATACAGTGGCTGGTATTCGCTTTGGTCCTTGAGCGAGGCAAACCCCTCGCGTATGGCCTCGTCGGTCATAGATGATATCCACAAGCGCTTCACTGGGCACTTTGCCCCAGCCTTCTGCATCACCCATCGCTGTATAAGTTCACCTTCCTGTCCGGCATCACCGCAGTTCACTATGCCGTCGGCAGCTTGCATAAGGCGTTCTATCACGGCAAACTGTCGCTTGATGCCGTCGTCGTCGATAAGCTTGATGCCGAATCGTGGCGGAATCATGGGCAATGAAGCCAGACTCCAGTGCTTCCACATATCGGTGTAGTCGTTGGGCTCCTTCAGTGTGCATAGGTGGCCGAAGGTCCACGTCACTTGGTAGCCATTTCCTTCCATGTATCCTTGGTGGCTGTTTGTCGCGCCCAGTATTCGGGCGATATCCTTTGCTACACTTGGTTTCTCGGCTATGCAGACAATCATTTTTTATTTGTTGTTATTGTTTTATTTATTATTTATTAATAGGAGCAGTCCGGGTATGGGGTAATAGGAGCAGTCCGGGTATGGGGCTTACTTTTAATGGTGTGGACGGACAAGCTACATTAATCTTGAATGGTGCTTCTACTTGTTTTAAGTGGCAAAGTTAAGAAAAATAATTGAGAATACGTTGATTTGTTGAAAAATCATAAAGCATAAAAAATAGTAGTGGTCAAGCAGCTTACTTTTAAAACAAATTAAATCTATTGTTGATAAAAATTTGTTTAAACGAAATAAAAGTATTAGCTTTGCATTATCATTTTATCTACCACATGAAGAAAATATTGTTGTTAGGTTCAGGCGAGTTGGGCAAGGAATTTGTCATCGCCGCAAAGCGTGCAGGACAGTATGTCGTTGCATGCGACAGATACGAGGGTGCTCCGGCAATGCAGGTTGCCGATGAGCATGAAGTGTTCAACATGCTTGATGGCGATGCCTTGACTGCAGTTGTAGAGAAGCATCACCCCGATATTATTGTGCCAGAGATTGAGGCTATTCGCACCGAGCGTCTTTTCGACTTCGAAAAGGAGGGCATACAGGTGGTGCCGAGTGCAAGAGCCGTGAACTATACAATGAACCGCAAGGCAATACGCGACCTTGCCGCCAAGGAATTGGGTCTGCGCACAGCCAAGTATTTCTATGCCACCACTCTTGAGCAGCTTCGCGAGCATTCAAAGGAGATTGGTTTCCCATGTGTAATCAAGCCGCTTATGTCGTCGTCGGGTCACGGACAGAGCATTGTGCGCGGACCGGAGGAACTTGAGAAGGCGTTCAACGACGCTATGGAGGGAAGCCGTGGCGACGTGAAGGAGATAATCATTGAGGAATTCATCCACTTCGACTCTGAGTTCACTCTGCTCACTGTCACACAGAAGGACGGTCCTACATTGTTCTGCCCGCCTATCGGACATGTGCAGAAGGGTGGCGACTACCGCGAGAGTTGGCAGCCGTTCCAGTTGCCTGAGGACGAGCTTCGCAAAGCTGAGGATATGGCAGAGAAGGTGACACGTGCCTTGACTGGTGCTGGATTGTGGGGTGTTGAGTTCTTCCTGACAAAGCAGGGCGAAGTTATCTTTTCCGAGCTTTCGCCACGTCCGCACGACACGGGTATGGTGACACTTGGTCATACAACCAATCTTTCGGAGTTTGAGCTTCACTTCCGCGCCGTGATGGGATTGCCTATTGCCGGAATACATCTGGAGCATGCAGGAGCAAGTGCCGTGGTGCTCTCGCCAAGCGAGACAAACGATCCATTGCCCTATAACTTCGTCGACGCTTTGAAGGAAGACTACACACGTGTGCGCATCTTCGGCAAGGAGGAAGCACATGTTGGTCGCCGCATGGGTGTGGTGCTCTGCTACGGAGAACCAACGGCTGACACAACACTTTTGCGTGATAAGGCTAAGCGTTTGGCCAAGACTGTGCTTGGCACTGATCCGTATATGGAGAAATAGTGGATTTTTTAAATTAAAAAGTAATATATAATACTTGGCCATGTAAATACATATTACTCGGCAAAGTATTATATATTACTTGGCAAAGTATATTAGTATTACTTTGAGAGCATATAAACACAACGAATAATGAACAACATATTCGTAAAAGATAATGCAAACAGGATTCGTACTCTGCAAGGAGCGCGTTTCCTGTTTGTTGTTTTAATATACATGAGTCATTGCGTCACAGAAAACATTGTTGAGCCTTTTGACTTTGGTGGTGATATAGGGGTGTCGTTCTTTTTTATTCTTAGTGGCTTTGTGTTGTCGTTGGGCTATGGTCCGAGAGTCAGTAGGGGAGATTTTTCCACAAAAAAGTTCTTTTGGCGACATTTTTGGAAATTATATCCGTTGCACGTTCTGCTGTATGCTGCAGTATTGCTGCTTGACTGGCGCATAGGCCACACTTACGATTGGATTCAAATGACGACTTCGCTGTTGCTGTTGCAGTCGTGGATTCCGTGGAATCATACATTGTATACAGTCAATGCTGTGTCGTGGTTCCTGTGCGACACATTATTCTTTTACGTCATATTTAGGAGTCTTTATGCATTTATAATGTCAGCAGACGGAAAGAACCTGAAATTGGGGTTCGCTGTATTTGTGGTTATATATCTGATTGTGGCGTCACAGGTGCCGCATGATATGATAAATTGTACGCTGTATGCCAATCCATTGCTCCGCGTTGTAGATTTTGCGCTTGGTATAATAGCCTATCGCTTCTATAAGACCAAATGCCTGGAAGCTAACTCTTACACATCTTTATCAAGAATACCGCTTGTCGTTTATATCTTGTTAGGAGTGGTGATGTATTTCGTATACCAGAGTATGAATGGCAACGGATGCCGCTGTGTAGCACTGTTTTGGCCTTTTATGCCACTGTTTATTGTTAGATTGGTTGCTGCCGACGGTACGAATGACATTGTGGCGCGTTGGTTAGCGTCGCGACTTATGCAGTGGCTTGGTGGTATAAGTTTCGAATTGTTTATGGTACATCTATTTGCAATGCGTCTTACATTTCATTTTATGCAAACCAATATTAGTCTTTTGCAAGATTGTGTTGGTTTCAGCGTAGCTTTTGTGGTGGCTGTGGCAATGGCGTGGTTGCTGCATTCTGGTTTTGTAAAACCAATATATAATGTAATAAACCGGCGTTTTCTGCGTTCTTAATATATAATAAATGTGTAAAATGGACAAGAATCAATACTCTATAATCGAATTGCCGAAGATATGCGATCCTCGTGGCAATCTCACAGTGGCCGAGAGCATGAAGCAAGTGCCCTTTGAGGTGCGTAGGGTTTACTGGACCTACGATGTGCCGTCGGGCGAAAGCCGTGGCGGACATGCCCACAAGCAGTGTCTGGAGATCATCATTGCCATAAGCGGCTCGTTCACTGTGACGCTCGACAATGGCAAGGAGAAGCAAGCCTTTCATCTGAATCATCCATGGCAAGGACTGCTTGTGGAGACAGGCGTTTGGCGCACTCTCGACGACTTCTCGTCGGGAGCCGTGTGTCTTGTGCTTGCCTCCGATCCTTACGACGAATCGGATTATATCTATGAATACGACGATTTCTTAAAGTATAAGGGATGATAACGGTTAGACGATACACTGATGATGATGCTGTGGAATGGGATGCTTTTGTGGCAAAGGCTAAGAATGCCACGTTTCTTCTGAAGCGTGGTTATATGGGTTATCACAGCGACCGTTTTACTGACTGTTCGCTGATGGTTTCTGAGGTCAAAGACAATGGCAAGAATCCTATGCTTGTAGCATTGCTTCCGGCAACTATTCATGGTGATGAGTTGCGCTCGCATGGAGGACTTACATACGGTGGACTTGTGATGGACAGTGAAATGACTGCCGAGATATGCATAGAGGTGTTTACTGCCATAAATGACTTTCTGCGTAATGAGTGTGGTGTGAGGAGGGTTGTCTACAAGCCCATACCATGGATTTATCATTCTATGCCGGCTGAGGAAGACCTCTATGCTATCATTAAAGTGTGCAAGGCACGTATCTTGGGCCGTGACATAGCTTCTACAATACAGATGGATAATAGGTTGAAGTTCACAAAACTGCGTCATCGGTGTGTGAACAAGGCGCGTCGCAATGGCATAAGAGTTGAAGAGACAGGCGATATAACGGCCTTCTGGCATGTTCTCGACAATAATCTCATGGCTAAGTATGGTGTGCATCCTGTCCATACCATAGAAGAGTTGGAGCTGCTGCGCTCGCGCTTCCCCGACAACATACGCTTGTTTATGGCTTATCTTGGCGATGAGGCTCTTGGCGGAACGCTTGTGTTTGAGTGTGGCAGAGTGGTTCATACGCAATACATATCTGCCTCGCCGCGCGGAAAGGAACTTGGAGCCTTGGATATTGTGTTCGACTGGCTTATCAATGAACGTTATACGCATGTGCCGTATTTCGACTTTGGCAAGTCTACCGAAGACCAAGGCAATTATCTCAACAGCAACCTTATTCACCAGAAAGAAGGTTTTGGTGGTCGTGGCGTATGCTACGACATTTATGAGTGGACATTATAAAAAAGAAATTACAGATGATAAAATATCTTGACCTAAAGGCGGTGACAAATCTTCATGAGGAAGAAATTCTGCATGCTGTGGACGATGTAGTGAGGAGTGGTTGGTATTTGCGTAGTGAGGCCAACGAAAGGTTTGAGCGTGACTATGCCAACTACATAGGCACACGCCACTGCATAAATTGCGGCAACGGACTTGATTCGCTCACGCTTATCCTTCGAGCCTATAAGGAGATGGGCGTGATGAGCGATGGTGACGAGGTGATTGTGCCTGCCAATACTTACATTGCAACTATTCTCGCCATAACGGATAATGGTCTGCGCCCGGTGCTTGTAGAGCCGCGCCTCGACACGCTGCAGATTGACGACAGCCTTATAGAGCAGGCTATCACACCACGCACACGTGCCGTGATGATAGTGCATCTGTATGGCAGATGTGCATATACGGAACGAATAGGGGAATTATGCCATAGCTACGGATTGCGACTTATTGAGGATAATGCTCAGGCTCATGGATGCACATATCAGGGCAAGCGCACAGGCGCACTTGGTGATGCTGCCGGTCATAGCTTTTATCCAGGCAAGAATCTTGGAGCCTTGGGCGATGCCGGAGGTGTGACTACTGATGATGATGAGCTTGCCGACACGATAAGGGCTCTCGCCAACTATGGCTCAAGTCACCGCTATGTGTTTGACATGGTAGGACGCAACTCGCGTATGGACGAAATTCAGGCTGCTGTGTTGGATGTGAAGCTGAAGTATCTTGACGAGGAGAACCAGCGCCGCCGCGATAATGCACATTATTATATACAGCATATCAGCAATCCTGCTGTCAGTGTGCCGTCGGAGGATTATTGGCAGAACAGTGTGTTTCATATCTTCCCATTGCTGTCGCCACGACGCGACGAACTGAAACAATATCTGCTTGACAATGGTGTGCAGACGGACATACATTATCCCATACCGCCACATAAGCAACAGGCTTATAAGGAATGGAACGAGAGGTCGCTGCCTATAACGGAGAGAATCCACCGCGAGGAATTGAGTATGCCGATTAGTCAAGTTTTGACAGATGAAGAACGAGAAAGAATAGTGGAATTAATAAATAATTTCATGTGATATTGAAGAATGAATTTTATAGGAATTTTTGCTCCTAAAAATGAATACGTATTCGTTGGCCTTTGAATACGTATTCATAAGCCATCGAATACGTATTCATCTGCCATTGAATACGTATTACGTAAATGGTAAGAGAAATGCTTTGTGATTTTTAGAACTTCACCACTCTTCCACCATTTTCTGTTTCCTCAATCGTAACCTTCTTTGCATCCTCAGGCAGAAGCTCGTCGATAAGTTCTGGCCATTCAAGGAAGCAGAGTGAGCCTCCGTAGAAATAATCCTCATATCCCATGTCGTATACCTCTTCGAGTTTCTTGATGCGATAGAAGTCGAAGTGGAATATAGAGTCGCCTGTGGTTGAGCTCTGATATTCGTTGACGATAGCGAATGTGGGTGATGTGATAACGTCTTCAACGCCCAGCTCCTCGCATATAGCCTTGATGAATGTTGTCTTTCCGGCACCCATCTTGCCGTAGAAGGCGAACACTTTGCTGTCGCCCATGTTTTCGATGAATGTTTTGGCAGCCTCGTTGATTTCTGCCAATGAGTTTATTCTTATTTCCATGTGTATGTTGTTTTTTGATGTTGCTTATTTCCTGCTGCTATTTCTTTCTTGCGCTCAGCGTGATCAGCGGTATGAGCATCTCCTCCATTGATATTCCGCCATGTTGGAATGTGTCCTTGTAGTAGGCCACATAGTAGTTGTAGTTGTTGGGATAGGCAAAGAAGGTGCTGCCCGTGGCAAATATGTACGAAGTAGAGATATTGGGTGCAGGGAGCTGAGCCTCGTGCGGATCCTTTATCACGAATACGTCCTTCGACTGGCAGTTGAGATTCTTGCCGAGCTTATATCGCAGGTTGGTGTTGGTGTTGCGGTCGCCTATAATCTTCACAGGTTTTGAGGCTCGTATGGAGCCGTGGTCGGTGGTGATGATTATCTTGCAATCCTTCTGGGCGAGAGCTTTAAGCAGGTCGGCCATTACAGAGTGGCGGAACCAGGAGAGCGTGATGGAGCGGTAGGCCGACTCGTTGTTGGCAAGCTCGCGCACCATCTTCGATTCTGTCCTTGCGTGTGAAAGCATGTCGATAAAGTTGACCACCACTACATTGAGGTCGTTCTTCATGAGGTCGCCAAGTCGCTCAAGCAACCGGTCGGCTCCTACAGAATCGTTGATTTTGTGATAAGAGAACGTGTCGTGGCGGCGGTAACGCTCTATCTGAGTGCGCACAAGTGGTTCCTCGTTGAGGTTCTTGCCTTCCTCCTCGTCCTCATCCACCCAAAGGTCAGGGAACATCTTCTCTATTTGTTCGGGCATGAGTCCTGAGAATATTGCATTGCGGGCATATTGTGTGGCAGTAGGCAGAATGCTTGTGTACATGTCCTCCTCAATGTCAAACATGTCGCCAATCTCTTGCGAAAGCATTCGCCACTGATCGTAGCGGAAGTTGTCGATTACGATAAGAAACACTTTCCCGCCCTCGTTGATAAGCGGAAACACCTTGCGTTTGAAAATGTCTGGACTCATAAGCGGACGTTCGGTAGTGCCGGGCTTCACCCAGTCCATATAGTTGCGCTTAATGAACTTGGCAAACCCATTGTTGGCTTCCTCTTTCTGCATCTGCAACATCTCGGTCATTGACGAGTCGGCAGAGCTAAGCTCGAGTTCCCAATGCACAAGCCGGCGGTATACTTCCTTCCAGTCGTCAATAGTCTGGCTGTCCATTATCTGCATGGCTATTTGCTGGAAACTCTGCTGATAGCCCGATTGTGTCACCTCGGTTACGATTTGCTTCTTGTGTATGTTCTTCTTCAGAGTGAGCAATATCTGGCTTGGGTTTACAGGCTTTATCAGATAGTCGGCTATTTTAGAGCCTATAGCCTGGTCCATGATGTTTTCTTCCTCGCTCTTTGTCACCATAACAATTGGCGTGGCAGGTTGTATCTCCTTTATCTGCTGCAGGGTTTCGAGTCCGGTAAGTCCCGGCATCATCTCGTCGAGTAGCACAAGGTCGAAGGTGTGCTGTCGGCACTCCTCTATGGCATCGGTACCGTTGCTTACAGTCACTACCTCGTAGCCTTTCTTCTGTAGAAAAATGATGTGTGCGCGCAGGAGTTCTATCTCGTCGTCGCACCATAGCAAGTATCCTGTTGTCATATATACCTTCTATTGTTTTAAATTCGTTTTAAAAACCATCGAGATCGTAGTATTCGTCGCTTTCGAGGTCGTTGTCGATATTTTTGTTCTTGTCTTTCTTCTGTTTGTTTGTTGGCGATGGAGTGTCGTCGCCAAAGTAGAACTCTTCCTCAAGATTCTCCTTTGGCTTGACCGTGGGCTGAGTCTTTGGCTCCTCCTTAGGTTGAGTCTTAGGCTCCACCTTTGGCAATGTTATCAGTTCCTCCTTTGGTTGAGTCTTAGGCTCTTCCTTAGGTTTCTCCACAGGCTGAGTCTTCGGTGTGGCTTCGAGAATAACCTCGCTTTGGTTAGTCTCTTTTTTTACGGAAGGCTCTTCCTCAAGTACAGTTGTTGTCGACGAACCGCCACCAGTGTTGTCCTGTATGTCAAATTCATTGAAACCGTCAGCTTTGTTTTGCTTAGAGTCGTCCTCTTCGTTTGAGCTTGGGGCTTCGGGTGTCGTTACGGCATCGGGCTCGTTGAGCAAAGGCTCGTCGGAAGTCTTGAGTGGAGCGAAGTGCTTGGCATAGAACTTGTCGTAGTCGGCATAACTGAACTGTCGACCGAGCAATGGCAGGTTGGTTTCGCTTACTATCAGCGAGCGGTTTTTGCCCACAAGTCGTGTCACGGCAGCCTGAGTGTGCAGCTGTCGTGCGTATTGCAGAGCCTCGTCGTAGTTGCGGAATCCGCTTATTGTTATGCGTCTCAGTCCGTCGGCCTCCTCTATGTTGATTTCGAAGTTACGCACAAGATAACTTGTAAAGTTATAGCGCGCCAATTCAAACATTAGTCGGTTCTCGTTGAGCGAGTCGGGGTTGTAGACAATGGTGTAGACGAAAGCCGCGTTGCGATCAGTTGAAAGCTCTTGCACAGCAGTAGAGTCGCTGTCGCGCAGTACAACGGTGCGTCGGTCCCACATGCCGGCAAGGTCGAACTTGCCGCCATACAATCGTCGGCCTTCGTCGACGCCCTTCACTATCATGCCAGCCATTTGTGCCACTCCGCTCTGCGGATATTTCTCTACTACGGTCTTCATGTCGGCAATGCATCCTTCGGCGTCGCCCTCGTTTAGCTTGCCGAGTCCGCCAATGAAGATAAACTTGTCGCGGTTGGCTCCAAGCGGGTATCGTCTGTTCGAAATCTCCACATTGGCTGTCACGTCGCTGTAACGCGAAGCCTTGAAGGCATCGTAAGTGGCAGCATACAATGAGTCTTCGATGGCTATGCCAAAGCGTGCGTTCTCAACATAGTGTGGGTCGCTGAGAAGCGTTGTCCACTCGTTGTCGGGATATTGCTGCTTAAGTCTCTCCACATACTCATCGGCTGTGCGAGGCTCATGCTTGCGCATATATAATAGGTATAGGTGGTAGAAAGCGTCGGCTGTGCCCTCATAGTCGGGATAGTTGTCGACAAGACGTCGCAACTGCTTCTCGCTTAGCGTCAGGTTGTCGAGCTTATCCTTGAATATCACTCCAGAGTTGTAGAGTCCGTCCTCTATGGTCTTGTTGCTTGCCTCCATCTGCTCCTGTGTGAATGGAATTTGTGCCAGATAGTATTCGCGGCGGTGAGGGTCGTTCTGTGCGCTGTCGGCTATCTGTGCGAGCGAGTCGGCCACAGCCTCTGCCCGTGCTATAGAGTCGAGCTGATGTTGCGACATCTCCTGCTCTTCTCCAGCCATAGCCACCACAGTCTTGTTGACGCGTTGCCAGTTGTCCACGTTCTCGCGCTTGCCCCATTGCTTCTGGAAGGCAGCCTTGCCCTGGCTCACAGCCATGGGGTTGTAGAAGTACCACTGTGCGTTCTTGTTCTGCTGGTTTTGCTGAGCGGCGTTAGGGCGTTGCTGCACCATATTGTTGCCGCCGTTCTTGCTGATAGTTTCTTGCGCCTCTTGCTCCTGCTGCTTGCGGCGCTCCTCGCGCTCCTTGCGCTTTAGTTCGGCAATGGTGCGGTCGATGGCAGCGTTGCGGTCGGCCTCGCTCATGCGTGCAAGCGATTGCAGGGAGTCCTGCAGATGCACGGCATCAGTATATGGTACGAGTTGGTCGAGCACTTTCGAGCGGTTGGACAGCTGTTCGTAGTCCTTGCGTTCCTTGTCAAGCAGTCCGATAGCCTCACCGTAGCATCGCTGTGCGTCGGAATAGCGTTCCATGTCCCAGTAGATGTCGCCCAGTCGGAGCAGGAGCACACCTTTCTCTATGCCCGTGCGTGTGGCTTTTGCTACGCCGCGCTCATAGGCAGTTATGGCTTGCGTTGTGTCGCGTCGTGCCATGTGTATGTTGCCTATGGCATAATACACCTGGTCGAGAAAGTCCTTATTCTTGTCCGACGCAGCCATGCGCTTCAGTCGGCCTATCATCTTTTTGGCTTGCGAGTCGGCCATAACCTCGGTCATGGCAATGCGTGCGTTGAACTCAACCTCGTAGGGAGGGTTTTGTCGTAGCACGTGGCGGAAAGCCTTCATGGCCTCCGGTCTGTTGCCTAAGGCAGCATGCAACTGTCCCATTAGATACCATTCGCGTGCTCGTTGCTTGCGGCGCATCTCATGGCGTATTACTTGTCGCAGGTGAGGAATGGCCTTCTTGTAGTCGCCAATGTGAATGTAGTAGTCGGCATAGGTATAGTCCCACTCCTTGCGCGCCGACCAATGTATGGAGTCGCGCTCCATGCCCCTTATCACGTCCTCGGCATCATAAATCCATCCCTCCTCTATGTAGCACTTGGCAAGCCATGCACGCGACTTGGCGTAGATGGCAGGCTGGGTGTGATACAGGCGTCCCATATAGGCGAAGGTAGATGCAGCCTCGTCGAAAGCTCCCTTGTGAAACTGCGAGCGTCCCATGAGCATCCATGCACGCCAAAGAAAAGGGTTGTATTCGCGTCTTGACAGCCACTCGATGTCCTTCTCCGTCTTGCGTCGGTTTTTGGTCCATTCTGGGCGTCGTTTTATGCTGTGCAGCTTTATGGTCTTCTGGCTCTTCTCAATGGCCCGGTCGAAATTCGACTTGCCCAGCTCGCGGCTCTGCTTGTTGGCAACGGTGTATAGTGGGATGATTTCCGTGAAGTTGTCCTTATTGCCGTTTTCCTTCTCGAGCGAACCGTCGATGTAGGCAAGCGAACCGTTGTAGTAAGTGTTGTAGCGAGCTTTGAACGAATGCCAGAAGCGTGTCTTGGCTGTGTTTTTCTGCGTAGAGCATCCTGTCGCGGCTATTATTATAGCCACGACAATCAATGGGATGATATGTCGGGAATGAATACTTTTCACAATCAAATAAATCAGTTGTCGGATATCATCATCACCACCTCGTCCTTTATCTGGTTGGGCAGTTCGATGCCGCGCAGGTTGAGGCTTCTGCACCATGCCGCCACTTCGTCCTGGCGCATGGTGTAGAGTACGTCGGAGAACTGTTCTGCCTCGTCGTCGGTGTAGGAATCAGACTTACGTCCGCGGAAGTTGTCGAGTTCCTCGTCGTCGAAGTATTCTATTGGCTTGGTCGAGGCTTCCATCATGCAGTCCTGTTCGCATTTGGTAGAAGCCGTGCCGTCGCATGTGGCACATGTCTGCGCCACTGTTATTGGCTCGTCTTCACCATGCTTGCCGCGGCTGGACAGCATGGAGTAGAGGGCGGCGAATATGCCGAGTGCTACGATCGATAGTATGAGTATCAGCATTTGTGGGGATATTGTTGCTTTTAATATAATAACGTGTAGATGCGCAATTTTATTTTACTTTCTCAATTTTCCATCCTGCTTTTTCCAGGTCGTCCCAATATTGCGGATACGACTTTGTCACAACTTGTGGGTTGTTGATTCTCAGTCTGGGGAATTTTATAGCGGCAGGAGCGAACGCCATAGCCATGCGGTGGTCCTCGTAGGTGTCGATAGGCTCGAATGTAGGCTCGCACATGGTGCCGTCCCATATTAATGTGTCGTTGTTCTCGTCGCGCAGCACATAGCCGAGTTTTCTAAGTTCGTGCTTGAGGGCCTCAATGCGGTCGGTTTCCTTTATTTTTAAGCTTGCCAGTCCGGTGAAGCGGAACGGTATGTTCTTTACGGCGCACGCCACAACTACCGTTTGCGCAAGGTCGGGGGCAGCCACAAAGTCATAGTCGAGTCGAGGCAGTAGGCAAGGCATGTTCTTGAGCTTCACCACGGGGGCAGCTCCCTCCTCTTCCTCCACAAATCGTGTCTTTACGCCGAGCAGCGAGAATATGTACTTCACAATAGAGTCGCCTTGCTTTGAGGCGTCGAAAAGACCGCGCAGGGCAACGGTCGATTCCTGATCGCCCATCAGCGCCATCATCTCATACCAGTAAGACGATGCGCTCCAGTCGTTCTCTATAAGATATTTGTGTTGCTGATAGGGCTTGGGGTTCACCTTTACGGTGTCAACATCGCTCCAATCAGCGTCAGCTCCAAATTCACGCATCATCCATAGTGTGAGGTCGATGTAAGGGCGCGACGCGATGTCGCCCTTCATTTTTAGTTCAAGGCCGTTTTTCAGTACAGGACCAATCATAAGAAGGGCAGATATATACTGCGAGCTGATGTTGGCAGGCACTTCCATGTAGCCTCCCGCAAGCGGATGTCCCTTTATGCGCAAGGGTGGAAATCCCTCCTCGCCCACATATTCTATATTAGCACCTATATATCTAAGCGCGTCCACAAGAACGGCTATAGGGCGTTTCTTCATGCGCTCAGTGCCAGTTATCACGTGTTCGCCAGGCGTCACCGACAGGTAGGCTGTCATGAAACGCATGGCTGTGCCCGCTGCTTTTATGTCTATCACTTCGGGGTTGCACATCAATGCGTTGACAATCACCTCGGTGTCGTCGCACACCGAAAGGTTGTCGGGCATCAAGTCGCCTTTTGACAGCGCGTGGATGATGAGGGCACGGTTGCTGATGCTCTTTGATGATGGGAGTGTTATAGTGGTGTTGAGTGCAGATGGTGCTGTTAATATATATTGCATAGCTGACAGTTTAAAATTAATGATTATTACAATGCAAAGTTAGAAAAATAAATCCATCCTCACAAGTAAGCAGGCATAAGTAGAGTTAAAAAATGCAGCAAATTTCTATGCAAACGGTAAAAAAGTTGCAAATAAATTTGGTCGTTTCAATTTTTAGTGCTAACTTTGCACTCGCTTTTAAGAAGTACGGGATGTAGCGCAGTTGGTTAGCGCACGCGTCTGGGGGGCGTGAGGTCGCTGGTTCGAGTCCAGTCATCCCGACTTACAAGGGTCAAAATACTGATATTCAGTGTTTTGACCCTTGTCGCTTTTATATACTCACGATTGCGATAAAGCCCCAACTTATCCATTCGAGCCGAAACTTATTCCTGGAAAGATAATAAACTTATTCCAGGAAATATAAAAGGTTTAACAGCATGATGAATATGGATACCAACAGCAAGTAAATATAAAAGCGTTCTCTCTTGAGGAAATCGGAGAGGCTGAATCGAGCTCTCAAATGATCCTCAAGATACATCTTGTACTCATTTATCATGGCATATCCTAAGATGATGCTTATCATAAGTACAAAAGCCCCAATGATGAGTAGGGCTAATTCAATTCTTGGCATTGTTTCTAATAATTCTTTCATTCCGCAAAGATACTATTTTTATTTCGTTTAAGATGTCTCCTTGCCATGTTTATGTGTCTACTTCCTATAAATAAAAAGTGTCCACCTGTCCACTTCATAGGAAGTAGACACCTGAACAGAGCTTTTTTCAATTAAAACGTTCTCGCAAACAATCAACCTCCACATTCATGACTGCTACTTCGCCTTAGCTATTGCAAGTGTGGATAGAAAGCCGTAACTTTGCAAGTGTGAAATTAATCATAAAAAATACGCTCTCGGCAGGAAGAAAAATGTTGAATGTTGAATGTGGAGTGTTGAATGATTGCGCAAGTGCGTTTCAAAAATCAGTTCCTTCACAATAACCATTCTTTTCCTGCGTTATTAGTATACAACTTATGGAGACGGGTGGTCAAGTCAACTTATCTGCTTGTTTCTTGTAAAATGCAACAATCGTATGAAGCAATATCTACATATCGTTTTTTGGTTTTTGTCGGCTGTACTGACTACTACCACGTTGGCGGGTTGTGGTGCCGACAAGAACCTCAAGAAGGGCGAGAAGTATCTTGCCATAGGCGAATACTATGACGCAGCAAACCAGTTCAGACAGGCCTACAGCAAGACCGCGCCCAAGGAGAAGGCAAGGCGAGGCGACATAGCATTGAAGATAGCTCATTGCAACGAGCGCATCAACGCCACGCAGAAGGCATCTGCTGCCTATGCCAACGCCATACGCTATGGCAGGGCCTCTGCTGCCGACCGACTTGCCTATGCGCGCCAGTTGCTTAAGGCTGGCTCCTACAAACAGGCAGCTGAACAGTTTGGTATAGTGCTCGATTCCATCAACAATGGGGCGTATCAGGAGCCTGACAGAACAAAGCCCAACCAAATGGACATAAAGGCTGCCAAGCAACTGGCTCAGAATGGACTCCTCTCTGCGCAGAAAGCTCCGCAATGGAAGCAGGAAGGTTCACGCTACAAGGTGAAGCGTATGGACGTGTTCAACTCTCGGCGCGACGACTATTCGCCTGTGCTTGCTGGCGACCAACACGAGTATCTTTATTTCACATCAACACGCAATGATGCCCAAGGCAACGAGCTTAGCGGCATCACGGGAGCTAAACCTGCCGACATTTTCATGTCGGAGAAGGACGACAAGGGACATTGGTCGAAGCCTGAGGCGGTGACGGGTGGACTGAACACCGACTTCGACGAGGGGGCTTGCGCTCTTACACCCGACCAGCGCACTATGTATCTCACTCAGTGTGTGAGCGACGCGTCTTATCCACGCTACGCACAGATAGTCACGTCGGCGCGCTCCGACGCTGCATGGGGCAAGCCTACGGAATTGAAGATAACAGCCGACACGCTCTCAAGTTATGCTCATCCTGCAGTGTCGCCCGATGGTGAGTGGCTTTATTTCGTGAGCGACATGCCTGGTGGAATGGGTGGAATGGACATTTGGCGAGCACGTATCACTCCCGCCGGACTGGGTGGCGTGGAGAATCTTGGCGAGCCAATAAACACTCCGGGCAACGAGATGTTCCCAACGTTCCGTCCCAATGGCGACTTGTATTTCTCAAGCGACGGCCATCCTGGCATGGGCGGTCTCGACATATTCATAGCCTCTGTGGGGAGGGACGGTAAGTATCATGTGGCCCATCCTGGCTATCCGCTCAATTCACAAGCCGACGACTTCGGCATGACTTTCGAGGGAGTGCACAATCGTGGCTATTTCGCCTCCAACCGCAACGATGGTCGTGGATGGGACCATATATACAGTTTCGAGAATCCTGAGATAATACAGAGTGTGAAGGGATGGGTCTACGAGCAGGATGGCTACGAGTTGCCTTCGGCTGTGGTTTATCTTGTGGGGTCCGACGGCACCAACGAGAAGCTTAGCGTGAAGGGCGATGGCTCGTTTGAGCGACAGCTTAATCCTGGCACCGACTATATATTCCTTGCCACATGCAAGGGATTTCTCAACCACAAGGAGGAACTGAGCATACGGCCCTCTGACGAGTCGTATGAGCATGTGTTGCAGTTTCCGTTGGCTTCTATCTCGGCTCCTGTGCTTATCGACAACATCTTTTACGACTTCGACAAGGCTACGCTGCGTCCAGAATCAGAGAAGTCGCTTGACGAACTTGTGAAGCTGTTGAACGAGAATCCTAACGTAACCATCGAGCTCTCGGCACATTGCGACTATAAGGGTTCGGCTGAATACAACAAGCGACTCTCACAGCGCCGCGCCGAATCGGTGGTGGAATATCTTACAAACAAGGGTATTGCCCGCGACCGTCTCTCGCCAGTTGGCTACGGCAAGGAGAAGCCTAAGACAATACGCAAGAAGCTCACCGAGAAGTATAATTGGCTTAAGGAGAACGATGTGCTCGGCGAGGAGTTCATAAAGAAGCTCGACAAGGGCAAGCAGGAGATATGCAACCAGCTGAACCGCCGTACAGAGTTCATCGTGCTGCGCACTACATACGGAATGTTTGACAAGGACGGCAAACTGAAAAAGAACATTGGCAAGGATGCAAAAAAGCCTTCCTCTGCCGATAAGGACAAGAAGGAAGACTTGGACTTTTATATAGAATGATTTCTTCGCAAGCGAAAAGGAGTCAGAAGTTAAGCCATTACCTTATTTAATGAATAGAAAACATATGGCTTAACTTCTGACTCCTTAATTATTTAACCCCTCAACTGCTCTTCAGCATCCCACAACACCACGCTGCTCAGCACCACTACAGTAAGCATAACCATAACTATTGTGGAACCAGAAGCTTGGATATGGGACATAATCGAGTGGAAGTCGGGTTGCGACTTAAGTGTGTTTAAATCAACTTTAGGCAACAGGCTGCTCGCATAGACAGCGGCTTTGCTCAAGTAGCCTCTTATTATGTCTATGCCGTCAACAAGGAAGAAAGCCACTATGCAGGCAACCGACCATAAGGCTGTCCACAAGTTGTAAATCATGCGTTGGCGTGCAGGAACTTCTTCCTGCAGACGTTGCATCACATTGCGTGAAAAGCCGTTGTCGGCAATGTGCATACGCACACTGCCGGCGAAGAAACTGCGCAGCAGCTCCTCGTCGACAGTACCATTATTACTTGTTAAATTCTTTTCGTTGATCATAAGTCAAAAAAATTTTAAGACTGATATTGATAGATTGGCTATATATTCAGCTATTTGTCGTATCCGTTCTTTCGCAGAAATGCCGTTAGCTTCTCTTTTCCTCTGAACAGATGCGACTTGACTGTTCCTGCTGCCATGCCCGTGATTTCCGAAATCTTGTCAATGGGATAGCCGTCGATGAGTTGCAGTGTGACACAGGTGCGCTCCTTGTCGCCAAGTCGCCTAAGGGCATCGTAGACGTCAAGCTTCATGTTGGTATCGCTATTGTATGTGTTATGGCGTATGGCTTCCGAAGAGTCGATGTCGTCGGTAGGGCGCAACCGTCGGTGATAATCGTAGAGCACATTGCAGGCTATGCGGTAGAGCCATGTGGAGAATGCAGCTTGCCCGCGAAACTTCCCGATGTTGACATAGGCCTTGATGAAGGTGTCCTGGGCGAGGTCGTCGCTCAGCTGTGCGTCTCCCAATGTCTGGTGAAGGAAGAATCGCCTTATAGGTGACTGATATTTCACCACCAGACGGTCGAAAGCCGCACGGTCGTGAAACTCAGCCACCTGAGAGACAAGAGAGAGATCGTTGTTTTCCTTCATTTTTTTATTATTATACTATATAGACGCACGAAACGCCGAATTTACTACGTTTTGGAGTAAAAAGTTTTTTTCGATTATTTCTTCTTATCTTCATCTCCGAATTTCAAATCAGATATGTCGCCATTGAAATCGTTGAAATCGTTGAAATCATTGAAGTTGTCATCGTTGTCATTATCCTTGCGTCCGAACTTGGTGTTGTAGTTGTATCTCACCATAAACATCTGTCCGGCTCCAAGGCAAGCTATGAGTCCACCTATTCCTGCTAAGGACTCGGCACCAAGAAACCAAAAGAAAATCATAAGACCTAAGCCTATTGATACATTCTTGATGCCACGTTGCCACATATACTCAGGCGACTTTTTTCTGAGTGGCATGTCCTCGTCGTTGAGCATTTGTCCTGTCTCCATAGCTTTCTCTGCCAAGCGCACGCGGTCGTTGTGGCGCTTAATGAAATAGCGTATGATGAGCAGTACTATTATCAGAGGCATCAAGAGGAGTATAAACATAAGCAATACAACTATAATGAATGCTACTCCTGAAAAGCTTGTCGAGCTGAGATGGGCAAACCATGAGAATGGGTTGTCGAAGTCGCTCTGGTCAAAGCTGTCGCTGTCGGTTACGGGAACTGTTGTGTCATAAACTGCTGAGTCGGCAGTAGCCACTGATGATGTGTCTGAATAAGCTTCAATGCCCTCGTTTTTGCTTTTGGCGGAATCTTTGGCTACTGTCTCCGTGCGGGGTGTGTGGCGGTGACGTTGTGCACTAACCGTAGCTGAGCTTCCAAGAGTGAGAAGCATTGCCATTGATAGGAGTATTTTTTTCATTGTTGCGTATGTTTTTATTTATTGTCGTATTGTTTTGTTCTTATTTCTGACTGTTTGACGAGCGATGATGGAAGAAAGTTGCATGAGGGTTAGACTTTTTTTTGAAAAAAGCCGTAACTTTGCACGATACAACATTTTTAAGAAAATTACCATGCTTATACTCATTACTGTAGTTGTCTACTTTGTGGCACTAATGCTTTTCAGCCATTTCACCGCCCGTCGTGCCGCTGACAACCAGACTTTTTTTCGTGCTAACCGCCGTTCGCCGTGGTATATGGTGGCGTTTGGCATGGTGGGAGCTTCTATCTCGGGCATCACGTTTGTAAGTGTGCCAGGAATGACAATGCGCACCGACATGACCTATATACAGACGTGCATAGGTTTCATCTTGGGCTATTTCGCCATTGCTTTCGTGCTGTTGCCTGTGTACTATAGGCTCAACCTCACAACCATTTACACTTATCTTAAGAAGAGGCTTGGCGAACGCTCGTACAAGACGGGAGCCTGGTTCTTTCTTGTGTCGAAGATGACGGGAGCTGCAGTGCGCTTTTATGTTGTTTGTATTATACTGCAGAGGTTTGTGTTCGACGCTGTGGGTGTGCCTTTCCCGCTGACTGTAGTGGGCATGGTTGCGCTGATATGGCTCTACACTCGACGTGGCGGCATAAAGACGTTGGTGTGGACCGACTCGTTTCAGACTACATGTATGTTTGCTGCCCTTATCCTTATTATATATAATGTGATGGGAGAGCTTGGCATGTCGCTGCCCGAGGCTGCCAAGGCAATAGCCGATGATAGCCATAGCCGCATGTTTGTGTTTGATGACTGGGTGTCGACACAAAACTTCTTCAAGCAGTTCTTCAGCGGAGCCTTCATTGCTATAGTCATGACCGGACTCGACCAGGACATGATGCAGAAGAACCTTACGTGTCGCTCGCTGCGCGAGGCTCAGAAGGATGTGTGTACTTATGGTTTTGCCTTTGTGCCTGCCAATCTTCTGTTCATGGCTCTTGGCGTGTTGCTCATGCAGCTTGCCAAGAGGGAAGGCATAGAGTTGCCTGCAAGTGGCGACGAGCTTCTGCCCATGTTTGCAGCCACAGGGCGTTTGGGTACAGTGGTTGTGGTACTGTTTACTATAGGCATAGTGGCGGCTTCGTTCTCAAGTGCCGACTCGGCTCTCACTGCCCTTACCACAAGCTATTGCGTTGACATCAGAGGACGCGAGGGCGACGAGTGTCTGCGCCGTCGTGCTCATGTGGGCATTGCCGTGTTGTTTGTGTTGTTTATATTGCTGTTCAAGATGCTCAACTCCACGAGCGTGATCGATGCTATTTACATTCTCTGTTCCTACACCTATGGTCCGCTCTTGGGACTGTTTGCCTTCGGACTCTTTACGCGTCGCAAACCGCAGGACGCTCTTGTGCCATACATAGCCGTGGCGTCGCCGCTCTTGTGCTTTGCGCTTGACAATGTGGCGCAAGAGGTGTGGGGATATAAGTTCGGTTATGAGCTGCTGATGATAAATGGAGTTTTGACATTTGCGGGACTTTGTTTGTCGTCGGTTGTAGCGGGGAAAAGGAATTAAAGAATTAGAAGAAAAAGAACTTAGAGCTGTTAAAGCCAAATGTTTTGTTGGTAGAAAAAAGAGATAAAAGTTAAAGCCAAATGCTTTGCTGAATATTTAGCAGCAAAGCATTTGGCTTTTATTTTAGCGACCAGTAGAAGTGAAGTTTTCTTTATTTACTTTCTTTTCTCCTACTACTTTATCTTCTTTATTCGTTAGCGTTGTCTTCCACGTCCTCGTCTTCATCCTCCTCTTCGTCGATGGGCAACTCGCTGATGGGAATTTGGCGGTTGATGGCGGCGTTGAACGAGATTATTGTCTCTGAGCGCGACAATCCGAGAGGCTGCAATTTGTCGTGGATGACGTTAAGCAGATGATGATTGTTGCGGGCATAAAGCTTGATGAACATGTCGAATCCGCCCGTGGTATAGTGGCATTCCACTACTTCGGGAATCTTTTTGAGCTCTTCAACCACATCATCGAAACTTGCAGGATTCTGCAGGTACAGACCCACATAAGCACAGGTTTCATATCCAACCTTTTCGGGGTCGATAACGAACTGTGAGCCTTTTAGAATGCCAAGGTTTGTGAGCTTCTGTATGCGTTGATGTATGGCTGCGCCACTCACGTTGCAAGAGCGCGCAACTTCAAGAAACGGGATGCGAGCGTCGTCGGCAATGAGCCGTAAGATTTTCTTGTCGAGTAAATCTAAATTATGATGTGCCATTTGTTATTGGTTGTTATTTTGGAACAAAGTTACTCCATTTTTGTGAGATTGACAATATTTTATGTGTGAAAAGTTATAAATTGTAACTTTTGTGTTATTTTCTTTGCTCAGCTGAATAACTTATCTTTCGCACATTTGCCTTTCTTAGAGCTTGCTTCACATCGGTAACGAGCGACATGTGTGTGCCTACGTCTGCCTTCAGCGAGACAGTCTGTCGCTGCTTGTCTTCGGGCGACATACGCTGTCGCTCGGCTGCTATGTAGTCGGCAATATCGTCGGGCGTGGCGAGTTTGTCGTTGAGCTGCATACTATAGCCGTCGCTTGAGGCCGTCATGGCTTGCGAGGTTTTAGTCTTATGGGTGGAGTGGGGCAGCTTACCTATATATATATACGACACGGCTGATTTCTTGACAAGACGGGTGAGCTCGGTGCCTTGCGGCACACGATACTCCACCTTGATGGTGGTCTTGCGCATGTGGGTGACAACCATGAAGAAGAAGAGCACGGTGAATATTAGGTCGGGCAGCGACGACGTGTTGAGTTGCGGCATACTGCGCTGTGAGCGGTTGCGGAAAATCATCGTTTGCCTCCTTCCTTGTTGTTTGCCGTAGTGGCTGATGGGGGTTGTGGTTTTTGTGAGTCGGATGCTGGTGTAGCGACCGTAGTGTTGTAAGTCTCGGAAATATGCTGTGGGCAGAGGTCGCGCACATGGTTGCGTTGCTTCTCGTTGAGTGCGGCATAGGGGCGGTGGTAGTGTCGTTGAGCTATTTCGTTGCGCACGGAGTTGTAGGCAGCCATTATCTCGTCCTCAAGCTGGAAGTAGGCATTGTAGCTGGCGGCAGGATCAGGATTCACATATATGACATGCTGTGTGGGTCGGCGGCGTATGAAGTCGGCAATCTTCAGTCGAAGGTTTTTCGTTGCTATTGGCTTGTCGTTCAATAGCAGAGTGCCCGAATCGGTGAGTTTAAAGTCCATTGTGTTCTCGCGGCTCACCTCTGTAGCGTCGATGGTTTGCTCCTTGTCGTTGTCGAGTGGCGGCAGCTGGCGCACAAGTCCGCGGTCCACATCCATTGATGTGGTGACGAGGAAGAACGTGAGCAGCATGAACGAGATGTCGGCTGTCGATGTGGTGTTCAGTTCGGGTACTATGTGTTTTCTTCGCTTTATTAGCATATGTTCTCGTGTGTTTTGTTCTTTATCTGCGGTTGCGTGTAATGCCATACACAAGGGCAGCTACGGCAGCGCAGATCATTATGATTGAAGTGCCGATAAACATGCCCGACATGCGTAGCCAGAAGCTGTCGGCAAACCGCGAGCCGTTGACAGTGAGCGTGTCGGTGCTCGAACAAAGGAATGTAATGAGCAGCAACGCTGCTGTGCCTATTGTCACGCCAAGCGTAATGCGGTGCACAGGAATGTTGTTCACAATGCGGTTGTCGCCTTTGTTCATTCTTGCCTTGCGCACAAAGCTCCATACGCTCAGGGCCAAAGTGCCTGCTACAAGCACAAGCATCGACGTTATGAGTAGACTGGTGAGCAATGGGGCGTTGTAGTCGGGATTGTCCTCATAGGGAATGTCGAAACCCACAAAGCGGAAGAGCAGGAACAACAGTGTGAAAAAGGCGATTATTACATAGAAGACAAGGTGGGATACATTGCCTTCGACACGCCGCTTGTCGAAAATCTTTGGCAAGTGGCGACAATCAATTTTCTTCATTCTTTACCGATTGTTACTTGATTTTTCAATCCGTGTTGGAGCTTGTATTTCAGCAGAGAGTCGAGCAGGGTGATGGCACTCTCTTCCATCTGCGACGTCAGGTGGTCGATTTTAGAGAGTATGTAGTTGTAGAACAGTTGCAGGATGAGGGCAACGATAATTCCGAAAATAGTGGTGATGAGAGCCACTTTCATTCCGGCAGCCACGATAGTGGGATTGATGTCGCCAGCATTCTGAATCTGTTCGAAAGCCATGACCATGCCTATCACCGTGCCGAGAAATCCCAACGACGGCGCCATAGCTATGAATAATGTTATCCATGAGCATCCGCGCTCCATGTTGGCAGCTTGCACAGAGCCGTAGGCAGCTACCGACCGCTCAATGTCCTCGATGGGAGTGTCCACGCGCACCAATCCCTGATAGCATATCGAAGCCACGGGTCCGCGTGTGTCGCGGCAGAGAGTTTTTGCACCCTCAATGTCGCCTTGGCTTATTTTCTCGTCAACCTTAGCCATGAACCGCTTAGCGTTGATTTCCGAGAGACTGAGGTAGAGTATGCGCTCTATGCAAAAAGCGAGACCAAGCACGAGAGCTATAGCCACGAGCGACATGAACGAGGCGTTGCCCTCGATAAACTTTGTCTTAAGCACATGGTGCAGTCCCATGCTTTCCTCGGGTTGCATTTCGGTGGCTGCCTGTGTGGCTGCCTGGCATAATGTGGTGCATGTGGCAAGAGCCATGATGCACAATGTGATAAGTGTGGTTCTGTTGAGTAAATGTCTCATATATAAATACAAACTATAAAGAAAAGTCTACGTGTTGAGTGTTCCGAACACTCTCTTTACGTTGTCGTTGGTCGTGTCGGCAACTGTCTGTTCGTCAACGCCATAGCATTGGGCGAGCTTCTCAAGTACAAAGCGCACGTAAGCACTTTCGTTGCGCTTGCCACGCATGGGTACGGGAGCCATGTAGGGCGAGTCGGTTTCAAGCACAATGCGGCTTAGGGGCACTGTGGCTGGCAATACTTCGGGCAGGTGGCTCTTCTTGAATGTGAGCACGCCGCCTATACCGAGCACAAAATTTGAGAACTGAAGCAGTTCCTCTGCCTCATGCTCATTGCCCGTGAAGCAATGGAACACACCTCCTGGCAGCTCGTCCTTGTACTTGCGCAGCATCTGCACCATCTCGTTCTGTCCCTTGCGACAGTGGATCATCAGCGGCAGACGTGTGGCAATCGACCATTCCACCTGACGCTCGAAAGCCATGAGCTGTTCGTGCTCAAACTCTCGCGACCAATAGTAGTCGAGTCCCACCTCGCCTATGGCTATGAACGGATGGCCTGGCTTGAGGTATTCGTGCATTTGGTCGAGCACATCGCTCCAGTCGGCACGCACCTCCTCGGGGTGCAGTCCGAGCATAGGATAGGCATAGCCAGGATATTTACGGCAAGTGTCGAGCACTGTCTCCACCGACTTAAGTTCGATGGCAGGAATGAACACATGGCTCACTCCAGCCTCTCGTGCACGTTGCATCGTCTCGTTGCGGTCGGCGTTGAACTCCTCGCCGTCGAGATGTGTGTGTGTATCAATAAAATTCATCAGTCTTTCTTCTCCTGTTTCTTTTCTTCGTTGGTTTCGCCCTTGCGGTAGTAGTATATTATACCGTAGCGTCGGCATTGGTCGAAGCGTGTTTCTGGCGGCAGTTCGGCAAAATGTTGCTCCACCTGGTTCCATATGTCAACGAGCAGCTTGTCTACTTCTGTTCGCACTTTCTTCACTTCGTTCAAGGCGCGTTCGGCCTTGTCGTTGAGAATGCGTTGCTGTTTGTACAGGTTGCTGAATATGTCGAAGTGCGTGGCCACCATACCTATAGTAGGATTGTATATGGGTCGTCCGCCGTCGGCTATGCGTCGTTTCTCGCCTTCGATGATGCCAGGCGTCAGTTGGAAGGCACTTTCTACGTTGTGTAGTTGGCGTATCAGCTCATCGGCGTCATGAGTGGAGTAGTAGTCATGCAGCACAGCCGGTTTCATTTCTCCTCGCTCAATCGACATGCTGAGCACGCGCACGAAATGCAACACATAGGTGAGCATGTTCTTCTGAGGTTTGGCGAGAGTCTTATAGTTGCGCATCTGAGCCTCGTAGCTCAACATGAATTGGCTGCTGAGTGTCTTGAGTTGGTCGTGCAGGCTTTTGGCCGTGTTTATCAACTCCATATTGATAAATCGGCTTTTGGCTGCATACACGTCGCTATTGTTGAGCAGAGTGCTCAACGATTTCAGACGCGCGGTGTCAGTCTTAGGAAATCTTCTGTAAGGCACTTTCTCTAATGTTTTTTTTAATAATTTCTTTTCATCATGCGCTGTGCGTAGGCAGCGAGTTCGGCCTTGCGCTCCTCTGCCACATTGAGTGCAGCCAGATATTTGCGGCTCTCCTCGAAGTAGTGGTTTATTTTCTCCTGCGCCAGTTTGTCGATGCCTATCTCGTTGTAGAGTCGGGTGACAGCGGCAATCTTCTGCTCGCGGTTGAACTCTGTAGCCGAAATCCAACGCTCAAGCTCAGCGCGCTGCTCGTCGTTGGCACGGTTGAAGGCATTGATGAGCATGTATGTCTTCTTGTTGCTGGTGATGTCGCCTCCAATGGCCTTGCCGAACACACGTGTGTCGCCATAAACGTCGAGATAGTCGTCCTGCAACTGGAATGCGAGACCAATCTTCTCGCCGAAGCGGTAGAGGTTGTCGGCGTCTTCGCTCGAAGCTCCTGCTAAAATGCCACCAATCTTGAGAGCGCAAGCCAGCAGCACGCTGGTCTTAAGGCGTATCATCTCGATGTATTCTTCCTCAGTCACATCGTTTCGGTGTTCGAAGTCCATGTCATACTGCTGTCCTTCACCAATCTCAAGAGCAGTCTCGGAGAAGAGCTTCATCACTTCAGGCATCTTCTCGGGGTCGCACATAGCCATGCGCTGATAGGCGAGCACGAGCATAGTGTCGCCCGAGAGAATGGCTGTGTTGGCATCCCACTTGCGGTGAACAGTCTCGTGACCACGGCGAATGTCGGCGTTGTCCATTAGGTCGTCGTGCAGCAGAGTATAGTTATGATATGTCTCAAGCGCACATGCAGGCATGAGGATGCTCTCAGGGTCGTCCTTGTAGATGTTGTAGCCAAGGAGCATGAGCACGGGGCGAATGCGTTTGCCGCCCATCGACAGCACGTAGCGTATAGGGGCATAAAGCGAAGCTGGCTGACGGTCGTAGGGCATGTTGTCGAGATAATTGTTTACTAGTTGTAGAATTTGGTCTGCTGTTATCATATCTTATTAGTATTTTAATGGTTTCTGAATATGTTGTAACTAAATGTTTATATCTTGAACTCTATTGGTATGGCGAACAGGGTGCGGCAGGGCTTGCCGTTTGCCAATCCTGGTTTCCAGTTGGGCATCATGCGTGCCACGCGCAAAGCTTCGCGGTCGAGCATAGGATTCACCGACTTGGCTATCTTCAGGTCGCTTGTAGAGCCGTCGCGGTTGATGATGAATGTCACCACCACTCGTCCCTGAATGTTCTGTCTTTGAGCCAATGCAGGGTAATGCAGATTGTCGGTGAGCCATTTCACGAAAGCCGCCATACCTCCTGGGAACTCGGGCAACTGCTCCACCACACGGAAGTTGAGCGGATTGTCGTTGTTGTCTACTGCCACAGGTTGCAGGTCTGGCGTGTCGTCGTTGGCGTTGCCATCCTTGCCGTTGCCCAAGGCTGTGCCTTCGCCCTCGCCCACAGTACGCATCTGCGTAATGTCGTTAAGCTTCTCCATCTGCGATTTCTTCTCAACCACCTTAAGCTTTTGTGTGGGAGCCTTCTTAGCCTGTGGCTCCACAGCTGCAATCATGTCGCGTCGGTCGGGAGCAGGCATAAGGTCCACATCATTCATGAGGTCGTCAATCTGGTCGGCATTGGAGCTGTCTGGAGCGTCGGTCGTAGTGTATTCCATAGCTGCGAGAAACAGCGACAGAGCCACTGTCAGTCCTATCAGGAATCCCGTAAGACGCTTGCTCTCCAAGTCGGCACGCTGTGATTTTTTTTGTTCCACCTTATTATATATATATTGATATGTAGAGGTCTTCTTAGAGATATACGTGCAAAGTTACAGAAAATATTTGCAATACGTCATATTTTCTGATATAGTTTTTCAATAGCCTTGATGGTTATTATTCCCCGGCTGAAGTCAAGGAGTCCCAGCTCCTGCATTTCGTTCAGCTCTTTCGATATGGCCAGGCGGCCCAGTCCGGTCTCTTGGGCGAGCCGTGTCATCTTTATTCTTATTGTTTTTGCGCCAGTGGGTTTGGTGCAATGGAGGGCGAGAAATCGTGCGATGCGCCCTCGCGTGTCTTGCGGCATTGGTTGCCATATAAGGCGTTCGTTCTTCTGCGAGACGATGGATATGGCGTTTAGCAGATTGATACGGAAGATGAAGAACTCGTCGGAGAGTTGCATGATGTCGTTCTTGCCTATTTCCATCAGGTCGCACTCCGTGAGGGCTGTGAAGGTGTGGGTGTAGCGTTGGGTGAGTCCGAAGAGCCGTTCCGGTTGCAACATCTCTGGAGCAAGCATAGTCTCTTCTACCGAATATCCATGGTCGGCAGCCGACATTATTGCCGTGGCCACACCGTCGATGAGGAAAGCCATGCTGTGGCACGGCTCTCCCTCCTCGTGTATGGTCTTGCCAGGAGCAATCTTGCGGAAGGCAAACTTGGTCTGGCCTATAATCTGCGTCAGTTCGCTGTTGGTCAAGCCTTGGAATAGTGGCATGGCAGCGAGTTTCTCATAGAAATTCATTCAGCGTATCCTCTTCTTCTTGGGGTTTGCCCAATTCTTGGGGTTCTGCCCAGTATTTATTTCAGAATCTTGTCCTTCATGCTTGGCGAGTACCACACCTGCATGTTGCCTTTATGGTCGGCGTATATCAGATAAGCCATTAGCTCGGGATGCTTGTCGAGCACCTGCTTGGCCTTGTCCAGCCCCATCACCATGAACGAGGTGGCATAGGCGTCGGCCTCGGCGCAATGCTTGGCGAGCACAGTGGCAGATAGGATGTTGTGCTGAACGGGATAACCCGTCTTGGGGTCGATTGTGTGGGCGTATTTCTTGCCGTTCTTATAGTAGAAGTTGCGGTAGTTGCCACTTGTTGCCATAGCCATATTCTTGACGTTGAGCACAGTTTGCAGCTCTTTGTCCACAGCGAGCGAGTCGTCGCTTGGCTTTGTCACTCCTATCTTCCAGGGCAGGCGTTTCTCGCTGATGCCTTTAGCCACAACCTCACCGCCAATCTCTACAAGGTAGTTGTCGATGCCATGCCGGCGCAGGAGGGCTGCCACAACGTCGCATCCATAACCTTTGGCTATTGCGCTACAGTCGAGCATCACTCGCGGGTCGGTCTTGCTTATGTGATTGTTTTTAAGCGAAACCTTCTTGTAGCCTACCACCGAGCGCAAGGAGTCGATAGTGGCCTTGCTTGGATGGTTGCCTGTCTTGAAACCGAATCCCCATGCGTTTACAAGCGGGGCTACGGTTATGTCGAATGCTCCGTTGGTGTTGTCGGCTATGTCTTCGGCAAGGCTGAACACTGTGTTGAACATCTCGTTGGTCTCCACATTCTCGCCTTTGTTTATGCGCGAGATGATAGACTCCTTGTTGAACATCGACAGGGCACTGTCTACCTTGGCGAGTTCGGCAAGAATCTCGTTGTTGAGGCTTGAGTCGTTCTGGTAGGTGATGTGGTAGAAAGTGCCGAACACCTGGCCCTCGTCGTGCTGGTAGGGCGTACTGCGCTGTTGGCGCACAATCACCACGGTGCCGATGATAAGGAACAGGAGAAAGGGAAGTTGCCAGTAGAGTTTCTTTTTCATAGTTTTGTATAGTGGGGTGAGTTAAAGTTCAAATATCACATTAAAGGTTCCGCCAAGACGCGAGCCTCCTTGTTTGCCGTAGCCCGGCACATACCATGTGTTGCCCACAGTTCCGTTGTCGCCAGACAGGTGGCGTCGGTAGCGCACGCTCCATCCCAGACGGAATGGTCCGGCTATCTTGGCGTCAACACCAAACACTCCTTCAACCCAATGATAGTTGGCTTTGATGTCGCGTAGGTCGAAGTCGGCATTGTCGCCCCACACAGGGTCTTTCAATCCCTCTGAAGCCACATCGAACTTGTAGTAGCTGAAGGCATAGCGGAATCCTCCGTAGATGCGGTAGTCGTCGTGCTTGTTCTTGGCTATGTTGAAGTCCAGACCAATGCGTGCGTATGGAGCCGAAGTCTTGTAACTGAGCTTTGTGCTTGGGTCGTCGGCATCGGCTTTGCCGTAGCCCAGCTCAAGCACGGGGAAGTACTTGTCGCGCAGGTTTATGCGCAGAGCTGCCTCGTATTGTCCGTAGTCGCTTAGGGCCAATTGTGCTGCGCCTATCAAGTCGGCTGATACAGCCACTCCGCGAAACAGAGCCACTGTGTCCTTCTCTGCCACCGCCTTTGCGCCAAGCTTCTTTTTGGCTTGGTTTGTTACTGTCTTATTCTTTGTCTGGTTTGTGGCTGTCTTTTTTTGTGCCGAGACCGGCAAGGCAGACATCAATAGGAGCAAGGCGACACTAAATGCCGCGATTCTTGAAATATATGAGGAAATGCGCTTTAGTGTCATAGTAAGTTACATTATTGTTATTAACCTTAATGCTGTCGATGGCATGACGCGTGAAGCGCACGCCATTGATAGTGTGGAACATCGAAGGATTGCAGTCTACCGACTCGAAGTGTGGCAGGTTCTCCTTTTCCACCCACACCGTGTCGATAGTCTTCAAGCCAGTGCCGTATTGCTGCAGCATGAAGTAGAAAGTATCCTCGCCGCGGGTGTAGCTCATGGGCAGGTTGAGGCTGTCGCAAAGCGTGAGCTTGTTGATGAGCACCGTGTCCTCCTCAGGATTGTCTATGGAGCGCATGGTGGCAATAGTGAGTGTGTCGTAGAGTGTGTCCACCTCGCCCGCAAGCCTGAATGTGGCATATACGCGATTGCTCAGCGGACAGTCTATCGACGAACATGCAGACAGCATGAGCGCGCCTACCACTATGCTTATGAATATTCGTGTGATGTTTTGCATTTAAAACAGGTTTCGCATTTTAAACAGAATGTTCGTTTTTTTTATTCTTAGTCCTTAATCAGCGACGCGTCGCACTTCAGGGTCTTCTCTATCTGATAGTCGTTGCGGTTTTGCGACGAGCGGCTCACGAGGTCGCCGATGAATCCCGCAAGGAAGAACTGTGTGCCTATCATCATCATTGTTAGTGCGATGTAGAAATAGGGCGAGTCGGTGACGAGGCGTTGTGGAATGCCCTGCGACAGACACCACAGCTTGTCCACACCCAAAGCGAATGCCGAGACGAAGCCGATGAAAAACATCAGTGTGCCGAGGAAGCCGAACACGTGCATTGGCTTCTTGCCAAAGCTCGAGAGGAACCACAAGGTGATGAGGTCGAGGTAACCATTGAAGAAACGGTTCCATCCCATGAACTTCGATGAGCCATACTTGCGTGCCTGGTGGTGTACAGGCTTCTCGCCAATCTTGTCGAAGCCGGCGTTCTTGGCAAGGTATGGAATGTAGCGGTGCATCTCGCCGTACACCTCGATGTTCTTCACCACATCGCGGCGATAGGACTTGAGTCCGCAGTTGAAGTCGTGCAGGTTGTGTATGCCGCTCACCTTGCGTGCCGTGGCATTGAAAAGCTTTGTCGGTATAGTCTTCGACAGAGGGTCGCCCTGCTTGCGGTTCTGCTTGTAGCCGCTCACGAGGTCGTAGCCATCGTCCTTGATCATGTGGTAAAGTGCGGGTATCTCGTCGGGAGAGTCCTGAAGGTCGGCATCCATGGTTATTACCACATCGCCTTGAGCCTCCTTGAAGCCGCAATACAGGGCAGGGCTCTTGCCGTAGTTGCGGCGGAACTTAATGCCCTTGACATAGGGCGACTTCTGCGAGAGGCTCTCAATTACGTCCCAAGAATGGTCGGTTGAGCCGTCGTTCACGAAGATTACCTCAAAAGTGAAGTTGTTCTGCTTCATCACGCGCTCAATCCATGAATATAGTTCGGGCAGCGATTCTTCCTCGTTGTATAGGGGTATGATGACAGTTATGTCCATATTCTAAGCTGTTTAAAAATGTTCTAATCTTTTGGTTCTTTAGTTCTCGCCTTTTGCTCTCCTCATGCACACAGCCGCTATAGGCAGACTGGCGATAAAGCCTATGAGCAAGTTCTGAATCATAAACAGGAACGCCCACTGTATTGGGGTGAGCATAGTCACGAGATCAATATTGCTGTTGAGCTCTGCTTTAGATATGCCGCTCTGCTCATACATAGGGGCGAGCAAACGCATGCTCTCGGTAATCATGGTGGCGAAGGCTCCGTGGTCGAGAAAGCGGAAATAGGCAAACTGCGCGAGTGCGAACAACAAGGAGGCGTAGAAGAATGTGTAGACTCCGTAGGCAAACGCACGGCGGAACGAGATGGAGCCGCCAAGAATCTGGTCGCGGAACTTTGTCAGTCGCCATGCAATAATGAATGGTGTGGCAAGGGCGAGCAAATTGCCCAATACGCCTGCTGGAACAACAGTGATGCAAGCGAAACTGGCTATCCAAATAATTGATAACACGAATGCATCCTGACGGGCAAACGCCTTGAGCTGGATGAAATTTTCTATTCTTATCATTAAATAATGTGTATGTTTTATAAAACGAGTGCAAACTTACACATTTTTTCCCGTATATGGATAAGGATGGGCTAAATATTAGGTTTTTTCAACGAATTAATAGGAGAAGGGAGTTAAGAGGGAGGTAGGAGGGAGTTAAACTCAAACAATGCGGGCTTTCAGCCAGCATTGTTTGAGTTTTGACACACCATCATATATGTAAAGATAATTCTGAATTGTTACTTAATTCCTAATTGAACAATTCCTAATGCGCAAAGCGCACAATTCAAAATTCAACATTCAAAACTCAACATTCAATTTCTCATCATCTTGAACGTCTTGCCGTTCTGCTTTACCACCACAACACCATTGGCTTCGTTGATGTTGTTGATGCGGTGTCCTGAGAGGTCGTATACTGTGTATGGTGCAGACGGGTTGAAGCTGCTGGCTGTAGGGTTGAAGATGCAGCCTATGCCGGTAGAGCCTTTCTTCTTGCCCTTCACGGCAATGTCGCCTATCTCCCATGTTCCAGCCACGTCGGCGGTGCTTGTGTAGTGGAAGGCAATCTGTATCTTCTTGCCGGCAAATGGTGTAAGGTCGACATCGCCAGAGCTGACGAATGTCCAGTTGTTGCCCGATGGCCAGTTGATGCCGCCCAGCTTGGTTGTAGTTCCCTCGCAACGCACCTCAACGCTCATTCTCTCTGCAGGATTGGTGTCGAACTTCTCTGCATGGTTGAAGCTGAATGTAGCCGACTCATATTCTGCAAGGTCAATCACAGGAGTAACTATGCTTCCGTCGGAAACATTGTTCTTGCCTCCAACAAATCCAGAGGCCTTCCATCCGTACTGGGCAGTGTTGGTCCACAGTTTGCCTCCTTCGGTTGGAGCCTGTGCTATTTCGATGCTGCATCCGCCATTGTCGCCCTTATAGTTTACGGAGTAGAAAGTTTCCCATTCGTCTCCTGGCTGTGGGTTGTCAGGATTGGTTGGGTCGCCACCATCTACGTATTTTTCTGTAGTAAGGGTGTTGGCAGGGTCGAAAGCGTAGTCGATGCTGTCGCCCCAGATGTATTCCATGAGGTTGGGGAAGTCGACAAATGGGTTGCGGTTGCCTTGTATCTTGCTCACGTCGTTGTTGCGCTTCACCTCAAGGGCGTCCACCGGGTCTTCCTTTGCCCACTGGATATACAGTTTGTAGGCCCATTCCTGAAGAGTGGGGTAGTCGCCTTGCTGCAATATCTGCAGAGCCTGAGCTCCAGTCCATGTGAGGTTCTGGTAGGTGGTTGCCATGTACATGTAGCCGCGTGCAAACTCTCCTTTCCATTTGTCGGCAGGTTCCCAGTACATATTGCCGTCGGGGCCTTTGCCTACTTTAGTGAATCCGTTGCCCTTGTCGCCGCTTACAACCTCTCCCATGGGATAGTTGCTCTTGGTGGAGTTGATTTTGCTCTCGCATGGCATAAGGTTGTAAAGGTCCTTGTAGGCCTGATTCTGTGCCTTGCCCCACCAGCTTTTGGGGAACGAGTGCTCAATGTTCATTCCTGCTCCCGATTCGCCTTGTGCTGTGCTCATCACCCAAGAGCTTTCTGGTGAATAGCGGTCGATGTATTTTCCGTCGTCTGTGCGGTCGGTTGTCCAAAAGCCATACCATGTTTTGCCTTCGCCCGAACCATATTCAAGCACTTTGGCTTCCTTCACAATGTTGTGTACAGCAGTCTTCAGTTCGGCTCCCTTCTTGCCTTTCAGGGAGTTGTAGTAGCCTTGCGGTATTTGTGCAGAGGCTGTCGATACGGCGACGGTCGCGAAAAGAGCAGCGGCAATCGCCTTTGTGTTAAAGATTCTCATAATTGTTATTTGTTTTGATGTAGGCTGCAAAATTACAATATTATTTTTGTAAACGACACATTTTTATCAAAACTTAATTTAAAGCTTCGTATCATGGCATGATACCATCATTTCAAGGCATGATACGGTCATATCAAGGCATGATACGACTATTTCATGACATGTAGCAGAACTTTATTTCGACACAGGCATTAGTATCAGGGTTGTCCTTAACTACTTTACCTTTGAATTGGACGAGTCGGCATAAGCATTGGTAGATCTGTTGTTATATATCAATACTCTGTTAATTCTAATGTAATCGATTGAAAATGAGAGA
>ULYE01003103.1_pt1 | contig 70929 bp, 102 predicted proteins | sample 1961921 | NCBI WGS metagenome assembly ULYE01 (sample SAMEA4835856, study PRJEB28245) | human gut metagenome | biome: gut microbiome; material: fecal sample | place: Denmark | collected 2008 | reverse complement strand
CCTGTTGTAGTCATTGTCTCTTAAAATCTTCATATCTATAATGCTTTGGTTATTGGTAGGGAGATTGCTCTCCCCGTTTGGCTAGTCGATATGCTGGAGTGCTACGCTGTCATCTTCTTCGGATTCTCTCCAGTACTCCTGATCTGGTTCGATCTCGATAACCTCACCTGAGAAATTGTCAGCGTCAAGAATAATATCGCTATTATTATAGGCATCCTGCACTTTCTGTACGGCTTCTTCCTCACTCTCAGCATCAACGCTGACTACCTTGTTCAAATGTTCTGTGACTGATACGTAATATCTCTTCATAATTCTCTTTATTTAATTGGTTATAGTGATAGCCCGGAGGCTATCTTTAGGCTAATGCGTTCAACACTCTGTGGGCGTTGTATGCGACAGGATTATTGTATTTCATCTCTGCCGATATTCTACGCTCGCAAATCTCAATGCATCTCTCGTGTGCAATATTCTCGGACAAGGCATCAAGCTCGATATGGGTGCTGCCAGATGATGGCTTGCCCACACAATACTTGTGCCCGTCACGATAGCACACGATTCTTCTGTTCACTCTGTAGATAGTTCTACTTCCCTTCTGCGAAATTGTAATCTTTCCCATAATTCTATTTAATTGGTTAATGGAAGAGGAGCATGCAAGCTCCCCTTGTTAGGCTACTCCTTCCACCACTCTGCAACATCAGAGCGCTTCAGGTTTCTCTTTTCCAAAAATTCCTTCAGAGTACTACAATATGTATTCATGCTGTAGAAATCTCCTTTGAGTCTTACTATTACCTGCTTCATGATCGTATGTTTTAAAGTCTTGCCCATGAGTATATCTTAGCTCTTCTTTTCTCTTCTTTCAGCTGAGAGAGGAGATATTTCTTCTCTTCTCCCGAGAAATTCTTACGGATATACGATTCACACTGCTTCTTCTTCCAAAAATGAACCGAATCAGAAGCGTCTGGCGTTATTGAAACCCACATCATGCCGCCTACTACAGGAACAAGTCCTGCGTAGATAATTCCTTTTCTAAATTCCATAATCTATCATTTAAATGGTTTAACATTGAATATCCCCATGCTAGGGGATATTGTTAGGCTTCCTCATAATCTTCCTCCATCATGGAGTGAACCTCTTCAAGCTCGTTCGAGAAATTGTACTTGATGTTGTACGTGCCGAACGCCTTGAAATACCATTCCTCTAGATACGCTCTATCCTCGTTAGCCTGCTCGCTGTCTTCTGCGGAATCAAGTCGGGCTACCATCTGAGGATAAAAATCGTAGTAATCGTCGCCATCGTAGTCTGAAGCCCACCACACACCTGTTCTGTGCTTAGGGTAGTCCTCGTACAGATTGGCAAAATTGCCATTCATGTGCTGGTCATTAAGATGGAGATATTTCTTCATTTTCTTGTTTGCCTTATGGGTAAACTCCCACGCAAGAGACTGGATATTCTTTTCGAATACATCTGCAATGTATTCTTCCAGATCCTCTGCGTCATCGAATTCATCAAGACACTCACGATAGAGGCTCTCGATAACCGCGGCAAAACTTACCACACCGATATAATCGGCTACTTTCTCGGCAACTTCACCCTTGTTGTTTATAACAACTTCTACAATATTCTTTTCCATAATTCATCTGTTTAATGGTTCATAATGGTTCCCCACGATGGTGTGGGGAGTTTTAGCCAAACAAGATAGCGTCGCCATAATTTCTGTAGAAATATCTGTGCGCTTCAAACTCGTCTGTTTCTGGAATGTCAGACACTTCAAGTTTGCCTGTATCCTTGTGTACTATGGCAATGGAAAATGTATTGTCGTGCATCCATTTGATGAGATCAACACGCCTTACCTCGTTCTCTGCTGAATTCACGATTTCACACTTCAGCAAATCGTCATTCAGGATTTTCTCTAAATCACTCATAAATATAGATTAATTATAGTTACACATTATTTCTGTCTCACTGATAATTTCAGCACAATACTTGCAGCGATGGCACATTATGTAGCCTTTTGCCAGTAATTTGCTGAACTTCGGGTATGGGCATTTCTCGCCCATGCCAGCTCTCGTAATCTCAATTTTCTTCATATTTCAATCTGTTTGGTTAATAGAAATCCCCACCCGTGAGAGTGAGGATTGGTTTGGCTTAATACAGACAAGCCCTGAAACAAAGCTTGTCGCTTATCACACCATCTTTCTGCAATCCGTCCTTCCAGTCATTGAAAGTCATGTTCAAGTCAAGGTTGAACTTTGTCTTCTTGCCAGTGTAGTCGATACCACACTCGTCACAAAACTGCCAGAATGCTTCACGAAGCTGCTTCTGGTTTGTGATCTGATATTTATTCGCCATAATTCAAATAATTTATCTTGGTTAAACAATAGAAGGTACGCTCACGCATGGGCGCACCTTTTTAGGCAAATACTACTCCTCCTCTTCTTCCTCCTCTTCATAGCCTTCTTCTTCGTCAAGACAATAATAGCTGTCAAGCTCATCTGTGCCGGAATAGCCTTCATCTTTACACTGCTCGTAACTGTGTCATCGTTTCCTCATTCAAGCCATTTATATCCGAGACAAGTCCAACCTCGTCCTCTGTGGCGATATTGTTATCAACAATGAAATCCCACAGCATAGCCTCAATACTTTCTTTCATATCCTTTGAATATTTAGTTAATAATAGCTCCTACGTGTCTCCACGCAGGATTTTGGATTAGTAGAGATACTTGTCTGTGTCCACTCCAAGGAAATAGGCGAGTTCAAGCATCTTCTTTGCTATATTCTTGAACCAGTCTCCCACAAAATTGTGGTCATGGCATTTCCATAGCTTCCCAATCTGCTTGATTTCGTAGTCCTCATATGCAATATTTACGGTACTGCACAATCCCTGGAGCCAGTACGTGAGCAATTCAAGGCGTGATATCTTACGTTTGTCACCCTTTACTGCCTCCTTGTAGAACATCTCGAATGCAAACTCGATTTTCATCTTGTCGCTCAAGACGCTGACATCTACGTCGTCGGAGTGTATGGAATCCAAGATATATGAATACCAACGCATATTCTGCTCATTCATCTCGGCAGCTGTTCTGATAACTGCAATTTCCTGTCTTTCGTTCATAATTCTACATTTTTATGGTTTAACATGGTTTCTGTGCAGATAGACTGCACAGAATGTTTGGCTTAAAACTTGCGAGGACGCATGCACGATTGCTCAATCTCCTGAGCTTTCTTGTCTGCACGCGCTACACGTCTGAAATACTCGCTCTTGTCGAGGTTCTTGCGTCTGCACTCCTCGCTGATAACTGCCTTGTGACTCGCTACGAGCCTGGCAAGGAACTTTCTGTCTCCGTCTGTCATAATTCTGAATTTTATTGGTTAATAATAGAAGCAGGACACAGGACGTGCCCCGCTGTTTTGACTACTTGTCACCGCACGCAATACTATGAGGACAGCAATGAATCTTGCCATCCATCAATCCGTGAAAGCAGCACCCTACACATCTCTCTGTGACTATATCCCACTCTCGCTCTATTCCGTGTCTGTCAGTTACTCTTACTGTTTCCATAATTCTATATGTTTTGGTTAATAGCAGGCAGCACATTATCGTACTGCCAAGTTCTGGCTCAGAGATAATACCTCTGACTTTCTGAAGCACACAGAATCGTAGGACCGGTGAGGATGGAGAATGCACAAGGGTCGAAACCATCGATTTTCTTCATGCTCTCTATTTTCTTCTGTACTACATCACGTATGGATGACAGATTAAGTCTACCGTCAATAGGCATGACAGAATCCATGCCCACCATCTCTACAACGCTCACTTCATCGGTAAATCTCATGTTCACAAGGTCAAACTTGTTAATCTTGTGATAAAACTGAATCCACTTGCTCATAATTCTACATTTTTGGTTTATAGGAGAGGGAGATAAAACTCCCTCAATTTTAGGCTGAATGCTCCTTGATGAAGTCTGTGAGTCTCTTGTACTCACACTCCAGCTTTTCTCTGTCAAGCACGCAGGAGAGATGCAGGTGAAGGTATTTATTGACCTTACCATACATGATTGTGTAGGCATGGCATACGATGTATTTGCCTTCAGGCTCTACGTCTACCTCCAGACCTACCTTATTCTTGCCGAATACGTCACGCTGAATCTCCTGCAATCTAGGCAGAATCTTGTTGCGCAGATATTCTCTGCTCTTCTCTTCCCTGTTAGGGTTCTCTGATTTCTTCATAGTCTAAAATATTGGTGAATAGTATGCGTGACAATCGCCACGCACATTTAGCTCATGCATATCATCGCTATCTCAGCGAATGACTCTGATATTTTCTTCTTGCTACGATAGTCTCTGTAGCCACGCTCGTTGTTATTGTGCCACTGGCGTGCGGCTATTTTTATCTTCTCCATCTCATGGAGCAACGCACGCTCAAAATTCTTCTGTGATTTCTTGTCTAACATAATTCGATTTGTTTAATGGTTTTACATAGTATGCCCAGGAAAATGCCTGAGCACATTTTTTGCTACTCATACTTGTTGAGCATGAAAATAAGAATAATACCATCGCCATTCTGGAGAGTCTGACACTTGTCCACGTCATTTATTATGTTTCCACATATTCTCTCGAAGAACGGATACGGGTCCTCGACAATACTCTTGTAATACAATGCCATGTACGTACCAGGAACGAGAGGATAAGAATCCTCAGGATCTCCGCCGAATATGTCACACGCCTGTGTATCAATCAGGACACGACGTACAGAGAAATTTCCCTCAACTTCCTGTGCGTCCATTCCACGCAAGAGGTCGATAACCTCATTCTTGCTCAAATCTTGCTTTAATATTCTATCCATATTTCTATAATAATTTGGTTAATAGAAGAGAGGAGCGGAAACTCCTCTCAGTTTTGGCATAATTCAAAAATTTTGGTTTAAGAGGGGCAGTGTATTTTCGTTCCGTATTGGGCATGTGGCGCCATCACCACGCTAGATTAATTACTTCTTAAGACCTACGTACATTATCGTACTCTCGGTGTGTGGATTGTTACCAAGCTCTGAAATCTCATTAGCCTGGTTTATAACCGTCTTTCTCAGCATCGCGTTTGCTCTGTGACAATTGTACAGAGTAACTGATACCACACACAATGCAACACACACTACGATAAATAATGTTACGAAAATATTCTTCTTCATAATTCTGTAATTTAATTGGTTTGTAATTGTTCCCTGCATGCAGCAGGGAGATTTTAGGCTACAGAATTTCACTCAGTATTTCACTCAGTGGAAAATGCTTCTCAATAACAACACCCAGCATCATAGCTAGAGAGCTGCAAGCAGGCAAGATAAACCACATGTACTCATCGCAAAATTCCTTGATTCTCTGTTTCATAATCCTAATTTTATTTGGTTAATACTAGATACCGCCAGAATATCTCCAAGCGGTAGTTTTGGCTAGAACCATCTGTCACGAATATACAGAATGGTATTCTTAATCACTCCCATGTAAGGCTCTCTTGCATCGAAGCACATGTTAGCAAACTCAGCACGGGTAATCCAACCCATGTTGTACTGATTAACTGCGTTGTCCAACTCTGAGCGCATAGCCCACAAATTTACATTAATTCCGTTCATAATCTAAAATGTTTAAATGGTTTGTAATTATCGTACTGCCCAAATCTATAGGGCAGTTTTTAGGCTGAATGTTCCCAAGCACAATTATCGTACTTTCTAGATTTACGAAACTCCAGGCAGTATGAAATTCTCCAAGCGGAGTGTAGATCTCCACAGCTCGCGGAAATACCACTTGCCAATTATCGTACTGCTCCAGAATATTCCAAGCATAACGCCATAGAATATTCCAAGCAGAATCACGATAATATTCGTACTTGCTAGCATGATGAATGCCGGCACACTCTGAATAAATCCAAGCACAATTATCGTACTTGAATAAATAATCTGTCTTGCTTTCATAATTCTAATTTTATTGGTAATTGTTCCGTAGCCACACGACAATTATCGTACTGGCTACAGATTTTAGGCTAGAAACAGAGCTAGAGTATTATTGCGCCACGAGATAAACTCTACACGATTATAGATAGTTTGTCTGTCTGCAATAATTCTCTCCATCACTCTCTGTCCTCTGCAATCGAAATTCTGTATCATAATTCTAAATTTGTTGGTTTGTAATTGTAGAGCGGAGATTTCTCCCCGCCCCGATTTAGCCATAGGAAGTACGGACACGTTTTTTTATTGTCTTCATTCTCTCATGTTTACTCCGTACACCTTCGCTTCAAATAATCGACACGTTCACACGCTTGATTAAAATCTGCTGCGAGCGTTTTAATTTCCGTTGCCTCGCTACCGTCCCCGTTCATGGATTCCAGAGCACCACCAATTTGGTGCGTTGCGCTTCTACGAGTACTGGCGCACACTGGGAGAGATTTCTCTTTCGGATATACCTCACGTGTGTTATTCTCTCATTACAACACGAATTGTGATTTTAACCACAAGGCTCACAACTGACAAGCCTGGCACGTTCGGAACCCGTCCACGTGTGCCACACGATAGAATATGAATTATGATTTTTATTTAATTTCTCCCGGTACGCCTTATTATCACACTGCGCCCGTATCGCACAACTTTCGTTCTGTCTCCATCCGTACCCTTGCCATCGGTTAGCCTTCAATCCTCGCGAGGTCGCTGCGTTCTGCTGATGCTACACCTCGCTCCTGTGCCTGTGCTCCCTGCGCACGCTCCGGTGATACGCTCCGCAGAAATCTCATTCTCTTTTATTCTGTTTCACGTATCACGGAGAGACGCCGCTCGCCGCCGGTAGTTGGTACGTCTGAGGATGACCGCCCCAGTTGTGCCGCCTAAAAAAATATTTCGTATGTTTCGCTAAATTTCTCGCTTAGAAATCTAGCTGACAAGTTACGTTTTCAGATTACTGCCGCCTAGAAAATTCTAGGTCGTTGCCACCCTGCAAACCACGATGAGGTACTGAAAAATTATCCAGGGATAAAAATATTATTGAAACAATTCTGAAAAATAAAATCTAAAAAAACAATTCTGAAAATAAAACTCAAAAAAAATATTCTAGAAAAATCTTTCTAGAATATAGGTACGAAAAAATAAGGTAGTGGAAAAAATCCCACTACCTTATATTTTTTCTAGTTGACTGCTGCTTTCTTTGCTTTTTCGCGATCTGCTCTCATTTTTGCTACCATTTTTTCAAACTCGCTATCAGAGAGTACACTAGTATCTGCATTTTCAAGCCTTGCTTTTGCTGCTGCTTTCGCTGCTTTTTTCTCGTTTGCTGCCTTTCTAGCTGCATTTTTCCCGCTTGTATAGGCAGCATACAAATTATTGAGGAAACTAAGTAGACGTGTTTCCGTATCAGTGCAAACATCGGAAATTTCTTGTAGCTTGTGGTTTTTTGCGACCCATACAAGGAAATCAAAATCCTCTTTGAGTTCCGCAAACTCCTGAATAGCTCTTTGTAAGATATTCGTTTGAATATCTCCTAAATTAGTGCGCAAAAGATAGTCGTTTTCTGCCTTCTTATACGCTGCTGCTGCTGCTGCTTTCTTTGCTGCTGCAATTGACAACTCACTATCGGAAACCGATAATTGATTGTTTACGTGTTCCTCTTTAATAGCGGAAACGCCTAAAACATCATTTGCAAACTTAGAAATGATTGCACTTTCAATTTGTTCATTTGTCTTCATAATAACTACTAGCAATTATTTAAACCCCTTGCAATCGGGCATTAATATGAATTGTTTCAATATGTCGTGTTGAGTTCCACAACTTGCTACACACTAGTAGCAACTATTAAACCCCCTTTAGAAGAGGGTTGTAAACTAAAACTTTGCGCTGCAAAGATACAGCTTTTTCCCGAAATAACCAAATAAAAATGCAATTATTTTGTTAGTTTATGCTTATTTAGATTAATTCTAACTAACTAATAATAAGGGGTTTATTTGGTTTACATCTTTGCACAATATTACTAATATAGCATAAACCCCGAATAAAGCATTTTAAAGCCGTTTTTAGCCGTTTTTAGCCGTTTCCCTATTACTAGTAAGATAAACCGCAAAAACACTCTTAAACCGCAAATAAAAGCCTATCTATTATTATTTAGATTATTTCAAATAAAACATATAATGAACTGCAAAAACACTTAGATAGATTTATATAAATAGAGCATCTTTGCATTATTGTATTTATTGTAATTTATTCACCATCCAACAGTAGTCTTTATGTGTATTGTTTACACTTAATATAAAGTCTATTTATTAGTGTTCTATTTTACCTTTATAGTATTCTATTTGGTAATTAGCAATCAGCCCGAAAATAGACTTTTTAATGTTCTTTTTCTCGCTTTTTATGTTCTATTTGGCAATAAAAAGTAAACATATTGGACAATTTAACACTTTATTCTAGAAAATAGCTAAAATCTTATAACTATCTAATAATCAGGCGGTTAGTTAGTGTAAATAATACACTATGCTTTTTGTATTGGTTTATATATAGAAATATAGCATGAAATAAAATGCAATATTATAGAAATAAAATACATTGTAATTTATTGATTTATAGGTAGTTACAGGAAATTGGAATAATTATAAACTAACATGTTTTTATGTAGCAAAAAAGCCTATATTTTGTTGGTTTATACTATATAAACCGACACAAAGTGTAATAATTTCAGAAGAAACACCCCCACACCCCCTAAATAGCACTAAATCAGCGCGGTAGTCACCTCATCTAAAAATTTTTTCTTCCGATTTTTCTGCCTTTTTGTAAAGTTTAATTACTTTCCGCCATAAAGGATAATTATGCATATTCATTCATCCGTTATTTATTAACATTTGATAGCATAAACTCTTACTTTGCAGACCAAACCATAAATGTATACCTATCCTTCATTTAATGTATACCTAAAATGTATATTTATACCCTTTATTTACTAGGGTTTTACTGGATATTCAGGATATTATCTGTATCTTTGTATTGTCGATATTTTATAGACGACATGTTGTAAGGACGACCTGACACGTGTTATCCTTCAGAAAGCCCCTGTTTATCGGGGTTTATCCTACACAATAACGGAAAATTAATATTATTATTGTACATAAATGGAAAATGGTATTGCTATAGACACATTGCACGCTCAGTTGCTTGACCTTTCGAGGCATGACGAGTACGGCTTCGAAGAGCTCCGTTGCCAGGACTGGGGTAAGGCGAACTCTGCGAAGTACAACAAGCTGAAGTCTAATTTCATCAGGTCAATGAGACGTCTGGCGAAGAAGGCTCCAGTGAAGTACTACAACGGTGCTTACTACATGTTCAACGGCAAGATATATGAAGCAGTTCCGAAAATAGTTTTGGAACAGGCTTACCAGCTTCTGCTCCTCGACCTGGCCATGGCTCCAATGCTCGGCATCAGTACGGTAATGAACAAGTCATTCATGGAGGTGATAGAGTGCTACAACATACTGAGGCCTACCTTCGACATCGTTGCATTCGCCAACGGAGTGGTTGACTTCGGCAGCGGTCTGAAGTATCCGAACGTGATGCCGTTCTCTCCCGAGTACCATGTCACATACTACCACCCATACGACTACAATCCGAAGGCGAAGTGTGACAGATGGATGAACTTCATCAAGGAGGTCCTCCCGGACAGGACGTCGAGGATGATCCTCCAGATGTTCCTCGGTCTCGGTCTCATACAGAGAGGTACTGCATACAATCCGTACGAGGGGAAGGAATCATCGAAGATTGAGCTCTGTCTTCTCCTTATAGGTACGGGAGCCAACGGAAAGAGTGTCATCTTCGACGTTGCCTGCAACATATTCGGCAAGGACAGGATAAGCAAGATGGACTACGCCGACCTCACTGCCGACGGTGACGAGGGAATGAGGGGAAGGTATCCCATCAGGAACGCCATCTTCAACTGGTCTTCCGATTCTGACCCGAAGAAGTTCGGAAGGAAGAACACCGGTATGTTCAAGAGACTCGTAAGCGGTGAGCCTGTCCCGATGAGAAAACTCGGCAGGGATATCCTTGAGGGAAACTCAATCCCCTACCTCATCTTCAACCTCAACGAGCTCCCGTTCCCAGACGATGCGTCGCTCGGATTCATCAGACGCTTGCAGTACGTAAGCTTCGATGTAACCATCCCAAAGGAGAGGCAGGATCCGGAGCTGGCGAGCAAGATCATCCGTGAGGAACTGAGCGGAGTGTTCAACTGGATATTCCGTGGCGCGATGGAGCTGAGGAGCAGGAAGTACAGGTTCCCGGCAGCGGAGGGCAGCAGAAGGCAGTTACTCATCTCCCTTCTTGGAAGCAATCCTATCTATGCTTGGATAAGGGCGTATGATATGAGGTGCAGTCGGGAGGCGAGGGGTGAGATTTCGGAGTGCATGCTTGCCAAGGAGATGTACGAGAGATTCGTCGAGTTCTGCAAGGCCAACGATGTCGAGGAGAAGGATATCCCTACGATCCAGAAGTTCGGGCGTGATATGAGCGACAAGTACGGCTTCTTCAAGAAGAGGTCACAGGGCGGAATGACGTATCAGGTGTACGGCGCGCAGATGATTGACCTGAAGCAGGAGCTTCTCATCAATGACGTGAAGAATAAATTGCGTGGTGAGGAGGACATCAAGCAGCCGGAGAGCTTCATTCAGCCTGATGATTAACGATACCGGTGGCCGCATGGCGGTGGGACATGCCTTCGGGCATAAGTCCGGGCAGACGGGAGGTTCGAGTCCCTTCCACGGTCGGCGGCCATCATTAAAACAGATTCTATGATAGACAAGGAATATATCAAGGAGATTATCTCCCGTATCACGAAGAAGAAGGCTGACGGGAATATTGTTCCGGCCACCGCTTCGATGAGCGAGATTATGACTGCTGTACGCGAGGATGCCCTGGAGTGCATGAGGACCATGTGCAACGAGAGGGAGATTGCGGTAAACAGGACGTTGAACAGTGTTTCATTTAAATGTTTGTAGCTTATGGGAGAAGAACGTAATTTTGAGTTTTTTATAGGCGACTGTCAGCTTCCTGCTGTTGTTTCGCCAGAGTCAACAATATGGCTGCTACCTGCGGACTCCAACGAAGAGGAGGTATCTGGCTCTATTAAGAAGCATGTAGATAAGGCTGCTGAATCAGGCGACAGGATGTCTTCTTGCAGGTATGGAAATATCAGTGGTGAGTTCACCCTTGATGTTGAATGCAGTGAAGGCTCAGACGAACTGCTTCTCGAAATCCTCTACGGCGACAGAATCAGGAAAACCATTGAACGCCTTAATTATGAATGGCTGAAGAAGATGTGGAAGGCTTCCGATGACGATTTTCGAGTATTCTGGTTTGAACAGATACGCAAAAAGTTTGAGGAGCACGAGGATCAAAATTGATTTAGGTGACAGATATGAGAAGACATCACAATCCGAACAAGGTTCCGCCGTTCAAGCCGGACCCCGAGCATTGGACCAGGAAGGTTCATTCATGGAAGGCGAAGGTCGCATACGAGACTGAGGATGATGCCTGGGAGTTCCTGAAGACTCACCCGAAGCTCATCGAGCAGGGAATGACGGTCTACAGGTGCAATCTGTGCAATATGTTCCACTGCGGGCACAAGTATAACAAGAAATAGTTGAGAATATGAAGAAGAAAGGATATTACGAATACGACCCTGTTATCTATCCAAGGATGTTGTGTGTCGCTATTGGTATGAACCAAGAGGACGCTAACAAGTGTTTTGAAGGTAGAAATGGCGGGGTTTTGAGGGTTGATTTCTCTAATGCTGACGCAATAACCTACGGTAACGTTAGAGAAAAATCGAATAAGAAGCTTTGTTCATTTATTAATTTTGCAAGCAAGAATTCTATGAGGATGGGAGTTTGTTGCCATGAAGCTTCTCACGCCTGCGATACCATCGAGGGAGCTATTGGTATGGAGCACGGAGGCGAGCCTTCGGCCTATCTGATTGGTTGGATTGCGTCTTGCATCAACAAGGCTCGTTTGGGTATTGGAGATTTTATTGAGATTGAGAATGATGAAACTAATTAGCAAAGAAGAAGTGAAGAAAAACCATAAGGACATTCTTGGTTTGGATTTGTTGTTTGCGGAGAATTTTCCTCCATATAGTAGATTTTTGGAAAAATGTTTAAATACTTAAAATACATCATGTACGTCGGCATCTGTGGCTACGTGCATACAAAAGGAGAAATAGCTTATGGATAAAAATGAGAAATTAAAACTAGGTGACATTTGCCTTGCACCTAAAGAGTTTTTTCTAAATAATTCCGACGGAAAGCTAAAGAAGAAAATAGAAAGTTATGCGGAAGTCAGAAAAGATGGAAGGGTTATGTGCGCGGTTGTCGAGGATACAAATTCAGTTTTCCCCAACGAATCATTATATACAATCGCCGTAAAACAAAAACAATTTGCACCTCCAATTAGGGTTTGTGTCAGTAAGGATTATAACCTTGATAGTTTTGAATTGCTTTCTAAAGAAGAAATGAAGGTTGCTGGTGTGCTTTGGTTTTGTTTTGGGGTTTAACATAGGAGAAATAGCTTATGAAAGCGATTATTGTAATTAACCTTCCTTTGGGAATGGGCATTGATAGAGAAATCACAGAGCCTTACGGATATGATTTATTCTACGGAGACGAAAATATCGAAGCTCAGTGGGAGAAGCTAGAAAAACTTCGTGAAACTGGTGGCGTTATTATTGTTCAACCAAGCAATAATAGTGCGGTTCGCGAAATTCTTAATCCTTATATTGGTGAGGATGGATTTATCAAGGAATGTGGTTTACGAAAAGTTCACACAGAAGAACACGGTGATTTCTGTATTATCCTTTATCACAACCCATCAGAGGTTATGGCTCTTAGAGCATTTTATTATAATAGTAAGAAGGAATAGCTTATGAATAAATATGGTATTGAGGTTGGAGACCGTTTTTTACTCCCATTCAAATATGTCACTACTAGAAACTGTCCTACCGAAAACGATGATTTTGCAATCGTTAAGCAAAGATGCGAAACACGGGTAGAAGTATTTTGCGACCAGAACGAGCAGTTTGTTTACTACGATTGTATTGTCACAGATTACTGTCCGGTGTTTACGGTTGTAGGCTTTCTAAAAAGCGACAGATACGAAGATGTTGTTTATGTTAAGTATAAAAACAACTCAGAGACATTTATGTGTCAAATGTTGGCTGAATTTGTCTGTACAAACGGAACTCGTATAAATGAATCTGATTTGAAAGATTATAAAAATAGTTAGCTTATGATTAAGAAAGAAGATATTAAGGTCGGGCTGCGATTTTACATCACACGAAATGATTGTTTAAAATGCAATTTTGACCCGATAGGTATTAAGGACGGCAGAACCCCTATTCTGTTCAATGCCGAGAGAAAGGAGGCTGATGCTTATATATGTACATCTGTTAGCACAGATTACAAGTATTTCGCTCATTTTCGCGAGGAAGATATTATGATGTTTGGTATAAAGTTCGATATAGTAGCACCAGTTGCCGATAATCATAAAATAGATATAAATTCCGACATTGAAATGCATGGAAATATTCTCAATAACTTGCATGATACATACATCAAGAAAAATCGTGATTATGGGAATGCTTTTTCCGAAATGTATGATGAGCTTGGTATCAACTACGGCTACGGAAAGATACGAGAGAAGGTGAATCGCATCAAGACGTTGAAGGACAATGAGGCGCAAGTTGCTAATGAACCATTGGAAGATGCTCTTCTTGACTGCGCTAACTATTGTATCTTGACATTGATGGAATATCAAAAACGTAAGGAACATGGAACAGACTGATTACACTTGCAAGGATTGCTTCTTCTTCAAGAATGGAGCTTGTAACCACCCTAATGAGATTAGGTTTACTTCTGAGGAGAATCCTTCTTGCACAGATTTCGAGTATAAGGAAATAAAAGTTGAACTTTAAAATATTGTTATCATGGCATTACCATTTGGAAAGACTATCAAGACAAGACACTTCACCGTGCTGAAGTTCAGTAAGAGCTTGTCTAAGAAAGAAGTTGCTTCACTCAGAGAGGATATCCATGCTGATATCAAGAAGCATTTACAGAGAGGATCGCTGCCTTTCATTAAGATTGCAGACATTGCCGGCACATGGGGTATTGAATACTCTATCGGCACATCCATGTACGCTGCACTCGATGAATGTGTTTATGCTTTCGTAGGAGATCACTATGAGTTCTCCAAGACTGAAGAAAACATCATCGAGGCATTTGCCCAGCTTATGTATGCGGATACATCGTTGCCTGGCGATGCAGAATACACGGCAGGTAAGTTGAAGCTCCGTGACGAATACATTGCTCGTGAGGCTGCAAGAAGAAACGCTGCTGCCGACGAGGGTAAGACTGAAGAACAGCTCCGTAAGGAGAGTGATGAGGCTGTACAGGAAGTCATCGACCGAGACAAGCACGCCGAGAATCTTCTTGAAATGGCAGAACAGATTAAGAAGGAAGGAGGCAAGGATGAGCGATAAATTGATTGAGGTCGTTCAAGACCACACTTCCCTGGTACAGGCACTCCAGTTCATTTTGGAGGCCGCAGAGACGAAGAAACTGCCTCCATACGGTATTCTTCCTGTATTCAATGACGAACTTCTTAATGATAGGCTTAAGGGTATACTTGAGTTGGTTACCGGAGAGAAGTATCCTTAATTGACTTCAAAGTTTTCTTCTACTTATATATTTGTTTTAAAAAGCGAGGGGCAGCATCTGTGAAGACACTGCCCCTCTTAGTTAACCAAAATAATTTGAATTATGCTCAGCAGAAAGAATCTGTGAACATTAATTGTTTGCAAAGGTACTTGGTTTTGCTGAAATTCTAGTAAAACAAAGTTACTTTAACACGAATTTAACTATTTCTTCTTCTTTTGAAAGGTCGCCTGGCCATTTTTGAAGATAATGCAGTCCTCGCAGCATCGAGGCATTGATAGAGGAATGTAGTAGTGGACCACATTATTTTCTGTATCAATTTCGTCCTGCTTAATCTTAGAGTAGTCGGCTATCATGGCAGTTGTCTTTTGCCACTCTGGAGAGCCAAACTTCTGCTTGCGCTGAGCGATAACGAGGTTTCTCAGAATCTCTTCCTTCGAGGTAGCCTTAATAAGTTCCTCCTGGGTGAGTTCATCGGCGTTCTCGTTCTTCGCTTTCTTGCCCTGAACCTCTGCTATTCTCTTCTGGACGGACTCTTGGGCTTCGAGCTTGTTCATCTCGTTTTCGAGGAATGATTTCTCCCACACACCTATTCCTTCTCCCTGAAATGCGATGGCCCAGCTGTCACGGACGGACATGCCAGAACCACGGAGGCTTGCATAGATGTAATAGCGAGGGTCTTTCATCTTGAGAGCCTTCGCCTTCTTGTACGTATCGACGGATAACGTGTATCCTTTTGTTTCTTCAATCATAGTCTTATTTCTTTTTATTATCCTTGAACGCAAATAAAGTGTAACAACAACATGAAACGTGGAACGGTGGATATGGGTCTTTGAAAGAATGGATGCCGGCATCGGCTTCGCTTTGACAGATATCACAAGGATAACTGCTTCCTCTCTTGACATAGAATCCGATAGCCTTATTCTCCAGTCCATACTCCTGCTCTGCCTGTCCCCACGCCAAAGCAATCACCTGAGAAGCGTTTCTTACGATATTCTGATAGGCATTTCTGTAATATCCTTTTCCGTAAGAAGGAACATCGATGTTGATATCCTTTCTCTTCGCTTTGGTGATGACTGATGTGTGATATGGGTCCTTGTAGCCTGTGCGGATGGAAGACAGGAGCTGCTGGTCTGAATATCCCATCAAGGTTCCTGCCTTGATCATCCTTACAATATCTTCAGCAAAGTTTCCGAGATAGACTGCGTTTCTTTCGGATGTCGTCTTTCCATAGATGTCGCTAACGAGAAATGATTCTATGTTCTCGCTGTCAATCCCGAGAATCTTGCATGAAGCCTTGGAGTAAGCAGAGATGTAACTGTTGATGCTCTCCACTGCCTCAGCAGTAACATTCTTGGCATAAGAGAGCAGGGCTGACTCGTTTGTGAGCCTGCCCGCACCTCTGTATCGCTTACTTGCGGCAATTATTTTCTGTGTCGATTTCCAGAGAATATCTGCAACATGGTCCTCGCAGTTTCGGATTGCCTGCAAGCGCTTCCTGCTGTAATCGACAGAACGTTTTAATTCATCCATAGGCTATTAATTCTTCTTGTTGAATTCGTCCCAATGTGACTCCCCTAACCTGTTGCCGTTGGAATCGGTGTTAAATTTATTGGGGCGCCCACGCTTTCTTCCGTTACCGGTATTTACTGAGGCTGAGTATCCGTTAATCTGAGCTGTAGCTTTCTGCTCCTCGATGGCATTCTCTGTTTCGTTATCCGCACGCTGAATATCCATGAGGAGGTCTTGCTGATCCTCTTCCTTCTTCTCTCGCATAATGCGGTCGTATTCATCGTTAACTGGGAAGTCTGGGCAACGCTCAGATGCAGTCTGCTTTGAGAGGAAGTTGTTCTGAACAGCTGTCGCTAAGTTTGTTATTATTTCAGATTTATTCTGATGCACATAGATTTCCACCCAAGCGTGAATAGGAAGACCGGTCATAGTGGCCATGCAGTTTTCTTCAACTCCGATACCATACTTTGAGATACGAACAAGTTGATCCAGGAACGGATGCATCTTCTTAGCATCGTTCTCTGCAACCTCGATGGCAGGAGAATAGAGCAGCTTGATAGCAACGCCCGGAAGGTCACCCGACTTCAGCTCCGGTGGCTTTACTGTGAACGAAAGCTCATAGATGAGGTCATACGACTTGTTGAGCTGTGTCGCAAATGCATCGGAAGCGTCTGTCCCGTTAATGAAGTCTGCATCACCATTCGTATCGGTAATCTGAATCATCTTAGCCGATCCGTCTGTATCTCCAACAACGGTAATGTCGTCACCATCGCCCTTCAGCTTCATTATAGGGAAGGCGTAAGCCTTGTTGTTCTCGCAGAGATAAGAGAAAGCTTCCTCGTAGTCCTCGATGTTCTTCTGTACAACAGACCAGCATGGGCCGTCATCGTTTCTTACGTATGCAACAGGGATAAATGGGAAGCCGTGAGCTTTCTCTTCAACGCAAGTGTAGTCGTCGATTCCGAATATCTTGGCAATTCTCTTGATAGTCTCCTTGACCTTGCCTTCGTTAACTTGCTTCTTGAAGCGGTAGAAAGTCTTGTCATCCCACACCTCTACCCATTCAATCTTTTCATTACCTTCCTCGTCGAAGTCGTAATACTTGCGAGCAAACACAACGAGTTCACCAGTAAGAGGGTCGAACTGAGGATACAATGTGTCTCCTCTATCGAAAGCCAATGTGCGAGTACCGAATTTCTTGTTTTTATCGAAGAATCCGACTACAGCAGCTTCAGCAACCTTCATGTACGAACTTACAGCCTCATAGTGACGAATCTCCATATCGTGCATATACCATCCCTTCTTGAACTTGGCAAGAAGATTAATATACTCTTCCTGTTTCTTCATCTCAGGATCACCGGCAAGCTCAAACTGAATATCGTTACCTGTCATGTGGAGAACGTGCTTCGTATGAATAACCTGCTGGAAAGCAAATGCCGTTCTTTGAATCTCCTGGACATACCATTTCCCGTCTTCCGGGTTCTTTCTCCAGATGTCAGGGTAGAGAACCTTGTCGAAGATTTTGTGGGACGTAGGATAGAACTCACGAAGGAAGTCCTTCTGAGTCTTAATCACTCTGTACAATGTATCTTGCGGCATCTGAGGGTCTTCATTATCGGACACCTCGTTCCCGCAATAGCCATCGTGGTTCATGTACCCCTTTGGCGTGAGTTCAAAGAAAGGCTTCTTTACCAGAATCTTTCTGAAATTTGTTACCTTGATAGCATCCATAATCCTTTTACCTTTTTATTTTTCTTTTTTGTTAAACTGAATATCATTACATAGAACCAAGATTCAAAGAAGTCAGGCGAGTGCCCGACATATTTCTTGGCAATCTTCTTAGGTAATAGCTTGAATCCCCTATCATCGCTATTCTCGTCACGTCTGAGCATCTTACGCTCCTTCTGAAGAATCTGTCTGAGAGGAACCTTGTCGAATCCGTTTCCGGAATACTTTCTTTCAAGCAGGGCTGAGTCGATGGAAATCTGCTTCTCTTTTATCATCTTATAGAACAGGAATGCACACTGGGATTTCAAGTCCTTGTAAAGGTATTTGATTCCTTCCTCTTCCTGATGGCTCTGAGCGATAGGTGCTGCCTGGTTGTTGAATGGGACGGCATCCTTGAAAAATCCCTTGAAGTACTGACCGATACCCTGCATATCGTAAGTGAAGTTGCATTCTTCTACACCCCACTCTCTCAGCTTAGCCTCAACTACCGAAACAAGAGTCTTTGGGTCCAGCCTCAGAACAACCAAGTCTTTGCAGTGCCATCCTTCCCAGAGCCACATCACGAAGTTATCGCCGCCGGTGAAAGCAATATCGGCAGAAGCTCTGCGTTTTCCATCTCCTATCTGTTCTGCATTGTCGTAGATTTCATCAAGGTCTTCCATCTTGATCATGTCATCGCCGGCAGCTTTCCAGTTCCAGTTGGCTTCCAGGTCTCGCATACGCTGCTCCTCGTCCTGCTGGGCAAGGTTGGCGATATATGATGCATCGGTGGAGATAAGCTTAATGTTCTCTGATACGTCTGCACGGATGAATGTCGCCGACTTGATGAACATTTCGAGTTTTGTGTATCCAAGTTCCTCGTAGCTGTCCTTCCAGAGGCTATCGATGATGCCCTTGCACTGCTCGTATACCTCTTCTCTTGTGTCGCCCCAGTAGATTGAGTCCGGTGTATCACCATCCATGAAGCAGTATCGTATAACTCCGTCACGTTCCGGTATGATGTAGCCATTCTCGTCAACCCACCAGTCAATGAACTTTCTAACCCAAGATTCCGGGTCCGGGTTACATGTAATCCAGGAGCGGTTTCGGATATGTGCTGCGTTTCGGTTGTTGGTCAAGAGGAACTTGAACTTCTTGTATGGACACTGAGTACCCTCATCGATGCAGACATAGGCATACTGGCGACCCTGGAATCGTGTCTTGAAGTCCTGATATGCTCCAGCATAGTACGAGAATTTAAGCCATCCTCCGTTATTGAAGTTCCAAGTCATATCATTTTGAGACTTATTGTAAGTTCCAAATTGGGAGAACAATTTATAAGAGTCTGTCACCAAGGACTGCAAGTCATCTTTTTCGTTACGAAGAATTGTTGCATGAAAATCTGGATTTTTAATATCCTTCAGAACTTCCATTAGGGATGAGAACGATTTAGAGCCGCCTCGCGAGCCGCCAACTATCTTAATATCAGCGTCTATAGACAGCATACGTTCCTGACCGCCACGCTGAGCTATAATCTTCAGCTTGTCGGGATGCTTCTTGTCGGTATCTCTTAATGATTGGATATACTCTTGAGTGTAAATAGGCTCTCCGTTATCCAATTTTAATCCTGAAAACACATCTTTCTGCATAAAAATTCATTTTAATACTGCAAATATACAATTTTTTCTTTAATAATTGCATATTTATTCGTATATTTGCAAACAAAAGGTATATTTATACGTTTTCGAGGTGGAGGGACCACTTTCGGGATAACATTTTAAATCAACAAACAACATGACAAGAGAGGAACTCTTAGCATTAGTGAACAAGGAGGTTGACACCACCAAGTTCAAAGAACTTAGCCAAAAGACCATCAATGAGGAACTTGATGATGTTTTGGAAGATTTCGGTGATGACGAGGAAGCAAATTCCAAGTTGGTTACCAAGTTAGCAAACCGTCTGAAGCGTATCAACGGCAACTTGCACAAGAATATCTCTGACGAGGTAAAGAAGAGTAAGGAGGAAGCTGAACGCAAGAAGAAGGAAGAGGAAGAGGAGCGCAAGCGTAAGGAGGCTGACAAGGATGACGATCCTGACGACAAATACAACGAGCTTCTCAAAGAAATCAAAGCCCTCAAGGAAGCTAACGCAGAAAGAGACAAGAAGGCTGCAAGGAAGGCAACCATCGAGTCTGTAAAGGCAGGTTTGAAGGATAAGTTCGACAAGGCAAACCTTGAATTGAACGACTTTTTCCTCGATACTGCACTCTCTAAGCTGGAGATATCTGATGATGCAGATGTTGCAGAACTGGTATCGACGGCAGAAAATATCTATACTGCCGACTATAAGCGTGCTAACGGTGGAAATGCTGTACCACGAAAGGGTTCTAGTGCTTCTTCTGGTGAGGAAAAGAAACTCGACGAGCATGAATGGGACGACATTAAGGATATTTGCAAGGACAGAGCTACAAAGGCGACTGTCAAGAAATAATTCAGGATAACATTTAATTAAGGTAAAAAGATTATGCAGTACAGCAATTATTACGACCAGATGAACGCACAGGGTGCGGTATTCAATGGAGCGGTGCTCTTGCAGGCATCGGCTGAGATTGGCGGTCAGAAGCATGTGTACTTCAATCTTAAAGGTGCTGTTAAGGAAGCTTTCAGGTACCCTCCTATCGGTGGTATCATTGCTAATCCGTTCCCTGGCCCTGCTAAGATCTATGCAGGCGACCTCGTTGAGCATAGCCTTGGCTTTGCAGACAACAAGGGTGGCACTATTAAGATTCTGAAGTCTTACGCAGTTGCTAAGGCAACAAGTGCCGCTGACACAGACATCTACATCGTTCGTGACGGCTACCATCACATCCCATTTATTGGCGATAAAATCATGGTAGCCCAGAAGGATTTCAAGACAAAGGGAACTGGTGTTTCTGTCACAGCTGTTGAGGCGACAACCGATGCCACAGCAGGTGATGTTTGGAAACTTACACTGTCTGCCGCTTTGGGTGCATTGACAGTTGGTCAGGTGCTCGTTGAGGCTGCTGCGGTAGGTTCTACACTCCCTGTAGTGACTAATCCAAACTGTTTCGCTCCTCACGACTACGACATGCCGTTCTACACTCTTCCTGGTAGCGATGAGTTCGAGAAGCCTCGCATGATGTTTACGCCATGCTTACTTGGACCGGATGCAATTTTTATCAAGGACAGAATGAGCCCACTTCCACCAGCTGTGGAGGCGATGAATATCAGCCGTTACCCAGAGTTGTTCTACACGAACTACTAATTGTTTAACTATTAGATTGTATTTAGGATATGCCAAAGTTTAATATTGAAAATTCGAGGATGGCGAAGTTCTTCTCTAGTAAGGACAACACCAAATACCTCCAGAAGTTTCTTGACGAAAAGGACATCTTTCACGTAAACTATGGCTGGTGGAAGACCCAGGGACGTATTGCTGCTGACCTGACACCAACCAACAGAAAGGGTGTTGCGACATTCACTGTCGAGGCAAAGAAACTTCGTGCCGCTACATTGGCTAACATGCGTGCTCCTTTGGCTGGTTCTTTCCAGAAGGATAAGGGTGGCTTGCAGGTTTACTCTGCAACAATTCCAGACTTTATCACAGACGGTATCTACCAGAACGCAGAGGAACGTGAGTATTTGATGAACCAGTTCGAAGAGTTCGGTAACGACCGCGATGTCGTTATGGAATGGACAGACCAGGTTCAGGAGTTGATGGACTCCGTTGATACCACAATGAACTTCATGACAGCGAAGCTTGCTTCTACCGGTAAGCTTGACTACACCGGTATCGGTCGTGGTATTCAGGCTCCAATCCACAAGACCAATATGCCTGCCGATAACTTCAAGAAGTGCGGTAAGGTTGCTTGGGCTGATGAGACCTGCGATATTCTGGAGCAGATGCGAGTTCTTGAAGAGAGCTGGCGTAAAACATTCAATCGTAAGGGTCAGCCTCTCGTTTGGCAGATGACCGTCAACACCTTCTTCAATGTGTTCTTGAAGAACAAACAGATTAAGGAATTGTGGATCAACTGGTGTAAAGCTCACTATGTTGCTTACGTTGAGGACTATGGTGTAAATCAGGATATGTTCCTGAAGGCATTCGGAGACATCCAGGGCCTTTCTCCTATCGAACTTGTAGAGGAGGAAGAAACTACTATTCTCTTCGATGGTACACAGAAGACAGAGCAGGCTTGGTCTGACAACATCGTTGTTCTTCGTCCTCGCGGTAACGCTTTCGAGTTCGAGCACAAGGAGATCAAGGATAAGAAGATGTTCGAGAAGTGGGGCAATAAACTTGTTGACAAGGTATTCGCAACAACCAACGACGGTCTTGGTTTGCTTGCCAACACAACAATCGCCAACGGTGATTACCTGGAGTGGCATACAGACTTGATGTTTGCTGCTGTTCCAGCAATGCTCGACTTCCCTTACCGTTGGATTATCGATATTACCCAGAAGGGTTAATTCTTTAACGTAACTAGATTGTATGACTATGGATTCGGAGATGAATATCTACACTGTGAACGACTACCTTATTAATAAGGTGAAGTTCGAGATGCCGATGAAGGCTCTGCTGGGCATCATGCACGACAGGGAGCTTGAAAACGGCATCGACCTCGAAGCCTGCGACAAGGACAAGGTGAGACTTGCCTATGCCGACATGCTGAAATGGTTTGTTCTTGGTCCGAGCAAGGTGAATAACACCTCCGATTCCGATAACGGATGGACTCATTCGGGAGGTGGCTATGACATGTCGGACAACGATAGGAGCGAGATGAAGGCAGAGGCTAACGCTATCTATGCAGAGCTGGAGCCTGATTCGATGCTCAAGAAGAAGTCCACCTTCCGGGTGACCTCCCACGGAGTAAAGAGGGCGAATTATTCTCCTTGGGGAGAACCTCTCCCTCACATCATCAAATAAGGCGTATGGAAAAGGAAAACATCAGAAACCCAAGATACCCTCACATCATCAAGATCGTGAGGAAGGTCGTCGGAAAGGCCGACCCTGATGACCCGTTCGCCGATGATGATGCTCCGGTTGGTGAGGACAAGGAAATCATTCTCTACTATGGCGAAGGCCGCAGCTACACCGATACCACTACTGAGGGAGATAAGAACGTCGACCAGAACAAGAGGAAGGCATCAATTCCTGTCAGATATGACGAATGGGATGCTGAAAGATGTCCTCTTGACGGCGACACCATCTACTCCACTGTCGGCAACAACACCGAGGTAGGTATGGTTAAGGACTGCGAACCGGATAATAACAGGACTGTTGTATATTGGAATTTGACAAGGGTTTAGATTATGACAAGTTTATCAGGTCAGTTTTTACAGGTCGAGAAGAAAATCCGTCAGATGGCTGTAGCAAAGATGCAGCAGAAGATGGAACATGCGGCTGAAATGACAATGAAAGCTGCTGACAAGTCTCGCAACTACGATGACGTAACCGGTAACTTGTACAAGTCAACCGCCATCGGTACATATTACAACGGCTCCTTGCAGTCGATTCATTACGCTCCTGGCCCAGAGCCAACCCGAGTAACCCTTGCTGCCGGGGAACGATACAACCTTGATAAGTATTACCGAAGTTCGTTCTCCTTCAAAGATAGCGGAAGGAGACCTTACAAGGGTGAATACGGAGAAGGTGGTGAATATGGTCCAAACGCGGCGTGGGATGAACTTGTTTCCAGGGAGCACAACAAAGGAAAGTACGATGCCACATGGCAGATGCTCCTTGTTGCCGGTGTGGATTACGCTAAGTTTGTCGAGGTTAAGAGAGGTCACGACGTGATTACCTCTCTTAGAGAATATTTGGTTAGATACTTTAGAACGATGTAAGATATGGTTAGTATTAAGACTCTATATTTCGATGTCGGTAATGCGATGAAGGGGATTTGCGACAAGCTCTACTCCCGTAGCCGACCAAAATCAGTTGATACGAAAATCAACAGCTACATCGTGGTATACTTTCCATCTAGTATCTACAATAACGAGATGAACTCAAGTGGAGTTTACAATGATTTCACCACTATAGCTCAAATCGAATTGTATGTGCGCGATAAGAATTCGGCAAGCAACCCGCACACACTTGATATATCTAGCGTTGACGAGAAAGTCCAGGAGATTATGGACAGATTTCCAATCTCTACAAAAAATCTCATTGTTTCCAATCCTCGTATAACGCTACAGACAGACGACGGAGCAGGTTTTTCCGTGACGATCATACAGGGAAGGTTACGTACTAGATAAGTATTCAGGTATAACAATTTAAAATATTTTAGATTATGGCTATGACAACTATTGACAAGATGAAGGACATTTTCAATGGTCCTAAAACTCTGCTCTACTCAAAGGCTATTACCGATTTGAGCAAGGCTACAGTTGACATCACCCCAGAGGTTGAGCTTCCGGTTACCGTTGACTCGCTGAAGGCAACTATGGATGACCCAACCGTAAACCACTACAAGGTTATCGGTCTTGCAGGCGACTGGGCAACTACCGCAGAGCTCGGCGACTTCAACGTAGAATTCGTTGTTCCTTCAAAGGCAAAGGACTTGCTGACAATTATGTTCGGCGAGGATGCTATCACTGAGCTGACCAAAGTTACTCTGAAGGGTACAGGTGACGCTACCCTCGACGCTACTACCGGCTTTACAGGTATCGCTGTTGAGCCTAAGAAGTTCAAGATCAAGGGCACTATCGTTATCGTTGACGACGAGAAGGAGAACCTCATGGTTATTACCAACATCGCTCTCTACGCTACATTGCAGTGGGACAACTCCGGTACTGAGCCAGTTGCATTCAAGTTCTCCGGCTCCATCGAGGGTGCAGGTAAGCGTAGCATCGCTTGGCTTACTAAGGCTCCAGCTGCTGCTGGACCAGGCATTGGCGGTTAATCAAGTAAAGGCTTCTTTAGGTAATTAGATTCAGGATAACAAACCGTTGGGCGGCAGGCTAATCAACAGCCGTGCCGCCCTTCTTCATTTAATAGCATACAATCATGGCAGAAGAAAAGAAAATTGAGCAGCCTTCGGTGGACTTACAGGAGTTACTCGACAGCGTACTGCACGACGAGCCTACCGAGTTCGTGTTCAGAGGAAAGAAGCACAAGCTCGGCTGGCTTCGCAAGGGAACCATGAGCAGGTGTTCCCATATCAGGGCAAAGGAGAAGAACGAATGGAAGCGCAACGTCAAGATTTGTGTCTGCATTCTCCTCAACAACATCTGGAAGATTCGATTCCTGTATTGGATCTACTGGCGTTGGCTCTACTACATCAATGATGTGGACGTGGCCGAGGTGCTGAGAGTCCTCGATGTTTCTAAAAAAAAAATTCCATCGAACGCATTCTCACTGGCTACCATATTAGCGACCGGGATGACGGACGTGATGATGACGATGACGAGGAGCGAAGCAAAAGCTATCCAAGCAGAACCAGCTGGGGAGCAGCCTTCTCACTAGCGGAGAAGTTCGGCTTCCTCTTTCAGCGTAAGTACTTCATCGCGGCCTACGACTACTGGTGGGGCTATTCATCGGCGCAGATTGACCTCATGGTTGCAGACCAGCCTCTTGTCGTCTATCCAAAGACCAAGAAGGAAGGTGGTCCAAAGAATCACACAAAGAAGGAGATGGATGACCTATACGACAGGTGGATGGAGAAAAAGAAGAAAGAAGGAAGTCTTGTTGGCAAGAAGATAAGTCTTCCAGATTACTTAAACAATAAACTCTAATTTTAAAATATTCAGGATATGGCAGGTGGAAATTTAGGTGACTTGTGGTTTGACTTAAACATTAAAGACAGCAATGTTAGGTCAAAACTGAAAGAAATTTCAGAAGCACTTTCGGAGTTGGATCTAAAAACTGAGTCCGGAAGAAAGTCTGCTGAGAAGTTATTTAAGAACTTTAACAGAGAGAATAGCAAAGAAATCGCTGAGGATTTTAAAAATATAGCGGCCCAAATGGGCATTCAGGCTCAGGAAACTGCAAATCTCAGCAAAAGGCTGAAGGAGTTATCGGAACTAAAAGCAGACATTCTTCGTAGAGACAAGGAACAATCCGAGCACGGTAACTTTGTCGCAATGAAAAATGAAGCACAGGCTGCACTTGATTTAACAAATAGATACAATGAACTTGCCAAGTTAAAAGAAGACATCTTAAGACGCGACAAGGAAATGGAGGCTCAAGGGGCTTTCGTGACGCTTGTTAACGAATCAAAACAGGCGCAGGAGCTTAATGAGCGTTACAGGGAAATGCAGCAACTGAAATCCGCAATTTTGGAACGAGACAGACAGTCAACCGAGCACGGTAACTTTGTCGCAATGAAAAATGAAGCACAGGCTGCACAAGAGCTAGCTGCCAGGGAAAGAGAGCTCTCTGACTTGCGAAATGCTATCGTACGCCGTAATGAGGAAATGATCGCTGCCGAAAATAGGTTAAGAGAAGCGACTGAGCGAACTAACCAGGCTAGAAGAGAAGCAATTTCAGTATCTCGAAAACAAGCAGAATCCCTCGTTCGTGATAGAGTTAAGGAACTTGAAGCACAAAGAATGCAACTGCAAGGGTTGTTTGGTAGAGGAAAGAATACATTATCTACAGAAGATTTGGCTCGTATAAGGGCTGCTTTTTCGCAAACAACAAGCGAGCTTAATACTCTTCGAGGAGCTATGGCTAATCTTAGCGGATATTCTATAAGAGATTTATTCTCAATGGGACGAGGAACAAGCGACTATTCCCCTCTTATTAGAAGTATGGAATCAGCTATTAGCCAAAAACAAAAGGCTGTAGATCTAGAGAGGAAACACCAGCAGGAAATAGCGCAAACAGGCGCAAGGATACAATCCGACTTAGTTCGCGGATTCGAGAAGGCTAATAGTCATGCAGGAAAACTGAATTCAACCGTGCAGGATTTGAAGTCACTTTTCTTGCAGGGAGGTCTTGTGTTCGGCGCACAGCAGTTCGCTATGAGCATCATCACTACTGGTGGTGAGATGGAGAAGCAGCATATTGCTCTCCAGTCAATCCTTGGCGATATGCAGAATGCGAATACAATGTTCAATCAGATTAAGGAACTTGCTCTTAATTCGCCATTTACGTTCTCTGAGTTGAACCGAGACGTTAAGCAGTTGGCTGCGTATGGAGTTGAGTACGACCAGCTCTATGACACAACCAAGAGGCTTGCGGATATGTCTTCCGGTCTTGGTGTTAGCTTTGACCGTATCGCATTGGCGTTTGGTCAGGTTCAGGCTCGTGGTTGGCTAGATGGCAAGGAGCTTCGTCAGATTGCCTATGCCGGTATTCCTCTGCTTGAAAAGTTATCAGAGTTCTACTCTAAGCAAGAGGGTCGAAATGTCTCAACATCAGAGATTAAGACCAGAATTTCAAGCCGAGATGTTAGCTTTGATGACGTAAAGTCTATCTTCTGGCAGATGACTGATGCAGGTGGTCAGTTCTATAATATGCAGCAGGTTCTGAGTGAGACTTTGCTCGGACGCTACAATAAACTGAAGGATGCCTGGGAAATCATGCTTGCCGACTTTGCTAACGGTAAGAATGTTATAGGTGGAACCTTCAAGGGCATACTTGATGTTGTTACCAATCTCGTGCAGCAGATTCACGTCTTGGGTCCTGCTATGGTTGCTGCATTCGCCGGGCCGGCTCTTATGCGTGGAGTTAAGATCCTGGAAGGCGGCATTGGAAAGAGAATACTGAACTCAAAGGGGAATATTGCGAAAGAAGCAGAACTTAAGCTCTTGCGTGGTGAGAAAATAACTCCTGTAGAGAAACAGATTCTTCAGTATAAAAATCAGATTCGAATTCAGGATATCCAGGCACTCGCAAAGGCAAATGCGATAACAAAAGCTGAACTAAGACGCTTGTATGTTACCGGTCAGATAACCAAGGAGATGTACAAGCAAGGTATGGCTCTCACCAAACAGGAGGGTCAGGTAAACAGAATCTCCCTTGGTGGATTTCTGAAGGGATTGGCTAGCCCTAGCAAATGGGGAGCAGCAGGAGGCTTGCTTCTCGGAGGCTTGAAGTCCGGATTCAGTTCTATCATCGGTTTTCTTGGTGGTCTTCCAGGAATAGCTATATCTGCCGGATCTGCAATCTTTGCATACTACTGGCAGAAGCATCAGCAGCTGAAACAGGATATGGAGACTACGGCTGACGAACTGAAAGACAGGTACACTCAGATCGGCGAGTTCCTTCGCGATAACGATGCAGATAAAGCCATTAAGGACGGCGATGAGAAAGAGATAGAAAACCTCATTGACGCATATAAGGAAAAGCTTAAGGAGATTGCTCCTGAAAAGGAGAATGCTTTCACTATGAGCCTTCTCGAAAAGAAATCGAATGAGGACAGACTTAAGTATCTCAAAGAACAGCTCATTCTTCTCAAGCAGGTTGAGGAGAGTACTCAGAAATCTCTTTCGGACGAGGGTACATACAAGGGATTCGACGAGAAGCTGTCTTCTGCAAAGGAGATAGCAGAAGCATTCTCTTCAGCATCCGCAAAGGCGAATATGATTAATGCCACCCAATCCGACTTCGCTAGCTTCAACTCCTGGGAGGAAAAGTATAAGGATGAGGTGAAAGCCATGCGCGATTATCTCATTGATGAGCTTGGAGATATTAGCAACAGCCCGAAGTTGCAGGGTAAGGCTAACCAGATTCTTTCGTCATTCTTTGCAAAGCAGGGATGGAACCAGGATGTTTCTGATCAGTTCCGTGCTGACGTTCTTAATGCGATGGGTGTTGAAACTGGCTTCTACGAGAATAAATTCAAGGATGCTCTCGATAACGCAGTAAACACTTCGTTTCCTTGGATTGGTGACAAGATTCGCAACAACCAGGAATTGACAGATGCAGAGAAGGTCCAGGTTTCAAACATGATGAAAGATGCTGCGGCTCAGGTTCAGAAAGACTATCCTTTTGCATCAGACGCATTGAAGCGAATGCTTGCGGCTGATAGATTCGAGGCTGTCATTCATCTCGTATTCAGGAACGATGAATCGGATCTCACTCAGCAGCTCGAAAAGAATCTCAAGGGTAGTGGTTACGACTACCATGAGAAGAACAAGTACGTCAAGAGTTGGGGAAAGGATGCCGGAGACGACTACGATAAAGCAAAGAGCAACGCAGAGTCGGACATTACTGCTGCCAAAAAGGAACTCAACACCAGAAAGAAGATGCTTGCGCTGGGCAATCTTTCTCTCGATGAGTTTACACAGAAGCAGAAGGAGTACGAACTTAAGATGCAGGCTTATCATGATAACTGGGGCGAATGGTTTACTGGTGACGACAAGAAGAAAAACAAGAAAACCGGTGGCCGTAGGTCAACAGGCGCGCAGACAGATAAGGCTCTTGAAGATTTGAGGAAGCGCATCGACTTATACAAGAAGATGTATGCTGAAATCAAGAAGTTTAAGGAGCTTTATGGAGAAGGTGCTCTTGGTCAGCTTGCTAATGACGGAGAGTTTGAGGTTATATTCAATGATAAAAAGAGGTTCCCTATCTCCGACTACACCAATTATGAGACCTCTATCAAAGAACTCTTGAAGACTCTCCCGGCCTCAACAAGGGAGAGATTGGACTATGCTGCAAACGAGAAGGCTGGCATTCAAACTGAAAACCGAAAACTTCTCGAAGACCAGCGCAGAGACGAACTGAATGTACTCAATAAGCAGCTTGATACTATATCTGAGCAGTATGAGACATACAAGAAGATATATGAGCTGACAGGAAACAAGAAGGGTTCAGAGAACATAGCTTTCGGAGGAACTGTTCAGTTTGATACATACAAGAGGTTCCTGGAGGAGCAGCTCGATATTGCGGTAAAGCACGACAACATTCAGTCCGGCCTTAACTTGACTACGGACGAGGTTAAGGGAATGAGTCTTGAAAATGTCAAGGATAAGTACGGCGAGGAGACTCGTGTTTACGACATACGCAAGAAGCTGGAAGATGAGAACAATAAAATCAAGAAGGAGACCATCGACCTGATGGCTAGTCTGATTGAGAAGAATGCAACCATCGCCCAGCAGATTGATGATGAGAATCGCAAATACGAGAGACAGCTTGAACTCATCAAGGGCATCGAAGACCCACAGATGAGGGAGAGAGCCAGTGAGGGAGCCACAAAGACTCACAACGAGAATTTGGCAAAGCTCCAGTTTGAACAGTTCAAGCAGGAATCTGATTGGGTTGCTATCTTCGATGACCTCGACAGGGTGTCTTCCGCTACTATCAACACAATGATTAGCAATATCGATGAGTTTTCTAGGACTACAGGACTTTCGATCGAAGTTGTTAAGCAGTTGCGTGATGCATTGGATAAGCTGAGAAACGAACAGATTGACAGAAATCCACTCCCGTCTATATTTGGAGGCGTTCGTAGAGGAAATGCAATCGGAGAGATACTTAAGGGCAACAGGAAGATTGGTGCTTCCGGAATCAACATCTCGGATGCCCAGGCAAAGAAGACAGGACTAATAGCGGGTAAATGGTATAGCAATGCTGACTTAGAGAATAGCAAGAAGGGAGCATACAATGATTCCTCAAAGGCTATTACTTCTCTATCGGGAAAGATGCAGGCTTTGTCAAACATCATGGATCCAGTTATTAACCTGTTTGAGGCTCTTGGCGAGCAGAATTCTATCCTCGGCCAGATTGCAGGAGGTGCTTCCAATGCATTTGGCGCAGCTGCCAATGTATCTGGCGGTTTAAGCGCTCTTGGTCTCGGGGCGGCAGGTCCTTACGGAGCGGCAGCGGCAGCAGCCCTGAGTGTGGGAAGTTCGCTCATCAAGGCATTCGGTGCAGACTACAGCAGCTACAACAAAGCGAAGGCTGAGTACGATAACCTTACCTCAATTTGGGATTCTCTCATCTCCAAGAAGACTGAGTACATGAACATCCATTGGGGTACAGAGGCTACAGAGGCATCCAAGGAAGCCCAGGAAATGCTTAAGGCGGAGATTGAGCAGACTAAGGTTATCGCGCAGAAGAGGCTCAATGCCGGTGCGTCAGCTGGCTCCCACTCTATCAAATATAGAATGTGGAAGGGTTCATATAAGTACAATGGTCAGAACTGGCGTGATGTTGCCGGAGAAATCTCTTCGAAGTACGGAGTCCAGTTCAACGGCATGGAAGACATGCTCAACATGAACGCTGATACATTGTCGAAGATTAAGAAGGATTACACTGGTCTTTGGGCTAACATGGACTCAGATTTCAGAGATTACCTGGAAAAGCTCATTCAGTATGGCGAGAAGGCAGATGACATGATTGAGGCTCTTACAGAGAAGCTGACCGGTAACAAGTTCTCGGACTTGGTGTCTTCCTGGGGCGATGCAATGGCAACGATGGCTAACTCGTCAGATAATCTCGTTGATCATTTCGAGGGGAATCTGAAGAAGACCATCTTGAACTCCATGATTGAGAATACATATGGAGACAAAATCAAGGCTCTTCTGAAGAAGACTCAGGGGTACGCAGAGAATGGTGACAAGATTAAGGATTCCAACGGAAATGTTATTTCAGAATACACAGGAGCCGAGTATGCCGACGTAAAGAACAGCACAGATGAGCTCTCAAAGCAAATCGAGGCAACGAGAGATTACCTTAAGAAAACTTACGGATGGTCAGATAATAGCAGTTCTTCTTCTAGAAATTCCATTAAGAGTATTACGGAGGAAACAGGAGACTTGATTGCCTCATACCTCAACGCAATTAGGCTCTATTGCTCTGTCATGAGAGCAGAACAAGCTAAGTACTATCCAGAGATGAGCGAGATTGCGAAGTCGCAGTTGTCGCAGCTTAATACGATTGCTCGTAACACGTTACGAAATGCTGATGCAGCAGAGAGGATTGAAAGTATATTCGTTGAGTATAACGACAACTTCAACAGAGTTCTTAACGGAACAAAATCATTGAAGATGAAGTAATAATCGGGGGGCGCGGATCTATATTCGTGCCCTCTTTTGTATATTTATTCATTTTTAACTGAATATTTCTTGCATATTTATTCTGTTTTTCGTATATTTGCAATTATAAAAAGTTGAATTAAGGTATGAAAGATTATTTCAGGATATACATGCAGAAGGAAGGCGATGGGAATGAGGTGAAGGACTCCATCGCCGACTTCGGTATGTATGTTAGCGAGAATCCGTTCAAACCATGCGATGCCGTCAAGGAACCCATAAAAAGGGAATGGCACGACGAGCATGGTGATGACGAATATATCGGCAAGGATGGACTCTACATGGCTGCATACGAGAATAAGGTCAAGTTCCTGTTCAAGGGCGATGCTTTTGGAGCCAACGATAAGTGCAAGGCTTTCATTGACTATCTCCGCATGTCTGGCATGATGAAAATGTACTGCGACTTCAACAGGGTTGGAAGGCAGCATGTGAGACTGAAGAGCATTGATCCGGACCTATACAGATATCCGGGCAGCGAGGACTTGCTTATTCTCTCTATTACTTTCAAGATTAACGACCCTGTTACTGATATCAATCCGATTATGGATACACAGGGCAGAATTTCAAATTTAGGATAATACTGACACATGAGTACTTGGAATATTTATCATAAGGATGGCTCGAAGCTGACAGACGTTAACGAAGAGCAGATAACCGTTCATGGATTGGAATACTCCGATTCTTGGATGGGTGAGTGCTTCGTGGCTATCAATTTAAAGCATGAAGTGCCTATCAACTTTCAGATAGGCGACTATATTGTCTATCGTGGCGAGCGGTTCGAACTCAACTACGAGCCGGGCAAGGATAAGCAGGCCAGACCAGACACCTATGGAGAGGGCTTCGTGTATGACAGCGTAAAGTTCAATGCATTGCAGGATGAGCTTTCTAGGGCTGAGTTCCTTGATGTAGTATTGAATGATAATGAACTCCACTACACTACCCTGCCGAAATTTCCATTCTACGTACAAACTCTGGATGATTTGCTCGATAGGATCCAGGCGAACCTTGACGACCAGATTGGTGCAGGTCTTTGGAAGATTTACTCTAGAAACATGGAACGTTCCGTGCAGCGTGGATGCCTCGAGAGCGACTGGCTGTCAATGTACGGCGAAGGAACAAGAGATAACGTCATCGAATCGATGTCTATCACAGTGGATTCACAGACCTGTTGGCAGGCCCTTGCGCTTGTGAACGAGAAGTGGAACATAAACTTCATCGTCAGAGGAAGGAATATATATGTCGGTACTACCGGAATACAGGCAAACCATATCTTCAAGTATGGCCTCGGTAATGGATTATATGAGATAGTTCAGAACGCTGATTCCGACCAGAGTGTCGTTACGAGATTGAGAGCGTATGGCTCCGAGAAGAATCTTCCTTCTCACTACTATGCGGACCTCGGTGTCAAGTACGTGGCGAACATCACGAAAGTCGTCGGAGCCAGCACGAATGTTGAACTTGAACTGGACCTCGATTATATAGAGACATATTTCAAGAATCCGAGAAAGTATATTGTTCCTGGAGAAACTGGCGAGCAGTCTTCTGGTTGGGTGCTTAAGGTTACATTTGATTTCAAGACTGAGATTACCGGTTATGTAACACAGAAATACAATACCAATAAGTGTAGATTCTATTCGGAATACAGGGGAACGCAGGTAGATAGCGGAGATGAGGAGTCAAGGGAAAACCTTAACACTTTCATCGCTCAGGTTAAGGCAGGAAAGACGAAAATGTATATCACATCCGGCCTCAACAAGAAAAATGTTCCTTCGTCCATGAAGGAATATGCAGAGAATCTCCCGAACAATATGTCAATCAACAGGCTTATGCTGCCTGGATTTCCCCATGTATCGCTGAGTGACTTCTATGATTCGCTCACGGATGAAGAGAAGAAGTACGTGAACCCTACCGGAAAACAACACAGATTCTCTACTGACCCGCATAGACCATACATCGATTCCATCAACATCGATCAGATTGGTATTCGTTCGGCATCGCAGTTCTTCGATACCGATGATAAGACGAATGGAGTCGTAGAAATCTACCCTACAATCGAAGAAATGGTTGTCGGTGGCGTGCGCGTGGATGAGATTGACGAGGGTGTCGCTCCTGATGATGACGGCCGATATGATGGCGACCCTGGTCCGAATAATGTTGATATTTATCTCAGCAAAGCTGTTGATTTCGATATAAAAGATTTAGCGGACGACGATTTCTCAATCTCCATGAAAGATGGTATGTGCGGTGGCCGAACGTTCAAGGTAGCATCCTCTACCAAGGTAGATGGAAGATGGAGACTCACTATCGAGCGAATCAAGGACGATGCTCTTGAGCTTTGGTTCCCATACAAGGACTATCCTATCAAGAAAGGAGACCATTTCGTTCTTACCGGCATCACCCTTCCCGATTCGTATGTCAATGCTGCATCTCTGAAGCTTCTCAAATACGCCATAGCATTCATTGACAAGAATGACTACACCAGGTATGTCTATCAGCCTAAGGTAGATGAGATTTTCATGGCAAGGCAGCACGACCAAGCGGAGGCAGACGACACCGGAGTTATCAAGAGCCTCCACGATACGCTTAAAGCCGGCGACCTGATGAACTTCAATGATACAGACCTCAATATCGAAGGAATCATCTCTATCGACCAGCTCACGATCAAGGAAGAAGATGGCAAGATACCGACATACGACATAACTCTCCGTGAGGATAAAGAGGTTGGAACTATCCAGAAGATTCAGCAGCAGATATCGTCTCTTCAAAGTGGAAATGGAGGAACTGGTGCAGGCTTGACAACTACACAGGTCAAGAATCAGGTTGCGACAGAGGGAAGCAAACACTTCATCTCAAAGATAAACGATGACATCGCAAAAGGTACAGTTACCTGGGAGAAGGTGCAGAAGTTCATTAAAGGATTGAACATTGGCGATGGCAACAACTATAGCATAGACAGCAGCGGCAACGCTATCCTCTCTAGTGTGTTGGTGAATATCTTGAAGTCACTCGATTTCAACGAAGCAGAGCAAACGGGCTTTGCAATCAAGCAGAGAAGCGATGGTAAGTATCAGATGTTGCTCACGGACTTGATAGTATGGGGTAAGGCAATATTCAATACGTTGCTTATTCGTGAACTAAGCTACGTTGGAGGTAACATTGTTCTCTCCCCTGCTGCTGGCAAGATAAGCTACATCAAGGAAGTATATAGCGAGACAACGAATGAGCTGATTGGTTGGAAGTGCTATCTCCTCGCTGATGATGGAACTACCGCAACAATCAACTCATTCAAGGTGGATGACCAAGTTAGGTGCAAGACATTCAACATCAAGGCTGGTGTCTATGAGAACGTGAGTAATAAAGATTATTGGAGACTTGTCACTAAGGTATCAACCGAGAATGAGGTAATCACTGATTCAGAAGGTCACGAACTCTATGACGGCAAGAAGTTCGCATGGATTCAGATAGCGAAGGAGAACTGCATGGAAGGCTCGGACAACCCTGCCGCAGGTGACACCATCGTGCTCATGGGCAACAGAAGTGACAAGACACGACAGCACCTTCTGATGATGGAGACCGAAGGAGATTCTGCACCGAAGTTCACTATGTACAGAGGTATAAACTCCTACTCCCTCAAAGATAAGGCTATTTTCGATGTAGGCTTTGATGGTGTCAGTATCGTTAGCAAATTCTTCAAGCTAGTCAACGTAAGCGGAGAGAAGATTTGGACTCCTATCTATCTGGGAGATTGGAAGGAAGGTACGGAATACAGCTACTACGACCAAGTAAGCTGGCACGGCACAATGTGGTTATGTATTGTTCCAGAAGGACAGACTACAACAGATGAGCCTACTGCCGATTCCGCTTATTGGAAGGCTATGACAGAGATAATTCCTGTAGAGATTTATTTTGAACATGACTTTCAGCAAGGCTTCGCTTACGGCAGAGAGGGCGAAATCAGATGTAAGGTATATCGTGGTAGCGAAGATTTGACACCGTATGTAAAGAAGTGGAAAATCGAAAGGAAAAGTGATGATTCCGTAAGTGATGCCGCTTGGTTGTTAAGAGATAAAGTCAAGAACTTTGACGGAACTATCTCACTTATCTGTTCGCAAGATGTATCTGTTGATGATTTCGGTAAAGGAAGAAAGATAATCTTCACGGTGACGGCTATAGGTGATGATAAGAAGCAGCTCGCACAAGAGAATCTGACTTTCACATAGTTAGTATAACAATTTAAATGATAAGATTATGAAATATATTATTTGCGATAAAGTTGTAGCAAGCAACTATGGTTTCAGCCCTATCACGCATAGGGTATTAGGCTCGCTTATTATTCTGAACGAGAAAGAGGTTACTTTCAGTACTGCCATATCAGGTAATACTTTAGAAGAAAAAGCAGCAAACATCGGTGGTAATATAATGACCGAAGGTGAGGTAAGGGATTTTATTAATAATTTATAGATAACAGAATATGGGTGGTTTTTCAGCAAGAGGTTCGAATGTAATCTCACGTATCATTAATGGTGATACTCTTTATTTCTACTTGGAATTAGGTGATAATCCATTGTATCAGTCTGTTGACCCAGATAATCCTGGCAACGTATTCCCTAATTGGGAGACAAATGCAGATAGTCAGCCAACGGTAAAGCCAGTCTGCTCTAGCGCAATGAATGGTGAGTTGAAGCTTACAGAGCACAAATGGTACTACAACGGCTCTCTTATCATCTTCGGTACAGCAGTTGACGGTTGGGCAACAGAACAGACGCTCGGACGATTCAAGTACAAGGTATCTGATGGCACAATCAAGATTGTGAAGAACTTGGCGAGTGCGGACAACGTTTCCAACGATACATTGAAGTATGAAGGTGTAGCAGACCTTGACGGAATTAACTATAATCAGTCAAAGACTATTGACATTCTCATTCAGCGTTCTTCCGCATCAGCATTTACAGGATTCATCTTTGCAAAGCCTGCACAACTTTCTGCGGAAGTAACGAGTACTACACTTACAACAAAAATGTCTAATGGTTCATCTTATATTGATAACTATACATGTAAGTGGTACAAGAATGGTGTGTATATGACTGGTAAGGATGGCAAAAACTTATCTGTGTCACGTGATGATATTGACAGCGAAGAGTTATTCCTTGCTAAGTTCTATCAGGTTGATAATGGCGTTACGGCAGGCAGCCCTTGCGCTACGGCAGCTATCAAGATAGCTGATACGGGTGATATATACAGGATTATCTACAGCATATCAGGTGCTTTGGGCAAGACAGGAAACGTGAAGGCAACTCCATCTGTCATTAATACCAGAACTACGGCAGCAGTCGACATCAGTACTTACACATGTACTTGGAATCATATCTTGTGGAATCACGATTACACTAAGCAGTTGCATACATTCGATACGGAAGTAGCCGTAATTGATGCTTCGTACTTTGAGGATAAAAAGGACGGACACATCGAAGGTTCTGTCACTTGCACAGAGAATGCGGCAACCGCATCCGAAACAGAAACCAGTAAAGGATAATAAGCTATGAGAAGTAAAGATAATTTTATTAATCGAGTCTATGAGCCGCTAGATGTGAGCCAAAGACTTGTTTGTCTTACGGATGGTAGCCCAGCGACACAGGTCTACAACACCGATACAGGTGAGTATGAGCCAAACCGAGAGATTACACCTACCGTGATTTATCCCGACATAACGGCTTGGGCTTCTGATAATTCATGGGCTAACAAGCAATGCAATAGCATTCTTGACGAAATGGTATGGAAGGTCAATGGTGTTGATATTACCACTATTGCATCATGGAAGGGCAAGTACGAGATTCTGCAAGACGGAAGTATGAGAGGTGCGCTGAAGGTAATGCGTAATCTCTCACGAGAGGAACGATGCTCGCTGACATTCTCGTCAGTAATCCCTGACTATCGTCTACAGACAAGACTGAAAGTAGACACAGAGGAACTCATATTGAGCACGTTCAACAAGACGGAAGATACTTATGGACTTTCTTTCGGTGATGCCGACAAGATTCTGTACAATCCACTCAATGATAAGCTTGCCCTGTATGATTACAAGGTTGCTCATGGTCTGATTACATTCAGCAATGACGATAGGAATGCTTGTTATGACGGAAATCAGTATGAACGTACTATCCCTCTTCATGTATACAAAGGTGTCAAGGAAATTAATACAGAATATAGCATCAAGGTATTTAAGGTTGTTTCTGCCAATTCGCTTGTTGATGTATCAAGTGGATATTCCGAGGTTATCAAAGTGACGGCAAGTGAAGTCGGATTTGACCTCAGAGCTATTGATAGTGGCGATTATGTCATTAGAGTGCTTATTGGCAATAATGTGGTGGCACAGAGACAGATTTCATTCGGAAGAACCTATCAGGATTTCGAAGCAGAAGTACTCAACTTGACAGCCATCTATAATGATGATAAGCAGAAGAAGCATAAGGCTCTTATCACAATAGATAAAAATGAGGTTGAATGTCCGGAATCTGTATTCAATATACAATGGTTCACAAAAGCTATTGATGTGTTAAATAACGCTACAACGGAGAAGCTTTGGAATGTCGGCGGTACTGTTGTGTACGATATAGAAAAAACTGGTGTCGGTAATACTATCAACGATGGTATACATGTATTATATGATGCTAGCTTCAAGGATGCATTGCAAGATGCAACCGACAAGGACGGAAATGTCTACACTAACGCTGAAGGCGTAACATATATGTTTAATTAGTAATAAATGAAAAAAAATAATTATGGCAAATGATTTAGCAAAAGTTGGTGCTGTAAACTCAATGTTGGCATCTGATTGTGTTATGGTTGAGATTGGTGGTTCTATCAAGAGAATCTCAGTCAAGGACTTTATGAACTCAATACAGACAGGTTCGCTCAACCTCTCTCAATATGCGTGGGGTATTCCTATCTATCAGTCTCCATCATCTAAGACAAGCCCAGAATGGGGTCGTGTCGGTAACTTGGATATGTGGGCGCAGTACAAAGAGACGGCAGGTCGCTATCTCCTTACACAGGATGGTCGTTTGGCTAAGTTGTCTAAGACCAATAGCGGATTGTTCGCTGATGGTACTGTAGTTGACGAAACTAAGGGTAATATCATGTTCCATGCTCATCGTCTGTACTATCTCGTAAAGACAGATGCGGTTACAGGTATTCCGTATCTGTGGTTATCATTACTCCCTATCGGTGGTCATTATATCGAGTCACCTTGCTTTGGTGCTTACAAGGCAGATGTAATTTCCGATAAGTTGGTTTCTCGCAGCGGTCGTGTACCAAAGGGCGGTCTTACAATCTCTCAGTTCTGGGCAAAGGCTAGAGCGAATGGTAATGACTATGGTCTTTCTTGCTATGACCATCGCAGACTTATGATGATGCTTCAGTTATCTGAGTATGGTAATCCGAACTGCCAAGACAAGATTGGATATGGTGTTGGCGGTTCTGTGGGTGGTGATTTCTGGGACACAGCATTTAAGCTGACAACTGGAGCTACCAAGACACTCGGTGATTCATGCGGAAGTATTCCTATTGATGCTCTTCCCGATGCTACCGCTGGCAAACCAGCAAGCGTAAACAGCAGCCGAGTATCATTGTTCGGTATTGAGGATGGTTGGAACTGGCAACATGAGATGACGCAAAATATTTACTTCGGTAAGAGCGAGAATACAGGACAGACAGGTAAGGAAGTATTCCTCTATGAGGGCAACAGAATGCCTACAGATGCAGAGCTTGCAACTAAGCCTGCTGGTGATTGTCGCAAGTTGGAGCGAATTGACGGAGAAGGATATGTAAGCAAGATGGCTCTTGGTGAGCACTTTGACCTTATCGCACAGAGCACAACAGGTGGCGGCTCAAACAACTATTGGTGCGATTACTTCTGGAGAAATTTAGCTACAGGACAGCTCTGTTTGTTCGGTGGGAGCGCTTATGGCGGTTCGAATGGCGGTCTCGCTTCCGTCCATTCGTCCTACGCTTTTTCGAATGCGCTTGCGCACTGCGGGGCTCGTCTCGCTTATTACGGAAAAACGCAATACGTAAACGGAGCTGACTTGTAAAGTCAGCGACATCCGCATTGGAGGGCTTGTCCCTCCAATCTCACGCAACCGAATGCGAGGATGTCAAAAAATAGTGTTAAGTAATTAAAAATTAATAGTTCAAGATTTTTGTAAAGAAATTCTTTCGTGACAATATAATAGGTGGCGAGGGGCATAGCTCTGTTTGTTCGGTGGGAACGCTAATAACGGTTCGAATAGCGGTCTCGCTTACGTCAATTCGAACAACGCTTTTTCGAATGCGAATGCGAACTACGGGGCTCGTCTAACTTAATCATCGTGGACGTGGAACTGCTTCGTGTAGGCTAAGTCACCTCTGCGAGTCCCTCAAACCTTGGTTGTAGAGTATAATGAATACTGAATCAGCCAAAACATATCAGCGGAAAGGCTCTTATGAGCAAGCAAGGCTAAGTAGTCGTAAAAGACCAAAACCTTGGGCTAGGAAGATAAGCGATTTTTGAATTAATGACAAAGAAGGTAAGACATCTAATAGATAAGATAGCGTCAAGAGAAGTATTGAATCAAGCTGCTGATGATGCGCTTGATGCGTTGGATGATAAAAATGTGTGGTATGCCAATAACTTTCGTGCTCACAGAGAAGAGAGCTTGGATGCTATACAGAACATGATAATTCTAGGTGAATATCCGACAAAGGAATATAAACCTACGGAGATTGATTCAAAGGGAAAGAAGAGAGAAATATTTCCTCTGTACTTTGAACCTTGGAGTATTCTCTTTCATGCGATAAAGATTGTATTAGAGCCTATCGTTGAGCGAGTGCTCATATATGATTCCAGTGCAGGAAGACCAAACAAGGGTCAGACTTTTGGTGCTATCAGAACTAGACGCACGATTAGAAGATATAAGAAATTCAAATATATTGTTCAGTCGGATTTGCGCAAATTCTATCCATCTATACCTCATGATGTTGTATTGCTCGTTTTAGGTCGTTTCATTAATGATGATTTGTTCTTGAAACTGATAGACAAGACAATTCTTGATTATGAATCAGATGTTGAGCCTTTGTTGGAGGAAGAGTATCAGCGTAAGATGCGCTATTGCAAATGGGCTAGCAAGAATCAGAGGAACTATGTAGGCAGTAAACGAGGAATAACAATCGGTGGCTGCAATAGTCAGTTGATAGGCAATTTGGTATGGCACATGATTGACAGATACATGACGCAAACAGTGCATTCAAAGGGTTATCACAGACATTGTGACGATGATTCCCAATTTGCAGAGACTAAGGAAAGAGCTACGTATCTTCTGAATAAATTAGACGAGAAATGTAATGAATATGGTCTGTGCATAAAGGCAAGTAGCTATATTGCACTACTGAAAGATGAAGAAAAAGGCATTGATGGAAGATGCCTGGATTTCGTAGGATATGCTTTTTCAAAGCATAATATGCGAGTTAGGAAGCGCACGAAAGTCAAATGTGCGAAAGCATTCCATCGTGTCAAGTCACGAAAGAGAAGACAAGAACTCTATGGTGCTTACAACGGCATCATGAAGTGGGGAAAATGCAAGAATCTTTGGCATAAGATATTATCAGAAAACGGCATGAGTTTTAGAAAACATGGTATAACGACAGATATTGTCAGCGAGGGTAAGAACGGAAAGCGCATCTTCAATGTAGAAGAGGAAAAGATTGCCAATTTGGCTCAGAAGCGCACACATATAGTCATTTATGACTTTGAAACCGATTGCACCGTGAAAGGGAAAGGCGGCAGATGTTTCGTGTTGTATCGTGATGCACGTGATGCCGATGAGGACTGCAATAAAAAGAAGTTCTGCACGACATCAGATTTGATAATCGGCAAGCTGATAAAGGCGAAAGAAAAGGACATATTGCCCGAAGAGACGTACATCACACAAGTCTTCAAGGCTGGCGGTCGCTATACTTATGATATAGAATAATTATTGTTGAATTTTAAAAACGTAAAATTATGAAGGTATTTCAAGTTTTAGATGTATTACCAAAAAATGGTATTATTGTTCGTGAAGAGGGTGACATCATCCGTGTATTCTTTGATATTGAGAAGATGGCGGCTGAGACATCAAAGGATGGCGAAGTGATAGTACCAGATGGTATGTGTACAATGGAGAATGTTGATGTTAGCGGTACTCGCACCTATGATGGTATTGTGAATGCTATCGTTTGTGACCACTATCCTGCTGATAAGATGCAGGCTATCATCAACAACCATCTGCTCGAAAGCGAGAGCAAGGAACATCAAGCAGAGTTTGCAGAAATGCAAGCTTGGCGCGTGAAGGCTAAGAGTGTAGCCAAAGAGGTATTGACAATGATTGTCTAATTTAAAGGGTGTGAAAATGGCAAAAAAAGATTTTGTTGCGAGGGGTTCAGCGTGGATTCCTAGAGCACCAGAGGATGGTACAAGCGTTACCATCCTCTACACTAAGGTATTGTATCAAGTATCGGCAAGTCCTACGGATATACCGACAAGTTGGGTCGAAGATATAAAGAATGCAATACAGACGGATAGCAAGCCTTATCTTTGGTCTAAGACTATCGTTGCATATAGTGATAATAACAAGACCGCCACATTCAGCGTATCTTACAAGGGCAAGGATGGAACAAACGGAACTTCCTTCACTCCTAAAGGTACGGCAACCGGATTTTTCTATAACATGTCTTCTGTACCATCGTATGAGGATGGAATGGATAGTGATGTCTATATTGTTAATGTAGATGATAGAAGTAATCCTACATCTGAACTACCACCTTATGTATGTCATTTTGAGTATGAGAACTTTATTATCGAACATGCAGAGTTTGGTGATGGTTATAACGTTAAAGGACACCTCTATGTAGCTAATTCGGATGAATGGGTAGATTTTGGCGCGATACAAGGTGCAAAAGGCGAACAGGGTGACCCAGGAATAGATGGCAAGGACGCTATCAATATCGTGTTCTCGCCAGCAGAGCTTGTGTTCGATGCAGACGAGAATGGTAATCTTGTACAAGCCGAAAAGAGTGCTGAGGTGAAGGTATTTCGTGGTAACAAACAACTTACATATCTGACTGATTGGGATAACGATGCAGAAATTGGCGATAATTGTAGGGCGGCATTGCTTGTTAACACTACAACCAATAAGCCAGAAGTGAAGATAAGTGGAATCACATCATCAAACATAGATGATGTAAAAGTTCCTGCTACATCGGGCGGCGCGAACGTTTCTGTTATTGTAGATGGTGTTAAATATCGTGCTTACCTTCCGTTTTCTGTTAACGTCAATACTTATGCTAACTTTCTCATTAGAGATAATAAGAAGTACATTAGTAAGTACACAGAGGTTAGCAATAAGTATGATGCAGTATCGTCAGAACTTAAAAACAAGGCTGACTTGAAGACTGTAGAATCTACTATCGAGCAGACCGCAGAGAATATTAAGTTAGAGGTACTTTCAAAGACTTCGGGCAGGCGCAACATGCTTGTGAATAGTGCATTCCGCAATCAGGACAGCGTGTTTATACATTCATTGGCTCGCATCGAAAAGAATACAGGCGTTGATGGTGTGAACTGCATTCACAGCAAAGATACCTATTCGGGAACTGGCGATGGCAACTACATTGGTGCTTTTTGGGATTCAACTCAGAAGAATGGCGTTGTTACAAACATTCCTATCGTGAAGGGTAAGAAGTACGTTATATCTTGCTGGATTAAGAGTGACAACAAGGATTTGCCGTTTGTTATCGAATGCTTCTTTATGAACAGCATCAATCAACAGAACAGAGGTGAAGATACGGTAAGAAAGGAATATCATGTTGACAACGTAAACGAATGGAAGAGAATAGATTTTGTTGTTGATACTACAGATACATCAGAGTACGCAAGCAAAGTGACACCATATCTTGCCGTGAACTTCTGGAGCAATAATAAGAACGTTCCGAAGGCAATCGGTGCGACTGACTATCCTCCTTGCCACGCTTATATCTGTAAGCCTATGATGGAAGAGGGTGACACCTATGGCGGTTGGACGTTATCGGATTCCGATTACGACTATGTAGGCGGCAACATTATAGACAACGCTCGAACACTCGAAGTTGGCGGTAGTCTTAAATCAATTAATGAAAGCAATGTCGCGGACTATTCGCTTGCATACTATGGTGATAGCATGAGCCTTCGCATCAATAATACGAATGCTGGTTCTACCCCTAGCATTATGACGTTTTCCCCATCATTGGAGGTCGGTGTTGATTACATGTTTTCGTTCCTCGCAAAGGGTACGGCAAACATCGGTCTGTATGCTCTATGCGACAACAGCGTAGATGGAGATTATCTTTTGAGCGAAGATTCCGTCAATGCAGGAGTACGTGAAATTGATACGTTAAAGAGCCGCTATGCGCCTATCGTTCTGATACCTACTCAGCTCACTACTGAATACAAGCGATATTGGGGTCACATGAGATTCTACGGACACGTTCCGACTAAGTTGTATCTCCAACTAAATAATGCTGGCGAGGTATATATCTGTCAGCCTAAGTTGGAGATAGGTGCAACCATGACCGAGTTCACAGAGCGCAAGACCGATTTGGTAGACAAGGCATCCTTGAAGAAGGCTGGTATCGAAATCACTGCAAATCAAGTGAAGCTCTATGGCGATAAGGTGCAAGTGCTCACAAGAAGAGATGGAACTCCCGAATATGAGGAAGCAGGTATGTTCGTCAATGGCAAGCTCAATGCTAACCTCATCAACGCTAAGGATGTTGTAGCAGACGGCATACAAGGCAACAACCTTGATGCAAAAAATGCGATAATATCTAACCTTACCGTCAATAACGTTAAATTAACTGGTACGTTCCGTAGTCCTTTCGTCCAAGTTGTTGATAGTTTCGAAGCCCCTTATACAGATAATATAGTTATGCTGAATGAAGAGTGGGGAGGTGGAACAGTACATAACTTATCATGGGACGTAGAACAATCCGGTAGAAAAATCTGTATAGTAGGTAGTATGTGGAATAGACAACCAAATACTATTAATGGTCAAACAGTACTAACAATACCTGAAGATGCGAAAAAAAACGGCTGTCGATTCTACGAAAATGGAATAGCAAAAACTGAGCTGTATTTTAGCACAGAAGTCCTCGAACTTATAGCTTATGGAAATGTAGCAGGAACTAAAGATGGTAAACCAGAGAAATATATATATGGTTGGATAGTCTTAAATCGTATTGATTTAATGACAAACTATAAATACGGCAGACAAAAGAAAGTGCTGGCTTATGGTAAGGTTACAGGTACTACAGGTGGTGCTTCTATACAATATAAGACTTTTGATGGTAGTAAAATGAGTATAAGTCGTGGTGACAAAGGACTCAATATTTTACATATCCCAAAATGGGTACATTCGGAATCATCTCTTTTTGTTACACTTACTAATCTGTCGTCTTTTGTATCATTGGGAAGTATAGAAGCTACAAGTGCTGGCTTTAATATAAACGTATTGGCAAGAGGAAATAACTCTTTCGATGAAGGAAGTTTTAACTTTGAAATATCTAACTTTGATGATTTTGGTTAGTAATATGACATAGTTTAATTAATAAAATGTATAACGATTATGGATAGATTAAGAGCATTCTTGGATATTTTCTCGGATGGCTGGTGATACAGATAGTGTAGATTCAAGGCGGTTCACTACATGGTGACCGCCTTATTCTTTGCTCGTCCGTCAGGGAAGTGTGTTGCATTGAATTTTTCTATAGGCTCTAATATCATGTCTGAGAAATATGGTGCATCAGAACCACAAGGTGTTAAATCACAGAAATAGCCGTATCTACCTTTTCTTCGTTCCTCCTCTGCTTGCGTTACTAGACCTTTCTGCATTCTAACAGCGAAAGGGAGTTTGTTGAAATTATAGATACCATCTATCCAGTCGTTAGGGTGCGGATTACACTTGTGCTCCAACTCTCGCTCACCAGGAGTTGATGGCAACCTACTGCCACCTACTAGGTATCCCATTTGATTTTCGTATGGTTCTAACTTTTTCATAATCTTAATGTTTTGAATTCTGCCGCAAAGTTACGAAAATAATCTGAAAGCGCAATGTTTCCGTTACCAAAAAACGATAAAATGGTAACAAGAATTTGGTAACAGAACTTTCAGATTGTTACTTTTTATAAAGTTTAACACAAGAATATTATCGTTTCCGTTAATTTTGTGCAAAAAGTGTATCTTTGCATTATCATTTAATTTAAATCAACGGCTTATGAATAAAGAAGACGAAGGCGACCTATTAAGATGGTTGCAAGACAAGGATGGTGTGTACGACATCAGAGAGTATTTTCTGAAGTAACATCAAAAATATAACGGTCATGAAAAAGGTATTCGAAGACATTATAGCTAGCAATGACATGCAGGCTATCAAGAACTGTGTTACAATCATGGCAGATTGCTGCGAAGTAGGAATGAACGACAGCGTAATGCTCGATATGCTGAAGCAGGTCCAGGGAGAGATTGGATCGTGTCACTACGACGAGGAAATGGCAAATATGCATCTCTGTATTATTGGACAGCTCCACACTAAAGATGTAGCCAAGGACTATTGGCATGAGGTTAAGAACGACAACATCAATCTAGAAGACTGGTGCGTTCTTTGGGGCGAAATGGTAAAACGTAACGACGGAAAGATAAAGAAATGGTTTCCTAAAATCAATGCGCTCGATTACGAACGTAAGATTTTCGATGAATGTGTTTCTTTCCTGGAAAACGGTGGAATGCCATATTATGATCTGAATATCTGATTTTTTTCGTTATTCTGAATAAAGTTTCGGTTTTTTTTGCTATCTTTGCAGAAAGAGACCGAAACTTTATTTTTATTAATTATTCAGGATAACAGATTATGACAGATTTATTAGATTCATCACAGATTCGGCAGATAGGTGTTACTGTTTTTTCAGCTATACTTGCCTTTGCAACGCCAACAGAAGGCTTCGTTTTGGCGTTGGTTATCGCATTTGGCTTCAATATTTTCTGCGGTATGCGAGCTGACGGCGTGAGTGTTGTACGATGCAAGAACTTTTCTGCATCGAAGTTCAAAAACGCAATTTTAGAAATGCTTCTTTACGTATCTATCGTATATATGATATACGGCATCATGTTAGGTTGTAACGATGGTACGAAAGCTTTATTCGTGATTAAGATGCTTACGTACATATTCTGCTATGTGTATATATGCAACGCATTCAAGAACCTTATCAAGGCATACCCTAAGAATATCTCGTTCAGGGTTATTTATTACATTCTGAGGTTTGAGTTTGCGAAGGCATTGCCGAGCTATTGGAAACCGATTATTGACAGACTCAACAATGAGTTTGATAAAAAAGAGGAGGAAAATAAAAATGGCAAACCATAAGATTCTTGAGCCATTCATTCTCAGGTGGGAGGGTGGCTTCGTTAATGATAAGGATGATTTGGGCGGAGCTACCAATATGGGTGTGACTCTCGCTACGTACCGCTCAGTATTCGGCAGCAAGAAGACGGTTAACGATTTAAAGCGTATGACCAGGGTGCAATGGGGTGTAATCTTCAAGAAGTACTACTGGGATAAGTGGAAAGCTGATGATATTAAAGACCAGAACGTTGCCAATATCCTCGTCGACTGGGTATGGGCTAGCGGAGCCTACGGTATCAAGATTCCTCAGAGAGTTCTTGGCGTTGATGTGGATGGTATTGTCGGGCCGAAGACTATCGCCGCCATCAACGCAATAGACGGCAGAGAACTGTTCGATACCATCAAGCAGGAAAGAAAAGATTTCATTGACCGTATCTGCCAGACAAGGCCTCAGAACAGAAAGTTCAAGAAGGGTTGGCTGAACAGAATTAATTCGCTTGCTTATGAAACTGATTGATAAGATAACAAGGGTTGTAATTGCCATTGCAGTAGCAATGCTGATTCTATCAATGTTCTGTAGATGTAAGGCGAAAGAGCGTGTGATAGAAAAACAGACATACATCACTGACAAGCGCAATGAGGCAAAGTGGGATTCACTCTTTAACGCAAGGCTTATTCAAGAGTTGGAGTTATATAAAGCATCTCACAAGGAATCCGTGAAGTCAACCACAAAGGAAAAGACGCACGTCAAAGATAGCACAGCATCCAAGTATGATGCCAATGGTAACAAAGTTGGAGAAGACAGATTTCACTACGAATATCACGAAATATCACATGAAGACGTACAGATACTGAGAGACAGTATTTCGAGCCTCAAAGAATACAAGGATAGCACGTCGATATATCACAGCAAGTGTGACTCCTTGATGTCGGTGATAAACGAAATATCGAAAGATAAAGTATATGTCGAGAAGCAACTATCAAAGACAGATAAAGCTTTATTGAATATAGGTAAGATAGCTTCAGTTTGCCTTTTTATAGGCATTCTCGCATTTTTAGGTTGGATATACTGGAAATTAAAGTTACACAAACGTTCTTAGTTTTTTCTAATGTTTTTATTTGGTTATTAGTTGATACAAACAAAAAGGGGTGACCGCACGCGATGTGTAGCCACCCCTAAACATATAGATAATGCACAGAAATTATTCTTCAGCTCCCTGGAGGAACTTGATACCATACTTCGTCTCGTAGTGTTTCTGCTGATCTTCTGTCAGCATTCTTGTTTCACTGTCGTAGAAGACGGTAAGCAGCTCTCCGTAATCTTTGTCGTAGAAGTAGTTGTATTTATTGCAGAGATAGTTCCTTGCACAGAGACATCTGCTCGGAATGGTTTTGAACTTGCGTCGTGTCTTCTGTTTTATTCCATTCGTTGCTCTGTACCTGTCAAGCCTCAGCGTCTTTTTTAGAGATTCAGAACGTTTAGCTATTACCTCCGGTCTTACTATTGCCTGAGCACATTTCTGTCTAAGTCGATCTTCCGTTTCCTGGGTATGAGTAACGCCAAGTGATTTTGCTATATTAGCAACGCAGGACTTCGTTATTCCGAGCACCTTTGAAATCTCAGACGAAGACATTTCTGGATACATATTGCGGACAGACTCATGGATTTCGTTCCTGCGTCTTTCCCGCGCATCCTTAAACGAGTCTCCGTGTAACTTATGCAGCCACCAGTATACAGTCTGCACAGCGCATCCGAAATTCCTAGACATTGTGTATGGAGATTCATCCGGATGCTCCTTTATGTAATTTTTCTGTTCGTCTGTGAGTACGTTCATATTACTTTTTGTCAGAAGAGCCGTAGCCGTTATCACCACGCTCTGTTTTGTTTAATTCATCCGTCTCTATAAACATGATGTTGTCACTTGTTTCTAGATGGAATTGCACGATTTTATCGCCAACCTTGTATCTTGGCATATTCGGCATAACGTGATAGAATACGGCAGAAATCTCGCCGGTATAGGAATCATCGATAGTGCCTTCACAGTTACTGAGAATCATACCAGTCTTCCATACGGAAGAACGAGGACGGAACGTAAAGCACCTAGAAATGTCGGCAGGTTTGTTGCGGTTTTCAATCTGCAAAGCAAATCCAAGACCGTACTTCCATACATTAGGGGCAATCTCTTCTTCTGATACCGCATAGCAGTCGTAGCAGAAATCATCATTGTGCGCCTTCGTTGGCATGATAGCGTTCTCGTTTGTCTTTTTAAACAAGACTGGCACGCCAACAACCTCGGTGAATCTGTCAATTTCCACGCCACCAACATTCACCTTTCCGTAGAACATATCAGCAGGGCGATTCCAAACCTTGCGCTCCCCATAGAGAGCCTGATAAACAACTTCTTTCTCCTGAGTTTCACTATTAGTGACCTCAGTAATAAATCTGTAATAACCTCCTTTGAAATGTCTAAAAATCTTTTCCATTTTAATATTTAAAGTTTAAAATTCATGTTCATCACATACTTGGTCGCAAGACGATTCGTGCTGATTAATACAACACCATCCTACGCCATAAGCGTCTTCGTTGTCAAACCAATGACAGTTACCGCAACATTTTTCTTCTTTCATACGCTGTACTGCTTTAATCTTTCTGCATCACGTTGAACATCTCTTAGCTTGAACGGATGCTTCTTATTGGACTTTATCAACTCGTTAATATACCTACGGGCATTCCAGTGATTTATTAAACTTATCGCCTTGATGATACGGTGGTCTTTAAAATCGACTTTATATCCAGCTCCTGGTAATAATATGCGATTATAGCAGAGGTAACGAAATATCCAATAAGGTGTATTGTGCCGCATTATCTTCTTTGCTAATCTAATCTTCATACGCTATAATTGCTCTAATTTATTAATTATTCTAGAGAAGCGGGGCATGTTTTTAGAGTATTCACTTATACGATACTCTTTCACCATTAAGTCGTATACCCAGCGTAAAACTTCGGCATCCTCGTGAAACACGTTAATATCTTGTTCGTCTAAAATTATTCGTTTCTCCATACGTTACTTCTTCTTAGTTCTTATTCTAATATTAAACTCCCAAAGCAGAAAGCCTACATTAATTTCATAAACACCATTATAAGGCTTCCATACGATTAAACCTGGAATGAAATAAAAGCACCAATCGTATTTGGTTATAAGATATTTGAGATTAAAACTTATCTTCTTCATACGCTACTCCTCCTTATCGAATTTTGACCTCAATACAACGATTCTTTTGTACCTTGATACAAATATCCCAAATGGAACCTTTAAACCTGTATCAGTATTAAGAAACTTACAATCGAGCCTCTTCAGTCTGTCATTCCATGCCACCTCAATAACACTACCTGTTTCAATGTTGGATATGATGTCGCCGGTATAAATCTCCTTCCCGTTCATATCCTTTTCGCCCGTGAACTGACAGACGGTAAATGGAACAACTGGCGATGTCAGTTGATTCTCATAGTCTGTGATCCAGACGTTATCAGAATCTCTGTGATGAACCAAGTCACCTTTTATCCATTTTCCATCCAAGGTTTTCTTTGCCTTGAACTTAATATTCCCTATTTCCATAAGCTATCTTAAAATCTTAATTTTGATACCTAAGTACTTTTCCATTTCTTTTAACCCATCCTCGTTTACACTATAATAATATATATCACGAGAAGCCCCCATACCATAAGACTGAATGCTTCTTTTAGCATATCCTTTTGACAATAAGGAATCAAATAAGGCATCTGGCTCATCATAATACATCACTCCATTGCGAAATGCTTCATAAACACCTCTTTTTGGTTCCTTCCAATCTAAGCCAATGCAATGTTCCATCTTGTATAATTCGTCTGATGTAAGCATACTTATTCTTATTTAAGTTCCATGTGATTCTATAAACTTGGTCAAATCGAGAGGGAACTTCTTTTTAAGTTCTCTTTCACGTTTACGTCTCTCCTTCCTTGTAGGTGGAGGTACGTATACCCTAATATCAGAAATTAAGTTATGAATAGCAGTATCTACTATTCTCTTCAATAATTCTTCCATGTTACTCTTCTTTAAGTTCTACTGGCTCATCCTTCCAAGTAAGTTCTTTTCCGATGAGCTTTTTAATGCTACCTTTTGGAAGTTGAAAACCATAAGCTCCATATCTATCTTGTGGCAACCAATAATTATGTTCGATACAATCACCAGCCCACATATCAGGCTTGCAGTTGAATATCCATTCTCCGATATAATCTTTTGCTACCCATGCCATAACTATTCCTCCACTTTTACGCCAAATGGAGTGCCATCGGCAAAGGTGAATTCATCAAAGGCTTCATCATATTTATGACCAACTTGTGTAAACGCACTTTTTTGATTCAATCCACTCATACACAATCTAATTCCTTTGTCTTTAGTCTTCACCCACCCAAACGGCTGGTGTTCCAACATTTCAGCCCAACACTCCTCAGCATCCTTGAAAGGGCGGTAGGTAGGCTCTGGCTTGACACGATACTGTATATTATTCCAGTGTTCAATCTCATTCATTTCTGTCCAATCATTCATGTCTTCCAAACCTTTACCAACAACATTTGGGTCAGTTCTTGTCTCTATTACTTTACCTTCCGCAAATGCTTGCAGAATAGGATAAAACGCTTTGGCTTCTTCTCTTGTCATAGTCAATCCTCCAACTCTTTAAGTGCCAAGACTAACTCATTTTGAATATGAATTGCCATACCTTCACTCAATTTTATTCTTTTTGAGCCAATCATCTTGGAAACATTATTAATGTGAACTATTGCTTTTTCTTTGTTCATTGCTTATCCTTGTAAGATATCCATTGTAATTATTGAGGCAATAGCGAGTACTCCCCCCAAGAGAATCAACCCTATTAACAGATGCGCTTCAAATGCTATTATGAGTAAGGGTGCTATAAGGAGAAATACCCCTATAAGTAGCATTACAGACGCTATATTTCCTATTATTTTTTTCTTTTCTTCTTTCATATTATCTTCTTTTTACCCTCTCCCTGTTGCCAAGGAGAGGGTGGTAAATTATAATTCAAACTCTTTGATTACTTTAGGTAATTTATCGTACCCCATAGCTACATGATGCTTCTTGCAAGCATCAATAGCTTTTTCTTGAGTATCAAAATAACGAACACAGCGACAGAGATTTGTAGACTTATCTTCTTCAATGTATCTAAACTCAGTACCAAATCTGCTTTGTTTACCAACTAATGCTCTAAAGCCTTTTTCATCTTTTGTAATTCTATATTTCATATTCTATCTATTTATATCCCATAAGGGATGGTTAGTTACTAAAGCTCGTCAAACTCTTTCTGAATGCTATTTAAAGCCTTTTTTATAGCATTCTTTATGTCGGCAGATTCTTTTGGCGCATACTTGTTTATATCTATTAGAGCACACCCCAATCTGTTTTCATTAGCTTTCAGACCATTACAATATCTTTCGATAACTACTCCATAAGCTTCAATAAAGTCGCTTAAATTGTTAGCTCTAGATAATTCTTCTTTTGTCATATCTTTAAAATTTATGCCCGAAGGCGTTAAACACTAAATTCCATACCATTTCGAAATCATTGTTTTTTTTCCTTGTTTTAAAAACTTCTTTTCACGTCTCTTCAATAACGACTTACTACGATTTACACAGTCTAAATACCAAAGAGACCTTTCTGTGTCGAAAAATCTTAAAGCATACAACATACCTACACCTCCATTTCGTGATTAACACCTAAACCAAAGAGAAGGTGCTGGAGTTCGTGAACGTATGAAATATCCATAAGATAAAAATCATCTTGGCATACATCATTGCTATCAGATGGAGCAATATTGGTATAAACTTCTAATACGACTCCTCCTGTCTTATAATCTGTAAATGCACGAAAGTATAGCTTATCCTTAATACTATAATCGTATTTAATAGCATTTGCTTTCCATCCGTTCTTACATAGAATTTTATGAGTAATAGGAATCGGAACAATATCCACAATACTTACAAAGCAGTACACCAATCTTTCTTGTGGGCATGACAAGTCAAAGTGGCTTCCGTCTCTTGGTTCTTTGACAACCATGATTTTATTGTCGTACATGACAACATCACCTTCAATATATTTCTGTGCCATTTTTTCAGTCTATGTTTCAAAAGATACTTTCAAACAATACGAATTTTCCATTTTCTATACCAATTGATTTAATACCATTCGTACAGTATTCAATATCTCCTTGAATGTTAGTAGCACATCTTCTTTTTATGCAAACATCGCTTTCTGGCTTTGTTAGCAATATTTCTGCTAATTCTTTTGCTTTCATACGCTTTACTTTTTACGATGATTGTACTTTTTAATAGCATCCTTCTTAGAAGCTGCCATAATCTTAACTCCCTTAATAGTGAACTCATGCTGCGCCTTTGGCTGACACTTCTGCTTATCAGAAGGAATATTGCCTCTTGGTGCGTCAAGTCTAGGACTTGAACACCCGAAAATATCATTTTGTGCATAAGCTGCCGTAGCAGCCATTATTAACGCCATTCTCATTAAATTTCTACTCATTCTTATCTCCTTTCTTTTTAGGAACATACTCATCCAACTTTTCATCAAACTCATAGCAGTCTGGGCAGTAGTGCTTATCGCCAATCTCCGCCCATTCGCTTTCCATTGCTTGCTCTTTTGCAGTTCCTTCGTCCACCCAAGCCGCAATGCCATTAAACTCTTCAATGAAGGTCTTTCCACATCTGTCACAAACGACAGAGTACATAGTAACTGACTTAATCATGGTTGCATCCTTTCAGTAAATCGTCAATATATATCCACCTCTTGATAGCATAGTCGCTGCGCTTAAAACTAGATTCATCCCAACCAAAGTTGGTTAGGTGCGAAGTAACATAGTCTATCTCATCCGTCATGTTGAGTGGTCTATGATACACAACTTCTACCAAACATTTATGGTACTTTTTGGGATTTTCATCAATAGCATGCCACAAGTCTTTAATAAACTCATTGATAACCCACTTAGCACCTAGTCCAATAGCTTCTTTGATGTCCTCTTTGTAGAACATTTCCTCTTTAGTATCATTGTCGAAGACTACTTCTTCACCATTTAACAGAAATCTATCTTCATAGATTTCTTCCTTGGCTTCTTCTATTTTCTTATCTATCATATTATTAAGTTTTATAATGACCTCCACGACCAGTATTGTGCTGGGGCTAAGAAGGTATATGGGCATAAAGCCTTGACTTACTTTCGCTCATTCTGTGTCGTGGAAGTTGTATTATTCAAAATTTGCTGTAGCCATATTATTTCACTCTCTTGAATTGAACATTCTTTCCGTCTTTTCTTGTGCTTGCGCTACAGTTAAAATCACCGCAAACATTCTCATAGATATTGCTACTTATCTCATCGAAAAAACAGCCATTACATTCTTCTTTCTCGCTTTCAACCACCTTCAAGACGATTTCCGAACCTATAGGTAAATCTTCCATAAGCTATTGTTTTTTACGTTTTAATTCTTCCAAGTCGTGTTTCAAACGCTTATGAAAGCTATCTTCGCCATCATCGCCACTAAGTAACCAGTCAATGCGCTGTGCGTAAACCTCGGCTTTCTTTAGTAGAGCTATACCTTTCTTGAACTCCTTGATAGTTTCCTTAGAATACTCGCTACGATTAGGTATTGTATGATGATGCTTACGAACGTATTCTTTCTCGGAATCCTCTAACCAATGATCTTCAATATACCGATTTACGTCAAATTCATCATCAAGAGAATGTCCGTAGATTTCATCCTCTATTTCCGTGTATATGTCAGCAATTCTGTACTGAGCATAATCAAATGCGCCTCCACTCATACTATTCTGTTCTTTTTAGTTTAAGTTGTCTCATTTTTGCCTTTACTGCGCCAACAGATCGTCCTAGAGCCTTTGCGAGCTCTTCATCAGACATTTTATCGAAGTTGCGTGACAGGAAGTTAACCTGGATGCCGTTCCAAGGGAGGAATGCGTTATTCTGGTGTTCTTCACCATGATAGTCAACGCCATTAAGCTTCAGTCCTTCGTCGGCAGCGTTGTCTATCCTTTCCGGATTGCATACCTTCATTGCAACCACCTGCAAAGCCCTGTAAATCTGACCGCCTTCCTTGAAGTATTCAGCATCCTTGTCCGGTATGAGGATCCTGGCAACCTCTCTCATCGAGGCATACATACCATACATAGACTGTATGAATTCTCCGCAAGGTCTTATGCTGCCGGAACTGATGCCACGTTCACTCATAACGTCATCAAACTTCGTACACATATCGTGCAGCATGATTGACAGGTTGTAGGCTACGCATGCATACGCCTGAAGCTTGTGTTCCTTGATGTTGTTCTTCAGAAGAATGTTATCGGTCGTATAGAAGAGTCTCTGTATGTCAATCTTCAGGTCTTCCTCCATGCTATCTGTAATATCAAGCCAGAGTTCATACTGTGAAATCTCGGTAGTATACTTCTTGAATATACCGATAAGAGCCTCAGAACGGGAGAATGCCTCCTTTATGCGATACTTAAGCTCATGCTTAAACAGGTCCTTCCTCTCACTGAGATTGTCGTGCAAATCTTTAATTGCCGTCTGTGTGATTGTAGCGAGAGAACCGATAATGAGGTAATAGAGAGAAGTGATATGGTCTACGGTTTCCCTGTCAGGCTCCTTGTAGTTGATGAAGAATGCCCCTTTCGGTGTGAAATTATATGCCGACATCCCTACACCTCCTTCTCTACTGCCAATGCGCAGCTGATACAGAACAGCATCAGAAGCGAAAGGAAAATGTGTTCAACCATGAAACAGATAAATCCGTAGCCTGCGATAATTGCTGCGATAACAAGCAGGATCATCACTATTGTATGTTTGTATTTCTTCATATTTACTTTGATTTAATGTTTCCGTATGCAGCCATATAGCTATCAAGCTGCTGTGTTGCGTGAACTAGTTTTTGATTGTAGCTATCTCGTTCTGCCCTAGCCTTAGAGATAAAGATAAAGCTAACGATAAATGATATTACTACCGTTACCACGATGAACAACCAAGGCAGCTTGTGTACTGCCTTGTTGATTGCTCTTCCCAGGTTTCTCACAATAACCCAGGAATAGATCCAGATGAACACTACCGCTTGCTTTGTGGTAGCATTCTCGATACGTTCTTTCTGTGTCATAATTCTAAAATTTACTTGGTCCGGTTGCACCAGTTATCGGTAGATTGCCAATAACCGGCCATCCATATTTCTTTCTTTGTCGCATCAGGATGTTCATTGAGCCATTCCTCTGCCATTTTGCTTACGTCTGCCATTTCTGTCTCGTTTTGATTCTTTTTCAAGTTTTCTCTTTAGCTTTTCAAGAGGTGATTTTTCAATATCAACACCCTTTAAGCGGCAATGTTCTTCGTAGGATATTGCATTTCTTCTAGATTCCTCATATTCTTTTTTCTGTTTCTCAGCTAACTTCTGAGAATCAATTTCAGCTCTCTTTTCATAAAGCTTACACATGTATTTTTCGAGAGCAATAAAAAGTTTTTGAGGATTTACTGTCTTTCCTACATAGATTTCGCCATACTCGCCCATAGAAAACTCATAAAAGAATCTAGTAAGTTCACTAGGCGTAAGGTGATAGTATTCTTGTCTGATACGCTGCGCCATAGCTTTGAACTGATAAGGAGTAGTCGAATCAATAGCACCAATAACCATAAACAAGTCAATGAGCATTATCTTAATCCAAAACTCGCTTGCACCCTCTTTGAAGTACTTATCAATACTAACAAACGACATACCGCCTCTAGCTACAGAATCATATACAGATGTGATTGCATCTGTCCGATTTTGCAGGGTAGGATATTTATCCAAAAATAGCGCATATTGTTTGCCATATTTTGCTACCGCTTGGCTACATTCAGTCGGCAAGGATTGAACTAATTTTGTTGAAAGTTCGTTGCTGTTGTTCATAACTGTTTACACCATTGTTTTTAGGAGCGTACAACCCGGAATAGTTGTTTCCCATAGAATGCTCAACGATAACCTTTGCGTATTCTGGATTTCCGCTCGACATCTTTAAAAGCTTCTTTTTAAGAGCCGCAAGACCACGAGGTTGATATTTCTGCCGTTTCTCTTTCTTGTATGCAAGCCACATATCGAGAGCTTCTTGGCAAGGGTAAATCTCCTCCGGTTGCACTTCTTCCTCAAAGTCTGATAAATCGTTGCCTAACGAGAACGCAGCACCCATACAAAAGATTTTCTGTTTCTCTGCGTCATTAGGAAACAACTCGCTAGACTTCTGACGTATATTAGTTGGTAACATCATAAGCTATTGTATGTAATTTTGTTGTCTTTCTATATCATGCTGAATATGCAGTAGTGCGATATATTCATCAGAATCAGGAAAATCAAATCCAGCTTCCTCTTTTGCCCATACTTTGAAATCAGAAATTGATTTGCTCATTTCGTCTTTCGTAAGGTCGGCAGAAGAACGGAGATACTTATAGCATTCTCCCGTGAATTTATCAATCCCTTCTCTGAGGAACATATCTTTATTCACTACTAACTTGTAGAAATGCGTCTTAACTTCGTCCAGAGTGTAGCCGTATTGGAGGCCGAATGCAGATAGAAGTAAATGAAGGTATGCGTTCTGATTTAAAGAACGTCCACGTTTCTCTTTTAACTCTACCATAGCGCCTTTGCTCTCCAACTTGGCTACTTTTGTCCTAAACGTTTCCAGTTCAAACACATTTTTCAGGTTGAACCACATAAGCGTTGAATGCTCGTTTGATTAATTCTACACTAGAAGGGTAAATCATCAGAAGACTGTGCATCAGAAGATGGAGCACCAGATTGTGGTTGCTGCGGTTGTGCAGGTGGGGTATAAGGTGCAGATGGCTGTGCTACACCTGCTGGTGCTTGTGCAGCAGCTTGTTGTGACACCTTAGTAACATTCCAAGCACGAATCTGATTAAAATATCTGCCCTGATATTCATGTGCATCAATATCAAAGCTAACGTTAATAACCTCACCGGAATGAATGCCAAAACTAGCAATTCTATCCGCGCCAAAAACATCAAAAGCCATCTTCTTAGGATATTGCTCTTGTGTTTCTATCACATAAGTCTGAGACTTCCACTCACCTCTTGCAGAGACGCCGCTTCTTTCAGGTAAAACGGCAATAACTTTTCCTTGAATTTCCATTATTTTTTATTTAAAGAATTTTGTAAAACCAAATCGGCCAACTCATCAAAGTAGGCTGCATCCTTGATAGCGGAGTCCTGTTCGCCTGTAACCTTTGATGCTATTGAGCCTTTCTGCATAATCAAGCTATAAAGATAGCCGTCGATGGTATTTGCGCCCATAAGAATCCACGATGTAACCGCATTCTTCTGACCGTTACGATAGGCACGGCATTCACACTGCGACAAGTCTGCCATCGTCCACGGGAGTTCGACGAACACCACGTTGGAAGAAGCCGTAAGCGTAAGACCTACGCCGGCCGCCTTGATGGAGCAGATGATGATTCTCTTTTTCCTAGCCTGAAAAGAATCAATAGCCCATTGTTTCTGCTGCTGACTATCAGAGCCGGTTACGGTGCAAACCTCGTCAGGAAACTCTTTCTTGATTGCACTAACGACATCACGATGCTCGGCGAACACGATTATCTGTTCTTCGGTATCATGAAGGAACTCTATCGTCGCCTTCATCTTCCCTCGCCCGGATATCGAGCGAAGGTTCATAAACCTGACAAGAGCCTTCATTCTAAGCTTTTTCCTAGCCTCTTCCTCGGAGCAGCTCTTGTATTCGAGAAGGAACGTGAGCAGGTCTTTCTGGCAGGTATCGTACTCTTCCTGTGTCTCTGGGTCGAGGGCAACACTGATGGTTGTCCTGGTCAGATCCGGCAAATCCTTGAGGACATCTTTCTTCTCTCTGCGGAAGTAACATGTTTCGTGTATCTTCCGATTAAGCTCTTCAAGATTCTCATTCTCACCGTACCTGTTGCAGAACTCACCAAAACCTCCGAACTCGTCGTTCAGACGACCGAGGATAGCAAGCTGGCAGGCCAGGTCTGTTGCGTGATTTACAACGGGCGTACCTGTAAGCTCATAGATATACTCCTTACCCTGGCACAATCCCATGATGATTTTAGACTGCCTTGTGGACGGATCCTTGACTCTTGCAGACTCGTCGATAATCACGGACTTGATAATCTTCAGTTCATCACGGAACAGGAAGTTGTTCAGTCGTAACGGCTTTGGCCCGAGGCTTACGACAAAGTATTTTGCAAGCGATTCATAATTGCATATCACTACATCATACAGGTTCATCTTAGTAAGATGATATCCGTATGTCGCATTGACGGAATCGGTAAGAATGAGAGGCCGGAGGTTCGTAAACTTCTTTATCTCTCGTTCCCAATTAACCTTAAGTGCGGCAGGGCAAACAACAAGGCAAGGAGTTGCCTTTGCACGTTCAATGGCGACGATAGACTGAACTGTGTTGTGGGTAACAATGAAACTATCAGTGAGATAGGTATGTTCCGGGTTGTCAACCATAATACAGACAGCTTCTTTCTCCCCTATATAATCAACAGACTTTATTTTCCTTACAGGAAACACTTTTGACTTAATACGGTAAGAGCTATGTTTTCTGTAGGTATAGAAAGGATTGAATGGAGTTCTGATATTTACATCAAACTCGACCTCAATTTTTCCTCTTCTGTTTCTTATATTTTTTCTCACTATCGCTTGACCTCCGAGCGAATGAACCAACTCTTGTATACAGATTGCAAGTTTCTCACTATAAGTACTATAACGAACCCTATTATGATTAGTTACACTACCATCTGTATCCATAAGTCCATACAAAAGCTCCTTTCTCTGCCGAACACTTCCAAACAGATAAGTATCTGGAATAAACTTATCCTTTGATAACACGTTAAGACCAAGCCGCTTTATATCTGTAATAAATGGGTTTACGTGGGCTTGTTGGTAAGTTATCCGATAGCGCGGACATGCCGAACTTCTATCCTCTGTCATGCAATATCCATCGGGCAAAAGCTCGCGAACCCTTTCGTGTATATCACAATCCATGTCTGGATTAGAAAAGACAGCACCATCCTTTGTTGAGCCATCACCGATTAGAATACCTAAAATATACGGATGTATAAGGTACTCTTTTTCGTTGTATTCGACAGCTTCACACATCGGAATTTCCCATTTGCATGGTGGTAAACCATTAGCCTTAGTCCATTTGTTTTCCTTTCGGAATAACCCTAATTCAACGAGTTCAGATGTTGTCTTGACAGTCCAACCATTTCCTCTACGCCTTCTGTTGTCATCACGGACAGTCCAAAGATGTTTCATACCAGCTTCGGTACTAACACCATCAGAGAATGTTACCTTATACATAGGCTTAACACCTTGTGGGAAAACTCCCGTAACTACGTAAGGTTTTCCGTCTCGACCAAAGACAACATCATTAATACGAATGTCTCCAATTCTTTTGTCACCAATTGGAGTCTTTACGATACAATCAACAGACTGCTGTTTTCCGGTTCCCATGTCATCGCCATTGATACAGCGCTTCATGGCAAGTTCCATGCGTACACCCTCTTCTTGATAATCGTATAATTTTGGTTTATCTGACATAATAATAATTATAATAAACACCACATTCTGAAAGCCCATTCAAGAGCCTTCTCCCTACCACGCAAATACAACTCGTCACCACGTTCAATCTTCTTATAGAATACTTTCTTCTTGGTCTTGGAGACCGCAAAGATAAAGTCCTGGTTTCCGTATCTTGGGTCTATACTGTGCGTAAGGTCCATATACCATGCACGGCTTCTATCCCAATCTACGAAATCGATCTGAGCCTCAAATTGTTCCTGTGACGTAGCTGCGGTGGTCTTCAAATCACCGCCGAACTCGCCGAGCCACCAGTCGAACTTGCAGCGTACCGGAAGCTCGAACTCGAAGCCCTGGTATTCCATCTTCATGTGCGGATTGATGAATGTTTTCTGACCGACCGCATTCTTCAGGACGAAATCAAGGAATCTATCCTTCGTTGCCTGTTTCTTCAGGACAGCAAGCCGGTCTAGACCCCATTTCCAATCCTTCTCCGTATATTTCTCGTCATCGACCGTCATGGCGTAATGATTGCACTTTTCCGGTTCGGTAACGAGAGCGTCAACGAGAGTTCCGAGATGGAAAGCCTTTCTCTTGTCCTCTTCCTTTACGAAGTTGAGCTGCGGGTTCAGGGCAAATTTCAACGCAGTGAGGTCCGAATTGGAGACCTCACCACGAGAATAATAAGGGTCAAACGGTTGTTCTGCCATATTACTTAGCCGTTACCTCATCCTCATATTTAATATAAGGAGAAACGATATACTCTTCTTCGCTGTTTGCGTGTTTCTCGCAAGCCTTACGCATGAATTCCAACTTAGAAGCAAGCTTATCAGGAGCCATCTTTGAGCCTTCGATCGTCCACCACTGCTGGATGATGTCGAGCCAGGCATTCTTGTCGGTAACAACAAGACGTTTTGTTACCTTGATTTTCTGCTTGCCGGTTTCTCCAACGGAAGTCTGGGCAAAGAGCGACTGAGCCTGTGCAGTAGCGTGCTGTGCAGCATTCTCTGCATCACGCTTCTCCTGCTCAGCCGCAAGCTTTCTCTGCTGCTCTTCCTTTGCGGCTTCATCAGCCTTTCGGATAGCCTCTTCCTTGGCCTTGCGTTCAGCCTCAGCAGCGGCAGCTTCCGCCTCTTTACGCTTACGCTCTTCCTCGGCAGCTTTCAGCTCTGCTTCCTTGGCCTTGCGTTCAGCCTCAGCAGCTTTCAGCTCTGCCTCCTTGCGCTTACGCTCTTCCTCATCCTTGACACGCTGAATCTCCTCCTGCTTCTTGCGTTCTTCCTCGGCAGCCTTTCGGGCTTCTTCTTCCTTGCGTTTACGCTCTTCCTCAGCCTTACGTGCTTCTTCTTCCTTGCGTTTGCGCTCTTCCTCAGCCTTCTTGATTTCAAGAAGTTCAGCAATCTTAGAATCAAACTTCATAAGAAGCTCATCACGCGTAGCATTTACGGTCTGCTTATAAGATGAAAGAAGAGAAGCGGAAACATCCTTGTAGGCTCCATTCATAATCTCCTTGGCATCATTCTCATCAATTTCGGAAGAGTATGAAGGCTTGTTATTAACGAAAAGATGTCCGAGGTCAAGAACATCAGAACACTCTGCAATACGTTTCTTAACTTCATCCTTGTTATCAAGGGTGAGAAGAGAGAACGTATTATTAAGTGAGTTGATAGCAGCAGAAGAATGCTCTGTAAGGAGATTGTTCAAAATATCAATCGTATCAGTCTTCAACTTAATCTTGGCCTCCTTGATGCGCTCCTGGCGCATGCGTTCCTGCTCAGCCTTACGCTGCTGTTCAAGCTTGTATGCCGCATACTCGTTGCGCTTCTCCTGAATCTTATAGACAACAGAATCGGTGTTCTTGATAGAGATAAGGTTCTCCATCATAGTAAAACCCTTACGGACAATATCGAACACTTGGGTAACACCCTTACGTTTCTCCGTCATTGCTTTCTCTGTCAGTTTAGCTTTCTTGATAAACTCAGCGGCTCTCTCGTCAAGAGCATCGTTCATTCCGGAAACGCCAATATCAAACAACAGAGACTCACCTGCATTCACGCATGCCTCATAAGATTTCCTGTTGGCTTGCACCGCATTTTCCGTATCAGATTTTAGCGTTGCAATCTGTCTTGTAATATTGTTGGCTTGTTGTTGTACCAACTGCAATTCTGTATTTTCTGCCATATATAACAATTTTAAAATGGTGAATCACTGTCAACCTTTACCTTGACGCCTTTGTCTTCCGGTGCGGTATCTCCGGCGCCAAAGGCTTCCTGAGACGGTTTCTGCTGAGTCTGCATATCGATGTCGGCCTGCAAAAGAGCGCCAAGACCAACCTTCAGTTTAGGATAGCCCTTGAACGCATGCTTGCATGTCTTCGAGATAAGGAAGCCTGTGTCGATATCTCTGAAATACGTTCTACCATCGTTCCCGACATAGTTTCCGCCGTAAAGAGCGTTGGCTTTGTGGTCTTTACCTCCGAACTTCTCCGAATACGTACGGAGACGGTCGATACCTTCGCGGTCAAGAACGAAGTAATCGTAGGCATTATTCGGAAGAATAATCTTCACGTAACAAGCAACGATGTATGAATTTTCAGGTCGAGGATAAGTCTTTGCGTAATCAACGTACTTATGACCGTCTCGTTCACCGAAACGAAAATCGTCACAATTGTAAACTACGACAGGATTGTCACAACGAACAATCTGACCGGCTCGCTGGCGAAGAAGAATCTCGCCATATCCAGTATAGGTGATCTTGGCCGTATAATTCGTTTGTCTGGTATTCTTGTCGTAGTTACTGTAACCCATGAGGTAACAGAGTGTCGTAGTTCCCTTTTCGAGAGACAATCCGTTAATTGCCAGGTTCATGAAGGCATCATGAATATTCAGTGACGGGGCTTTTTCAAGATAGCCCTTGAACGAGCCATTGAGAAGTTCTTCGTTGAAGAATGCCTTCTGCTCTTCGAAAAATACTTCTCCGCCCTCTCCGAACTTCTGATTGTACACCTCGATGAATCTGTCTCTTGCCAAATCGCAAATTTGATTATGAGGCGTTTTGTTTAACTGCTCTATATCCATTTGTATAGATTTTAAAATTAATGAACTCTATCTAAATATCTGAAGTAAGTTTCCACGGTCGCCACATCACCTTTTTCGTTGACGTAATCGTAGTGAAGTGGAATCTTACCGAGTTTTCTGCCCTCACCTTCGATATAGTTGAGGTATGCCGCCTTTTTGGCCAGCTGTAGTGACTTGCTCCGTGGAAGTTCCATGAGGCACGCATGTACCTTACGCAAGTCAAGTACAGCAAAGGCCATCTTGGCGGGCATTCTTGCTATTCTGTTATCTACTTCTGTCATTCTTCATTTTCTTTAGACTCAGAAGAAGATGGAGCTACATGCTCGAAGACATCCATGACCTTAGTCTCGTTAAGGCCAACGATATCGTAGTCGATCATTGTCTTCCCCATCACCTCATCAACATAACGAAGAGCACGGGCAAGCGACTTGGCCTGGACGAGGTAATTGACATTACTACGCTTCTCCTTCTCACTCTTTTCATCAATCGTGATGAATTGGAGCTTTGCTGCGTACCATTTGTCATCTTCACTATTGTCAGAGAAGAAAACCTCTTTGAAATTCGCCTCCTTTGTGCTAGGGACGTTCATGTCACCACTAGAATAGACAGCCATTTCTTCGATGATAGAAGCTTCTGCACCTGTACAAGACAGAGCTTCAACGATGTAGCACTCGCTAACGACCTTTTCTGAACCGTCTTCCTGAGTTTTCTGATACTTAATCTTGGTTTCGAACCAAGAACCTGATTTTGCTCTCATTGTTATACGAATTAATGTGTTAATACTCGGCGCCAGCGTCCACGCTTGAACTTCTTTGATGCGTGGATACCGAACAATTTAGGAGTTGTTACGCCTGTCATCATAGGAAGCACATTGCCCTTCTTCAAAATACTTTCGAAATGTGAAGAAGTGACAGGAGCGTGGCAGATGATGTTCTTCTTTACATCATACAGGTTTCCGTACTTTGATACTACACCCATTACACGTCCTCCTCCATTATTTTCAACAACTCACGGAAACCTTCAACGCCATGCACCTCTCCGTTTTTCGCTTTTTTCTGGAGTTCGTCGAGCTTTTTCATCTTAGCGAGGAAAGAGTTCTTCTTGTCCTCAAGCGCGTTTAAACGCTTGGTGATTCCCAGTTCCTGGTTGTCACAGAGGATGAAGTCCAATGCGATGCCGGCGAAAAGGTTCGTATTATTCTCCTTCTTGCCTTCATCATCAATCTCATCGATATCACGAGTAAACTGGTTTTTGCCGTCGATAACCTTCTTGATTTCATTGAACTCAGAAGGATTCTTCGAGATGTCGAATGCTCTGTCAACAAGAGCCTGCTTGTCAATTACTACACTGACGATAATTTTGTCTTTGTCCATAATTTAAAATATTTAGAATTAAACTACTAGTCTTCCTTATCCCAACCAAGGAGATGTGCGACGAATGCGCATGCAGCGAACATAGCTACTGTGGCTATGAGACTATTGAAAATGATAACCATATTTCCTTATTTTATACCTTATTATATAATAGTACAGTCGGACGGTGGATAATCAACGATTTTCCACTCATTCTTCTTAACCTTGATAGCCTTTCGGAATATCACAACAGACTCGCCGTTATGACGTTTCCTATTGTGAGCGATAAGTCTTGCCACAACAGCCTTTGTAGTTATCGAGAACTCTCTGAGCTTTGATGTGTAGAGGCTCTTGACATCGCATATCACAATCTTATCGCCTTCCCGGTAAACGAAGTCGGCAGTATAGTTATGCCCGTAAAGCAATGGCCTTCTCTCATACTTGACCTTTGTCTTAAGCTGCTTTGGTCTCAGCATCCATACCGGATTGATTGCCGTGATGGTTACCTGCCTGTGTATGCAGCTTATGCCAGGATCATCGAGGATGGTATGCAAGTACAGATACTCCTCTCTTGAATCGTATTCGTTCCCGTCAGGAGCGTAATACTTCTTTGAACCTACGCGTCCCATGTCTTGCCGGCATCCGCTCCGGGATTTTTGAAAAGCAGATTGATAGCCTCAGAGCCATATCTCTGCCACATTTTGTTACCCCACTGAATAAGATATTCACCCTTTCGGGCTTCGAGCTTACCATCCGTATATTCCGGTTTAAGTCGAACAGTAATATCCCTTCCGTTCTGTTCTATGCTTTCAACGCATTCCAGATTCCGAAGAGCATTAATATTTTCCTTACTGATTCTTATTGTATTTTTAACTTTCATCTATATAAAACCTCTCCGTTTAGCCAACCACGCAAGGCAGGAGAGGTGATTGCACGTGGTTATTGTGAGATGGAGTAGAAGTCAATGTTAAAGGGAGGAGGGACAATAGACACCCTCACTCCCAAAGATAATCAAAAACTGTAAATTTATGGCACTCACAATTAAGTGAGCCACATGCAGGACTCGAACCTACGACCTGTCAGTACCTTAGACTGCTCTGACCAACTGAGCTAATGCGGCTTGTGCCTCCTACCTTCACAGGCAAGAGGATTTAATATTTTAAAAATATGTATAATTTATAAGAGTGTGCTGACCGCTGTCAGCTAAATCAAAAACATTTAGAAATTTACCTACTTGTGAAGCCCAGGGGAGACTCCAACTCCCAACCTCGCGGAAAGAACCGCGGCTCTATGCAGTTGAGCTACTGGGCGACGCATAAGTTAACCAATCAAAAAATCTTGAAAAACGAAAGAAAATTGGTCTGAGAGGATGGATTCGCACCATCGACCTCCAAGGACACTTCCCCTGGCGCTCTACTACTGAGCTACTCTCCTCAGAAAATAAAAAATAATCTATTAAAAGGGATAGACGTACCCTATCTTCTCAGACCAGATACGCAAAGAAAAAACTTTCACCTCAATTTTAATTTAAAGTATATGAAAACATTTGTGGCAGGTACAGAACTCGAATCTGTGACCTCTAGGATATGAACCTAGCGAGCTACCAACTGCTCCAACCTGCGATGTGTGCAGCCTATCTTCACAGACGAGCTGCATGTAAACTGAATAAATTTGAATACAATGAATTATACTTTTGGAGGAGACGGAGGACTCGAACCCCCATCTCACGACGATAAGAACGGTATCATCTAGTTGTCGCTGTGCTTCCAATTACACCAGTCTCCTCTTTGATTTTTATCATGAATGAGCAATTCTCACTTCATTTGGATTTTCAGAGCTTTTCCTGCTCACCAGACTGCAACGTTTTCACCAGTGCTTGCACCGACAATTCTTCGTTCCGGTGTAGTCCGTCTGCTTACTTGATGCAGATTAGCTGGATTTTCGTATGTCGTGCGTCCTTTCGCCAGGTCACGGCATCCATTGATGCTCTCCAGTTACTTCTTTTACACGCATACTATTTCTGTGCATCAATATGTCAAAGAACAATCTTCCATGTCCGCTCAATGAAACTCTCATCTGACGCAAGATTGTCGCTGCCCGAACGACCTACTTTATAAGGTATAAGGACTTACCTTTGCGCCGTCAGAGAGGAATTCAACTACTAAACGGAACTAAAAAAAGAGTGTGACTGAGGAGGGACTCGGACCCTTCGACCCTCGTTTTAGGAAAACGATGCTCTATCCAACTGAGCTACTCAGTCTGATTGGGGCGAAAGAAGCTAAACGAACAGACATCGCCCCAAAGTGTCTACCGCTGTAGACGTAAACAAAAAACTAATAACTAACAATCATGCTCTCACGAGCAAATGAAACAAATCTATAACTTTAACCATACCAATATTTCAGCATACTTTATGTTCTTCAATGAGCTCATCTATATCGGACTTTTTGAAGAATGCGGTGTTACCTATCATATAATGATGGATCTGACCGCTCTTTCTTAAGTCGTGTATATAACCTGTACTCATGCCGATATACTCGGCAAACTCTTTTGTTGAGAGCCATATCTTTTCGACAGGCTCTACTGATACTTTCTTGCGAGGCATAGGCTTATTTTTCGATTAATGGAAGAATTTCATGTTTCTTTAACTCATTATACAAGAATAATCTTCCTTTCTGAGTCCACTTTGTGTGCATTACTGAGCCTACACTACCATCACGATGAGTGATAGAAACTGTTTCTGACTGGACATAGCCACAAGGGAGATACTTTGCGTATAGAATCCACTGACCGCCAACTTTATGTTGAACGCCGAAGTTTCTCAGCAAGATATTGAACGCTTTTGCTGATTGACCGTAGTCCTGAGCAATCTGTGTCGTCGTAACGGTCTCCTTGCACGAAAGGATTGCATCAACATAGCTAACCTTTGGCTGCATCTCGGTGATTGTGGCAGAGAGCTGTACAATCTCTTTGTTCTTCGATTCTAGAGCAAGCTGTTGTTGTTCTATCTTCTCCTGCTGCTTTGCTGCAAGCATAAGAGCCTCGGAGAAAGACTGAGGTACCTGATACTGTTCCGGGCGATTCTTCTTCTCAAGTTCTTCAAGCTTATTTATGATTTTCTCACGAAGTAAAGCGTCATAGCCACTCGCCAAAATCAAGCAACCCTTTGGTGTTAGCTCATACATTGGCCTCAACTCTCCTTTTTTATCTTTATATTTAACCAATCCAAAGTTGGATCCGCTAACTCCCTGAAATATCAAAAAGCGAATGTCACGCATCACATGAGCATGCTTTTTCCCGGTTATCTCTGCAATTTCGAGAGATGTCATTGTATCGGTTCTTCCGAGTTTTATAATTTCCTCCATACTTTAATCTTTTAAAGTTTACTACTCAACCGGAACAGCGGTAATAATCGCCGTATGGTTCTTGTAATCTGCCGAGGTTGAGTATTTAAGAACGCCCTTCGGCAAATCTTCGTATTGAGTAAGCTGATAGGCGTATGTTACTGCCGACCGAACTGCTCTTGCGGACTCAAGCAGGAAGACTTCAAATTTTCCTGGTTTGATGCCCAATATGTCCTGTTTTGTTATTCTTGCAACTTTTTTCATCTTTGTTACTTAAATAATTCATTAAAAATTTGGAGTTGTGCGAAAAAAGTCGTATATTTGCAGTGTCAATGTAAAGTACGTACTTTCGGTCGCACAAGCCTCCGTTTGTAACGGCTTTGTTGGTTACTCGACCGTTAACGAGTGCAAAGGTATAAAATCTTCGGTAAAGTACCTAATGTTTCGGTAAAATACTTCGGTATATTACCGAATTTTAACGTTTCGAGTCGATTTAGTTGCAAATATAAAACTAAGAAGCATTATGGGAACATTAAATTCGGTACAAGAAAGGTTAGATTACCTCATCAAGATTAAGAAGATGAGTGAGAATGCCTTTATGAAGGCTACAGGAACCAACAACATCGGCAAGATGAGAAGCGGAAAGCTTTCAATATCCGAGGGAACGATTAGTAAAATATGTAATTCTCTTGGGGTTAGCTATAGCTGGCTAAAGTATGGAAGCGGTAGTATGAATGGAAATATGGTAATTCAGCTAGGCGAAACGCATCAGAAGATAGAAGAGTCCATCAACGAGGCGTTTAAGCACGGCATACCGATGGCGCAGCTGATAAATGCCGGGAACGTTGGTGACAATAGTCAAAACTTAACTACGGGAACAGACCGCGCTAAGGATCGGGAAGAGGATTCGTTTAAAGAGAAGAATGCTCAGCTCATTCAGATCATCAATGCCAAGGATGAAATAATAAGGTCAAAAGACAGCGAGATTCGTCTTCTCAGGAAGATTCTTGCAGATAACGGAATCGAGGTATAACATTATTATATATAAGGATTATGAAGAAGGTATTATTAGCAGCAATGATACTTCTTGCAGGAGCATCATTCACATCATGCAGCAGTAGCGATGATGACGACAATGAGAAACAGGAACAGAAGTTTGATGCCAGCAAGGTTATGAGCGGCAAGTGGAAACTGAGCAAGATTCAGGATTTCCCCATTCCGATAAACCACTACTCCATTCAGAAGGGAAATACAATTTCATTCTTGGATGGCGGCATCCTTCGCACAGAGGGAAACTTCTCGGTAGTAATCAATGGGGACGCGGACAGACCGATGACAATACCGTTCGGAAGCTACAAGACATGGAAGGCTGATACCACATACAAACAGGACGGAACTGTCGAAACAGGTACTTCTCCTGTATACTTTGACGGAAGTGATATGTATGTGGCCTACTTTATGTCTGCAACGGAAATCGACTTGGTGAAGTTTGCAACAGACCGAATTGGTATGGTGTACGTACTCACAAAAGTGCAGTAAGATGCGTTTTTTGTGAGTAATATGTGAGTGAGCAGTTGCTGATTTTATTAAAAATATTCAGTATCAGTACTTTATCAAGATACAAGAGAGTCTTCCCAAGCCTGTGAGGCGGGTTCGACTCCCGTATCTCGCTCAGAACATCAGTAAACCCAGGGTTGAACCCTGGGTTTCTTGTTTTATTAACATCTTTTCAGCCTTCTACTACAACAAAATCACTTTTTTCGAGTTATTACATAAATATAACTAAGATAATAGAACAATAATGAAGAAACATATCATACTTGTACTGGCGCTGGTTCTGTCTTCAGGACCACTTTTCGCACAGAGTTCTCACATGACAGACGATCAAGTGATGAGTTTTGTGGTGAAAGAACATGAGCGTGGCACATCCAACTCACAGATTGTTACCAAACTGATGCAGCAAGGCGTAGACATCTCCCAGATTCGTCGTGTACGCAACAAGTATCAGAAGATGTCGCAACAGAACGAACTCTACAGCACATCAGCAGCAGGAAATGTTGCGAACAAGAGAATGCGAACCAACAATGGTAAACAAAGAGAAGATT